>Ga0100396_1003176_pt1 | contig 10723 bp, 10 predicted proteins | sample CryGeymeta201520_FD_81551 | JGI IMG/M metagenome (GOLD analysis project Ga0100396, IMG submission 81551) | Groundwater microbial communities from Crystal Geyser aquifers in Utah, USA - Crystal Geyser metaG 2015-20 | ecosystem: Environmental > Aquatic > Deep subsurface > Groundwater | place: USA... | reverse complement strand
GGCGTCTCCGGACAGTGGACGTTGAGGCAGTACCCTCACTGTAGGGAAACCCAACGCCACCCGAACTGAAGTCGACCGGGGCCGGTGCTGCAAAGTGCCGGCCCCTTTTTCTGGGAAAGGAAGGCCGTGGGTCCGGGGCTTTTCGTTCCGACAATTTGTGTCCCAGACTTGCCTTCCACCTGCGGGCGTGGTTTCCTGAACGAAAGACCAAGCCATCATCCCGCCGCCGAGGGAGTCCGGTTCCATGCACGACGCCATTCCCGCCCTGTCTCCGATCCATGGGTTTTTCTGGACCTGGATTGTTCCGCCGGCCCTGTTTCTGTTGACCGCGGTGGCGACGGGATTGCTGTACCGTCACTTCTCGAAGAGACCTTCTGGGGAATAGAATCAGCCAAAATGTGCCGATTATTGTGAAAATTGGCATTAATAAGCCAAATATGGCATAAATTCAATCTCATTAATTATTGACACAAGGCCAAATATGGCATATTCATGGCTATATCACGGTCTTAAACGCCAGAGGTGGCATATATGGCTATAATCAACGAAAATTCGGACGAGGCCGTCCTTGAGGAAGTCGGTAAGCGGTTGGCACGATACCGGTTGAACCGCAATCTGACCCAGGCCGCCCTGGCCCGGGAGGCCGGAATTTCCCCGCGTACCCTCAACCGGATCGAGCACGGAGAGTCGGTCAACGGGTCCAACCTGATCCGGTTGTTGCGATCCCTCGACCTGCTGGCCAACCTCGAGGCCCTGATTCCGGAACCTGCGCCCAGCCCGATCCAGCAGGTGAAGATGCAGGGGAAGATCCGCAAGCGCGCGTCGGGTGGTCGGGCGAATCCACCGGCCAAGGGCGAGCCGTGGTCGTGGGGGGATGAGGAATGACCGTCGCCGAAGTCATCCTGTGGGGCAGAACGATCGGTGCGGTCACCTGGAACGACGACGCCGGGAGGGCCGCCTTCGAATATGATCCCGATTTTCGGGACAGCGGAATCCAGGTCTCGCCGCTGGTGATGCCGCTGGCGGATCGGATCTACACCTTCCCCGCCCTGGTCGGCGAATCCTTCCACGGCATGCCGGGCCTGGTGGCCGATTCCCTGCCCGATGATTTCGGCAACGCGTTGATCGACGCCTGGCTGGCCGAACAGGGGCGCAATCCCGACAGCTTCAACCCCGTCGAACGCCTTTGCTACACCGGGACCCGGGGCATGGGCGCCCTCGAATACAAGCCCGCCCAAGGTCCGGCGGTGGGACATTCCCAGCCCGTCGATGTGGCGGCACTGGTCGAACTGGCCGGCGAGATTCTGAGCGGTCGCCACGGTCTCGACGGGTCGTTCGTGCCTCCGCGCCGCACCGAATCCCTGCAGAAGATCCTGCAGGTGGGAACCTCCGCCGGCGGCGCCCGGGCCAAGGCCGTGGTCGCCTGGAATCCCCGGACCCAGGAGGTGCGGTCCGGCCAGGTCGGCGCTGAGCCCGGCTTCACGTCCTGGATCATCAAGTTCGACGGGGTGCGGGGCAACCAGGATCGGGACCTTGCGGCCCCCGCGGGCTTCGGCCTGATCGAGTTCGCCTACTACGAGATGGCTCTTGCGGCGGGAATCGCCATGCAGGAAAGCCGCCTGTTGCAGGAGAACGGTCGCAGCCACTTCATGACCCGGCGTTTCGACCGCACCGAAGACGGCGGCAAGATCCACATGCAGTCCCTCGCCGCCCTGGCGCATTTCGATTTCCGCAAGGCGGGGGCCTATGCCTACGAGCAGGCCCTGCAAACCATCCGCCGGCTGGACATGCCCATGGTGAGCATCGAGGAACAGTTCCGGCGCATGGCCTTCAACATCGTCGCCCGCAACCAGGACGACCACGTCAAGAACATTGCCTTCCTGATGGATCGAGCGGGGTCCTGGTCCCTCTCGCCGGCTTACGATCTCACCTACAGCTACAATCCCGTCGGCCGCTGGACCCACGACCACCAGATGACCCTCAACGGGAAGCGCAACGATTTCGCGGTGGAGGATTTTCGGGCATGTGCAGCGGGATTTTCCCTGGCGCGGGGCAGGGCGGAGGAGATCCTCGCCCAGGTCATCCGTGCCGTCGCCCGCTGGCCGGAGTTCGCCGCCGCTGCGGGTGTGTCGGATGAGGTCGCCGCGCGCATCGGCAACACTCATCGTCTGGACATTTCCTAGAGAGGTTGTTCCAGGGCCACCGGCGCAATCAATTGCTCCTGCTTCATGGCGCGGGACATGACGAACAGCCCCACCCCGGCGGTCACGATGTTGGCCACGACTCCGGCCCAGAACACCCCGGCCAGTCCCGCCACCCTGGCTCCGAGGATGGACAGCGGGATCGTCAGGACGAAAATCTGCAGCACCGACAACGAGGCCGCCCGCAGGGGCTTGAGCATGCCGTTGAGCACCGTGGAGGCCATGGCCGCAGCGGCGGAGAAGACCGCGCCCACCGGGGCGATGCGGAAGAAGAGCACCGTGGCCTCCTGGAAGCCCTCATGGCCGTTGAAGAGTGCCGCGATCGGCCGCGCGAAGATCAGAAAGACCACCCACGTCAAGAGACCGTAACCCATGCCGAACTTCACCGAGAACCAGGCCGCGTCGTGAACCCGGTCCAGCCGGCGGGCGCCGAGGTTTTGCCCGATGAACGGGACCAGCGAGGCCCCCAGGGCCATGATCACGGCGAAAGCGAACATGCCGACCCGGGTCCCTACGCCGTAGGCCGCCACGGCGGCCGGTCCGAACTGGGCTACCAGGCGGATGATCACGCCCATGCCCAGAGGCATGACCATGCGCGTGGCGGCGGCCGGCAGGCCCACGTGCAGGATGCGCCGGCTACTGGCGAGCATGGTGCTCAGGGTCATGCCGCGCCGCGAGAGCATCTTCTTGCGGACGCCCAGTACGTAGATGGCTGCGGTCAGGGAGGTGGCGCGCGCCAACGCGGTGGCGATGGCCGCGCCTTCGATCCCCATGCGGGGCACCGGGCCCCAGCCGAAGATCAGGATGGGATCGGCGATCACGTTGGTCAGCGCGGCGATCCCCATGATCATCGCCGGGGTGCGCGTGTCGCCGGTGGCCCGGATGGCGCTGTTGCCCACCATGGGAATCACCAGGACCCCGATGGTCAGGTACCAGATGCGCATGTAGCGCACGACCAGGTCGAGGATCTCTCCCTTGGCGCCCATGGCGGCGAACAGGGGGCGCACCGTGAACATGCCCGCCGCCGCGACCACGACCACGATGACGAACGAGAGGATCAGCGCGTCGGTGGTCAGGCGCTGGACCCCCTGGTGGTCGCCCTCGCCGATGGCGTTGCTGATCACGGCCGAGGTGCCCATGCCCAGGCCGAGGGCCAGGCTGGCCAGGCTCATCACCACCGGGAAGGTGAACGAGATGGCGGTCAGGGCATCGGTGCTGAAGCGGCCGAGGAAGAACGTGTCCACGAGGTTGAACGCCATGATGGCGATCATGCCTGCGAGCATGGGGCCGGCCATGCGCAAAAGACCCGGGCCGACCGGTCCGGTGGTCAAGGTGGCGGTGCGGGACACGCGGACTTCCCCGGTTCGAGGTTGCGGAATTCAAGTTACCCCAAGGTAGGTCACCAGCGGGGGGTTCCGCAGGAAATATTTCCCGGACGGCGCCCTGCGATTCCGCCTCGCCAATGGACACCGGTGCGGACATAATGTCCCTGAAGTGTTCACCCGCGCGAAAGGTGTTCTCGTGTCCCTGCGTGTCCTGCTGATCGCCTTGCTGCTCCCCGCCCTAGTTTCTGCTGCTGGGGCTTCGCCCCTGGCGGACGCCGTTGACCCGTTCATCGGTACCGGGGGCCACGGCCACACCTTCCCCGGCCCGACCATGCCGTTCGGCATGGTGCAACTCTCACCCGACACGCGCCTGACCGGGTGGGACGGCTGCTCGGGCTACCACGACTCCGACCGGGTGATCTCCGGATTCAGTCACACCCATCTGAGCGGCACGGGCGTGAGCGATTACGGCGACATCCTGCTGATGCCGGTGACCGGACGACCCGAACGGGCAGGAACCTATCCCGCCCTGGCCGACACGGGCTACAGTTCACGTTTTCGCAAGGAGACCGAGCGGGCGGGTGCCGGATGGTATTCCGTGCACCTGGACGACTACGACACCGACGTGGAATTGACCGCCACGGCGCGCACCGGCCTGCACCGCTATGTGTTCCCCGCCGGGAAGCCGGCCTATGTGATCATCGACCTGGAGCATCGCGACAAGCTGCTGGATGCGAACCTGGGCATCGGGGACGACGGGGTTCTGCGGGGATTCCGGCGCTCGGACGCCTGGGCGCGCGACCAGTGGGTGTATTTCCGGGTCGAGTTTTCCCGGTCCGTGAACAGTGGACATCTGATCACCAACGACGATGGCCTGATAACCAAGGCCGTGCTGTCGTTTGGTGACCAGGGTGGCGAGGTCATTGCCCAGGTGGGGATCTCCGCGGTCGATGCCGACGGAGCCGCCGGCAATCTGAAGGCCGAATGGGCGGATTTCGATTTTGGCGCCGCCCGCGGGCGTGCCCGTCAGGCCTGGGTGCGGCAACTCGAGCGGTTCGACGTTCCCGAGGCTACGGGAGCCGATCGCACGATCCTCGCGACGGCCCTCTACCACAGCTTCCTGGCGCCGAACCTCTTCAGCGACGCCGACGGCCGCTACCGGGGCATGGACCAGTGGATCCACCAGGCCGATGGCCGCGACCAGTACACCGTGTTCTCCCTCTGGGACACCTTCCGCGCCACCCACCCGCTGTTCACCCTGGTCGAACGGGCCCGCACGCGGGATTTCGTGAACACCATGCTGGCCCAGTACGAACAGGGCGGACGTTTGCCCGTGTGGGAACTGGCGGCCAACGAGACCGACTGCATGATCGGCTACCACAGCGTTTCGGTCATCGCCGACGCGTACCTCAAGGGGATCGGGGGGTTCGACGGCGAAGCCGCCCTGCAGGCCATGCTGTCATCGGCCCACGGCGACCGCTTCGGGCTGCAGGCCTACCGCACGCCCGGCTTCATCTCCAGCGACCAGGCTTCCGAATCGGTGAGCCGCACCCTGGAATACGCCTACGACGATTTCTGCATCTCGCGCATGGCCGCAGCGGTGGGGGACGAGGACGTCGCTCGGGATTTCGACCGGCGCTCGCAGTCCTGGCGGCACCTGTTCGACCCGCAGACCCGCTGCTTCCGGCCCCGGCGCAACGGTCAGTGGCTCAAGCCGTTCGACCCACGCCGGGTGGACAACAACTACACCGAGGCCAACGCCTGGCAGTACCGTTTCTTCGCGCCCCAGCACGTCACCCAGCTCATGGAGCTGTACGATTCGGCGGACGACTTCGCCGCCGCGCTCGATTCCCTGTTCACCGCCCCGACGGCCACCATCGGCCGCGACCAGGCGGACATCACCGGGCTGATCGGCCAGTACGCCCACGGCAACGAGCCCAGCCACCACATCGCCTGGCTATACCACGCCGCCGGCCGCCCGGAGCAGACCCGCGCGGTGGTGGGCAAGATCCTCGACGAGTTCTACACCGACAAGCCCGACGGATTGATCGGCAACGAGGACTGCGGCCAGATGTCCAGCTGGTATGTGCTGGCCGCCTACGGCCTGTACGACATCGCGCCGGGTGACGGGATCTGGTGCGTGATCCCGCCGCGCTACCCCGAAATGACCATGCGATTCGAGGACGGTCGCACCTTCACCACCCGTCGCGAGGGCGACGGCGCCGTCGCCAGCGTGACCTGGAACGGCGAGCCCCTGACCCGCGGCTGGCTGACCCATGCCGAATTGATCGGTGGCGGGGAATTGGTGTTCCATCTCGGCGCCGAGGGCGTCTGGGGCCAGACGGAGGCCGACCGTCCGCACTCCAGGGTGCCGTTGACGCAAGTTGTGGCCGCCCCCTGGGCCGATGCGCCGTCGGACCGGATCCGCGGCAGCCTCGAGGTGACCCTGGATCATGCGGATCCGTTGGCGAAGATCTTCTGTCGCGACAACCACCCATCCCCGGTCGATAACATCCTGTACTTGGAACCCCTGATTCTGGAATCGACCACGGAAATCAACTTCTGGGCCCAGGCGGACGCCGGCTACAGCCCGATCGTCACCGCGTCCTTCACCGCGCTACCGCATCCCGATTGGACCGTCACGTTGGCCTCGATGCCCAGCGCCCAGTACACCGCCGGCGGGCCGGAGGCGTTGGTCGACGGTTTGCACGGCACGGCGGATTGGCGCACCGGCCGCTGGCAGGGTTACGACGGCCAGGATTTCACGGCCACGTTGGATTTCGGGAAACTGCGGTCGGTTCATCGCGCCGGCGCAGGATTCCTGCAGGAAATGCGTTCGTGGATCGCCATGCCCACGGCCCTGGAGGTCGAGATCTCAGCCGACGGGACGCATTTCCGCAAGGCCGGCACGATCGCGGCCAACGTACCCGACACCGAAGAGGGCAGTTTCACGCGAGAACTGGTCCTCGATCTGGATGGATGGCCTTTGCGGGCGATCCGTTTCACCGCGCGCAACTACGGCAAGCTGCCGGCCTGGCATCCGGGCGCCGGGGGCGACGCGTTCATCTTCGTCGACGAACTGATCGTCGAGTGATGCCGTGAAGAAGATGGCGCTCATCGGGTTGTTGGTGGCCGTGCTGGCCCTGGCCGCCTGCGGCCCTGGGGAAGGGCCCCAGGATCCTCGTCCCCGCGTGCTGATTATCGGCGATTCGATCTCTCTCGGTTACACGCCCGAAGTGGCGGCCTTGCTGGGCGATCGCGCCCAGGTGGTTCACTGCCCGGGCAACGCCCGCCACTCCTGGTACGGCGTGGTCTGGCGGGATAAGCTGGTGAGCGGCGGGCCCTGGGACGTCATCCAGTTCAACTGGGGCCTGTGGGACATGTGTTATCGCCGTCCCGTGCGCGGCGGCGCTTCGGTTCCGGACAAGGCGTGCGGCCGGGTGACCATCGGCCTCGTGGAATACCGGCGCAACCTCGAGCAGGTGGTCGCAAGGCTGGAGCGCACCGGGGCCACGCTGGTCTGGGCCTCCACCACATCGGTCCCGGCGGGAGAGCGGGGCCGCTTCTCCGCCGATGTGGACCGTTACAACGCCGTGGCCGCCGAAATCATGCGCGCCCACGGGATCCGGATCACCGATCTCTGTGCCGTCAGCCGCGCCATGCCGCAGAACCTGCGTGTCAATCCTCACAACGTCCACTTCACGGCGGAGGGATACCGGCGCCTGGCTCGGGCCGTGGTGTCGGGGCTTCCTCTTGCCAAGACCGCAGACCTCCCGTGAATCGCTCCAGCCCCGGTATGCCCGTGTTGCTGGTCCTTCCGCCGCTGGTCGTCGTGGCGACGCTGCTTGGGGCCACCCTGGGCTACATGCTGGTGTTCTGGGTCCGGTTCGGCCGCGGTTGACGACCGCGCTCAACGGTACGTGGCCTTCATGGCCCCGAAACTCGTCGTCTGGTCGGGAACCGGCTGCTCGCAGGCGTTGGACCCTCCGGGCGTCGGAGCGCAGCCGTTGCCCTGGGGCGTTTGGCTGCCGGAGTAGGGATTCAGGCCGTCGAACAGGACCCATTCTCCGGTCACCGGATCGCGCCCGCTGCTGCGGTCATCCTCGGCCTCGTGGTCGCCCACCCACACCTGCTCGAGGATCTGGTAGTCCAAGATCTCGCTGTAGGGGCCGGACATCAGGTAGATGCGGTCGCCGCCGCTGTTGTTGATCCCGAATCCGGTTTCCAGCCAGCCCCTGTCGCTCTGCCATGCGGTGACGTCGGACCCGTACACCACCTTGACGCCGCCGGCAGCCAGCAATCCGGACAGCCCGTAGTCGGGCAGGTACGAGGAGTCGTCGCGCAGCCAGTAGTCCTGCAGATCAACGGCCACGGCCCCGAGGTTGATGATCTCCACCCATTCGTCCCCGCGGGCGTTGACGGCGCCGTCGCCGTCCCAGTCGCGGGCCGGGTCGCCGAGCACCTCGTTGATGGCGATCTGGGCGGTGGCGGTGGAGGAATACAGCAGCAGCGACAGCAGGATCAGGATCGAATTTCTCATGGGGTTGCCCCGACCGGGAGAGAATGGTTCGCGACGGCATTGCCAGTTTCGTGCCGGGCGGTGGATTCCGTTCAGCGAGGGTGTCGTGGGAAATGAGGGGATTACCGTCGTCGTGAGTTGACGCTCCCGAACCCCGATGTCTCCGCGCGGTGACAAGTTCTTTCCAAGCCAGGGTGGGGGTGGTAAAAAATGAGGGTAGCCTGAGCAAGGGAGCCCGCTCATGAAACGTCCCGGCATCGACGCCTCACGCGGGGGTCTGCTGGGCGGCCCGCTGGCCGCGGTCGCCCTGATGGTCTTCGCCGACCTCGACCCAGCACACCGGGCCGCCACACCCATGGCCGCCATCGGCCTGTGGATGGCCATCTGGTGGCTGACCGAGGCTGTCCCGCTGGCGGTCACCGCCCTGCTGCCGGTTGTGCTGTACCCGGTGCTGGGTGTGATGGCCGGCAAGGCCGTCGCGCCGGTCTACTTCAACTGGATCATCTTCCTGTTTTTGGGCGGCTTCATGGTCGCCCTGGCCATGGAGCGCTGGACCCTGCACCGCCGCATCGCCCTGCGCATCATCACCGCCATCGGCGGCGGGCCGCGGCGCATCGTGCTGGGCTTCATGCTCGCCACGGCTTTCCTGTCCATGTGGATCAGCAACACGGCCACGGCCATGATGATGGCGCCGGTGGCCATGGCCGTGATCGCCCGCCTGAGCGACACCCTGGGAGTGCGGCGTGCGCGCAGGTTCGGCACCGCGTTGCTGCTGGGTGTGGCCTACAGCGCGTCGGTGGGCGGGCTGGCCACGCTTATCGGTACCCCACCCAACCCTCTGCTGGTCAGCAATTTCGAACTGATGTTCCCCGGCGCCCCGGAGATCTCGTTCGCCGGCTGGATGGTGCTGGGTGTGCCCCTGGCGGTGGTGGCCCTGGCGGCCATCTGGGTGCTGGTGATCCTGCTTTTCCGCCTGGGCGACCCCGATCTGGTGGTGGACCACGAGGTGTTGCATCGGGAACGCCGCGAGCTGGGCCCCATGTCCTACGAAGAGAAGATCGTCCTGGCCGATTTCACCCTCATGGCCCTGCTGTGGCTGTCGCGCAAGGGGCTGGTCGTGGGGAGCCTGGACTTGCCCGGCTGGTCTTCTCTTTTTGCCCACGGCGAGATGATCGACGACGGCACCGTGGCCATGGCCCTGGCGGTGATCCTCTTCCTGGTTCCCAGCCGCAGCGAACCGGGCAGCCGCGTGATGGACTGGCACACCGCGCGCAAGTTGCCGTGGGGCATCGTGCTGCTCTTCGGCGGCGGCTTCGCCCTGGCCAAGGGCTTCGTGGACACGGGGCTGTCGCTGTGGCTGGGGGAGCGCATGGCGGGCCTATCGTCCATGCCGGTGCCGCTTGTCGTGCTGGCGGTCTGCCTGGTGATGACGTTTCTCACCGAGCTGACCAGCAACACCGCCACCACCCAGATGGCCCTGCCGGTGCTGGCCTCCCTGGCGGTGGCCCTGCACCTGAACCCGCTGCTGCTGATGGTGCCGGCCACGCTGAGCGCCTCGTGCGCGTTCATGCTGCCGGTGGCCACCCCGCCCAACGCCATCATCTTCGGCACCGTACAGGTGACCGTGCGCGACATGGCGCGCGCGGGTTTTCTGCTCAATCTGTTCTGCGCCGTGCTGATCACGGTGGCCGTTTACGTGCTGGGCCCGTACGCTTTCGGCGTGGACCTGCACCAGGTGCCGGCGTGGGCGTCTCATCTGGCTGCGGGATAAAAACCGGTGTTAGATTGTTGAAGGATTTCCACCCCACCAGCCGGGAGCACGTCATGATCCGTTCGGTCGCCGTATTCGCCCTGCTTTGTGTGATGCTGGTCGCCTTGCCCGCGGCGGCGGGCTCATCCCGCCAGCCCGTCTCCTTTCCTTCGCTTGACGGGCTGGAGATCACCGCCGACCTCTACGCGCCCTACCCGGACAAGGCCACGACCGTGATCGTGCTGTTCCATCAGGCCGAATGGAGCCGCGGCGAGTACCGCGAGATCGCGCCGTGGCTCAACAGCTTGGGCTACAACTGTTTGGCCATCGACCAGCGGTCGGGGCGCGAGATCAACGACGTGCCCAACGAGACGGCGGGGCGCGCCGTGGCTGCCAACAAGGGCACCACCTACCTCGATGCGCGCAAGGATCTGGTGGCGGCGCTGCAATACGCGCGCGCCGAGCTGACCACGGGCCACGTCATCGCCTGGGGCAGTTCCTACTCGGCGGGCCTGGTGCTGGAAATCGCGGGCGACCAGCCGGGCCTGGTGGACGGGGTGCTGGCGTTTTCCCCCGGCGAATACTTCACGCGCTTCGGCAAGTCGGACGACTGGGTGACCCGGGCTGTCGGGGGGATCAAGGCCCCGGTGTTCATCACCTCGGCCCGCAGCGAACGCGACGGCTGGAAGCCTCTTTACGCGGGCGTCAAGGGCGTCAAGGCGTCGTTCGTGCCCAACACCAAGGGCAACCACGGATCTCGGGCGTTGTGGACCCGGTTCGACGACAGCGCGGTCTACCGCGACGCGGTAAAAACGTTTCTGACCATGTATCTGGATGGAGTGAAGGAATAATGAGCAACATCGGCAAGCGCATGGAAGCGGTTCTGGGCGACATCACGGCCATGGAGGTCGATGCTGTCGTCAACGCG
>Ga0100396_1003174_pt1 | contig 10728 bp, 12 predicted proteins | sample CryGeymeta201520_FD_81551 | JGI IMG/M metagenome (GOLD analysis project Ga0100396, IMG submission 81551) | Groundwater microbial communities from Crystal Geyser aquifers in Utah, USA - Crystal Geyser metaG 2015-20 | ecosystem: Environmental > Aquatic > Deep subsurface > Groundwater | place: USA... | reverse complement strand
GGGGGAGCAGAGGTGCGGGGAAGCAGCAGAGGTTTCACCTCCACACCTCTACCCCCCAGCACCCCTACCTCCCAGCCCCCTTGCCCCCCAGCGCCTCCGCCCCCCAGCACCTCCGCACAGGATCTGGAGCGCCTGGCTATGGAGCTGGATCCCGCCAGCCGGGAAATCCTGTGGCATCTATGGCTGAACAGGTACGCCACGATTAGCGAGCTGGCGGAGTTGATCGCCGCCCCCACCCACATGGACATCCTGTTCCGGATCCGGCAGGGCATCAACCCCACAGCCGAAGAGGTGCTGGGCCATCCGATCCTGGTCTTTGAAGAATCCAGACTCGATCGGGAGACGGGCGAAGTGGTCCCTTTTAGCTGGTGGTTGGTCGGCAGGGTTGCTCCGGCTGTCGCAGGGCGAGAACCGGAGGTCGAAGTCTTCAACGAAGCACACGAGATCAACGTCATCGTGGCGCTGCCGGGGGTGGAAGAGGAAGCCATCCGGGTCAGCGCCCAGCGGGAAAAGGTGGTGGTGTGGGTTGAGGGCGCCGATCCTGCGACAGGGCTCCCTTCGACCATGGTCAGGACAGGCAGGACCGGGGTCGGCTACCACGAAGAGGTGCCGCTCCCCGCGCCGGTGGATGCCGAGCGGGTCGTGACGCACTTCAGAAACGGCATCCTGATCGTCAACCTGAAAAAGATCTGATGGGGAGAGAGACAAATGACAGAGGCCTTGGGGAGGTATATTTACTGCATCATACCCGATACCGGGAAGAAGCACTGGGGGGAGATTGGGCTGGACGGCCAGGCCGTCTACACCATCCCTTATAAGGACATCAGTGCCCTGGTCCACGATTGCCCCCTGGAGCCATACCAGGGAGATGACGAGGCGGTCAAGGAATGGGTTTGGACCCACAGCCAGGCGATAGATGCCGTCTGGGCGGAGGCGGGCAGCGTCCTGCCCATGACCTTCGACTGTATCATTCGTCCGGTGGAGGGCCGGACGGCCGAGGAGACGGTGGTCGCCTGGCTGCAAGCGGAATATGACGGCTTCAAGGCCAAACTGGATGAGCTCAAGGGCAAAGTGGAGTTGGGGGTGCGGATCTTCTGGCTGGGAGATGCCATCACGGAGAGGGTCGTCGAGACCGACGATGCGATCGGGCAGTTGCGACGGGAGATGGAGAGCAAGCCCAAGGGGATGGCCTACTTTTACCAGCAGAAGATCGAGAAAGCGCTGCAGCAGACACTGGAGGCGAAGGCCGATGAGGATTACCGCCGCTACTACCGGCAGATCACGCCTTATGCCGAGGATATCCACGTGAACAAGGCGAAGCAGCCAGCCGAGGGGAAGCAGATGCTCATGAACCTCTCTCTGCTGGTGAAAAGGGACAGGGTGAAGGAACTGGGCGAGGAACTGGAGAAGATCGAGGGGGAAGAGGGAGTGGAGGTACGTTTCACCGGTCCCTGGCCGCCCTATAGCTTCGTCTCCAAAATGGGCACACCGGAGGGAGAACGGAGTAAAGACCGACCAGGGGTTCAAAGATGTTCTGCGCTTTAGCCATACAAGTTCTGGCGCTCGGCGATCCCCCGCAGGAGGCTCGGCTTGCCCTTGGCCGGGCGCGACCTCAGCCGGCGTTGAAAGTGCGCACGTGCAACTTGACATTTCCACCAAGCGAAGTATAATTGCCTCGAATTCTTTGGTTTCTTGGGGATCCTCATGAAACTCACGCGCCGCCAGGAAGACTTTATCCACAAGATGCTCGATCTCTACCGCGAGCTGCAAGGGCCCTTTCACTACACAGTGGTGGCCGAGCGGTTGGGCATCAGCCGCTTCACCGCCTATGACATGCTCCGCCTGTTGGAGGAAAAAGGGCTGGTGATCTCCGACTACCGACTGGCGGATGGCAAGTCGGGGCCGGGGCGTTCGGAGGTCGTGTTCTTGCCTTCTCCCGAAGCCCACCGTCTGTTTGCCAGCTTGACCGAAGAGACCGGTAACGAGGGCTGGGAAGCAGTCAAAAAGCGTGCGTTGGAGAAGGTGCGCGCCGGCGAGTTGTACGACCAAGAGCTGGTCAAGGAAGTACTGGCCCGCATCCCATCTGAAGGTCCGGGGCCGTTGCGTTACTGTGTTGAAGTGATGACGATCGCCGCGTTGCGGCTGAGAAGCAGCGCCGGACGTCGTCTGCTGTTGGAATATTTGCCCGCCATCCTGCCCGACGTCGAATCGGCCACGCGAGCCAACCTGAGCTTGCTGGGTGGCTTTGCCCTGGGTGTGCTGGTCAACGAAAGCGCCGACACCTCCGAATGGAGGCGCGAGTTACTGGAGCACGTCCGGCGTTACCAGATACTGGTCGCTGACATGGATCCCAAGGTGCGCCGTCAGTTGGCAGCGACCCTGTCCGAGATCTTCAGTTTGTTGATGATCAACACACCAACGGTAACGGGTTGAGTGCCATTAGAAGGTTGTTTTGCCGGATATTTTGGTTTTTTGGGAGTTTTGTCATCATGAACTTTGCCGTTGAAGCCCGAGGATTGACCAAACGCTACCGCAGCCAGAAGGAAAACCGCCCTGCGCTGGATGGGGTGGATTTGCAAATCGGCTCCGGACAGCTTTTTGGGTTGATAGGACCCGATGGGGCCGGCAAGACGACCCTGATCCGCATCCTGGCGACCGTCATGCTGCCAAGCGCGGGCGCGGCCCAGGTCGGCGGGTGCGACGTGGTAAAGCAATCTGAGGCGACCCGCCCAAAGGTAGGATACATGCCGCAGATTTTCAGCCTGTACCCGGATCTGACGGTTCTCGAAAACATCAACTTTTTTGCCGATCTAAACGGAGTCGCCAACGCGCACCGCCAGCAGCGCATCGAAGAACTGCTCCATTTTGCCCGCCTGACGGAATTCACCGCCCGTCGCGCAGAAAACCTCTCCGGCGGCATGCGCAAGAAACTGGCGCTGGCCTGTGCGCTCATCCACCAGCCGGAAATCCTGCTGCTTGACGAACCGACCACCGGCGTGGACCCGGTTTCGAGGCGCGAGTTGTGGAAGTTGCTCGGCAACGTTGTCCAGCAAGGTGTTACCGTCGTGGTCAGTACTCCCTACATGGACGAAGCCGAGCGCTGCAATCAGGTGGGAATTCTCTACGAAGGCCGCATGCTGGTGAGCGGCGCGCCGGCGGAACTGATCAGCAGCCTGCCCTATGAAATGCTGGAACTCAAGGCGCGTCCACGCCGCCTGGCCCGTCAAATTGCAGGCGAGACCCCCGGCGTGTTGGAGTGGCACGCGGTGGGTGACCGCCTGCGCCTGGCTGTGCCGGACGCTCAATACACAAAAGAACAGATCGAGAAGACCCTCAAGTCGGCCAAGGCCGACGTTTCCATCCTCCGCAAAGCAAAAGCCTCGATGGAAGACCTGTTTATCCACCTCTCCGAAGAACACCGAGGTCAGCATGAGCGATAAACCCAACGCAGTGGAGGTAGAACATCTGGCCAAACGCTTTGGCGACTTTACTGCTGTGGACGACGTCACTTTTCATATCCCGGTTGGCGAAATCTTTGGCTTGTTGGGGCCGAACGGCGCGGGGAAGACGACCATCATCCGCATGTTATGCGGCATTCTGCTGCCTACCTCCGGTCAGGCGTGGGTGATGGGATTTGACATCACCCGCCAGCCGGAAGAAGTAAAACGCCGCATTGGTTACATGTCGCAGAAATTTTCTCTCTACAGCGACCTGACCGTGATCGAGAACCTGGACTTTTACGCCCATATCTACGAACTCCCCGCCGCAAAGCGCAAGCAGCGGATGAGTGAATTGATCGAAATGGCCGGTCTGCGCGGACGCGAAAAGGAACTGATCGCCAACCTGTCGGGCGCGTGGCGGCAACGGCTGGCGCTGGCCTGCGCCATCGTCCACGAGCCACCCATGCTCTTTCTCGACGAACCGACCGCAGGCGTGAACCCGGTTTCGCGCCGCGAGTTCTGGAATATGATCTACGACCTGGCGGCGCGCGACGTCAGCGTTTTGGCCACCACTCATTACATGGATGAAGCCGAATACTGCAATATGATTGGCATGATGTACAACTCGCGCCTGATCGCCCTGGACGAACCGGACGCGCTCAAGGTCTCCATTCCCGGCACCCTGCTGGAAATCGAATGCGACGCCCCCGACCGCGCCGAGGCGGCTGCACGCCGCTTTCCTGGGGTGGTCAATGCTGCCTTGCATGGCATCCTGCTCCACGTCACGGTGGAAGACGCGGCTCTGGCGGCGCCTTTGCAGCAAGCCCTGGAGCAGGAACGAGTTGTCATCCAGCGGATAGAGGCTGTTTTGCCTTCCCTGGAAGACACGTTCGTTTCCCTGGTGGAAGCCCAGGACCGCGCCCATCAGTAACCTACCCGGACTCAAGAGGTCTAACCAATGAAACGTGTTTGGACAGTCATGCGCAAAGAGTTTATCCACATCCGGCGCGATCGGCGTACGCTTGGTCTTGTCATCATCTTGCCGGTCATGTTGCTGCTGCTGTTAGGGTTTGCCGTGCTGCGGGATATCGAAGACATTCCCCTGGCAGTTGCCGACCAGTCCAAGAGTGATGTGAGTCGCCAACTGATTAGCCGTTATGTCGCCAGCGGATACTTCAAGGTAACGTACGAAGTGCAAAGTGAGGCTGAAATCGTGCAATTGATGGATAAAGGCGCCGTTCGCGCCGGGCTGATCATCCCCGAAGACTTTGGCCGCAAACTGAGCACGGGCGAATCCAGCCCCATCCTATTCAACATAGACGGCACCGATCCCGTCCTGGCCCAGACGGCACAACTGGCCGCCGAGACTATCAGTCAGGCCGCCTCACAGGAAATCTTGGTCCGGCAATTGGAAAAAAGTCCGCTGCGTCTGGACCTCAAACTTCCCATTGATGTCCACATGCGTTTTCTGTACAACCCGGATATGCGCCGGATGAATTTCTTTCTCCCCGGCCTGGTCGGCCTTATCTTGCAAGTACAAGCGCTGCTGCTTACCGCCTTTGCCATCGTGCGCGAACGTGAGCAGGGCACGTTGGAGCAGTTGATCGTCACTCCCATCAAGTCGTGGGAATTGATGCTTGGGAAACTCTTGCCCTTCGTGGTGGTAGCCGCGGTCAATCTGATCATGGTCGTGGTAGCCGGCATACTCATCTTTGGGATGCCCATGGCCGGGAGCATTCTCTTGATGGCACTGCTCTCCGGGATATTCCTGATCGGTTCGTTGGGTTTGGGTATCCTTATTTCGAACATCTCCCATACCCAGATCGAGGCGCTATACCTGGCTGTATTCATCGTACTCCCGGCTGTGATTCTCTCCGGGCTGCTCTTCCCGCGGCAAAACATGCCCTGGATAGCCTATTACAGCGGTTATCTGCTGCCGCTCACTTATTTTTTGGAGATCGTGCGCGGCATCATCCTGAAAGGGGTCGGGTTGAACTACTTGTGGCCGTGGGTCTGGCCGATGGCGCTGTTCAGCATCGTTGTGTTTTTCGCCAGCGTGCTGATCTTCCAAAAGCGGTTGGAGTAGTCTGGTCATCCCGCCGCACGTGCCCTATCCGTGTCGCGAAACCATTTCACCGAGACTGATCGAGGTATCTGATGAGAAAACTGCACTTCACATTGCTTGTCCTTGTCATGGCGCTGACTTTGAGCGCCTGCCAGGCGCTTCAGCCCAATGCCGGAGGGAACGGTACGCTGAAAGCCTCCGGCACGATCTCCGCCCGTGATGTCAAGATCGCGCCCGAGATCGGCGGCGTGGTCGCGGAGGTCACCGTCGAAGAGGGCCAGATGGTGCAGGCCGGCGACGTGCTCTTTCGCCTGGACAACGCATTGCTGCAGGCCCAGCGCAGCCAGGCCCGGGCCGGCGTGGAGACTGCCCGGGCCGCCCAGCGAACGGCTGAGGCTGGGCGGGAGACCGCCCAAGCCCAGTACGAACTGGCGTTGCACGCAGCGCGCCTGCAAGAGCAACCGATCCGCGCCTCGGCCTGGATCACCAGCCCGGTGAAGGCTTTCGCCCTGCCACCCTGGTACTTCGCCAAGCACGAAGTCATCGCCGCGGCCCAGGCCGAAGCAGACGCCGCGCGAAAAGCACTGGAGGCCGAACAGGCCAGCCTGGATAAGCTGCTGGCCGGCACCGCCAGCGGCAAAGTCGGGGCAGCCGAGAAGAGGTTGCTTGAGGCTCAGGCCGCCTACCTGGCCATCCAGGCCGTGCTCAACCAGGCAAACGCCGCACAGGACAACGCCGCGCTGCAAGAGAGCGCCCGGCAACTGTTCGCCGCGGCTGAGACGGAGTTGAACGCGGCGCAATCAGACTACACCCGCCTGCTCTCGACGACCACCGCTGCCGACATGCGGGAAGCGCGAGCGCGCGGCACGGTGGCTCGAGCACGTTACGAAACGGCCCTGGATCGCCTGAACCAACTGCTCACCGGCGATCAATCCTGGCAAGTCAGTGCTGCCGAAGCCGGGGTGCAGCAAGCCAGGGCGGCGGTAGACCAGGCCAAAGCCGCCTTCGCGCAGGCTGAGGCCGCCCTGAAAACGGTTGAGGTCCAACTGGATAAGACAGTCGTCCGCGCGCCCACGGCCGGCACGATCACGGCGCGTAACCTCGAACCGGGCGAGGCCGTTGCCCCCGGCAGCACAGTCCTGGTCATCGGCCAGTTGGAGGCCGTGAACCTGACGGTGTACGTGCCGGAGGATCGTTATGGCAGCGTGCAGTTAGGCCAGAAGGTCAATGTCACGGTGGACTCCTTCTCCGGCCAGACCTTCGCCGGCACCGTGGTCCATATCGCCGACCAGGCCGAGTTCACGCCGCGCAACGTCCAGACGGTAGACGGACGCCGCAGCACCGTGTATGCGGTGAAGGTCAACCTGCCCAATCCCGATCGGAAACTCAAACCCGGCATGCCCGCCGATGTGATTTTCAGATAGTCTTGACAGGCATCACGCCGACGACGGGTTTGCGCGATGAACGTCGCCGTGATTCTCGGGAAGGAGATCAAGACATGCGGATCCTTCTGTATACCGGCAAGGGCGGCGTCGGCAAGACGAGCGTGGCCGCCGCCACGGCGCTCCGCTGCGCCGAACGGGGCCACCGGACAGTCGTGCTGAGCACCGATGCCGCCCACAGCCTGGCCGATTCGTTCGACGTTTCCCTCGGCCCGGAGCCGGTCGAGATCGCCCCCAACCTGTGGGGTCAGGAAGTGGACATCTACTACTCGCTGACTAAACACTGGGACAAGCTCCAAAAGTACCTGGCGGCTGTGTTCTCCTGGCAGGGCGTGAGCGATCTGCTGGCCGAAGAGATCGCCGTTATCCCCGGCATGGAGGAGGGCGCCGGCCTGCTGTGGATTGACCAACACTACCAGGAAGGGAAATACGATGTCATCGTGGTGGACTGCGCCCCAACCGCCGAGACGCTGCGCCTGCTCAGCCTGCCCGAAACCGGCCGCTGGTGGTTCGACCGGCTGTTCCCCATCGGCAAGCGCGCCACGCTGATGTTGGGGCCGCTCATCAGTCCGTTCCTGGACAACATGCCGATCCCCGACCGTGAGACGTTGGATGCGTCCGAGGCCCTGTTTGACCAACTCGGCCACCTGTATCACCTGCTCACCGATCCCGACCTGACTTCGGTGCGCCTGGTGCTGAACCCGGAAAAGATGGTCATCAAGGAAGCGCAGCGCACCTATACCTACCTGAACCTGTACGGCTATGCCACCGATGCGGTGATCTGCAATCGCATCTTTCCCGAAGGCAGCGATGGGTGTTTTGCAGCCTGGCGGCAGACCCAGGCCCGATACTTGCAGACGGTGGAGGAAGGATTCGCACCGCTGCCCATCTTGAAAGCACCCTATTTTGAGCAAGAAGTCGTCGGCCCGGAGGCGCTGCGCCGCATGGCCGATGCCTTGTTTGGCAGCGATGATCCGGCCCGCCTGTTGTACCGGGGGCGAACTTATGCCATCGAACGAGACGAGGATGGCTATCTGCTCTGCCTATCGTTGCCATTTGCCGCCCGCGAGGACCTGTCGGTGTTGCGCGCCGGCGACGAACTCACCTTGCAGGTTGGCAACTGGCGGCGCAACCTGATCCTGCCGCGCGCCTTGCGCGGGCTGGAAATCGTTCAGGCCAGGTTTGTCGAGGATGCGTTGAACGTCCGTTTTGAGAATCACCATGAGGAGGCGCACCATGAGCGAAAAAGAACACCGGGTAGGGCTTGAAGTCGAAGAACGACCGGAGGGTCTCTTTGACCTGCTGTGGCTGACGTTGCCCGTCCCGCGCCTGTCGTTGTTTTTCCCGAAAGAGATGCGACAGCATCTACGGGCAGCCCGCCGCGAGCACCTGCTGGCCGTGCGCAGTTTGCTCGACAAGGCCATCGAGCGGCTGGAAGAAACGGAGAAGCCGCCGCGCAAGGCCGAGCGCGTCAAGATCGAGTAGGCCCAACCGTGCCCGTCACAAAAGAAGAATTCCTGGAGACACTCGATCAGGTCACCGACGCCTGGGTCGCCAAAGCCAGGCGCACACTCTATCGGGAGACGCCATGATCGCCGCCATCTTTGACCTGGACGGCACGCTCTATACCGGCCACATCGTGCGCGGGATAACTCAGCACCACCAACACCATCGCGTGCAGCGACTTCCGCTCTACGTCTACCTGGTCAGCCACACGGCCTTGTGGCCCTTGTGGCGACTAGGCTTGCTCTCCGAAGCGGCCGCCCGCGACCTTTGGGCGCGCCACCTCGGCTGGCCGGTGCGCGGCTGGACGCCGGCCGCGGCTGAGTCGGCTTTCCGGTGGGTGGCCGAGCAATACATTTTGCCCCGCGTGCGGGCCGACGTCCTGGCGCGGCTGCGCGAGCACCAGGCGGCCGGCCAGCGGGTGATCCTGACCTCCGGCACCCCGGAGCCGCTGCTGGCCCAGATCGGCAAAGCCATCGGCGTTCACGAGGTGGTGGGCACGCGGTTGGTGGAGCAGGATGGCCGCTACACCGGGGCCGCCCATCCGCCGGTCTGTCAGGGAGCGGGGAAGGTGGCGCGGCTGGGGACATATCTGCGGTCTACGGGAGCGATTGCCTGGGAACAGAGCTACGCCTACGCCGATAGCTACACCGACCTGCCGCTCCTGGAACGCGTGGGGCATCCGGTTGCCGTCTATCCGGATGTCCCGCTGGCCGCCTGCGCGCGCGGGCGCGGCTGGGAGATCTTGGGGGAAGAAACTCCCACGAAAGACAGAAGGTTCTAATTGGCACTCATGACTACAGGAGGTAATCGCATGTCCGCAGGCAAACGCAAAGTGGCTGTAGTGACCGACAGCACGTCATCGCTGACCCAGGCGATGGGGCAGGAGTATGGCCTCCACGTCGTGCCCGTCCACATGACTTTCGGGACCCAAACCTACCGCGACGGGATCGACCTGGACGCGGCAGCGTTCTATCACCTGCTACGGAACAGCAAGCGGCTGCCGACTACGGCTCAGCCAACGCCGGCCGATTTCGTGCAGGCTTACACCACGCTCGCGAAACAGGCCGAGGCGATTGTGTCCATTCACATCTCCCCCCTGATGAGCGCCACGCTCGAGTCGGCCCGGATCGCCAGCCAGCAGTTGCCGGGCGTGCCGATCCACGTGATTGACTCCCGCTCAGTTTCGATGGGCCTGGGGCTGATGGCTATCGCCGCCGCGCGCGCTGCCGCGGCCGGCCAGGGAGCCGGCGAGGTTGTCCGGTCGGTCGAAGGCCTGATCGCGAAGATGAACGTCATCTTCACCGTCGAGACGCTGGAATACCTGCAGAAAGGCGGCCGGATCGGTGGGGCCACAGCGTTCCTGGGCTCGATGCTGGACATCAAGCCGGTTCTGTACATGAAGGACGGGCGAGTTGAGCCGCTGGAAAGGCAGCGCACTAGAAAGCGCGCTGTCAAACGCTTGCTGGAACTGATGGCGGAACAGGTCGGCTCCTCGGCGGCCGTTCACGTCGCGGTGTTACACTGCGCGGCCGCCGAGGAGGCGCGGGACCTGGCAAGGGAGGTGGCGGCGCGTTTCCAGTGCGCAGAGCTGCTGACGGTAGAGGCCGGCCCGATTATCGGCGCCCACGCCGGGCCGGGCACTGTCGGCCTGGCGTTTTACGGCGATTTGTGAACCGGGATGGTGGGCGACGGGGTGAACGATGCCCCGCGCTGGCGCACGCCACGGTCGGCATCGCCATGGTTGAACGCGCTGCGCCTGCTGGGGTATCGCTCCTGATGGAGAAGCCAGGCGCGCGATCGGTTTGTGGCGCATGCACATGCGCCACAAACCGAAGAAGGTCTACGCATCCACGCGGAAATTGCGCATCATGCCCTGGTCTTCGTGTTCCAGGTTGTGACAGTGGTAGAGGAACAGCCCTGGGTGGACGAACTTGAGCAGCACCTTGACGCGCTCGCCGGGCATGATCAGCACCGTGTCCTTCCAGCCCTCGTCCACATAGCCCGCGCGCACCGACTCGACGCCCGCTTTCAGCTCCGGCAACACCTGGCGTTCGAGCACCTGGAACTGCGTGCCGTGATGTGCAGGGGGTGCGCCATGCCGTTTTGCTCCATCATCTGGCCGGGGTTACGCTCGTTGACGAACTCCCACAGCGCCAGCTCGCCGACCCGACCGACCTCGTCCGCCGCGACGCCGGACATCTCGAATGAACGGCCGTTGAGCAGCCACGCCATCATGCGGTTGGTGATGACGACCTGCCGCGGCCGCGCCGCATTG
>Ga0100396_1003170_pt1 | contig 10729 bp, 9 predicted proteins | sample CryGeymeta201520_FD_81551 | JGI IMG/M metagenome (GOLD analysis project Ga0100396, IMG submission 81551) | Groundwater microbial communities from Crystal Geyser aquifers in Utah, USA - Crystal Geyser metaG 2015-20 | ecosystem: Environmental > Aquatic > Deep subsurface > Groundwater | place: USA... | reverse complement strand
GCCGTCGCCGCAAAGCGCGGTCAGCCGGCGGTCGAACGCCGGTGCCCGCAACTGCCAGGAAAAGCGCCCCATCGCTCGGGCCAGTTCCGCCCGGGCCGCCCGGTAGCGTTCGGGACGGGTCAGGACCAGAGCGAGCTTGGCCGCCAGATCGGCCGGGTCCCGATAGAGGCAGAGCGCATGATGGGCGTCGGGCAGGATTTCCGGATACGCCAGGCGCGCCGGCGCCAGCGGCAGGCAACCGCTGCGCACCGCTTCAATCCAGGCGATGCCGAAGTTTTCCTGAACGGCGGTGCTGACCACCAGGGTCCCGCGCCGGAGCCAGGCGTAATAATCCTCCTTGTCGGGGACAAAACCGCAGTGCACCAGCCGGCCGGAAAAACGCTCGGCGGCTTGGCGAAACACGTCGGGCACCGTGCTGAACCGTTCCCCCAGGAGCGCCAGCCGGAAGTCGATGCCCCGATCCGCCACCTGCCGCAAGGCCGTGAAAAAGACCTCCGGCGCCTTGTCGAATTCCCAGCGGTGATTCCAGATGATCAGGGGTGGATCCGGTTCCGCGGGAGCCGGTTCAACTCCCACCGCGGGCGCAAACCAACACCCGGGATAGACCACTTCGGTTCGGCTTCGGATCGCATCAAGCGCCCAGGAAGGCCGAAAGTCCGGCATTCGGGAAACGAAGCTCTCGAGCTGAGCAAGGAAATCCGCCTGATGAAAGCGCGAATTGAACCAGATCGCCTGGGCCGCCAGGCCGGACAAGAGATTGGAAAACCCGTACTGGTAATCGCGCTGTTCCCCCGGGGCCAGCGGGTAGCTCAACTGGTTTTCGTGGAAATAGAGCAGGATCGGGGGGCAGCGCGGTCCCCACAGGGCCTTCAGATCGGCGGCGTTGGTCAGGCTGGAAGTGAACACCAGGTCGAAATCCTCGGGGTGCTCGACGGTGTGCGCGAAGTGGAGCGCGGCCGCCCGCAGCCGCCACTTCCAGAATCGGGCGGGCAGGGTGGCCAGTTCAAAGTCGAGCCCGGAACAGGCCACCAGCCCCTCGGCGAAATCCCGGTGGGACCCGCCGAAGAAGGGCTCAAGAAAGAGAATGCGCGGTCGATCTGTGTTCATGGCCTCGGCAGTGCCGACGAAAGTAAAGGAACCGCACGCTCGGGGGCTTCGCCGATGGCCGCCTTCCCAGCCGGTCGCAAGTCTCCCCTCCTTTGAACTATGCCACAGCATGACCGGGAGCCGCAACTGAATGCACGGCCCGAATGCATCGATCAGGATGCCGATCTGATCAAGCAATCCCGCGCCGGCGTTCGGGGGTATTGATGAGGTGCAATTCAAGCCTTTGGGAAGAATCAGCGTTTCGGGGATGGGGATGCTTTCGCGTTGGAATTGATGCTTGGAGCCTGATGCGTTCGTAGCGCGCCCGAAGGGTGGTCGGCGCTTTCCGGAGTGCCGTCGACCGAGCTTTCGGGCGATGATCATCGCTTCTGCCACTTCATGGGAATGATTCACCACGGAGAGCACGGAGGTCATGGAGAAGGCTTCGAAAAGAAAGGGTTTTCTCAGTGTTCTCCGTGAACTCCCTGGTCTATCTTTATTCAAATTGGCCGAAACGATGATAAGGGCCAGCTTTCGGATGCGCCGTCAACGCCCGACGGCGCCACTACGAGCCCACATGCTTCCAGTTGCGCCCGTATTGCAGCCAGGAATCGCCGGTGCATTTATGGGTATTCATCGGATCGGGAAAGCTGCTATCTTGAGGACGCAAGAGCAGACGTGATGGCCGTGCATGCGCGGATACGCAGCCACGAGAGGTAAACGGCGGTGTTCTCGTGAAGTCCAAGAAGAATTCACGCCGAGCCGCAAAGCGCGGTCAATGAATTGATTTTTTCGCGGCGTTGAGCTTTTGCGTGAGTTAAATGAGCGATGGGGGAGAAGTTATGGAAATGGAAAGTCGATTGTTGCCGATCCTGCGGGAAGGGGTCGAGGTGGTGAAGATGATTTTTTTTCGGCGGCTGCGGAACCGCCTTGCGGATCAATATCCAACAGCGCCGGCCGGGGTCGTCAACAAACTGGCCGGCGCTGTCATCAACGAAGTGTTCGGCACGCCCAACGACCAGGAACCGTTTGCTTCCTTCGCCCGGGCCCAGCGTGACCGCATCCTGGAAATCCTGGATGGATTGGCGGCGGAATTTACCGAAATGAAGGGTCCCTTGACCGATGCCTTGCGCATCAGTTTTCTCTGCGACCATCAGGAAGGTCATGGGGATTCGCAAATCCTCAAGCGCGCCGACCAACTCGGCATCCTGATCATCGATCGGGACATCCCGATGCCGGCCAAATTCCTCACCCTGGTGCGGCAACTGGGCGAGGCCCATGACCTGATTCTGGCCCCCGCCACGGAACCGACCGAGGCACGGCACACGTCCACGCGGCTGAACTGAAGGTTGGCACTGGGTCAAAATAGCCGAGCCGGTGGCGCCAACCCAGGGCGCCCGCCATACCGGTCAAGCCGAGGCGGGAACGCCGCCCACACCACAGGCGGCGGCGTATTCTTCCGCCAGGCCGTGGATCAGTTCCTTGACCGAAAGGATGCGATCGACCCGGTAAGCGTTCTGACCGGCAAACGCGAACCCGTGCTTTAAGTTGCCTTTCTTGGCATGCATCAGCGCAAACGCGATGCAGTAGGGGCTCTTGTTGTGATCGCAGGTGGAGACGCAATGGTACGGGCACTTGAACGGCTTGCGCTTGCCTTCCTTGACATCGACCAGGAATTGATTGCGGATGGCCCGACCCGGCATCCCCACCGGACTCTCGATGATCATCAGATCATCCTGGCGGGCCGCCACAAAGGCCTGCTTGAATTCGAGCGCGGCATCGCATTCATGGGTGGCCACAAAGCGTGTGCCCATCTGCACCCCCGCCGCACCCATGGCGAGATACTTGCAAATGTCGGCACCGGTATAAACGCCGCCGGCGGCCACCACGGGAATGGCCTTGCCGCTTTCGGCGACAAACGGCTGCACCGCCTCGATCACTTCCGGGATAATCCGTTCCAGGGCGAAATCCGGGTTGCCGATCTGTTCCTTCTTGAAGCCCAGATGGCCGCCGGCCATCGGGCCCTCGACCACGAAGGCGTCCGGTGCGTAGTTGAACCGGGCCAACCATCTCTTGCAAAGGATCTTGGCCGCGCGGGCCGACGAAATGATCGGCACCAGCTTGGTGTTGATGCCCTCTTTCAGGTATTTGGGTAGATCCAGGGGCAGGCCGGCCCCGGAAAAAATCACATCGATGCCTTCCTCGATGGAGGTTCGGACCAAATCGGCGAAATTGGTCAGAGCCACCATGATGTTGACTCCGAGGATCCCCTTGGTCCTTTCCCGGGCCTTGCGGATCTCGCGCCGGAGCGCGCGGATGTTGGCGGCGTCGCTGTCGGTCGCGATATCCGGTTCACTCATTCCAATCATGGCCGCGGCGATCACGCCGATGCCCCCTTCCTTGGCGACCGCCGAGGCGAGGTTGGAAAGGGAAATACCGACCCCCATGCCACCCTGAATGATGGGGATCTTGGCGACCAAATCTCCAATTTTGAGTGCAGGCATCACCTAGAAAACTCCTTGCCGAAAAGTGCCGAGGTTTCACTGCCGCAAGGGCCACAACCGTGGTCCCTGCGTCTTGCTCCAGTTGTCACATGGGGAGGCAAAATAGCACTGTTTGGGAAAGACCGCCATAAACATTAATCGGCCATGATCATCATTTCGGCCAAGGCGAAAAACTCTCAACCCAGAGGCACCGAGAACACCGAGAAAAACCATGGACATCCTCCGTGTCCTCGGTGTCAGTAGCGGGTGGTGGTGATTTCGTAGCGTTTGACCCTCGGGTCCGGTTCCACTTTCGCCACCAGGGCGTAGAGTCGGCCACTCACGCCCAATTCCTTCATCTTGGCGAGATTCGCCTTGAGCGGTCGAATGTCGCAGCGCACCTGCTTGATGCGTTGGCCTTCGCTATCGAACAGGCTGAGGGTGATCGCCTTGCCGGCCAGATCTTCAAACGAACTCACCGTGTTGTTGAGCAGCAGCATGGTGCTGCCGTTGGCCAACCGAACCCACTCGGCGATTTCTCCGGTGCGCTCGAGGCTGCTCGAGTAGATGCGCATCGGCTTGGGCTGTTCGCCCAGTTTCAGTTCGGCGCGTTTTTCCAGTAGGTGTTCGACCTGCTCCGGATTCATGGTGACAAAGCCGTCGCCTTTCGGGGTCTGCTCGACGATGAAATCCTTGAACCACTGACGCTGGCCTTCGTCCAATTTGAGGTAAACTTCTTCCCGCTGGCTCATGGTATCGGGACTGAACGGTTTGGACGTGATCACTTCCTCGATGGATGCCACCTGGCCTTTGGGAATGCCGACGGTGCCGCCCGGGATTTCAAACTTGATCAGCCCTTCTTCTTCCCAGCAGTAGGGCACTTGCAGCGTGTTGCCGTCGGTCAGCTTGATTCGCATCTCGCCGGCCCGGGCAGCGCGGGCCGGCACCAGCATGGCGGCGAACACGACGCACAGCAGAGCGATGGCCGGCAAGTTCCGGCGCGCCGCCGAGGGTCCCTGTCTCATGATTCTCCTTCAAAAACGGCATCACAATTGCCGTTCGCTCCAGTTTTTGCTATAGACAACGGGTGCTCGATATGGTTTTCAGAGCACCAAGGTTTGTTGTCCGGTCTGGTGTCCGTGTGAGCTTGACTAAAATAACAGAAACCACGGCAACGGGTCTACTGGTGAGTTGCCGCTTGGATAATGTCATGGGATGCCGGACCCAATCCGCCGCTGCCGGCGTGAGAGAGGAAAATCGTTATTCATGAAATTCATTCAGTTCTTGCTCAATCTATTCCGGCCACAAGAACAGCGGGTAGATGGCCCCGCGGCGCTGGAACAGCCGACCGCGGCCGTTCCGGAAGAACCGACCGCAGCCGTTCCGGAGGAGCGTAAACCCCGGGTCGAAATCGCCACCGGTCGAGCGTTTCGGGACCTGCCGCTGCACCCGGAAGTGCTGCGGGGCATCGAGGCGACCGGATTCGAACGCTGCACCGAGGTGCAAGACAAGGCCCTGCCGATCACGCTGGACGGCCAGGGCATTGCCGCTCAGGCCCAGACCGGGTCCGGTAAGACCGCGGTGTTCCTGATTTCGATTTTCGAAAAGGCGTTGCGGGCCAGGGACCGGGGGGAGTCGTTCGGCAAGGCCCTGATCCTGGCGCCGACCCGCGAACTGGCCCTGCAGATCTATCGGGATGCCGAAGCCCTGGGGCGGGATTGCGGGCTGCGCTACGCGGTGATCCTCGGGGGCGTCGCCTACGAGCAGCAGATCGAAGCGCTCAAAGCCGACGCCGATGTGGTGATCGCCACTCCGGGCCGCCTGATCGATCTGATGAAGCAACAACTGTTCGATCCCCGGCAGGTAACCATTCTGGTGGTGGATGAAGCCGATCGCATGCTGGACATGGGCTTCATTCGCGATCTGCGCTACATCTTCCGCCGGCTGCGCCATTACGATCAAAGGCAGAGTCTGCTGTTTTCCGCAACCCTATCGGCCCGGGTGCTGGAGCTGACTTATGAATACATGAACATCAGCGAGGAAATCTCGGTCAATCGGAAGGACCTGCTGGTGGAAACCGTGGAACAATGCGTCCACCACGTGGGGGCGAACGAAAAATTGCGCTTGCTGCTCGGGCTGCTGCACCGGGAATCCTGGGAACGGGTGTTGATATTCACCAATACCAAGGCGGAAGCCATGCGGGTGGCCCAGGTCCTGGCGGGCAACGATTATTCCAGCAATGCCATCACCGGCGATCTGCCGCAGAAGCAAAGGATCTCGACCCTGAGCCGCTTCATGAGCGGGCAGGTACCGATCCTGGTGGCCACCGACGTGGCTTCCCGAGGCCTGCACGTGGATGACGTGTCACACGTGATCAACTACGATGTGCCTCAGGACCGCGAAGAATACGTCCACCGCATCGGCCGCACGGCGCGCGCCGGCAAGACCGGAAAGGCCATTACCCTGGCCACCGAACGCGATGTCCATAATCTGGCCCCGATCGAAGAACTGCTGGGGCTGAAGATCCCGGTGGTGTGGCCGGAAGAAGACTGGTTCATGACCGACCGCAGCCGCGGCGGGCGCCAGGGTACGGAACGGCCGGGCGTGCCGCAACGTCGGCGCCGCCCGCCGACCGGTGGGCGCACTGCCGAAGCGGCGGCCGGGCCCAAGGCGGCCGAGGCCAAATCCGCGCGCGCCAAGCCGCGCGCCGAGGGCCGGGGCCGGCGACCCAGCCGACGCCGCGGTCGTGGCGCCGGTCCGAGGCAGGCGGAAAGCGGTAGTTGACCGGGGCCGCGGCCTTGCCGGTGCCGAGCCGGTGCTGCCGTGCCTTGGGGGCCGGTGACCGCGGTGATAGCAGGGAGAGTGATGAAAGCGGGGGGAACGAAGCATGCAGCTCTACATTTCAGGGTCCCTGGCCTACGACCGAATCATGTCCTTTCCGGGCCATTTTGAAGACCATATCCTGCCCAACAAGATCCATGTGCTGAACGTTTGTTTCAACATCAACGGTCTGGTGGAAAAATTCGGCGGCACCGCCGGCAACATCGCATACACCCTGGCGCTGTTGGGAGAACACCCGGAAATCGTGGCCACCGCCGGCGACGATTTCGACCGTTACGAGCAGTGGCTCCGAACGAACCGCCTGTCCACCCGCTGGGTCAAACGGATCCCGGGGGTGCTCACGGCCGGCGCCTACATCACCACCGATCAGAACGACAATCAGATCACCGCTTTTAATCCGGGCGCCATGGCCTGGGAAGCGGATTTGCCGGTGTTGGACGGCCCCGGCTCCGGCTCCGGCGCCGCGGTGCTGATCGGCCCCGGCAACAAGCTGGACATGAGCCGATTCGCCGCCGCGGCCCGCACCGCCCGGGTGCCGTTTATCTTCGATCCGGGGCAAAGCCTCAATATCTGGACCGGCGAAGAACTCAAGCAGGCGGTGCCGGGGGCGGCCTGCTTCATTTCCAACGAATATGAATTGAGCCTGTTTCTGGAAAAGGTCAGGTGGCCGCTGGATCAGCTCCTGGAAGGGGTGGAGGTGGTGATCACCACCATGGGGCCGGAAGGCAGCGTGCTCGACGTCAAGGGTGACAAGTCGCTGGTGCCGGCCGCCTCGGTCCGGGATTCGCGCGATCCGACCGGGGCCGGCGACGCCTACCGCGCCGGCCTGCTCAAGGGCCTCGCCCTGGGCCTCGATTGGCTGAACTGCTGCCAGATGGGCAGCGTCAGCGCCGCCTTCGCGGTGGAACATCACGGCACCCAGGAACACCGGTTCGACTGGGCCGAATTCCAGCACCGTTACCAGCTCCAATACGGCCTGCCGACCGGGTTGGAAGAGCATTGAGCGTACTGAAACTCGCCGTTGGCCAATCTTAGCCAGCCCTTGTGAATCATGCGAGCATGGACACACTTACAGTTCGTGAACGAAGTCGCCGAATGTCCTTGGTAAAGGCCAAGGATACCGGACCGGAAATGGCTGTAAGACGTTTGCTGTACTCACTTGGTTACCGATACCGACTTCACGCGGGCGACCTGCCGGGTAAACCCGATATTGTCTTCAGAAGCCGAAAGAAGGCAATCTTCGTGCATGGATGTTTCTGGCATAGACATGAAGAATGCCGACTGGCGAGGTTGCCTAAGTCAAAACTGGATTTTTGGTTGCCAAAACTCAGGGGAAACAAGGAAAGGGATCAAGCCAACCAGGCTAAGCTGACCGGCATGGGTTGGAAATACTTGGTAGTATGGGAGTGCGAACTGGTGGATCCGCAACCACTCGAGGAACGCATCATTCGCTTTCTTTCGGAGGGATAGAGATGAAGTCCGTCGAGCTTTTCGCCGGTGCTGGAGGATTGGCGCTAGGTCTAAGTTTCGCGGGTTTTGAGCACGGTGCCGTGATCGAGTGGGACAAATGGGCTTGTGACACCATTAGAGAGAACAAGGCATCTGGTTTTCCATTGGTGAGAGACTGGGAGGTGTTTGAAGGAGACGTCAGAAAGTTCGATCTTGCCGGCTTATCCGGAAAGATCGACCTCGTTTCCGGAGGTCCCCCATGTCAGCCTTTCTCTCTCGGCGGCAAGCATATGGGACGGAAGGACGAAAGGGATATGTTTCCCACGGCCGTTCAAGTTGTTGGAACACTGGCCCCACGAGGGTTTGTCTTCGAAAACGTGAGGGGCATTACCAGAGCTTCGTTTGCCAATTACTTCCAATACATTCTGCTCCAGCTATCCTACCCTGAAATCATTCCAAAGCCCGACGAAGAATGGACCGATCATTTGGCGAGACTTGAACGGCACAAGATCTCGGGAAAAATCAATGGGCTCATGTATAATGTCGTGGCACGAATTCTCAACGCAGCCGATTATGCCGTTCCGCAACGGCGAGAAAGAGTAATCATCGTTGGCTTTAGGAGTGACATCAAGACGGAATGGGCCTTCCCAAGAGAAACCCACTGCCTTGATTCGCTGCTTGATCAACAGTGGGTTACGGGCGAGTATTGGGAAAGGCATCGGATCCCCGCAAAAGAGCGGCCCGACATTCCGGAGCGTTATGCCGATAGGCTGCCGAGATTGCGTCAGCTTCGGTTTCCCTACGCACGAAAACTGAAACCATGGCGCACGGTGCGCGATGCAATCGCCGGGTTACCGGATCCCAGACAGGCCGGTGCAAAGGGTCTCTTTCACGATCACACCTTTCAACCCGGGGCAAGAGCCTATCCCGGCCATACCGGTAGCCCACTCGATCTTCCCGCCAAAGCCCTCAAAGCTGGTGACCATGGGGTTCCTGGCGGCGAGAACATGATGGTTATGCCGGATGGCTCCATTCGGTACTTTACCATTCGTGAGTCCGCAAGACTTCAAACGTTTCCCGATGGGTACCGATTTCATGGTTCGTGGACCGAAACGATGAGACAGCTTGGCAACGCGGTTCCCGTGGCGCTGGCGCATCGGATAGGTGGGAGTATCGCTGCTCATCTTCTATCCGAGGAGGAAGTACTATTGAAAGACACTCTGATGAGAAGGCGGCCATGAATCGGGAGATGCCTTACAATCCCCTTGCCAAGCACAATCTAGGAAAAAGCGTGGCGGATGCTCTCCTTGCAAGACAGAAGGCAACGCTTGGCGAAATCGAGGCTTTCTCGGGAGCCGGCATTTACGCAATCTACTACTCGGGTGAGTTTAAACCGTATGCAGTCATCTCGTCCCGGTCGGATGCTCCTCCGCGCGAGATACCCATCTATGTCGGCAAGGCAGTCCCTCCCGGTGCTCGGAAAGGTAATTTCGGTCTGGACGCCGATCCTGGCCAAGCTCTTTTCGGACGACTCAAGGAACACGCCGAAAGCATAAGCTTTTCTCATAATTTGGAAACACGGGATTTCCATTGTCGATATCTTGTTGTCGATGATATTTGGATACCCCTCGGCGAAGCCCTTCTCATCGCGAAATTCTCGCCAATTTGGAACAAGATCATTGACGGGTTTGGCAACCATGATCCCGGTAGCGGCCGTTACAATCAATTACGTTCCAGATGGGATACCCTGCATCCAGGCCGCGCGTGGGCCTTCATGTGCCGGGAACGTCCCGAAACGCAAGCACAAATCATTGAAGAATTACGAGCCTATTTGCTGACGGCACCAACCGCCACAATTAGCTAAAAAAAGAACCAAACAGCCCCCAACCACGCGGAGCATATTGTGTGGTGCTTTCCGGGCACCTGTTGGCCACGTGGTTGGGACTGCTTGTTCTTGGCGTTGGATTCAGCGGGTTTCAGCTTGTTGCCGGCAGCCTTCCTGGCTTTTCCCCGCTGCTTCCAGGTCCGGTTCGGATTTGGCCGAGCGGCTGCCGCCGGGTAAGTGATCACGGGTTTAGGTGCGAGGCAAAAATAAAACATCCACCACAACCATTGGATCGTCATTCCCGCATGCTCTTAGCGGGAATCTAGAACTGAGCGCCGGCCTGGATTCCCGCCTAAACACCCCGGGAATGACGGGGTAATGTTAGGCAAAAATCGTGAACAAGTAATTATTGCCCAGCGCCTTAGCTGGTGCGGCTGCATGGGAATCCAGGCTAGTCCGGGGTCTGGCGATACCGCTTCACCCCGATGACCAGGGCGACGGTGGCGAACAGGAGGATTTGCCAAAGTTCGAGCACCACGTCCTCGACCCCGTTGCCCTTGAGCAAGATCCCCCGGACGATCCGCAAGAAATGAGTCAGCGGAAACACCTCGCCGATCCTCTGCGCCCACACCGGCATCCCCCGGAACGGGAACATGAATCCGGACAGCAGCAGCGACGGCAGAAAGAAGAAAAAGGCCATCTGCACGGCCTGCAGCTGGTTTTGGGCCACGGTGGAAAAGGTGATTCCCATTGCCAGGTTGGCGGCGATGAAGACGAAGTCCACCAGCAGCAGCAGGGGCAGACTTCCGACCATGGGCACCTTGAAGATCAGGTGGGCCGCGGTGAGAATCAGGCCCACCTGGACCTAGCCCACCAGGATGTAGGGGATGATTTTGCCCAGCAGCACCTCGAACGGCCGCGTGGGCATGGAAAGAAGATTCTCCATGGTCCACCGTGCCCGTTCGCGGGTGACGGCGAGGCCGGTGATCATCACCATGGTCATGGTGAGAACCACCCCCATCAAACCGGGCACGATGTTGTACTG
>Ga0100396_1003168_pt1 | contig 10736 bp, 9 predicted proteins | sample CryGeymeta201520_FD_81551 | JGI IMG/M metagenome (GOLD analysis project Ga0100396, IMG submission 81551) | Groundwater microbial communities from Crystal Geyser aquifers in Utah, USA - Crystal Geyser metaG 2015-20 | ecosystem: Environmental > Aquatic > Deep subsurface > Groundwater | place: USA... | reverse complement strand
TCCTCCGTACGGAGCCACGCGCGAAGAAGCGCCCGACGCCAGGGTGAACGAGGTGATCAGCCATTCCACCGGCTTGAACAGCGCACTGGTTGCCGCCCTCGACTTCGCTTGCGGCGAAGTTTGCCCCGATCTCGTCCCCATCCCATTCTAGGCGATCTGCCTGGAGATGGACAAGGAGGAGGCTTTCCGCCTCCTCCTTTTGATTCTTGTTCGAGCATGTCAACTTGTGTAATTCTGATCTGGGAGAATGTCCAAAGTTGAAAAATCCTTAGAGGCTGTTTGAAAACCTGTCGAGAGTGTCCAAAAGTATGGGCTAAAATAGCACCATGATCACATGTCCACATTGCCAAGCAACAACTCGCCAGAACAAAGCGGGAACCACGAACGCAGGTTCACAACGGTATCGTTGTATGTACTGCAATCGCAAGTACACGCCCGAACCGAAAAAACAAGGCTATCCTGAAAGCGTGCGAAAGCGAGCACTGGAAATGTACGTGGATGGCGGTAACCTACGGAGAATTGCGCGTCACCTGAAAATTGCACCGCAGACCGTTGCGTATTGGGTGACCGAGGTTGTCGAAGCCATGCCAAACGCACCCGTTCCCAGCGAAGTGAAAGAAGCCGAAATGGATGAACTCTTCACTTTCATCGGCGATAAAAAAACAGAATCTACATTCTCACAGTTGTAGATCGCAAAACCCGTTGTATTTTGGGTTGGGCGGTTGTCTGGATTCGTACTCAAGCGGCCATTCAGCAAGTTGTGGATCAGGCTCCAAAAGCCAAATGGTATTACAGCGACGGGTTTGATGCCTATCAATGGCTCTGGTATCACCTTGGCAGGTACGAGGTTTCGAAAGGTAAAGCCGATACCTATTCGGTAGAAGCCGATAACGCTGAACTACGTCATTATCTGGCTCGGTTGGCTCGGAAGTCGCGTTGTTTTTCTCGCTGTCCATATGCGCTGGAGTGCGCCTTGCGCTTATTTGTCTTTTGCTTCAACAGCCGACAACTTCACAAGCAACACTTTCCAAAATATGCCTCGCATGTTATGGATTTCGTGAGCCCACTACTTTAGACACTCTTAACCTGTCTATTACCCACTACTCGGGTAAAAGTGGAGTAGACTACAGGGAAAGAACAAAGATAGGAGCAAACTGAACATTGGCAGGCAAGAAGAAAAGCGGCGATATTTCATGGACAGTGGAAGAATTTTCGGGCTGGTTAGCCGCATTGGGAGTGGCAGAGAATTCTTTGCGCCATTCACGCTCATTTCTGCAAATAATTGCAAATAACTGGCGCAGAATCACAGGCTCGCTAACCTGCCCCGTTTTCGGCTTTTCCCGATTCTTGAACTGACCTTTCCCATGCTTACACCCGCGCTTCTTTGGATGCTCTACATGTTCCCGCTGTGCAAACGGAACCGCCTGACGCTTGCCAGAACGTCGTAGTTCTTCGATCTGTCCGCTGAGTTTGAGAATCACGGCCTGAACCTCGGCTAGTTGACGTTTCAATGCGGCAATTTCGCTTATCAAACTTTCACGAGTTCGCGTGTCTGTCAGTTCATTCATATTCACCAGTGTACATGATTGCGGCGCGATTGTGCACCGATTTTCTACCTCAATTTTATGGATTTCATTCCTTGCCTTTTTACCTGTCAATGCTTTCAGATGAAGAGGCTATACATGTACCAATCTACTTATTATTTTGTTCAACAACATAAAGGCACTTTCCAACTTTCCAAGATTCGAATTACGGCTTACGGCTTCATGGTAAACTTGACCCGCCTTGTCACACCAACCACTCTGACTCCCACAACATGAAGCACCTAGAACCATTCAAAAAGGCCTCAATATATGACAGCGCGCAGAGGAGTCCTGCGGCATTGGAAGAATTGTTTGGTGTGTTCCGATACCGCGATTTGATCCATCAGTTAATATATCGTGATATTGTCGCCCGCTATAAGCGTTCGGTTTTGGGAATAGCATGGACGATGCTAAACCCACTTGGTACGATGCTTGTTTTGACTATCGTGTTTTCTCAGTTGTTCCATACCGTCGAAGGATATCCAACTTATGTACTGAGCGGTTTACTGGCTTGGACATTTTTTGCGCAGACAACCAATTCAGCCATGCAACAGTTGGTTTGGGGAAGCGCATTACTACATCGCATCTACATGCCTCGTACAGTTTTTGCCATCTCGGCCATTGGTACTGGATTAGTCAACCTAATCTTTTCACTTTTTCCTCTCATTTTATTAATGGTAATAACTGCCATGCCGATAAGGTGGTCAATACTATTCTTGCCGGTTCCCATTTTGTTGCTAGCGGCTTATGCTTTGGGCATAGGGCTGTTATTTTCCACTATGGCGGTGTATTTTCCTGATGTGGCCGAGATGTACCAGGTAGTCCTGATTGCCTGGATGTACTTGACGCCCATCATTTATCCTCAGGATATCATCCCCGAGACTTATCGTGGCTGGTTTCTCAGTCTCAACCCTATGTATTATCTCATCCAAATCTTTCGAATACCGATTTATGAGGGTAGTTTACCGCCATGGCCCATGCTGGGAATTGGCGCAGGGATTGCATTTACCACCCTTCTCTTTGGTTGGATCGTGTTCTCACGCAAAGCCGATGAGTTTACTTACCGCGCCTGACACACAAACTGGCCTGGGGCTTCCTGCATCCCCCGATGCAGTCATTCGCCTGGAGAATGTATCTGTCCGATATCGAGTTCCAACAGAACGCATCGGTACGTTCAAGGAATACGCCATCCGTCACATCCAGGGACGGGTACGTTACCAGGATTTTTGGGCCTTACGTGGGATCAATCTCGATATCCAGCAAGGGGAGATATTTGGAATTATTGGCCGCAATGGGGCCGGCAAGAGCACTCTGCTCAAGGTAATCTCACGCGTTCTCGCTCCTACGCAAGGACGAGTATGGATCAAGGGACGTGTTTCCCCCTTGTTAGAATTAGGCGCAGGCTTTCATCCTGAACTAACCGGGCGCGAAAATATATTCCTCAATGGCTCTTTATTGGGGCATAAGCGGTGCGAAATCGATTTGAAACTGGATGAAATACTGGATTTTGCCGAGATTGGCGCATTTATTGACACTCCGTTGCGCACTTATTCCAGTGGAATGGCGGCACGCCTAGGCTTTGCTGTGGCTACTGCCTGGCAACCGGAAACCCTGATCCTGGATGAAGTCTTGGCGGTGGGTGACGAAGCTTTTCAGGCTAAGTGTCAGGCGCGGATGGAAACTTTTCGCAATAATGGTACAACCACCTTGCTGGTTACACATAATATGGATGTAGTGCGTTTGCTATGCAGGCGCGCCGCCTGGCTGGATCACGGCAGCCTGCGTGCCTTGGGAGCAGCAGATGAGGTAGTGAAAGCCTATCAAGCAGGTTGAGGCCCGAAGTGGTTTTAGGATTTGCCGTAGTGCTCCGCTGAATTGACTAACCCCGCCGTCAGATACAATATCACGAACCAATTGGTAGAAGGAAAGGTGTTATGAAGGGCTTTCAAAATAGCGAAAAATACTGGAACCAGCGTTTTGCAATTGGTGATTGGGAAAGCAATTTTGGGCGCGAACAATCACGTTTCTTTGCACGAATAGCTATTGAGAACTTACCAGAATGGTTCAGACACTATGTCAATACCAGCCAGGTAAGGATTTGCGACTGGGGATGCGCGGAGGGGGATGGGACTGACATTTTGGCATCGTACTTTGGAACCAAACAAGTTCAAGGGGTTGACTTTTCCGAAGCAGGCATTCAAAAGGCTCAGAAATACTATCCGGAACTAACATTCAAATCAGAAGATTGGTTAAAGATGAAAGTTCCCAACCATCCTCGATATGATGTAGTTTTTTCTTCAAATACATTGGAGCACTTTTCTCAACCACAAGAAGTATTCCGAACGCTCGCCGCTTATGCTAAAAAAATGGTAGTGCTGTTAGTGCCATTCAGAGAGTTCGAACGCATTGCAGAACATCACTATACTTTTCTTGCCGAAAATATTCGAACTGTTCTCTTCTCAGATTTTGTTCTTGTAAACGCCAAAGTCATAGATACCGTTGGTTTCAAACCTAATTACTGGAATGGTGAGCAAATTCTTCTAATCTATGCTCGTACTGAGTGGATTTCAAATACTGGGCTTACTCTCAGCCAAATTTTCATAGACGTTAAACTCGGCCAAATTCTAAGGGAAAAAGAACAGGCGATGCAAGCACTCTCTGCACAATTGATGGAGAAAGAACAGGCAGTGCAAGCGCTAGGCGCTGAATTGGTTGAGAAGGAGCATGCGCTAGGCGCCGAATTGGTTGAGAAGGAGCATGCGCTAGGCGCCGAATTGGTTGAGAAGGAGCAGGCGGTGCAGGCGCTAGGCGCCGAATTGGTTGAGAAGGAGCAGGCGGTGCAGGCGCTAGGCGTCGAATTGGTTGAGAAGGAGCAGACGGTGCAGGTATTGACAACACAAGTAGAGGAGAAAAAGCAAACAGTACAGACACTAACAACGCTGGTACATGAGAAAGAGCAAACAATACAATCATTGACAACCCAGGTGAAGGAGAAAGAACAAACTGTACAGACATTGACAACACTTGTACAGGAGAAAGAGAATTTGCAAAATGCTTTTTGGAACGTGTCTGCGGAGCTAGATAAGGTATATAACAGTAATTTTTGGAAGCTAGCTTCTTTTTACTATACTGTTATGAAAACCGCCCCACTAAAATATCCTTATCGGTTTATAAAAGTTTGGAGAGAACAAGGTTTATCAAATTCGCTTAATAAAGCTTATAATCTAATTCGAGGTATTAAGCAGGATTCCTGCAATATAGTTTCTTTATCACCGCATGCTTACCTCGGCGATTCAACCCGGCTTCTAAAAAGTATTATTGATGATTTGAACGCCAGACCACTCAAAGGTTTGTTTTTTGTTACATCTGCTTTTTCTTTTGACGAACTTTACAATCAGAGAATAATCAACTTATCTAAGTTTTTGTCAGAAAAAAAATACGGCGTAATTTATGTGGCTTGGCGATGGTCAAAAACCGAAGATATTCTCAAGGTTGGAAAAGAGGTCTACCCAAACATATTTCAAATACCTGTAGATATGTTTTTAGAAGCAGATGTGCAATTGGAGAAAGTTAGGTTTTCCGAAAAATATTTTATTGTACAATTTCCACATCCTGATTTCCTTTTGAAAGGCCTTCAACTTAAGAGACATAATTTAGCGATGATTTATGAAATAATTGACGACTGGGAAGAGTTTAACAAGGTTGGTCAGGCACCCTGGTATAACAAAATGTTTGAGGAATCAACAATAATAAATTCCGATGTCGTTACCGCAGTGTCTCCGCCTCTGATTGAAAAGTTCTCAAAGCTAAGGAATAATATTAATCTAGTACCCAATGGATTCACTCCGATATTGTTGGGAGCAAATCATAGTAATATAGCGAGAAGAAATTTTCGCGGTTCCGAAGTGAATTTAGGTTATTTTGGGCACCTTACGGCTTCGTGGTTTAATTGGGATCTAATACTTGAGGCGCTGGAGTTATCCGCTAGCCATGATTATAAATTAATGTTCCATCTGATAGGTTATGGTGAACCGGATAATCTACAACAAAAAATAATAAAATATGGTGATCGAGTAAGATTATACGGTAAGGTTCACCCAGCAGACTTGCACAAATATGTTAGAGATTGGGATTTAGGTATTATTCCATTCAAAAGCGGCAAATTAAGCGAATCTGTAGATCCAATAAAGATTTATGAATATATGTATTTCGGCCTGCCTGTTATCGTCTCCGGAATCAAACATTTATCAGAACTTCCACTTGTCCACTTTGTTTCAAATGCAAACCAATTAATAGATGTAATTAAAAAATATAGGAAAGGTGTCTTCTCGTATGAATATGATCTTCTTGCGAAACGGTTACCGGCTCTAACTTGGGAGCAGAGGTTTACCGATTTTCTGGAGATATTGGAGCGTCGTGAAAAATGGATATCCTTCTAATTTACCAATACTGCACATTCGGGGGGGTTGAGAGGGTGATCTTAAGCAGGGCGGAAGCTTTTCAGAAACACAGACTAGATGTAAAAATATCAGTAGGCTACTTACACGACAGCGGTGCACTCTCTGCCTTTAAACGTTATGTTCATGATCACAAATTAGATGAAATGGTAAAACCTTCCTTAATAGAACCGCACGGTAATATAAAATGGAGTGTCTTTGACCTTATTCTGGCTATAGACACTCCCCAGATACTTGGAGAAATTAAAGATCTGGGAAATGTATACTTGGAATGTCATACACCATATAAGGAGAATCGGCAATATCTGAGGAGCATTCCTGATAGCATTAAGGCTATATTAGTACCATCTGAGTCGTTTAAATTGTTGTTACAGGGTGAATTCCCTCTGTTGCCTAAAATTTATGTCATTCCTAATCATGTAACACAAGAGTTTTTTGAAATTTCAAGTTTGTCTGATAATGAAACCGTGTTTCCAAGAAAACCTTTGTCCTACCTTGGAAGACTAGATAAGTTAAAAAACATTGATGAGGTTTTGCAAATATTTGAATTATTCAGAGATGTTGAAGAAATAATGTACATCTTAGTCGGAAATGGCGCGAGTGACAAGAGGTTCATTATGGAGTTAAAAAAAAGGGAATTGCTTGCCAAGACCTTGTTAAGAGATAAAATTGATTTCAATGATGTTCCATCTTTCGTGCGTTTAACAAAGAAACATAATGGAATTTATCTGTCTGCATCTCAAGGCGAATCCTTTGGTTTAAGTCCTGCAGAATTCATGAGCGGAGGAGTTCCAGTCATCCTATCTGATATTCCGGCTCACAGGGAATTAGTAAATAATGATGAAAGGTTCTTGTATAAACCTGGAAATATTAACTCGGCCAAGGAAAAAGTGTTTATCATATTTCGTTGTTGGAGCGACATGAGCGCAATTATGCGAACGTATTCAACGAAATTCACTGATGAGGTTTTTTGGGAAGCTTGGCTTTTGTTTTTGAAAGAGCAGGGGATTAAAGCACAATTCTTGTAAAACCAATTGATGAAATCGATTATATGATATTATTCCTCGCGTGCCCGTAACCACCCCTGACTAGGCATAATTGAAAACCCCCAGCTGATGATCCAGAGTACAAGAAATAAGGGCGCGCTGAACATGGCCAACAAAGTTGTAAGAGGGTTGGGAACATATTTCAACCCGGCTAAGTAATATAAGAGATCAACCAGGATACTGCCCCAGATTAGAAAAAAAACTATTCGATGCCCCCCTCCATAGGGCACAATCACAAGAATGCCCGCAAGAAGAATTTTCACCACCGCGAGCGCTGTTTTGGGCTTTAGAATTAGGCTTTGAACCAGCGACCAATTTGGCAGGCCTAGCCTCACCGATTTTACAAAATTTTGCATCTGGGCATTCCAAATATGTCTCTGCCCTTTCAGCCATCGTCCTCGCTGTCTAGCCAATCCTAAAATATTGTTGGTCTTGGGATCCAGGATTTCAGCCTTGGAGCAATAATGAACAGTAATGCCATCTCCATAAGGAGCAGGGATAATTCAATATCGTCTACTTGTGTATTAATTCCACGGCAAATCTCATCAAATATTCTTTTTCGAAAGGCCATTCCTGTCCCTCGTAGAGGAACGGACCAACCCAAACGCGACCTAGCCTCATCGTCAATTTTTTGCGACAAAAGTTCAGAGTAGGAGGCCAGTAGCGAGAGAGGTGAATTGCTGGAAGGGATTGGGTGAACGAAAACCTGGACAACATCTACTTCTCGTTCAAAGGCCGATTTTATTTTAGTTGAGAAATTTTCCCCCACTAATGTATCTGCATCCAAAACAACAACAATATCGGCTTCGATCTGCTTGGATATTGTATTGGTAAACCAGGAAAGAACTTCTGATTTCCCGGGTTTTCCGTCTGTTCTCTCGTAAACCGTGGCTCCAGCTTTTACTGCCATATCTACTGTTTGGTCGGAACAATGATCTGCGATCACAATAATTGAGTCGCCTGGGGCCAATCCTGCAACCTGTGGAATCCTCTTGATGCTTTCACCAATAACTCTCTGTTCATTATTCGCAACAAATAAATATAATATTCTTGAATTGGAAGTAATATCTATTGGCGGAGTCAGATTCTTAGGATGGGGCATCCAAGATACAATCAAGAAAAGGATCCGAAAAAACGTATCTAGAAGGATCAACGAAAATGGAAAAAGCAACAACAAGCTTATCGCTAGATAAGCAAAACCCAAATAGCTTATTATGGGTAAAAGGTTATTAGGGTTGTTTTGAAACATAATGAGATATTCTAACTTGCAATTCAGGAAAATATGCTTCAGACCCCATTTCGTATCTGGCAAAGAATGGGCTGGCTTTTGCTGGAGAAAAGGAATTTATCCATTCTTGTTCGATCAGCCATACCTCTTTTTCGGAGTCGATTCTGGTTGCAAACAGATCATCCACCAGGGCACGCGCAATCGGATCCGATTCAACATCTACGCTCAAAGGCAGAGAATACCACACCATTTGTCCGCACTCATTATTCATCAAATAGACCCACACTGGACTTGGGTAGGATTCAACCACAAGCATGTTCTCCGGCAACAACTGTTCTTTTAGATAGCTACATACATTCTTATATTCATTCCCATAATAGACGGGATCAAATTTTGCAATGGATAGGATTAACCCAGCCAGCGTTACTATTCCAAACAAGCTAAAAACTGCAAAACCGTATCTCACCCAGGAATTATGATTGTCGGGATGATAGATCCGATGAACGAAAAATATTGATAATAGCAATAGTAACAAAATATAAACGAACAATAGATGTTCAATATTCGAGATCGGCCCGGAAACACGCCATAACAACAAATCGGGAGAGGAAAGCTTGGTCATCTGCCATTGTGTAAAGATCGGAGAAGAGCGAAAATTCCACACAATCACTTCGCGATAATTATCCCCCAATGTATCCGATAATATTGCAGAGTACTGCGCTGAATTATAAATGACTGCAGGTAATTGGATCATAAAACCCACAAGGAATACAATCGAGAGCAGAGCATATTTCTTATGTTCCAATTGAGACTGAATGAAGGGAAAAGCTGGAACAATTAATAACGGTATTACCGGTATAAGAAACCGACTTCCCCAGGTGCCTGTTGACCATTCACTATCATAAAAAAGTGCTTGGGGAACCAGTAAGCCCACCAGGATGAATAGCGGAAGTATCAACAACTCTGCGCGCCGGAATTTTGAATTTACTATTGGGATGATTGCAAGCAAACATATCGGGGAATACCAGAACAATCCTTTCCAGGGGCTGAAGAGCGGCGCGAATATGGCTTCCACAAATTTTGAGTGAGGCAATGAAATTAACCGATAATAAATATCCCACAGGAACCCACCGCTGAAACGATAGAATATATCCTGGTCGGTAGTGTTTTGTGTGAGCATCAACAACAGACTGCCCAACAGAACAAAACCACCCAATGCCCACCATATCCATGTTGGGGGATGGAAATCCGGTAGGGTCCATAAAAGCCCAAGATATCCCAACAGAACCACTCCCATTGTTGCTTTTGTAAAGATCAATAACAAGAGCGAACATAAAAATACCAGGGAAAGAAAATACTTCCAAATCCTTTGTTCCGGCTTGAGACTTCTCAAATAGTTAAAAATTACCCATCCCCCCAACAACAAGAAGGAGATCAAGGTTTCTCTAAAGAATGTTTTCGCGTAAGGCCAGGCCATACTGGCTACACCGAACAATAATCCGCAGAGGATGCCTGTCTTTTCGGAATAGCCAAACTGAATTGCCAGTATCACCAGAAGCCCGGCCGAGAAGCTTGTATATAAGATCGGGAGCAAATAGAGGCTTTGTAAATGGCCAAACTTAAAAAACTGGAATATGCGATACCAGAATGAAGCTAGCATTGGAAATGCTGGCTCCACACCATGGTAACTGCCTTTCAATCTCAAATTGCCGTACATCTGATCGGCTGTAAGGTTTCCAGCCACAGCCAGGTTTCTGGCCGCGCTCGAAAACAGTTGTTCATCATCCGATATCGGTCTTCCTGAGAATGAAAGCAAATAGATTACCGATGTAATACTTACTACCAAAACAAAAGAGCGAAACAAAGATTTTTACCTACTAATATTACAGTGCAAGGTTACGAGTGAAAGTGCCTAATCGAGCCAGTCTAGTACTCTAACTTGATAAAGATGTATGGTTGCGGGTAAGATGGTAGGCATGAAAAAGCATGAAATTGTCCTCTTGCCCAATGAGAAAAAGAAACTCAAAGCGATTGTCTCGACTGGACAAAACAAAGCGGCAGTGATCCGGCGGGCGCACATTTTGCTGAAAGCGAACGAAGGCAAAACAGATGCGGAAATTAGCGAAATGCTATATGTCAGTGAGCAAACCATCCGACGAACTCGTTTGCGGTACGTGGCAGAAGGTTTACAGGTGGTGCTGGAAGATCAACCACATCCAAAGCCTGCGCCAAAGTTGAATGAGCAACAAGAAGCTCGCTTGGTGGCACTTACTTGTAGTGCGCCACCGGCTGGCCGAGTGCGTTGGACATTGGAGTTGTTACAAAGGCGTTTGATCCAAGATGGCATTGTGTCCGGCATTGCGCCCGAGACAGTGCGCTTACTGCTAAAAAAAAACAAACTCAAACCCTGGCTCGTAAAAAG
>Ga0100396_1003156_pt1 | contig 10754 bp, 9 predicted proteins | sample CryGeymeta201520_FD_81551 | JGI IMG/M metagenome (GOLD analysis project Ga0100396, IMG submission 81551) | Groundwater microbial communities from Crystal Geyser aquifers in Utah, USA - Crystal Geyser metaG 2015-20 | ecosystem: Environmental > Aquatic > Deep subsurface > Groundwater | place: USA... | reverse complement strand
GTTACAGTTCTTAGGTTTAGCCACGTTTTTCCGTTCCTGGTGAACGGTTACTAATAAATCCCCCATTTTTTTGACAAGTGTCAACCATATCAGGGGATAAACAAAAAGGGAGACCCGGATATGGCCTCCCTTTGTTATCTGACAGCAGAAAATGGGGAGCTACCCCATGATCATTCTATTTTACCAGAGATTCGATATACTTTTTCAGTGAGCGCATCTCCGCGGTGCGTCCGTTTATTTTTTGCCCCTTCATCTTCCCGACGATGCAGCCATTGATCATCTTGGCCCGGCCAGCGAGTTTGCCGGCCTTTTCCATTCCTTTGCCACCGGCATGGCAACTGCCGCAGCTCTTGCCGCTGGTGGCGCCGCCCAGCTTCTGGTCATTAAACAACTTCTCCCCTTGTGCCACCGAGGATTCCACTGCGGTGGCCGCGCCAGCGAAGCAAACAACCAGCAGCATGGCGCTAAGAACGAGTCTCATTTGTTTCATCTTCTTCCTCCTCATTTTGTGTTAATCCAAACATTATATTGACGCTGAAATTATGCTAATAGAGACGGATAATCATTGCAAGTAATTTTTTATGGCCGACATATTATTTATACAGAGGCATGCAATCGCCTTGCTATTATCCGCACCACATGCCGACAAATATGGGCTAACTACTATTAACAGAGATTTTTTATGGATAGGTATATTTTAAAAGTTAAGCAACGCGTCATGTGCTTTTAGCAGTAAACGGAGGAAGTAGCAGTGCCGGCATGCCACACCTAATGTATACTCGTTATTATCAGAGAATAGCGGTAAAGCGGGGAACCCAGGAAGATATTGCTGTTGGGCCGCCACCAGTTCCGACCAACCTTGCAAGAGGGTCGCTGAGCCGTGGGGGAAGGCAGGGCGACTCCTTGCCCTTCCCCACGCACTGGCAAAAACTTTGAGCCCAACAGCAGGCAAAATGAGAGGGAGGCCGGACATGACCTTCCCTTTGTTATGTGGCGGAGGGAAAAGGGAAACTACCCCCCGCCCTACTTGGCCAAGGATTCGATATACATCTTCAGGGAGCGCATCTCAACGGAACTGCCATCGATTTTCTGGCCCTTCAACGGCCCGACGATGCACTGGTTGATCATCACGCCCAAGTCAGCACGTTTCCCCGCCTTTTCCATGCCCTGGCCGCCGGCATGGCAACTGTTGCAGCTTTTGCCGCTGGTGCCATTGCCCAGCTTGGGGTCATTGAACAGCTTCTGCCCCAGCTCCACCGAGGATTCCCCCGCGGTGGCCATGCCAGCGCAAAAAGCAACCAGCAGCATGGTACCTAGCACGAAAGTTTTTTGTTTCATCTTCCTTCTCCTCATTTCGAGTTGCGCCAAACACGATGTTCTCGTAAAAACCCAAAGCGAGGCCATCGCCACCTGCAATTTCAACATATTACAGACGGTTAACGCGTCGGAATCACAATTTTTGCGATTCCAACAAACAATGTTTGACAGTAGAGGCCATGTTAGGGAAGACGGCGCGTTTTTACAAGGGTATTTTGGTCCAGACCGGCATATTTTCTAGCCGCGTGATACAGGATGTCATGACAGGGGGCAGACTGGCGCCCCTGCCGGTCAAAACTTACGATGCCTCAGGCCGCATGCCGGCCGAGCACGCCGGCGCCGCCGCCCAACTCATCCCGCAGCCGGGCCACGTCCGCATTTTCAAGGTAGTCATCGTAAGGCATCATCCGATCGATGATCCCATCTGGCAGGATTTCGATAATCCGGTTCGCCACGGTTGCGACAAACTGATGGTCATGGGAGGCGAAGAGCACCACTTCCGGAAAGGCCATGAGCCCGTTGTTCAGGGCGGTGATGGATTCCAGATCCAGATGGTTGGTCGGCTCGTCGAGGATGAGGGCATTGGCGCCCGAGAGCATCATTTTCGACAGCATGCACCGGACCCGCTCCCCGCCGGAGAGGACACTGGTTTTCTTCAGCGCCTCTTCGCCGGAAAACAGCATCTTGCCGAGGAAACCCCGGGAAAAACTCTCCCCTTCCTTGGGCGGGGCGAACTGTCGGATCCACTGGACCAGGTTCATCTCGTTGTTGAAAAAGGCGTTGTTCTGTTTCGGAAAATAGGAGTTGGTCATGGTTACGCCCCAGCGGCAAATACCACGGTCCGGCGCCATCTCGCCGGCCATGATCTGGAAGAGCGTGGTCCTGGCCAGACTGTCCGGCCCGACAAAAGCGATCCTGTCGCCCTTGTTGACGGTCAGGAAAAAATCGCTGAGCACCGGTGCCCCGTCAATCTCCTTGTCAAGGTCGGTGATCTCCAGGATGATATCACCGCATGGCCGCTCCGGCTTGAAGACGATGTACGGATATTTTCTGGAGGAGACCGGCAAATCCTCCACGGTGAGCTTATCCAGCAGCTTTTTCCGCGAGGTGGCCTGCTTGGCCTTGGAGGCGTTTGAACTGAAACGCCGGATGAAATCCTGCAATTCAAGGGCCTTGGCGGTAGCCTTCTTGTTCTCATTCTGCTTCTGCTGCACGACAAGCTGACTTGCCTGGTACCAGAAATCATAGTTCCCCACATAGACCCGGATTCTGCCGAAGTCAATGTCCGCGATGTGGGTGCAGACCTGATTCAAAAAATGACGATCGTGGGAAACGATGATCACCGTGTTCTGAAACCGATAGAGGAACTCCCCCAGCCAGGCGATGGACTGCAGATCCAGATGGTTGGTGGGTTCGTCGAGCAGGAGGATATCCGGGTTGCCGAACAGGGCCTGGGCGAGCAGGACCCGCACCTTCTCTCCGCCCTCCAGCTCCTTCATCTTGCGCTGGCGGAGCTCCTCGGCAATGCCCAACCCGCTCAACAGCACCGCGGCCTCGGACTCCACCTCATAGCCGTTCATCTCCGCGAATTCGGCCTCCAGCTCGCCGGCCCGGATGCCGTCGGCCTCGGACAAATCCCCCTTGGCGTACAGGGCCTCCCGCAGGGCCATCACCTCGTAAAGCCGGGCGTGGCCCATGATGACCGTATTGCAGACCAACTCCTCGTCAAAGGCGAACTGGTCCTGGTTCAGCACCGCGATCCGCTGCCCGCTGCCGACGAGGATGTCCCCCTTGTCCGCCTGGCCCGTGCCGGCCAGAATCTTCAGAAAGGTGGATTTCCCGGCGCCATTGGCGCCGATCAGGCCATAGCAGTTTCCCGGGGTGAACTTGATATTGACGTCCTTGAAGATCACCCGCTTGCCATAAGCCAGGGCGACGTTGACTGCTTGAATCATGCTAAAATCCTCTGGGTAATAAAGGTCCCGGGGGCGAGCCCGCCTTAACCTGTCAATCTCTTGTGGCGTGCCTGCTCATGCTTCTCGGAAACCGGAGGCTGCCCGGCGCGGTGTCTCCCTGACAATTCAGCCATGGGTGACGATGAGGCGGGCTAACAGGCGTAAAAAAAACCCCGCGCAAGGCGGGGCTTTTTGGTCGGTCAATGACGGGTATTAGATCTTGTGGACATTGGCCGCCGCCGGGCCCTTGGCGCCGTCGACCACGTCAAACGTAACCCGGTCGCCCTCTGCCAGGGACTTAAAACCTTCGGCGATGATCGCGGAATGGTGGACGAACACGTCCTTGCCGCCTTCTTCCGCGATAAAACCAAACCCCTTTGCATCATTAAACCACTTCACTGTGCCTTCTGACATCTTGTACCACTCCTTGTGTGCTGGGTTCCCCGCAAGGAACCACTTGATAAAATGCCGGACCATCACTGGATAACCCGGCGTACAGTACGTTTGATGGCGTCCTAACAATTCCGACCTACTGCGTCGTAGCGCATTTTTGTTCGTTCGGCATACCTTATGTATGGCCTCACTCGCAAAAATACCCTACTGTCGTGTCAACGACACTATGTCATTTCGAGTGAAACGAGAAATCTTTCCTTGTCAATGAGCTAGTACCTTGTAACGTTTAAGTCCAACCCCCCTCCGTCCCCCCTTGTCAGGGGGGAAGTCTTTAAGCCTCCCCTGACAAGGGGAGGTTTGGAGGGGTTGGATGCGAAAGAATATGTGTTCCATGGTACTAGAAAGATTTCTCCCTGCGGTCGAAATGACATTTCAAGATTGACATGACACTACTCCTTGTATATCGAAATTCTTACTTAGCCATCCCGATGGTTGTTACAAATCCATCACGTTTGTCTGCAACAAAAAAGCCGCACGTCCTCAAACGGAGGATTGTGCGGCTTACTTCTTCGTAAACATGTTACAAGCAGGTACTGCACAAACTGTTTTATAAAATAGCCTATTTCCCCAGGCTTGGCAATAGATAACTTCGATGGTGTTGTAACAATTCATAATTTGCCTGGATGTCGCCGTGGACGAAGTAATAAATCAGGTAACTATCCAGCGGCACCGCAACCCGGGTGAGTTCCCGGACTGGCAATGCTTTGCGCGGCTTCGTCCGCGACCTCAGACGCGGGATGCGCGGGAGGTCGCGGACGCCTCGGAGGCGGGCAGGACGCCCGCCGAGCATGAGTGCAAGGCATGGCCAGCCCGGCAATGCTTCAATGCCGACACAAGCTGGATAGTTACGGCATGAGTTAAGCCGCTGTAAAAAAATAACATGGCCATCTAAGTGCCCGGAGCGGCATAAGGAGCCGTAACGAAATAGATATAAATGGCCATGTTATTTCGTAACGGCTCCTAAATTTCAGCAGGTTGTCCTGATACACCATATTCCCCTCGGGTCGAAATGACATCTTTTCTGAGTTGTTACGACGCCATCCACTTTGGCCCGCGCTCAGGAGTTGAGCAATTCCACCGAGTGCGGTATGGTAGACACCTCTGACCGCTTTACTTGACAAGTCGGGCCAGCTCATTTACCAGAACCATGGAATTTTACGGTGATCACATGCCCCCCGTCCAGCAGAAAAACGGCTACTTCGGTAACTGGGGCGGCGCCTTTATTCCCGAGGTGCTGCACCAGACTTTTTGCGAGCTGCGGGCCGTCTATGCCGCAGCGCGCCAGGATCCCGACTTCTGGCATGAATATAAAACCATCATGGCCACCTATTCCTGCCGACCCACCCCGCTCACCCACGCGGCCAACCTCTCGGCCCTGTTTGCGGGGGCACGGATCTTCATCAAGCGCGAGGACCTGAACCACACCGGAGCGCACAAGGCCAACAACGTCATGGGCCAGGGACTGCTGGTTAAGCGTATGGGCAAAAAACGGGTGATCGCCGAAACCGGCGCCGGCCAGCACGGCGTGGCCACCGCCACCATGGCGGCCAAGTTCGGCTTAGCGTGCACCATCTACATGGGCGAGAAAGACGTGGCCCGCCAGCGGCCCAATGTCTTCTGGATGGAAAAACTTGGCGCCACCGTGGTGCCGGTGACCACAGGCTCGCGGAGCCTGAAGGACGCCATCAACGAGGCCTTCCGCGACTGGGTATCCAACGTCGATACCACCCACTACGTGCTGGGCACGGCCTGCGGCCCCCATCCCTTCCCCGAGATGGTTGCCTGGTTCCAGTCCATCATCGGCCAGGAGGCGCGGGCCCAGATTCTCACCCAGTTCGGCCGACTGCCAAGCCGGGTGTACGCTTGCGTGGGCGGCGGCTCCAACGCCATGGGAATCTTCCAGGGTTTTATGGAGGACGACGTTGAACTGGTCGGCGTCGAGGCGGGCGGCCATGGCCTGGCAAGCGGGCGGCACGCGGCCCGGCTGGCCAGCCAGGACGCCTCCCCGGGCGTGGCCCAGGGCTACAAGACCATGTTCCTGCAGAACAGTGACGGACAGATGCAGGACACCCACTCGGTGGCCGCCGGGCTGGACTATGTCGGCGTCTCGCCCATTCTGACCGATCTCTGGGAAAAAGGCCGGGTCCGCTTCGAGTCGGCCACCGACGCCGAGGTCTTGGAGGCCCTGGATCTTACCATGAAAAAGGAAGGCATCATCCCGGCCCTGGAATCCGCCCACGCCTTTGTTCAGGCCTTCAAGGAGGCGCCAGGAATGTCCACCGACGAGGCACTGATCATCAACATGAGCGGCCGGGGCGACAAGGACATCTTCACCATTGCCCACGCCTTCAACGACCCCTCCTGGAAACAATTCATCATCGACAAGGGGGCCGCCTATGCCGCTGGGAAATAACCTCCGCCAGGCTATGGTTCAGAAGAACATCCTGCTCATGACCCACATTGTCCTGGGCTACCCGTCCTTTGCCGTCAACCGCCAGGTCATCGCGGCCATGGTGAAAAACGGCGTGGATCTCATCGAAATGCAGATCCCCTTTTCCGAACCCATGGCCGACGGCCCGGTGATCGTCAAGGCCAACCAGGACGCCCTCGCGGCCGGGGCCACGGTGGCCGACTGCCTGGACTTCGCGGCCGAGATGACAAAAAAGCACGCCATCCCCTTCCTGTTCATGACCTACTACAACATCATCTTCAAGTACGGGGAGGATGCCTTCTTCAAAAAGGCCAAGGAGTTGGGTATCCAGGGCTTCATCGTGCCCGACCTGCCGCCCGAGGAGGGGGAGAACTTCTATCGGCTGGCCAAGGAATACGACATCGCGGCAATCCTCATTTACGCGCCCACCACCACCGAAACGCGCATGGCCAAGCTCGCCGCCACCGGCACCGGCTTCATCTACTGCGTGGCCAGACTGGGGGTAACCGGCCAGGCGACTAAATTCGACCAGCCGGTGGAGGACTACCTGGCCCGCTGCCGCAAGGCCACCAACCTGCCCCTGGCCGTGGGCTTCGGCATCACCAGCAAGGGTGACGTCGACTACCTGCGCGGCAAGGCCGATATCGCGGTGGTGGGCACGGCTACCATCAAACTGGTGGATAGTGAGGGGGTTCAGGCGGTGGGGCCGTTTATTGCTGGTTTGCGGGGTTGAAAGATCGGACCGATCTGACGGATCGGACCGATCGGACGCGTCGGACAAGTCAGACAGGTCCGACTCGTCCGACAAACAAGGTCAAACCAGTCTCACACCGTCTCCCCATCCCCAACCTTGCCATCAGCCGGAAAATCCGCCGCCTTCTTCCAGGGCGAGACAATGCAATTTCGCCCGATGCTTGCCCCGGCCGGCACCTCGGCGTCCTTGCCCACCAGGGTGATGCCGGTGTACAGGTGAGTCGGATGCTGGCAGTTGACCACACCCTTGTCGCCCGTGCCGACCACCGCCCCCTGCCCCACCCGGATGCGCTTGTCGAGGATGGCAAGCTCCACCCGGGCGCCTGCCTCGATATGGCAGTCGTCAAAGAGGATGGAATCCCGCACCATGGCGCCCTTGCCCACATGCACGCCTGGGGAAAGTACCGAGTTCACCACCGTACCCTCAATGACGCAGCCCGCCGAAATCAGTGAACGCTCGGCGTGATTGCCCCGCAGAAAGCGGACTGGCGGCCGGTCGGCCATATTGGCGCAGGGCCGCGGGTTGGGCCGGATGCCCCAGGCCTCGGGCGAAATGCCGGCATCGTCGCGCAACACGTCCATGTTGGCCTCCCAATAAGCCTGGATGGTGCCCACGTCACGCCAGTAACCATGGAAGGGATAGGCAAAGACGCGATCGCGCTCCACTGCTCGGGGCACGAGGTGCATGCCAAAATCGAGCATCTCGCGGTCTTGGGCCAGCAGGTTCAACAGGTATTCGGTGTCAAAGACATAGATACCCATGGAGGCCAGGTCGGTCTTCGCTTCCCTGGGCTTTTCCTCCCACTCGACGATGCGGCCCTCGGCGTTGGTGATGCCGGCGCCAAACTGGTGGATCTCGCTTTTTGGCACCACCATCATGCCGATGGTGATCTGGGCCGCCTTTTCCCGGTGACAGCGGATCATGTCGTCGAAGTCCATCTGGTAGATGTGGTCGCCCGAAAGCAACAAGAGTTCCCGCGAGGGATTGGCCCGAATAAAATCGATGTTCTGGCGCACCGCGTCGGCCGTGCCCTGGTACCAGTCCGAATCCTGGAAACCGGTGCGGGGTGGCAGGATTTTGACTCCGCGGGTGCGACCCGTGAAGTCCCAGACCGCGCCGGTGCCGATATGACGCATGAGAGAGAGCGGCTTGTACTGGGTTAGCACCCCCACCTGCCCCAGGCCGGAATTCATGACGTTGCTCAGGGCGAAATCGATGATCCGGTACACCCCGGCAAAGGGCACCGCCGGTTTGGCGCGAGGCTGCACCAGGACATTTAAGCGGCTGCCCACCCCCCCGGCCAAGAGCAGTACCAGGGTTCGGCCACGGTCAATCATCGAATGACCTCCCGGTCGGCGATGTGGGTCCGCCACTGCTCCGAGGGCAGTTGCGGGTAAAGGGTGCAGCCCGCGCCGATGACCGTGCCGTCCGGGATGTGATTGTTCCAGCCCACTACAGTGGCCTCCTTGTCCTGTACCGCCGCGCTGCCACCGATCTCCACCCGGCCACCGATCACCGTGTTCACGTCACAGATCACCTTGGAGAGCCGGCACTGGGGCCCCACGGTGGTATTAAAAAAAAGCACCGAATCCCGGACCTCGGCGCCCGGCCGGATATGCACGCCCGGGAAAATTATGGAACGCTCGACCCGCCCTTCGATCACGCAGCCGTTGTAAACCAGGCTGTCGGAAATTACGGCGCCGGCGCCCACCTTCAGGGGCTGACAGTCCCGGATGTTGCGGTGTTCGAGATTGGTCCGGATGCCCCACTCCTCCAGACGGATGGGCGGATCGTCACCCAGCAGGTCCATACTGGTCTGCCAGTATTCCTCGATGGTGCGGGCATAGCCCCAGTACCCCCTGAACTTATAGCCGTAGATCCGCCTCCCCTCATGCATGAGTCTGGGGATAATATCGCGGCCGAATTCAAAGGAGTCGTCATCGCGGGCATTGGCCTCCAGCACCTCGTAGAGGATACGGGGCCGGAAGCAATAAACGGTGAGCGAGGCCCAGTCGCCCCGGGGCAGGTTGGGCTTTTCCTCATAGTGCAGCACCCGCCCGCCGCGCTCGCCGTCCTCGTTGTCCACATCGGCCATGCCAAAGCGGCTCGCCATTTCTCGGGGCACCTGCAGGAAGGCGATGGTCAGATCGGCGTCCTTGGCGCGGTGGTAGTCGATGATCTGCCGGTAATCCATCTTGTAGACATGGTCGCCGGAGAGGATAAGCACCTCCCTGGGGGAGTGGTACTGGATAAAATCGAGATTTTGATAAACGGCATTGGCCGTGCCAAGATACCAATTGGAGGGGCCGGAACCCTTGGACGGCGGCAGGATGGAAACGCCGCGGTAACGGCCGATCATATCCCAGGCCGCACCGCTGCCGATGTGGTTGATGAGCGAGAAGCTCCTGTACTGACTGAGGATGGCCACCCGCTCCAGGCCGGAGTGCATGAGGTTGCTCAGGGGAAAATCAATGACTCGGGCAAAGCCGCCGAACGGCACGGCGCTTTTGGGCCGATAGTAGGTGAGGACGTTCAGGTCATCAACCCGGCCGCCGGCCAGAATCATGGCCAGGGTGGCTGGCTTCAATTTGGTGGTCATATTGCCTTGCCGCCCGCTAGGCCATATGTTTGGTGGCCAGCCGTTTTAAGGTTTGCGTGGTGAACTCCTGCCCGTCCATGGGCAGATTACGGAGCGGCACCTCGGCGCGCGCCGCCTCGCGGTGGCCGCCGGCCGAGCCCAAGGCCGCAAAAATCTTAATGGCCAGCTTGCCCGCATCCTTTTTATACCCGTCGCACCGAAAGATGACCACGAGTTTTTCATTGTGCAGGCCAGAAACCATGACCCAGGAAACATCATGCACCCGGTCCAGAAAGTCGGCGATCATTACCAGAATATCCGGATTGCGGACCCGACCCAGATGGACGTAAAGCCGCTGCTTGCTCACCTTCATCTCGGTAAGCGCGATGCGGAAATAGTTGAGTTCCGAACGGCGGTACTCGGAGAACTCGATCTTGCGGATCAGATTCTGGTTGGCGATGTTGAAGAGATAGCGAAAAGAGATGGCATCGGCCGGCTGCGAGCGCTTCTCGAAATTATGGGTGTCAACCTTGATGGCGTAGAACAGGGCGGTGGCCAGGAGGACCGAGGGCTTCATCCCGGCAGCCCGCAGGTATTCCACCATAATGGAGGCCGTGGCGCCGTATTCCTTGCGGATATCGACAAAGGGCGCCAGCCAGCCCTTGGTGGCCGGATGGTGATCGATCACCGCGTCGAAGTCGAGGTTCTCGAAGCAAGGCATGTGGCTGGGCTGGGAGTCGAGCATGACCCGCTTGGTATACTCCTTGGGTTTCAGGGTATGGAGGCGTTCGGCCGGGATCTTCAAGACCTCCACCATGGTCAGGTTGGCCAGCCGCCTTATCTCGTTCGGGTAGCCGATGGTGACGTTCTTCACCCGATAGCGCAACAGCCGCTTCACCGCCATGGCGCTGGCCAGGGCGTCGGGGTCGGCGTTGATCACCAAGAGGACGTCGTCGTCCTTCTCGAACAACGCCATAAATTCACGCAGCCGTTCCTTGGCCGTCTTCTTGGAGTTGCGGACCCGGTTGGGGTTGGGACCGAGCAGTTGCTTGTCGTTGGTCACAGTTAAAATCTCTCCTTCGCCGCCGGACCGATGTGCATGGGGCCAACCGCGCGGCGCATCAAACTTTTACTCTTACCATATCTGGCAAGTAACCTGCAACAGGGGCTAGTACCCTCTGGATATTCGACATAAGCAATCCTCCGCCAAGGCAGCGGACGATTTTTTTTTAAAAATTTTCCAGTGGAGAGAGGAAAATTTTCGCG
>Ga0100396_1003145_pt1 | contig 10768 bp, 9 predicted proteins | sample CryGeymeta201520_FD_81551 | JGI IMG/M metagenome (GOLD analysis project Ga0100396, IMG submission 81551) | Groundwater microbial communities from Crystal Geyser aquifers in Utah, USA - Crystal Geyser metaG 2015-20 | ecosystem: Environmental > Aquatic > Deep subsurface > Groundwater | place: USA... | reverse complement strand
CCCTGACCCCCGACCCCTATTTCTTTTTGGAGGGCCGGCTTCTATTTCCATCTTCTTTATCGTAATCAGAATGGCCGTAAGGGCGGCCTGCGTCATTCCTGGTATCCGTTCGGCCTGTCCGATGGTGGCAGGTTCTAATCCGGTTAATTTCATCTTCAGTTCGGTGGAAAGTCCCGGGATGGAGGAGTAGTCCACGAAGGGAGGGATTTTTTTATCCTCCAGTTCGGCCATCTTTTTGACCGCCTCGACCTGCCGTTTTATGTATCCTTCGTATTTAGCCTCGATCTCGATCTGTTTTTTCACCATCCGATCCGGCGCCGGTTCCCATCCAGCAAAAACTTTCAGGTCATCGTAGGCAATTTCATTCCGTTTGAGGAGCTGGTACATGGTTGCCGGATTTTTAATCGGTTTAGATCCCATTTTGACAAGGGTCGTGTTGACATCTTGGTTGGGGTAGACTTTTACGGCAGAGAGCTTCTTGATGCCCTCCTCCACCTGCCGGACCTTTTCCTGGAGATGTTCATAGTGATCCCGACAGATCAGACCCAGGTCATATCCTTTACCCATCAGACGGATGGCGGCGTTATCCTCCCTCAGGATCAGCCTGTATTCGGCCCTCGAGGTAAACATCCGGTACGGTTCATCAACACCCCTGATCACGAGGTCATCAATCATGACCCCCATGTAGGCATCAGACCGGTGGAGAATAAAGGGAGGTCTTTTCTGTACCGCCAGTGCGGCGTTAATGCCGGCCCACAGCCCCTGTGCGGCAGCCTCCTCATAGCCGGAAGTCCCGTTGATCTGTCCGGCGAGGTATAAACCCGCCACGAGTTTGGTTTCCAGGGTCCTTCTCAGTTGTGTCGGTTGTACGAAATCATATTCGATAGCGTAGGCTGACCGCATGATCTCAGCCTCTTCGAGGCCGGGAACACTGTGGACAATATCTTCCTGAAGCGCAGGCGGCATGCTGTTGCCCAGACCTTTGGCGTAAATCTCCTCGGTATCGAGACCTTCAAACTCCAGAACCACCGGATGCTTTTCTTTATCGGCAAAGCGCATTACCTTATCTTCGAGGGAAGGACAGTAACGGGCGCCGATCCCTCTGATAATGCCGGAGTAGAGTGGAGATTGTCCGATATTGTCTCTGATGAGCCGGTGTGTTTCCTTGGTTGTAGAACTGAAATACGAGGGAAGCCTCTCTGCACGCAGTTTCTCTGTGGTAAATGAGAATGGTTGCGGATCGGGATCGCTATCCTGGCGTTCCAGCTTTGAAAAATCAATGGATGAGGCCCTTAACCTGGGGGGAGTTCCTGTCTTCATCCTGCCCATTTCAAAACCAAGCCCCTTAAGACAGGCCGCCAGTTGAATCGAGGCGATTTCACCGGCCCGTCCCGCCGGGTAACGGGCCGTCCCGACATGGATCAATCCATTCAGAAACGTCCCCGTAGTAATGATCACGGTCTTCCCGCCGTAAAAGAAACCGGTATTATCCTCCACGCCAATCACCCTGTCCCTGGCGATTATCAGGCGATCCACAAGGGCCTGACGGAGATGAAGGTTCTTCTCCTTTTCCAGGATGGCCTTCATGGCAAGCCGGTAAAGTTGCTTGTCACACTGGAACCGCGTGGATTGAACGGCCGGCCCCTTCGAGGCATTCAGCAGGCGGAAGTGAACGGCTGTCCTGTCGGCGACCTTTCCCATCTCGCCGCCTAAGGCATCAATCTCCTTGACGAGTTGACCCTTGGCCAGGCCGCCGATCGCCGGATTGCACGACATCAAAGCGATGGAATCGAGATTGATATTAAAGAGAAGAGTCGCACAGCCCATCCTTGCCGCAGCCAGGGCCGCTTCCGAGCCGGCGTGACCTCCTCCCACCACGATAACATCGTAGTCCTTATGCAAACCCATAGAGTTTATTTACTTTCAATATGTTACAAAACGCAGGCTAAAGCCTGCGGCTACCAGAATTGGATAGAGGCGTTATAGAGAGCATGGAAAATAGAGGGAAACGGTTGTACTCTTGCCGGGAGAGCTTTCAATCTCTACCCTGCCCTGATGTGCTTTCATAAGATGCTTGACAATGGACAATCCCAGGCCTATACCTCCCAGTTCCCGTGACCGTGTTTTATCCACCCGATAAAAGCGTTCTCCCAGCCGGGGGATTTCACTTGCCGGTATACCGATACCGGTATCGGCTATTCTTACGACAACATAACCCCCTCCATCTTCAAACGCGGTAATTGATACCTTTCCCCCCTCCGGTGTGAATTTGACGGCATTGTCGAGAATATTCAGGATGACCTGAGCCACCCTATCTCTGTCTGCCATGATCAGGGGAAGTCCGGTGGGAATATCATGATGGATGGCGAGTTTCTTATCTCTCGCCTTTGCCTGAATCACGGGGAGGGCGTTTTCCACAATATGGACCACTGAGATGCCTTCGAGGTGCAATTTTATTTCTCCCAGTTCGATGCTGGAAAGAGTAAGAAGGCCATCTACCAGACGGTTGAGACGTTGGGCATGTTCGGAGATAATCCGTAAAAATTTTTCTGCCGTGACTCTATCTTCAATGGCGCCTTCCTCGAGGGTCTCGATGAATCCAATGATAGCCGTGAGAGGCGTTTTAATTTCGTGTGTCACATTGGCAACAAAATCTTCCCGTATATTTTCTAACTTTTTAAGGCGTGTTACCTCATGGAAGACCATCATTGTTTTCTCGTCTCCCCCGGAAAGCCCCTGGATGGGGGAAATGTTAACATCCAGGATAATCGGGGATGCCCCCCCTAAAGTAATTTCCTGTAAAACCGGCTCTCCCGTCTCTTTAAAACGCTCGAGGGCGTTTTGTAAATCCATATTCCGGAACACTTCCAGGAAAGTTTTATTGATAATATCATCCTCCCGGCGACCGAGGATATTCATGAGGCTGTTATTCATAGACTCTATGCGATTGTCGCTGTTCAGGATCATTACCCCTTCTACCATAGCCGTGAAGGCTGATGCCAATTTTCTTTTTTCTTTATGGACAAGCTTGATCTTTTCCTGCTGCTGCAAAACCAGGTGATTGATGTTTTTTGCCAGTTGTCCGAGTTCATCATTCGACTCGACCAAAAGGGTCCCCGCAGGGGCGCCGTTGCATACCTTTCGGGTAAATATCTCCATTTTCCGGATGGGTGACGTGATTTTTCGGGAAAATATCAGTGCGGCAAGCAGGGAGAACAAGGCCATGACAAGTATGGTCAGTCCGCCTTTTATCTCCCGGTTAATCAGAAAAGTCAGCGCGGCGACTGATAATAACATAAAAACGAGGTAGCTGCCCATAATTTTATAAAATAAACGACTACGCAATCTGTTTATCCTGGGCTTTGAGAGGAGTTTCATGTCTCACGATCTTGCCCGTTATCATGTATATCACCCGGTTGGCAATACTTTCCGCATGATCCGAAATCCTCTCGAGATTCTTGGCTATCTGCATAATAAGAAGTGAAGCATGAATTTTCCGGGGATCCTCCAGCATAAAGGTAAGGAGTTCCCGGAAGATCTGTTCGTTGAGTGCATCTATGGATTCATCGTCCCCCCTGACCTTGTTTGCCAGCTCAACATTCTCATTAACCAGGGCATCAAGGCTTTCCCTAACCATCCCCCGGGCAATATCGGCCATCCGGGGAAGGTCAATATAGGGTTTCAGTTGAGGTTCTTCATTTAGAATAATCGCTCTTTCTGCGATATTAGCCGCCATGTCTCCGATTCTTTCCAGATGTCCATTGATCTTGATCGCCGTGGCGATGAACCTCAAGTCCCTCGCGGTGGGCTGCCTGAGGGCCAGGACGCGGATGCACTTTTCCTCCGTCTCTACATCGAGCTGGTCAATCTGATCATCTTCGGCGATTACCTCGCGGGCCAGTTCCGAGTTTCTCTCTAAAAGGGCATTTATCGCCTTTCCCATCGCCTTTTCTATCATGGCGCCCAGATACAGAAGGCTTTCCTTGACATCCTGGAGTTCCCTTTCGTACTGGTCGCTGATGTGTTTCTTCCCATCCATGGTGCCTCCTCCGTAACTAATCAGGTGTTTAGCCTGAAGGCTGAAGGCTGAAGGCTGAAGTATCCTAAGAGTCTTCAGCCTATCTATCTGAGTAGTCGCCGTCAGCCGAACCTACCCGTAATGTATTCCTCTGTCAGCCTGTTGGCAGGGGTTGTAAATATCTTATCCGTATTATCAAATTCTATAAGCTCCCCCAGATACATAAACGCTGTATAATCTGACACCCTCGCTGCCTGCTGCATGTTGTGCGTCACTATTATTATGGTCACCTCTTTTTTCAATTCTACAATAAGCGCTTCTATCCTTGAAGTGGCAGTGGGATCAAGAGCAGATGTCGGCTCGTCAAAAAGAAGTATCCTCGGGTCTGTAGCCAGCGCCCTCGCAATGCAGAGCCTTTGCTGCTGTCCTCCTGAAAGTTCGAATGCCGGATCGTAAAGTCTGTCTTTTACCTCCTCCCAGAGGGCGGCGCCCCTGAGAGATTTCTCTACTTTTTCATCAAGTATCTGTTTTTTTTTGATCCCTCTCACCCTGAGGCCATAGGCGACATTTTCGTATATGGACTTTGGAAAAGGATTAGGCTTCTGAAAGACCATGCTTATTTGCATCCTTATCTCGATCGGGTCTATCTCCGGCGAGACGATGTTGATGCCGTCAGGATAGAGGATAATCTCGCCCCCATATCTGTTATGAGGATAGAGGTCATGCATGCGGTTAAAGCATCTGAGGAAGGTTGTCTTTCCGCAGCCTGACGGACCTATGAGGGCGGTAACTTTTCTCCGCTCAATGGGCAGATTGATGTTTTTAAGGGCATGGAGATCCCCGTAATGAAAATTGAGGTTCCTGACTTCTGATTTTAGTGTACTGTTTACCATTTTATCTTCTTTCTGAATCTGTATCTGATATAAATGGCAAGGCCGTTCATAAGCAAGGTCATCACCATGAGGATAATGCCGGCCGCCGCCGCATTTAACTGAAACTCCTTCTGAGGCCTCGATACCCAGTTGAACATCTGTATGGGCATAATGGTAAAGGGGTCCATAAGCCACTTGAACGAGACAAAAGGAAAGTCCATAGATATGGGGGAGGTAGGAAGAAAGGCTATGAACGTTAATGCCCCGACGGTGATGATCGGCGCCGTCTCACCGATTGCCCGTGAGAGCCCGATGATTATCCCTGTCAGGATCCCGCCGGTTGAATAGGGGATTATATGCCACTGCACCGTCTGCCATTTGGTCGCCCCCAAGGCATAGGAAGCCTCTCTTATCAAATTGGGAATTGCACGTATCGCTTCCCTGGTAGCCATGATGACCATAGGGAGAATCAGGAGGGCAAGGGTAAGCCCGCCGGTGAGGATGCTTTCCCCGAATTTCAAGAAATAGACGAACAATCCAAGGGCAAGAAGGCCGTAAACAATTGAAGGCACGCCAGCAAGATTGACGATGTTGATCTCTATGATATCGGTCAGCCAGTTTTTCTTGCCATACTCTTCAAGATAAATCCCGGCTGCAATGCCAAGGGGGATCGCGGCAAGGGCGGTAACCAGGAGCAGGAGAAAGCTTCCCACCCATGCGGAGAGTATTCCGGCTTCCTCGGGAAACCGCGATGGGAAGGAGGTGAGAAACTTATAGCTCAACCTCGGCGCCCCGTCCACAGCCAGATCTACCATAAGGGCGCACAGGAGAATAAGGCCGAGCATAGTCGCCAGGAGACCTATGATCATGAACAGATAGTTCCAGAGCTTGTTGTATCGAATCAGCTTTTTTAAGTCTTTCATACCTAATAAACTTCCCGTATCCGTTTTCTCAGCCAGAAACCCAAGATGTTAAATCCGAGGGTCATAAAAAAGAGTGTTATCCCGGCAGCGAATATTGTTTTATATTCAACCGTCCCATGCGGCGCGTCTCCCAGGCTGACCTGGACGATATAGGCCGTCAATGTCTGAACCGGCTCCAGGGGGTTTGCCGTGAGGTTAGGCATGCCCCCTGCCGCTATTGCGACAACCATAGTCTCTCCTATCGCCCTTGATATGCCGATAATAAAAGCGGCTGCAATGCCGGAGAATGCGGACGGAATGATGACCTTAAATGCGGTCTGAAATTTTGTTGCGCCCATGGCATAAGAGCCCTCCCTGATATGCATGGGGACCGCTATCATCGCATCCTCGCTTACCGAACTCACATAAGGTATTATCATGATCCCCATGATGATGCCCGGGCTCAGAGCATTAAAACCCGAAAGGTCCGGTATGAACCTCTGCAATATCGGGGTCAGGAAAAGCAGCGCAAAGTAACCGTACACTACAGTAGGAACAGCAGCTAAAAGCTCAAGTACCGGCTTGATGATCTCTCTCATTTTATGGGGCGCAAATTCACTCAGATAGACGGCAACCAGTAAACCTAAAGGCAGCGCAACAGACAGGGCTATGCCTGTTGTGAGCAGCGTTCCCATAATAAGGGGAAGAATGCCGAATTTGGGCTCTGCAAAAAGAGGCGTCCACTGCGTTCCCGTGAAAAACTCTTTTAATGACACTTCCTTAAAAAAACCGAAAGATTCGTAGGAAAGGATAAAAACAATACCGAGCGTGATAAAAACGGAGAAAAGCGCGCAGAGGAACAGAATGGTTTCTATCGCACCTTCCTTTATTTTTCTCTTTTGGCTGTGATTCATAGGATATTTTTTTCTATCGCGTTGACGTTTACGTTTACGTTTATGATAGCAAAAAAAGGCGTGTTTATCACGCCTTTTTTTGCTTAATACAAGACCTTATTTTTTAGCCTCTTTCAATTTGAGAAGCTCTTCTATCTTCATCTCTACCTTTTCCTCGCCGCCGAACACCGTGCCGTGCTTCTTCTTTACTGCGCAGTACGGCCCAAGGCTTACAGATGGCTCTCGCGCTTGAGCAGTTCTTCCACCCGGACGCCGACTTCGTTCTTGCCGCCGAAGCCCGTGCCCAGTTTCTTGCTGTTGAAGTTCTTCATCGCCTGGTCGTAGTGCGCCTTGGATAGCGGCACATAGCCCACTGCCTTGACCAGCTTTTGGGCATGCCGCAGGTAGAAGGTCACGAACTCCTTGACCTCGGGCTTGGCCAGGGCCTTCTCGGCCACGTAGATGAAGATCGGACGCGCCAGAGGCTGGTAGGTGCCATCCATGACGGTCTTCAGCGACGGCAAAACGGACTTGGTGGCGCCCTTGTTGACGATCGGCACCGCCTTCAGCTTGTCCTTGTTCTCCACGTAGTAGGCCAGGCCGAAATAGCCAATGGCGTACTTGTCGTGCGCCACGCCCTGCACCAGCACGTTGTCGTCCTCACTCGCGGTAAAGTCGCCGCGCGATGCCTTTTCCTTACCGTTGATGGCGCCGGTGAAGTAGTCGAACGTGCCCGAATCGGCGCCAGGTCCGAACATCGAGAGTTTATGGTTCGGCCACCTGGGGTTGACGTCACTCCACTTCATGACCTTGCCTTGGGCCGCTGGCTCCCACATTTTCTTGAGCTCTTCCGCAGACATACTCTTGATCCAGTTGTTTTTGGGATTGATTACGACGGTTATGGCGTCGAACGCCACCGGCAGTTCGACATACTTGATGCCGGCCTCCTTGCAGATGTCCATTTCCTTCTTAAGGATCGGGCGCGAGGCGTCGGATATGTCTGTCTCTCCTCTGCAGAACTTTTTAAAGCCCCCTCCCGTTCCTGAAATGCCTACTGTAACCTTAACTTCTCCCCTCTTTGCCTTCTGAAACTCCTCAGCTACCGCCTCTGTTATGGGATAGACAGTGCTCGAACCGTCTATCCTGATCAGGTTATCCGCCGCAACCACGGGCGTTGAGTATGTCATGGCCAGAACCATGAGAGTAAACATCCCTAAAACTATTTTCTTAATCATTACTTGCCTCCTTTTTTATCTGGGAAATTGCTTTCCTGTTGAGACCTTCGAATTTTTCAAAAATGCGCGGAGTTTTCTTGAGAAGACAATTATTGATAAAAATTGTCACTCAATCATCCCCAAGTCTTCTATTTAGAACTAGATCCTTTGCTTTTTATCACCTCCTTTGGCTGCCCTATAGTGGCTTTTCTCCGGTTTATATCCCCTTAATCATCTCCATAGCCTCTTTTCCACCTTAACCAAATTTGAAATTACATATACCAGGGTTTTGTTACGCTATTATTACAGTTGAGTTACGATTTGATTAATTAAGTTTTGGTTACAAAGCGGAAAATACCTCCCTGCCGGAAACAATAGTCTTTAGCGCCTTCGGGACTTCGTTATTACAGTCAACCATAATTAAATCGGCATCCTTGCCTTCTTCTATGGAACCTGTTTGCTGCGAAATCCCCACTGCCCTTGCAGGATTGAGGCTCACCATATTTACAGCCTTATGAAGCGGCAGGATTCCAAGTCTTGCGAGGGTAAATACTGCATGAAGGATGGTCATCGGCGAATAGTCCGAGCAGAGTATATCGCCATAGCCTGATGATATGGCATTTCTGGCGCTGAGATTCTTTGCCTGCGAATTCCCCCTTAAGGTGTTGGGGGAGCCGAGACATGCATAAATCCCATCATTGCTTGCAGCCCTCACCGCATCCATATTTACAGGGAATTCGGATATCCTGATCCCCGTCTCATTGAGCCACAGGATTTTTTCCTCGGAGTCATCGTCATGGGATGCCATGGGAATACCCATGACTTCGCACAGCGCCGCAACATAATCTATGTGCGATGATTTCACAGACTCCTTTACAGAAAGCTTTCTGTCTATAATTTTTGCAAGCTCTGCATCGCTCTTTTTATAAACCATACCGTAATAGTTTTTAAAGGAAGTGACCTCCCTGAACTGCCCCTGTCCCGGCGTGTGATCCATGAAGGAGAGTAGGTTGATGCATCCATCTTTAATCAGGCCCTCAAGGTACGGAATGGCTCCGTCATCCGTTATCTCAAACCGTGCATGGACTTTGGTTCTCACCCCCATCTTCGCATTAAGGCGGTTTGTCTCCATTATTATCTCTGCGGCCATTTTATTGGAGCGGACGCCGATCTCTCCTCCTGCAAAGGAGAGTGCGTGGAATATTGTTGTAATGCCACATGCTGCAAGTTTTTTGTCCAGCTCAAAGAGGGCGATATTTACCGGAAAGCGGCTGTTTGGTCTCGGCTCGATCTCCTTTTCTATGGCATCGCTGTGTAGGTCTATAAAGCCCGGCAGAATATATCTGCCCTGAGCATTAATTCTCATGCCGCCGGAGTTTATATTTCCTTCCTTGATTTTTGAAATAATGCCGTCCTCAATTTTGATTGATGTCCTTTCAGCTATTCCTGAAGGTAAGATTACTGTGGCATCTTCTATAACAAAATCCCTACCCGACATCGTCAATCTCCGGATTTACTCTGTACACCCTGTCTGTAATTGACTTCATGAGTTCCTTGTCATGAAATATGCCTACCATTGAAGTCCCTTCGCTTCTCAGTTCCTTCAGCAATTCCACAACGATGGTAGCGGAATCCTTATCGAGGGAAGCTGTCGGCTCATCAAGAAGCAATAACCTCGGCTTCCATATAATTGCCCTTGCGATATTCACCCTCTGCTGTTCGCCACCGCTGAAGGTTGCAGGATAGGCGTCAAAGAGTTTTGGGGGGATATTGAGCCTTTCTAAAAGCCCTCCTGCCTTTGTTTTTGCCTCCTTTGGCGATACACCGTTTTTTAATAACAATGGCTCTGCCACTATGTCAATAGCCGATACCCTCGGAATTACCTTCAGGAACTGCGATGCATAACCAATTTCTTTATGTCTGATGCCGATAACCATATGGTCTGCAATTACGGCGAGATTGACCTGTCCATAGAGTATTGAATCATACCAGATATCGCCTCCTGTTGCCAGATAGGTGCGGTAAATACACTTCAGGATCGTGCTTTTGCCTGCGCCGCTGGGCCCTGTAAGGCCGAGGAATTCTCCATTGTCCACATTGAATATGACCCCGTCACATCCCTCAATGAGTTTATCCCCGAGGATATGTATGTTGAAGACCTTTGATAAATTATTCACCTTAAGCATTGTCTCTCCTACAACTGTGAACTTACGAGTATCTGGGTATACGGATGCTGGGGGTCTTCCAGTATCTGGTCAGTTAAACCCTTTTCCACAATCCTCCCGTACTTCATGACCATTGTTCTCTGGCATAGAAGCCTTATAACTCCAAGGTCGTGGGATACGACAATCATGGAAAGTTGAAGCTCCCGCTGTAGATTCCTTATCAGGTCCAGCACCCTTGCCTGTACAGAGACATCGAGCCCGGTAGTTATCTCGTCAAGAAACAGTAACAGCGGTTCATTTGAGAGGGCTTTTGCGATCTGCACCCTCTGCTGCATACCGCCGCTGAAGTTTCTCGGTGGCTCATCCATCCTTTCCACAGGTATCTCTGTTTTTTCAAGAAGCTCCGATGCCCTGTCTCTCATCATGGCGATATTTCTCCAGTTTGCCATTATTAGCCGCTCCGCAATATTTCCGCCTGAGCTTATATCCATCCTTAAGCCAAGATGCGGGTTCTGATACACGACTCCCATAAAGGCATTCCTTATCTGTCTCTTGATGAAAGGGGAGAGGGCAATTAAGTTTTTGGCTCCTCGCTGTTTCAGGTGGGTAGCCTAAATTCGAGTTTACCTCCGATGAGGTAGATCATGGTGATCAGGTTCTTCATGGTGCGGTATCCCCTGGCCTTGGCTTTAGCGGCTTGGATG
>Ga0100396_1003141_pt1 | contig 10776 bp, 8 predicted proteins | sample CryGeymeta201520_FD_81551 | JGI IMG/M metagenome (GOLD analysis project Ga0100396, IMG submission 81551) | Groundwater microbial communities from Crystal Geyser aquifers in Utah, USA - Crystal Geyser metaG 2015-20 | ecosystem: Environmental > Aquatic > Deep subsurface > Groundwater | place: USA... | reverse complement strand
CCTGTGCCAGTTTTATCAAACAAAAGAAGACCTGATTGAAATTCTGGTTCCCTATTTCAAAGCCGGGCTGGAGAACAACGAGTTTTGCATGTGGATCACTTCTGAGCCTCTACAGGTTGAGGAAGCAAAGGCGGCACTTAAGAAAGCGGTAATAAATCTTGATGATTACATTAAGAAGGGGCAGATAGAGATTCTCGATTACAGTGAGTGGTATACTAGAGCAGGGAAATTCGATGCCGATGAAGTATTGCAGGGCTGGGTCGATAAAGAGAAGCTTGCTCTTGAAAAAGGCCTTGACGGACTACGGCTAACCGGGAATACCTTCTGGCTGGAACCCAAGGACTGGAAAGATTTTTATGATTATGAAGCGATGGTGGATAGAGTTATTGGCCAATACCACATGCTTGCTATCTGTACCTATTCACTTGAATTGTGCGGTATAAACGATGTCCTGGATGTGGTTAGCAACCATCAATTCGCCATACTCAGGCGAGCTGGTGAGTGGGAGATTATTGTAAGTGCAGGGCGCAAGCGGTCGATAGATGCGCTGAAGAAGGCAGAGCAGAACTTCCACAGCTCTCTCGATGAATCCCCGTTAGGAATCCGCATCGTCAGTGCAGAAGGAGAATTGCTTTATGCCAATCAGGCTATACTGGATATCTATGGCTACAGCAGTCTTGAGGAATTAGCAGCCGTGCCAACCAAACAGCGCTATACTCCCGAAAGCTACGCTGAGCACCAGAAAAGGAAAGAGAAGAGGAAACGAGGAGAGTTTGTCCCGTCCAATTATGAAATAAGCATCGTACGTAAGGACGGTGAAGTTCGACGCCTTGAGGTCTTCCGCAAGAAAGTGGTTTGGAATGGCAAGGTTCAGTTTCAGGTGCTCTACCAAGACATCACGGAGCGCGAGCGGGCAGAGGAAGCGCTGCGGGAGAGTGAGGAGCGTTACCGCACCTTATTTGATTCCAGCCTGGATGGGATTGCCTTCCACAACATGGAAGGTCGCATCCTTGATGCTAACCAGGCATATCTGGACATGCTCGGCTATACCATGGGAGAAATCAAGAAATTGACCTACCTGCAGCTTACCCCGAAAAAGTGGTACAAGACGGAGGCGAGAATCGTTGAAGATGAGATAACGGAAAGAGGTTACTCGGATGAATACGAAAAAGAGTACATCAGAAAGGACGGGACAGTATTCCCTGTTTCTCTCAGAAGGTGGCTGATTAGAGATGAGAAAGGAAAACCTGTGGGCATATGGGGCATCACCAGGGATATCACGGAGCACAAGCAGTTGCAAGATGAGAAAGCGGAGTGGGAGCGGAAAGCTCATGTCGCTAGCCGCCTGGCTTCGATTGGCCAGATGGCAGCAGGCGTGGCACACGAGATAAATAACCCCCTGACTGCGGTTATCGGTTATGCCCGCTTACTACAAACGAAAAAGGATATCCCAGGTGACATCAGACAAGATATAGACATAATTCATGAGGAAGCCCAGCGGGTGGCCAACATTGTAAGGAAATTGCTTGCCTTTGCTCGCCAGCAGAAGCCAGAGCGAAAGCTTGTCAATATCAACGACACTATCAGTACTACTCTAGACCTGCGAGCTTATTCTTTGAAGACTAATAATATAGAGGTCACTACTCAGCTTGACCCTGACTTGCCCATGACCCTTGCTGATGCCAGCCAACTCCAGCAGGTGTTCCTCAATATAATTTTGAATGCCGAGACGGAGATGAAATTAGCCCACGGCAAGGGCAAATTCCTGGTTAAGACAGCGCAGGTAAATAACAACATAAGGATATCTTTTGAAGATAATGGGCCCGGGATAGCGGAAGAAAACCTGGATAGAATATTTGAGCCCTTCTTTACCACCAGAGAGGTGGGGCAGGGAACAGGGCTGGGCTTGAGTCTCTGCCACGGGATAGTAGCTGAACATGGCGGCAGGATATATGCCCAAAGCAAACTGGGCAAGGGAGCTACCTTTGTTGTGGAACTGCCTATCATCTTATGAAATTGCGGGGAGTAATAGAATGCAAATGGATGGACTTCTTAAGCTAATGGTGGACAGAGGCGCCTCTGATTTACATCTCAAGGTGCCAAGCCCACCGGTGTTTCGTATTGATGGTGTGCTTATACCACAAGAAAGTTTCCCCCCATTCACACCCAAAGGTATCGAATCCGTATTTGAACAGCTTACTACTCAAGAGCAAAGGATTACTTTCGCCAGAGAACTAGAGCTGGATTTTGCCTACTCTGTTCCCGGCTTAGCTCGATTCCGAGTTAATGCACTCCAACAAAGAGGCACAATGAGCCTTGCCTTTCGCTTCGTACCATTCAACGTTCCATCTATTGATGAGTTAGGACTGCCCCAGATTTGTAAGGAGCTTATTCTCAAGCCAAGAGGGCTTATCCTGGTCACTGGCCCTGCCGGCAGTGGCAAATCAACTACCCTGGCAGCGATGATTAATCATCTCAATGAGAATAAGAGGCGAAATGTTATTACCATTGAAGACCCTATTGAATTCTTATTCCGCGACAAAAAATGCATCATCCGGCAGCGAGATTTGGGGGACGATACCAAATCTTTCTCCACTGCCTTAATACACGCTCTGCGCCATGACCCCGATGTCATCGTCATTGGTGAGATGCGTGACCTGGATACGATAAGCATAGCTATGACGGCGGCTGAGACCGGGCATCTGGTGCTGGGTACGCTGCATACCATTGACGCTGCCCAGTCTATTGACCGTATTATTGATATGTTCCCTTATGGGCAGCAACGACAAATCAGGCTACAATTATCACAGGTGCTGGAGACAGTGCTATCACAGACGCTCTTACCCCGAATTGGCGGAGGTCGAATAGCTGCCTTCGAGCTCATGTTTGCCACCAGCGTAATCAGAAGGCTCATCCGTGACCAGAAGATCTACGAAATACCCCCTAATCTGGAGATGGGTAAACCAGAGGGCATGCAGACCATGGACCAGGCATTAGCCGACCTGGTAAAAAGGAATATAGTTACTCAAGAAGAAGCCCTGATGAAAAGCAGTAATCCACAAAAGTTAAACAGGCTTACTTTAATTGTGAAATGAGGCGTTTAAAGTCTGATACGCTGGCTACTACTATGACATTTTATTGCCACCTGTCAAGGGAAAGAAGGCTTACAACAGAGGACTAAATGGGCAAGAAGAAAATACTTGTCGTTGATGACGAACCAAATATCAGGTTGATAGTGAGAAGGCTTCTGGGCAAGGACTACATTGTCCTTGAGGCAAATGATGGCGAAGAGGCAGTAGATGCGGCTCGCAAACAAAAGCCTGACCTTATCCTCATGGATATTATGATGCCACGGATGGATGGATATAGCGCTTGCCATACAATTAGAACGGGCCAGGGTACCAAGACAATCCCTGTGGTTATGCTCGCCGCCGTAGGCTATGAACTCAACAAGAAGCTTAGCAAGGAAGTAGGTGCTAGCGGATATATAACCAAGCCATTCAGCTTACAGGACTTACTGGATACGATTGGCAAATTCTTGATAAAGGACAAGTGAGGCACAGAGTCCTTCCTTCCCCTTGTTATTCTTGTGGTATTGTAACTACTCACCCTGCTGTCATTCTGAGCCCTGAAAGAAACTTCAGGGTAAACTCCGCGAAGAATCTGTAGTTGCCTGATTTATCAGGCGGGAAAGCCCAATAAATTGGGCAACTACTCAGGGTGACATAAGCCCTGAACTAGTGTTAAAATATTGGAAAAATATAGAGGAGGAAAGAGGAGTATGAGTATTAAATTCGGCACTGATGGCTGGAGGGGAATTATTGCTGAAGATTTTACCTTCGATAATGTCCGTATTTGTGCTCAAGGAATAGCACATTATCTTAAGCAAAGCGGGCTTACATCCAAGGGGCTAGTCATTGGCTATGATACTCGTTTTGCTTCCGAAGACTTTGCTGCCGCCGCCGCTGAAGTGATTGCCGGTAATGACATTAAAATTCATTTGTGCCTTAAGCCAACTCCTACACCGGTAATAAGTTATACTGTTCTGGCTACCAAGTCCGCCGGTGCTATCATTATTACTGCCAGTCATAACCCAGGCTTGTGGAACGGAATCAAATATAGAACACAAGATGGTGCCAGCGCCCCGGGTGAGGTCACCAGTGAGATAGAAGAAAACATCGCTGCCCTCAGCACGAGGCTAAAGCCTCGCACTACTTCTCCAAGTGTAAAAAGACTTCCCCTGGAGAAAGCCCTCAAGCGAGGAGTGGTTGATTACTTAGATCCTTCCTCTGCCTACTTCAAACACCTGAACCAACTTATTAACCCTGAATCAAGTTCAGGACAGGCTATAGAAGAATTGCGCCAACACAGGTTGAAGATAATCATTGACTCTATGTATGGGGCCGGCGCTGGTTATTTTAAAATGCTGCTTCAGGGCGGCAATATGGAGGTCAGTGAAATTAACGCCGAAAGAAATCCTTTGTTTCCGGGAATACAGCCCGAGCCAATTGCTAGAAACTTGGCAAGACTTTCCCGGTTGGTTGTGGAGCAAAAAGCCGATGTTGGTTTAGCTACTGACGGAGATGCTGACCGCATCGGTATCATAGATGAAAAGGGAAACTTCCTAAATCAGCATCAAATTTTTGCCCTGCTCTGTCTCTACCTCTTAGAAATTCGTGGTGAACGAGGAGCCATAATCAAGACACTGACCTCTACCAACATGCTTTTTTCTTTAGCGAAGATTTTTGGTGTCCCTGTTTATGAAACGCTGGTGGGATTTAGGTATGTGGCTCCTTTGATGTTACAGAAAAACGCCCTTATTGGTGGTGAAGAAAGCGGTGGCTACGGTTTTCGTGGTCATATTCCGGAAAGGGATGGTATTCTGGCTGGGCTTTATTTCCTTGACTTCATGCTGAAAACAGGTAAAACACCATCGCAACTTCTGGATTACCTTTACAGTAAGGTGGGGCCTCATTACTACGACCGAGTGGATGTTCCTATCTCTGCGAGCCGGCGTGAGAAACTTGTGAGCCGGCTTGCTTCTGCTTTTCCCAATGCCATAATTGGAGTCAAAGTGACCAGCGTAGATACCACCGATGGTTTTCGCTTCCTCCTCGCTGACGATTCTTGGCTGCTTATTCGCCTCTCAGGCACAGAGCCATTGTTACGCATTTATGCCGAAGCTGAAAGTGAGGAAAAGGTAAAAAAGTTACTAACCGAAGGTAAAATGCTGGCAAATATCAAAAATCAAACATAAACATGCAAAACTCAACAATATTGTCATGCTGAACTTGATTCAGCATCTCTGCCCCGAAACAAGTTCGGGGTGAGATTCCGAAACAAGTTCGGAATGACATTGGTACAGATCTTTGACTTTCTTTTGCTATTCATGGCGCAGTGCTTCAATAGGGTCAAGACGTGCTGCCCGAATTGCGGGGTAAATACCAGAGACAATTCCAACCAAGATTGATACTCCCACTGCCAGGGCAATAACATCACCTGAAACCATGGCCGAGAAAGCAAATCCAAAATTTGCCGCTACGACGGACGCAATTTTAACTATGAGCCATCCAAGAGCCACACCTATAGCGCCACCACAAAAGCTTAGCGTGGCAGATTCAGTGAGAAACTGCATCAAAATGTCTCGACGTTTGGCTCCTACTGCCTTTCGCAGACCAATTTCCCTGGTACGTTCGGTTACCGAAACCAGCATGATATTCATTATGCCAATAGCACCAACCAGTAAGGAAATACCAGCTATAGCAGCAAGAACAAGCTGGACTATTCCCAGTATTTGCCCAGCAATACTGCTTATAGCCTCCATGCTCATAACAGTGAAGTCTTCTTCTTCCCCTTCCCTGAGATGATGACGCTGACGTAAAAGGTTAGTTATTTCCTCTTTAGCTGAATCTATAGCGTCTCCGCTTTTGGCTTGAACACTGATAGCACTGACACTATAACCTAAACTGCTCACTTGTTGAGCTACTAATGTTGATTGCACCGTGGAGAGTGGAGCATAAGCAACAAGGTCCTCCATCCCAAAAGAGGTCCCTTTGCTTTGCAGTACACCAATGACCCTGAATTGATGCCCGTTAATCCTCATGGTTTGCCCTACAGGATTCATAGAGCCAAACAGATTTTCAGCTAATTGACTTCCCAGAACAACCACCCTTGACCTTCCCTTATAGTCTAATTCGCTAATGAAACTCCCTTCCGCTACAGCAAGGTTGTTAACCCATTGGTATTCGGGAGTTACGCCGGCGACTGTACTTCCCAAATTCTCACCACCAGCTTTCATCTGGGCAGTTGTCTGCACCGTTGGTGCTACCGCAGCCACGGAAGGAGCATAGCGAGCAATTGCCGCGGCATCCTCCAGTGTTAGCGTGGCAGCACTACCCATTGTTCCTCTCATACCCATAGCACTAGAAGCACCCGGCATAACATAGATCAGATTGCTTCCTAAAGAGGCAAAGGCTTCCCCCTGCATGTTCTGCTGTATTCTGCCCAAAGACATTATCGAGGTAACTGCAGCTACACCAATCAAAACGCCTAATATAGTCAACATCGAGCGTAGTTTGCGACTAGACAAAGCGCGCAGCGCAGTGGTAAAGCAATCCCGTAGTTTCATGCTGATGCCTCGATCTTCCCATCCCGAATCCTGATAGTGTGTTGAGTATAGGCGGCAATATCGGGTTCATGCGTAACAAAGACAATGGTTATTCCCTGCTGATTCAGTTGCTGGAAAAGGAGCATGATCCCCTTACTAGTCTGAGTATCCAGATTACCTGTAGGTTCATCGGCTAAGATAATAGAAGGGTTATTCACCAATGCTCTGGCAATAGCTACTCTTTGTTGCTCACCTCCAGCCAGTTCACTAGGTCTATGATTAGCCCGATGGGCTAGCCCAACAGACTCCAGAATTTGTAGTGCCCTTTGTCGCCGGCTGCGGCTGCCACTGTAAATAAGCGGCAGCTCTACATTAGCTAAAGCCGAAGCTCCGGGCAACAAGTTGAAACTCTGGAAGACGAAACCTATTTTTTTGTTCCTTATCTCCGCCAATTGATTATCGTTGAGTTTGTTCACTTCCACTCCCTCCAAGCAGTACCTTCCTGAAGTAGGTCTATCGAGGCAGCCAATGATGTTCATCAGTGTTGATTTGCCTGAACCTGATGGACCCATAATGGATACCATCTCCCCTTGTCCAATATGGCAGTTTATTTCCTTAAGGGCGAGAACCTCCGTGCGTCCCATTCTATAGATTTTGGTTATATTCTCAAGCTCAATCATGTTCATCCACCAAATGATAGGAAGGGAGATTGCGTCACGCGGGGCAATACTATTCTCTCCCCTTCTCTTAGTCCGGATAAAACTTCAGTACTTACTCCGTTGCTTAAACCTACGGTAATCTCTCTTTGTTCCGTTCCTTTTTCGGTAACAACTTCGACCGAGGGTTTTTCCAGAGTGCCATGGATAGCTCGATTTGGTATCAGCAAAACATCCTGACGGCGCTCAATGTGAATCTCAGCAGTAGCGCTCATACCATCTTTGAGTTCTTCGCCAGGATTCTCCAGAGTTATGGTGGTTTTGTAAGATACCACCCCTGCTCTTACTGTACCAATTGGAGAGATAAAAGCCACTTTGCCCTGTACTTGTTTGTCGGGCAAAGCATCTAAGATAATGGTAGCTTCCTGACTTGGCTTCACCTTGGAGATGTCTATTTCATCAATGACACCGCTCATCTTTCTTTCGCTGGGATCAACTATACTTATTGCCGGATTGGTATATGTCATGCTGGAAAGCTGTTGCCCTTCCTTGACAAGAATGTCAGCTATGACGCCATCGAAAGGAGCAACTATCGTTGCTTTGTCTAATTCTAAATTGGCTCTGGCTAGCTCTGTTTTAGCTATATCCAGGGATGATTTGGCGCTTTCAGTTTGCAGTTCTACCAGCTTGACAGAAAGAGGCAGTGCCCATACTCTGGCCTGTGATTTTTCCCCCGCCTTATTTAAGCTCCCCTCAAGCTGCTCCAGTATTTTTCTTACCTCCTCTGTCTTTCCTTCATTCAACAATTTCCGCACCTCTGCCAATTCATTTTGAGCTTTATCCAGAGATAGCCATACTCCAGGCAAGTCAGTGGCAAAGGTATCAGTATAGTAGGGGTAAATCGTCTGCATAAGGTTGTTTTCTGCCACTTCATATCCAATCTGAGCCGCTTCATATCTTGCTTGAGCCGTTGTGACATTCCATTCCAGAGAGCGAGCATCAAGCTTAGCTAATACTTCACCTTTGCTTACTTCATCTCCTTCGTTAGCCATTATCTCTGCTACTGTGCCGGTAGTGCCAAATGATAAATCCATTTTGCGCGGCATTTCCAGATTACCGCTTACAGAGACGCTTATAACCAGATCGCCCCGGGTAACCACAGCAGTTTCCTGTGGCGTAGTCTGAGCATTAGCACAACCACTAAGGAAGGCGCTTATGAAACAAATTGTTATTATCAAAGTTAGCCATTTTTTCATTTTTCTTTACCTCTTTTTCGTTTTTGCCGGATATTTCACCCCCAAATTTTCGTAGTAGTTGCCTGATTCATCAGCCCTGAAACATGTTCAGGGCCAATAAATTGGGCAACTACTATTCCTGTTTGCTATTCCTGTTTGCTGAAGGACCATGTTGCGATTGACAGCAGCACGACGCCCAGGATTACCACGACCAGCACATCCTGAAGTATGGTCATGGTGTGCCCAAAGACTGTCACACCGATGGCATTACCAGCCTGACCCAGAAAGAGTTGACGGATGGCATCTACACCGTAAGTAAGCGGGTTAATTTTTGAGATGACCTCCATCCAGGTAGGCACATTGTTCACCGGGAAGAATACCCCGGATAGAAACATCATAGGCATGATGATAATCTGTACTATTATCTGAAATCCCTGCTGAGACCGCATGCGGGAGGCTATCAAGACACCCAGGCCAGAAAGGGATAGAGATATTATAATCAGCATTGGTATAAGCTCAATTACCATTAAAGGGCTGAGTGAAACACCCAGAAATGGCGCTAGTACCAGCATCACGATACCCTGTATCACCGCCACCGTAGCGCTGCCCGCGGCCTTGCCCAGCACAATGCCGCTTCGTCCAAGCGGGGCTACCAGAATTTCCTTTAAGAACCCAAACTCGCGATCCCAAACTATAGACAAGCCTGACATTACCGAACTCATGAGTACGGTCATGGCTATAATGCCAGGATACATAAACTGGATGTAGTCAACCCCAGGCGTCATTGCCCCTATAATTCGGTTAAAACCGGCGCCAAAGATCACCAGGAACAGCAGTGGCATGGCAAAGGACGAGAATATACGGGACCGCTCCTGAACAAAACGAAGCAGTTCCCGGTAGGCCACGACCCACATTCCCCGAAATACTTCTTCCATAGATTACCTCCCGTGCCCCCTTCTCATCACCATTCCCTTCATCTGTTCCTTAAAGCCTGCCTCTTCATCCCGAATGGCGCGACCAGTTAGGTTTAGAAATACGTCATCAAGAGTAGGTCTACGTATACCGATGGAAAGGAGGTGACTCTGGAAGCTATCCATTAATTTGGGAAGGAACTTCTCCCCTTGAGGAACGCTGAAGGTGATTACACCATTCTGAACAACGGGTGATGGTCCTGAACTTAATTCAGGATACCTTTCCTTCAACTCAAGCGCTGCAGCGTTGTTGTCCACAGCCTTCAACGTTATCACATCCCCACCCAGGGCATCTTTGAGCTTATCCGGTGTATCAAGGGCAATAATACGGCCATGATCAATAATGCTTATGCGGTCAGAATTTTCTGCTTCGTCCATGTAGTGAGTTGTTAAGAAAATGGTCAGGTTATTTTCTTTGCGTAAGGCCAGAATATAGTCCCAGATAAGACGACGGGTCTGGGGATCCAAGCCCAGAGTAGGCTCATCCAGGAACAGGACTCGCGGGTTATGCAGTAGACCACGAGCGATCTCAAGTCTTCTTTTCATCCCCCCAGAAAAGGTGCGGACCTTACTCTTGCGGCGGTCTGACAGCTCGACCAATTCCAGAAGTTTGCCAATACGCTTCTCTCTCAACTCCTTGGGGATATTATAGGCGTATGCGTGGAAGCGCAAATTTTGTTCGGCAGTTAGATACTCATCAAGAGCGGGTTCCTGGAACACAAGGCCGATAGAGTGCCGCACCTCACTGCGCTGTCTCACCACGTCGTATCCGTTGACTATTGCCCTGCCGCCACTGAGTGCCAGCAGAGTACAGAGCATATTGATAGTGGTTGTTTTACCCGCCCCGTTTGGTCCCAGAAAACCAAATATTTCACCTTCAGCTACCTGAAAGGAAACTCTGTCAACAGCAACTAGCTGCCCAAAATTTCTTGACAGTTCCTCAACTTCTATTGTGTTCATCTCTATTCTTTCTCCTTATTGTACTCGGCTGCCTTGGCGAATGCGGTAAAACCCTGAGCCAGAGCAGAAAGCTCCTCTAAACTCAACTGTGCCAGGATACCGGACATGCGGCTTATTCTGCTTTCTCTAAGTTTAGCTAGCAAAGCTTTCCCCTTGTCTGTAGTTTTGAGGAGAAGCATACGACGGTCTTCAGGATTCTCCTGACGACTCACCAGCCCTTGCTCCACCAGGCGGTCAACAATTGCGGTCACGTTTGGTGGAGTCACTCCCAGGGCAGTTGCCAGCTTCCTGGGATTGGTGCTTACCTCAAAATCAATAAAAAATAGGCTCTTCAACTGGCCAATAGT
>Ga0100396_1003138_pt1 | contig 10780 bp, 9 predicted proteins | sample CryGeymeta201520_FD_81551 | JGI IMG/M metagenome (GOLD analysis project Ga0100396, IMG submission 81551) | Groundwater microbial communities from Crystal Geyser aquifers in Utah, USA - Crystal Geyser metaG 2015-20 | ecosystem: Environmental > Aquatic > Deep subsurface > Groundwater | place: USA... | reverse complement strand
CTGAAGCTCATTGACCGGGCATCAAACGTACCTTTAAATAAAGTGTTTTGGACTACGTTTCGAATGAAAACTCGTGGGTTAGTGATTGGAGTAAAGAGATTCCGTACAAATCCCCAGGCAGGTTTATCCCGTGAACGGTCATGTTGAGCTAGACCACCGATTTCCTGTTCAATCCGTGTTTTGTCAGTAACTGCCGCAATATTAAATCCTTTTGCCAGTTCTGGTGGTGGAATTATGGGTGGTTCAGGTTCTGGTGCCGGAGCTGGTTCAGGCTTTGGTGTTGGTTCTGGTATTGGTTCTGGTGCCGGAGCTGGTTCAGGCTTTGGTGTTGGTTCTGGTATTGGTTCTGGTTTTCTTACCTTATCAGCCTCCAACCCTTGTCTTAAAGTCGCCCCCTCTCCCATATTTTTGATTTCATCAGACTCTCTCCACTCGGCGATTTTTTTTAATCCTTCAAGTTTTGGACCTTTGCTTTTAAAAGGAGGTAATTTTTTTTCACCATAAAGATTTGTGACTGCTTTTTTAAATAATTTTAGTTTTTCTGCGTCGTTGACCTGTGCTACAGGTTTTGGAAGTTCTGATGTGGGTCCGATATCCGTCATAATAATTTATTATTGTAAATATATAGTCTATTGTCAATTCATAATTATCATATTGCCCTTGACAAAAAGAAATGTCTTCAGTTATTATTGATTTAAGGACTAATTTATTATATAATTTGTTTTAGTCCTAAAAAATATGCCAGAAGCACCACCACCAGTCCCGCAAAATATTTCTTCAGAATTAGCAAAAGCTGCAGTTCTTCCCGAAGTATTGAAAAATGCACCCATTGCTTGGGAACGAGTAAGAAAGGTTGACGGTATGCTTGATAAGATTCCGGAGATTAATGCTCGAGGCGGTAAGATAGAAGTCGACAAGCAGGTCGATGCAGAAAAAATGCGTAAATCCACTAAAATCAAAGTTGGTGAAAAAGATACTAATCTCGTTGACTATGTTACCGACGATGAACAACTTAGAATTATGCTTCAGGAAGGTATTAGGCTTAACAGCGGCATTATAACAGAACAAGATCTTCAAGACATGCATCTTGTTCCAAAGAATTTTCAAAGGGGCGAAAAGGCCGGGCTCGAACTACCGCCTTTAAGAAGCAGACTGCAAAAAGCTGAAGTCATTAGTCTTATTCTCCACCGTCTTGGAAAAGCTAATTCTACTACTACCTCACAGTATTTAGATGAAGTAAGCAAACTAATGTTTGATAGAAAAAAAGTTGACTTTCAAAGAAAAGGCGTCTTTTCAAATTTAACATTCCTTAATGCGTTGGCTGCTGGCGGACGTGAAGAATTATCTCAATATATTGTTGAGCAGGGTTACAGACCTTATGCACTGAAGCCTGACGAAAATCTAGCGCAAAGACAAATTATGGCCAAGCTTGTCAAAGAAGCTTATGGCGAAGAAGGAGTTAGTAAAATTCTAACTGGTGAAACTCCTATTGTTGTTGATCGGAAAGAAGGAGTTCTTGTTCCCGAATATTCGGCATTAATCGATATTCATGTCGCTAAAGCCATCACAAATGTTATGATGCCGGCAGAATTTCACGTTGCAATCGCCGGACTTGAAAACCAAGTCAGGACAGCCGGGACTGTTGTCGAAGCTCAAGAACTTCGTCATGGAATTGGCAATATTAAGCGAAACGTCTTTGCTGGTTTACTTAATGCTTTTAATGTCCAAGGTTACGAAACGGACGGAGAGGTATATAGGAAGTTAGGATTTACTGTCGGGGACCAAGTTGAAATTGCTCGTATTTCTCAAGTTATAAAGGAAAGCCGAAACTTTAAAGAAGCGCAAAATCTGACTATGTGGGAAGCTAATCGTATTTCTTTAGCTCAAGTTGCTGCTGAAATTACCGGTGTTAACGCTGATAAGATGCGGGCTATTGTCCTTGGTATACCAATTGAGGAGCAGAATCTTGAAAACCTTAGAGAAAGAGGCCGTAGTAATCTTATTGGAGAGGATTTTGTGGAGAGGAATATTCGTGAACAAATATCTGAAAGTTTTATCCAAGCAGTTACTAAAAATGCTGGTGAAGACCTAAAAAGAGTGCTGACTGACGTTGATAAAGCATTATTGAAAAAGTTTTTCTTGGAAATGTACGATACGGAAAGATCCCTTGTGAAAAAAGCTTATACGATATTTAAAGATGCCGATGCTCCAACAAAGATGAAGATCGGAACTCCTGAGGCAATAAATCAAGGTATCAAAGGACTTGATTTTCTTTTCAGAAATTCAATAAGAGAACAACAGTACGACTGGGAGACTTATAAACAATTGGTTATCGAAGGAGCGGCTCAGGCGGAGATACAAGTCCCTGGCGCCGTCCTTGAACAAGGTAAAGCAGCCGAAGAAAAATATGCAAAAGATTGGGATGAAGCTCATGGCATAAACAGGGAAATGGATAGGCGGCTATCCCAAGAAAAAGCGCAGGCAGCCGAAGAAGAAGCGAGGCAAGCCGAAGAAGAAGCGAGGCAAGCCGAAATAGCAGCAACAGAAGCAGCTATAAAAGCGGAAGAAAAATATCAACAAGAACGAACAGAGTTCTTAAATAGAAAGCCTTCGGAAAGCCTGGTTCGTGAAAATATACAGGATTTTGACCAAGAAGAAACTTATGTTAATGAATTGATGCAAAAAATAGATCAAGGCGTAGTTGGAAGCGAAGAAATTCTAGATGAGATGAATGCGATATTGAATATTCCTAAAGGTTCTGAAAATATGTTTCGTGGTCCAATAAGATTTATTAAGGAAAAAGGCCTGAAAGACCCAGCAAAAAAAGAAACATATAAACAATTAAAAAGCGCTTTAGCTATAGGTCGTCAATTTGAAGCAATTCCAGGGGATTATAATACTAATAGGGACGAAATAGAAGAAGCCAGAAAACAGTTCTTTGTGCCACCTAAAGAAGAAGAGAAAGAAGAAGGAAAAGTAGTTGAGGAACCTAAAGGTTAAAGTAATATATCTAGCCCATTTGCTGACCACCTGAAGACGATTCTTTTTTCATCGCCATCCACATTTGCAGCGCCATAAGCAACCCTAATATACCTCCTGTTGTTGTGAGTGCCTTTTTCAATTTTTTCTTGGAATCTGGATTTATTTCATTTCCGACTTCGTTCTTTATTTCATTTCCGACTTCGTTCATTGCCCTTTCCATCTGCCTTCCCTGTTCATAAACCGCTAACAGATTTGTCAAATCATCAGGTTCTACTCCTAATCTTTGTGCCATTTGTGCCCGAGTTTTTTCGCTCCTGACAATATCTTTTAATTGATGTTGAAAAAAATCATCGATTGCCTCAAGAGGGCTGTCTTTAAATTTTTCCGGCAGGCCTTTTTCTCCTCTTATGGTGAGAGCAAATTTAACTACCTCATCATCTTCTGGTTTTTTTTCTCCTCTGTCCTTTTCCGCCTTTGTCAAATCGCTTTTTAATTCTTCAAGCTCTAATTTTGCATTAGGATCATCGCTTCCCTCCAGTCTTTTAATATCATACTTAAGATAATGATAGTTAAGATCTTTAATAAACGAATTTAATTCCCCTGACTTTCCTTCTTGTCTGACCGCTTCATCAAGATTTTTAAGAAAAGGAATAATATTTTCTTGAGCCTGCGTTCCTATTCCACCAATTTTTTGTAATAGATCTGTGGTTTTTTCTTGAGTAATTTTTTGATTATTAAAAAGACTAATTACCTGATCATACATTTCTTGAAGCTGTCCGTTAACCCTACCCATTATCCCCCAGCCGGCAATTCCCGCCAAAGCTTCGGTTCTTTTATTGCCATCGTTAATTGCCACCTCTGCCATCTCGCTAAACTGTCTGACTTCTGGTGAAATTCCTTTTGTTGGTTTAGCTTCAAGATTTAGTTGAGGCGGCACTTGTGATCTTTCAGCTGTAGCGACTGATGTACTGGCATCTGACATATTAAATTTATTCTAATTGATTAAAAAATTATTTGTGTTAATATTTTTCTTAAATCCTCTGATAAGCTTTTAGTTACTTCTTGAGCTAATATATTTAGCGGATGACTATTTCCTTCAAGACTTATCTTTAACGCCTCTTCTTCTAACCATCTCATTTCTTTTGGACTTTTTGGATTTAACCCAAATCTATTAATTAATACACCAACCAATTTTTGATTTGCTTTAAATACTGGTTCATTAATTATTGTTCGAAGAATATTTTCTGGGGTTAAAACTTCTCCCTTTTTGATTAAGCTTTTACCTAAAATATATGTGGCCATCGGATTAAATACTCCCCTTAAAACAGCTTTTCTACTGTTTGCTATTTGATTTTCAGGTGTGTCTGGTTCTGCTTTGAAAATAGGTGCCTGGTTCATTTCATTCTCAACTAGTTGTGATAATTTATTATTAGCCATTTCAGGGTGATCCATAATAATTAATGTTTTTCCGTTAAATATTTTTGTAAATTAGTTTTTCTTTCTGTTTTAATTTGTTCGAGCCGTTGTATTATTTGTTGACGTGTTTCTGAACCTTCTGGTATATTTTTTAATTCTTGTTGTAAATTTAACTGGATTGACGATAATCTCGCGTCACCCATATTTTCAGTTCCGTCTCCAATAATAAAGCCTTGAAACGATCGATCCGAAATTAATTTATCTATTTGCTGTTGATAATCGGTTAATTCCTCTTGACCAGCTCGTCTTTCACCTGTCTTTGTTCTTATCTCAAGCTTACCATTAGAACTGACGATCCGTTCTTGATTAAGATCAACGTCTTTTTTCTCTTTTCCTGTTAAATCAGCAACAAATTTTTTTAGTTGATCATAAGACTGTTGACCATATAAACCAACTACCTCCTGGTGAATTGAGGATTCTTGAACGGTGATTGATATTTTGCCTTCATTATTAAGAACGAATTCTGGTTTATTTCCGCAGATCCGGCCAACAGAAAACTTATAGCTTTCAGGATTAAGTGATTGAGAAGCATGAACAAGAGCCTCCCTATCGTCTTTTGATAAGTTGGGATTTGCCTGGATTCCTTCTACCAGTTGTCCTTGTAGCCCGGAAAATATTTCGGCATCACCCAACTCTCCGGCTGTTTTCATCAACCTCATAATTCTTAGACTATCAGGATAAGTATAAAGTAGTTCTGGTAACTTATCCTCAAAAGCATGAGTGTTGTCTGCAATATGAATAGCGGATAAAATATTGTCTTGACGGGCTTCATTACTCATGTCACCAATGTGAAAATTGATTTCTGACGAATCATGATGAAGAATCCCTTCATGGATAATTTTGAGCTGTTCATCAGAAAAAACCTTTCTCATAGAATCATCTGGAAGTTTGATTTTTTCACTAACATATTTTGCAGCTAAAGCATTATGTCCCCGGTCTTCACCAAATGATCCTCGATTGATCGCATTACGAACGGTATCGGTAGCATATCCAATATCATGATCGATCATTATCTGATGCTGAATTAATCTGTCAATCGCCTTTACTTGTTGGCCGTTACGAATTAATTCATCACCGATTGCTTCACATGCTTGAATATTGTAATCAACAATATGTCTGATACCATGATCGCCAAGTAAATTTTCCGAGGCAACTCTATCCTGATAAGCCAGTGTCCAAACATTGTCTTCGATTAATCTTAAAACAGTTTGGGCGTCTAGATTTTGAGGTAAGTCACCTTCTCCCTGTGCTTGAGTAATCAGTTCGAGATAACGTCGTGTTTGCTCTGTTACCATCCTTTGTTTTTCAGGATTTAATCTCCCCTTTTCACTGTTAAACAATCTGTCAATGTGAGTTTGAACTCGTTCCATTATAGCTTTTTGATTATCTCGATCAAATGATTTATCTTCTAACTCTGGCATTGATTCATGTTGTAAACCGCTATTTTGCGCAAATGTTTCTATTTGTTTTTGAAGATAATCTGCTTTTGTTCTATCGTCGTTATAACGGCCCTCAAGACCAATCATTTTTTTGTTTTGATCGATGTAATGTTGTTCTAATTCTGCCAATTGTGAAGTTAAAACAGGTTTTTCTTTAGCGCCAGCGTTTTCCGTATTCTTTGGCTCATTACCTTCAGCAATTTGCCGTAACGCGTCCCTACCATCTATTTTTGGTAAATCAGCTTCCGTAAAGACAGCTTTTTTAGCTTCGACTGGTTTAGGTATTGACTTAGCATGAGGAACTTCTAATGTAGCTGCTTTTGTAATAACTGGCGCTCCTCCCTCAATCGCTACCTGTCCATCCAGCATAACAATAAGTTTAAATTTTAATTATTAATTTTAAAAGCTAACACTTTCTTTACCATCTCTTGCGCCTGATCAAACTGTTTTGATTTTATTAATTGAGTTACTTGTTCTAAGGCTTTTTTTTCATATTTTTGTTCGTACTCTCTCATCACTTTGACAACAACCGGCGCCAGCTCCATATAGTTATCGTCAAGTTTGACCGCATTACAATAAAGTTCTTCTAAATTCATTCCGGGGCGGATAAGTTCAAGCGTTCTTCTGGCAATACTTTGGATTTTTTCTTTAGTCATTCCCTCGACTTTCGCCAAATCTTTGATTATTATCAGCACTTCCCTCTCGATAAATTCACGTAGTTCTTCTGCTTGAATGTAGTCGACGACTGAATCTTTCATAAAATTGTTTTTTTTAACTCTTCTGCCGCTTTTTCCGGACTAACAGAATTGACCATTATCCCGGTTGAAAGCTCAAACCCCGCCCGCTCCATAAAACGGGGAATAATTCTAAGATAGAAAGATTCCTCGACTTCGCTCGGAATGACAGGTTGTGTTTGGTCACCCTTAGGGTGACTAGGCACGAAAATGTAAAAGTTATAACCAAATGCTTTTTTTGCGTAATGAGGATTAGTAGCGTGGATCTTTTTCAGTTTCCGGATTGACGATTGAAGAATTTTTGCTAAATTTTTTATTTGTGTTTCGTTTATATTTTCAAAATTTGTAATTTGTAATTCATTTGTCATTTGTAATTTGTCATTTGTAATTTTTGTTATCCACAATTCATAAGCCCATTCTGAATATTCTGGACAATAACTGACAAACTCTCCTACTTGTTCAACTATGTTGACTACCGGTTGGACGGCTAAAGTAATGGTTGGGATTTCACTGGGAACTATAGAAACTTGCGAATGAGGATGTATTAATGAAGCCCCGCTTGTTAATGAACAGTTGTGAAAGATAAAAACTTTTCCTTTATCTTTTAAAAAATTAAATCGATTGATGTAGGTTTTAATAATATTCTCTACCTGTGCTTGAGAAAAATCCTCGATGTTTTTTTCGTGATCAGGCGAGTGAACAATCACTTCGTGAATATCAGTAATCGGAAAAAGATTGGGAACAACGCGAATCTGCCAGCCGGGTTTATTGGCTTCTCCCCCGCCGACTCGGTAAACTTCAGGCGGCGTATCAGCTTCGTTGCCTTCACAAAACGGACAACGGAAAGGCTTGCCGTCCATGCCGGTCCTAATCAAACGTCTCGGATTAGCAACCATCCAATGAGTTTTTGAAGAATCAGAAATATAATTTACCATAAATTCAGTATACTAAATACTATAAAAATCATAGTAGGTCTTGGAAATCCGGGAAAAAAATATCAGAATAACCGGCATAATGTCGGACATATGTTTGTTGATTATTGCCTCCTCTTGTTTACCCCTCGAAGCCTGAAAGGCGAAGTGGGGTCATCCCGAGCGAGCGAAGCGAGTCGAGGGATCTTCATTAAAACCGACTGTTTTATGAATCAATCTGGAATGTTTGTGAAAAAACTCATTGAAAATTGCCTGCCTGCCGGCAAGGCAGGTAAATTGAAAATTGAAAATTTAATCATCGTTCACGATGATTTAGATATTCCTCTTGGAAAATTTCATATTCAACAGGGAGTCGGCCCACAACTCCACAACGGTCTTGAATCGATTGAGCAACACCTTAAAACAAAAGACTTTTTGCGGATAAGAATCGGCGTTGACGCAAGAGTTTCTAATAAGTGGACTTGCCCTGAGCGAAGTCGAAGGGTCGACGGCGAAAGTTATGTTTTAAAAAACTTTTTAGCCGAAGAAAAAACCCGCCTTGAAAAAGAAATTTTCCCAAAACTCTTTACCCAACTTCAAACCTTGTGCTATATCTCAAAAAATATATCTCCCTAACAACCTAAGTCTTTGGTTTTGTAGGTTATAACCTACTGCTTTTGGGTTAGATTTCTAATATGATACCCCTTGTTATGCAAGGGAATTATTATTACAAGAAATTGGGCGAAACTATCATTCAAACCAGAAAGAAAAAAGGACTCTCCCAAGACCAGTTAGCGATTTTATCCGACATTGATAGAAGTTATCTGGCTGAAGTTGAAGAAGGCAAAGCTAACCCATCGATAAAATTTCTTCATAAAATCGCAAAAATTTTAAAAATAAAAGTCAACGAACTTCTAAAAGATCTGTAAAAAAATAAAAAATTCATTTGCCTTTCATAAATTAATGATATAATTCAAATAATCTTATGAAGGTCCTCTATCTTTACATGTTTCCGCTTTGGGGTAACGGGAGTGGTAACTGGCTCCGTCGCCTTACTGCTAGTTTGAAGGAAAAATACCAAGATGATTTTCAAGCCGCTATCGTCGCTCCTGATTCAAGAGTTTTAAAACAAGCAAAAGTTTTCCGTCTCAAACCGCCGATTCCCGGAGTTTTTGTCGGTAATCCCGAACTGCCTCTGGCCAAAAAATACTCTAAATTCTCTTCCCAGGAAATGATCCAAACTTACAACTACTATTTACTACGGAGCGCCAAAGCGATTGAAAGATTTAAACCAAATGTCATTCATTGCTTTCACACCGCCTTTCTTCCACCAATTGCCAGACAGTTGGCTAATCTATATAGAATTCCCTATATTATTACCACTCACGGCAGTGACCTTTATTATTTTAAAGAAGACAACCGCTGGAAATCATTGGTAAGAGACGCTTCTTTGAGATCAAAATTCATCACCGCCAACAGCAACTTTACTCGTCAATGGTATCTGGATATGTTCGGACATGAACTTCACGACAAAACAAGAACCATTCCCGCAGGAATCAGCAATAATATTGATTTTAATAAAAACGTTTCCTGGATTGATAAAAAATATCATTTTGAACACGACAAAATGGTTCTTTTTACCGGTAGATTGACCCAACATAAAGGCGTTGAATATTTGATTAAAGCCGCTCGCCAGATCAAAGCCGAGATCGTCATTGCCGGCGACGGTCCGGAGAAAAAATATCTGGAAAGTCTGATACTTAAATACAAACTTGACAATGTTCACATGGTTGGTTACTTCTCAAGCAAATTGGATACGATCAATGATCTTTATCTTAGAGCTGATGTTTACGTCGCTCCGTCGGTCTGGAACGAACCATTAGGACTGGTTATTCTTGAGGCAATGGTTCATCATACACCGGTTGTCGTCTCAAGAAAAGGCGGTATCTCAACTCTTGTTAAAGACGGCGTTAACGGTTTTTTGATCCGCTCTCGCTCACCGGCCCTGATTGTTGAGAAAGTAAATTTACTTTTATCAGATGATAAACTACGGGATAAAATGGGCGCCCGGGCTTTTAAAACCGTCGTGGAAAGATTCAGCTGGGATAAAATCGCTACCAAATTTTATCGTCTTTACGAAAAAGCTATTCAAAAATCTATGATTACAAAAAAAAGCGTGATAAAGAAAATCGAGAATATTGTTGCTAAGAAATAACAACTCCGTTATGATATTAGTAGGATGAAAATTCTTATAGTTTCTCTTTTGAAAAGAAAGGTTTCTCCTGACATGCTGGCTTCCCGACCCCGGATCATTTTTGAAATTGTCAGCGGTTTGGTAAAAAAAGGGCACCAGGTCAGTCTTCTTGGAACGGCTGACAGCTTTATCCACGGCGTTGAAATCATTCCAGTTATTGAAAAAGGTTTTGTCGATATGCCAGCTTTTGAAAATCCATTTTATGCGGAAACTGCTTATCTGGTTAAGCTGACGAAAAAAATCGAGGAAATCGGAAACAATTTTGATATCATTCACAACCACACTTACCCGGAATTTATCAATCTTCTCGTTAGTAAAAATGTTAAAACGCCAATTATTTCTACAATTCACGCTCAATACTTTCCAGAATTAGACGAAGTCTTGAGTTTATTTCCCAATACCTACTTGATATCAATTTCCCAAGCCCATCAACAACTTTTTAAAAAAACTAAAATATATAAAGTAATATATAACGGCATTGATACCAATATTTATTCCTATCAGGAAAAAAAAGACGACTATCTGCTTTGGCTCGGCCGGTTGTCAAAAGCAAAAAATCCCGACGGTACGTTTATGGATCCAAAAGGAATCAACTGGGCAATTAAACTGGCTCAAGAAACCGGCTCGCGCCTTATGCTGGGCGGCAACGTCGAAGACATTGATTTTTATAATAAAGATGTCAAACCTCATCTAAACGATAAAATTAAATGGATCGGTCCGGTTTCTTCAGAGTTAACCTTAACCAAACCAGAGGTGGCCGCTCTAATGCAAAAAGCAAAAGCGTTTTTAATGACCATTAACTGGTATGAACCATTCGGGTTGGTTATAGCCGAAGCGATGTCGTGTGGAACGCCGGTTATCGGCTTTGACCGCGGCTCAGTCAAGGAATTAATTGTTGACGGAAAAACCGGATTTGTTGTTAATCCAGAAAAAGGGATTGACGGACTCAAGGAAGCTTTGGTAAAAATTGCTACAATTAATCCT
>Ga0100396_1003125_pt1 | contig 10803 bp, 5 predicted proteins | sample CryGeymeta201520_FD_81551 | JGI IMG/M metagenome (GOLD analysis project Ga0100396, IMG submission 81551) | Groundwater microbial communities from Crystal Geyser aquifers in Utah, USA - Crystal Geyser metaG 2015-20 | ecosystem: Environmental > Aquatic > Deep subsurface > Groundwater | place: USA... | reverse complement strand
TTGCACATCTGGTGGGCGCGCCGTCCCTTAGCCGCCAGCCGCGCCACCGCTTATGCTGCGCTGACGCCCGCGCCCAAAGACGCCGAAGAATGGCAGAAGAAGCGCGATTTCATCATCCAGTTGAGCCAGTGGGAGAACTCGAACAACCAGAGCCTGCTGGAACGCGCCCGCCGCGAGATTTTGGAAGCCAACGGCGGCGTGCCGCCCAAGGTGCTCGACCCGTTCTCGGGCGGCGGTTCGTATCCGCTCGAAGCCCTGCGCCTCGGATGCGAATCCTACGCCAACGATTACAATCCTGTGGCAGTGCTGATCGAAAAAGCCACGCTGGAATATCCGCAGAAGTTCGGGCGTCCGTTTGAGAACATGCCTGAGTGGGCAAAGCCACAAGCTCGAAGCCAAAAGACGGAAAGCAAAAAGAAAAGGAGGGGAAAAGATGAACAACCCGCTCTTTTTGATTCGGGAACTGGTTTGGAAACAGCAGACTTTAATCCTCTCCTGAACGCGGTGCGCCATTGGGGAGAATGGGTGATGGAAGAAGTAAGCAAAGAACTGGCAGAGATTTATTTACCAGAACCTAATGGAAATATTCCTTTCGGGTATATCTGGGCGCGTACAATACCATGCCAGAACCCATCATGCAATCAAGAAATCCCACTCATTAATCAATTCTGGATATCAAAAAAGGATAAGAAAAATGTTGCTCTTTTCCCCGATGTCAGCAAGAATGGCTTGAAGATAAAGATTGTTGGTGATAACCATTCAAAATGGCCTAAAGATTTTGATCCCACAGATGGCACAGTCTCTGGGGCTGTAGTCAAGTGCTTATTTTGCGGAAGCATTATTGACGCAAAAACTACAAGGCAATTATTCAAGCAACATAAATCTGGTCAAAAAATGCTTGCAGTAGTTCTTACAACACCCGACAATAGAGGCAAAACATACCGAGCAGCAGATAAGGGCGATGAAGATAATTACACTAAATCTATTGCGGCGTTAAATGAAAAGTCAACATCTTTTTACCCGTCTGGTTTTACGGCAATTCCCGACGAGTCAATCCCATTTACAGAACTTCGCAGAATTGCATTGCCCATATATGGAATGGAACACTGGCGAGATATTTTCAATGATCGTCAGAAATTAGCATTAATTACTTTCATTCAGAAAATCCGAGAGGTCTATAAGATTGCAACAGAGTCAGGCGCAAGCGAAGAATTTGCTCAAGCAGTTACAGTCTTCCTAGCACTTGCGTTTGATAAATTAGTTATGTTCTCAAGTTCAAACTGCACTTGGAAAGTGGATTCAACTCAAGTAATAAATGCGTTTGCTGGAAGGCATTCATTGGCAATGACATGGAATTATTTTGAGATGAATCCAATTTCAGGGTTTTCCGCAAGTTGGAGCAATCAACTAGAAGTTGTGCTGGACTCTCTTAATATAATAAGCCGAAGTACTTCATACGCTTTTGTGTCAAACACATCTGCAACCTCTCTCAATTTCCCCGATGAATATTTTGATGCTGTATTGACTGACCCGCCTTATTACGACAATGTTCCTTACTCTCATCTTTCGGATTTCTTTTATGTATGGATCAAAAGAATACTTGGCGATATTTTGCCACAATTATTCACTACACCGCTGACGCCAAAATCACAAGAATGCGTGCAAGATAGGGCACATAGTCTTTCTCCTGAAACCAAAACAAAGGAGTTTTTTCAAGGAAAGTTAACAGATGCTTTGCTTGAAGCTAGAAGGGTGCTTAAACCTAATGGAATTTGCGTCATTGTATATGCACATAAATCCATTGATGGATGGGAAACATTAATAAACTCACTACTTAATTCTGGACTTGTTGTAACCAGTGCGTGGCCTATAGGCACAGAAATGAACGCCAGATTGAATGCTAACGAAAATGCTTCACTTGCCTCTTCAATCTACATCATAGCCCGAAAGTCCGATCGCCAACCCACTGGTTTTTATAATGATGTGCGACAAGAATTGCGTCAGTATTTGGACACCAAACTTCATCGTTTATGGGAAGAAGGCATTGGTGGAGGAGATTTCTTCATCGCTGCCATTGGTTCGGCTATCGAAGTCTTTGGCAAGTATGAGCAGGTCATGGATTTCGAAGGCAACATCGTCCGTGCAGATCGCCTGCTGGAAGAAGTCCGCGTGATTGCCACCAATTACGCTGTCAAGCAAATCTTGCACGATGATTTTGCCACCGAAGTCAGCCCCATTGCGCGCTTCTATGTCCTATGGCGCTGGAACTACGGCGAAGCGCTTGTCCCCTTTGATGAAGCCAACAAACTGGCGCACTCTTGCGGTCTGGATTTGAGTCTGCAATTTGGCAAAAATGGCTTTATCAAAAAGGAAAAAGAGTTTGCGCGCTTGCTCGGTCCGCAAGGCAGAAAACTGGACGACCTCGACGATCCGCGCGACATGATTGACGTGTTGCACAAGTCCCTGCTGCTGTGGGAGAAAGGTCAACGTGCCGAGATGGTCAAGGCGCTGTCTGATAGAGGCTTTGGCAAGAGTGAGGCGTTCTATCGCGTCGCACAGGCAATTTCGGAAACTTTGCCTTTGGAAAGTAAGGAAAAGAAGTTGTTGGATGGTTTCCTGGCTGGCAGAGATCGAGTCCAGCAGGAAGTGGAGAAGGAAGCAAGTCAAGAGAGGTTGTTGTAGGAAAATCGTTTGCAATTTAGAATCTGATGTTAAAAAAATCGCGTCTTTGCATTATGATATGGCAGAGGTTCATATGAATATGGAAGAAAACATCAATTATCGCGGGGCGCGTTGGGTTCGGGCTGACTTGCACTTGCACTCTCCCGGAACCTATCATTTTACATTCCCCCAAGACTTGAATGTAAACCAACGCGGTCTCATCGTCAAACAATATGTGGAACAACTCAAGCTGCAGGGAATCGAAATTGCCGCTGTCACCGATTACCAGCAGATCCGTTCCGATTGGTTTATGCCGATTCAAAAAGCCGCCAAAGAACAGGGTATTTACGTTTACCCCGGCGTGGAACTGTCGTTTGGCGGGGCGTCCGCAGGCAAAGGCGGATTACACCTTCTGGCGATTTTCCCTTACGAATCTGACTTGAAAAAAACCAATCACGCCATAGACAAAATGCTCGATAATCCAAACGAGCCTTTAATCCTAAAGGACGGCAATCACCGCGATTTAAAGCCAAGCAGTCTAACCGATCTCCTGCCGCGTTTTTACCATGAGACAAACTGCCTTTTCGTCTTCGCACATCCCAACGATAGTAGCGGGATATTCAAAAGTTATTCCACCGGCGAAGCCGCCGAGTTGCTTGTTCATGTTTTGCCAGACGCTATCGAAAATTTTGATGAAAAAGATCGCCAACGCTTGGCGGATACGAATAAAATTTCCCGCGAGGCGCTGGATCGAATCGCTTGTATCGAAAACAGCGACAATCACAATATTGCGGAGATCGGCACAAAACAACGCTCAAATGGCGCGCAGCGGTCAACCTGGCTCAAACTCAGCGTGCTGGACGATATCAACGCCATTCGCTTGACTTTGCACGACTGGCGTTTGCTGACCTGTATTGGCGCGAAGCCGGTGAATACCTACACCCATTTCACACAATTGAGGGTGGACGGCAGCGGTTTTCTAGGCGGACTCGATATTTCCTTCAGTCCCGAACTCAACGTATTGGTTGGCGGGCGCAGCGTGGGAAAGTCAGCCATGCTTGAAGTCCTCCGCTTTGTGTTGGATTTACCCACTTATGCCCCGGCGGAATACCGTGAAGGTCTGATTCGATACGGGTTGGGCAGCGGCGGTAAAGCGCTCCTAAACCTGATACAAGTCGTCAAGCCCGGCGTGGTAAGGCGCTTTCGTTTCGAGCGCGTATTAGGCGAGGCAACGCGAATTTATGAATTGCTAGGACAAGAGGAGAAGATAGTTGATCTCACCCCGGCAGACGTGTTGGAAGAGCGCGAAATGCCGCTTTTCTTTGGGCAAAAAGAAATATACGATGTCACGCAATCCTCTTCCCTGCAACGCCGCTTGTTGGATGAAATCATTGGGCGCACGGCGCGCAGCCAAATTATGCAAATTGAAAAACGCAAGGAAGACCTGCGACGCAATGCCCGCGTCATCCTTGAACGTCAACAGCGTCTTGGACAGCGCGAAGAAATAACAAACCGTCTCAAGGAAATTGGTCACAAGATCAGTCTTTACGAGCAATACGGTATTGCCGAAAAGATGGCGCAGGCAACCGCATTGGAGGGTGACGAACAGCGCTTAGAGCGCGCAGCGCAAGAACTGGATCAAGCGGATCAAGAGTGGCAGGAAACCCGCCGCCGTTGGGTAGAACGCTGGCAGGGTGTCCGTGCCGATTTAGAGCGGGCAAACAGCGCTCAAAACATCCTATTACGGCAATTCGCGCAAAATATCGAGCGCTTGGAAAATGCCTTCGAACAAATTTTTCTGCAAGGCGAAACGTATGTGCGCGAAAATGCCGCCCAGCTTCAGAAATTAATGGAACAGTGGAAACGCGAAAGACAGCCGCTCGATGAAGAAATTCGCGGTATCAAGCAAAGCCTTGGGACGCAACCTCTCGACTCTGACGAACTTCTGCATTTGACGGCGGAACGCGAACGGCTTTTGCCGGAACTGGCAAAACTCCAAAAAGTTGAAGAAGAGATTGAAAACTTCCGCAAAGAACGTCTCGAATTACAACAGTCTTTACGCAATGCCCGTCATCAGGCGTGGAAACTGCGGCAGGAACAGGCGCAAAATATTTCGCAGGCGTTACAAGGTCGGTTGTCCATCGAAGTTGAATATCGTGCCCAACAAAAAGAATATTCTGCGACTTTGGAAAACTTCGTACAAGGTTCCGGTCTCGACAAGCCAAATGTGGAAAAAATCGCCTCATCGCCTAAAGTCCCAGACGGTATCGCATTGGCTGACTTTGCGCGACAAGGCAAAGATAAACTCGTTCAGGAAATCGGGTTGACAGATAAGCGCGCCCAGCAATTGCTGGCTTTCTTACAGGAAGACGAACAAAGGTTTTTTGAATTGGAGTTGCTATCTCCAGATGATCACGTCCGAATCGCCCTCAATATTAACAATACATCCCATCCGCTGGAAAAACTTTCCGCCGGGCAGCGCGCGACCGCCATGCTGCTCATCTTGCTTACCCAGCAAGAGCGCTTACTTCTGATAGACCAGCCTGAAGACGATCTTGATAACCGCTTTATCTTCGATGATATTGTTCCGTTATTGCGCAAACAAAAAGGAAAACGTCAATTGATCGCCGCCACGCATAACCCGAACATTCCTGTGTTGGCGCACGCCGAATTGATTGTCGCGCTCGAAGCCCGCGATGAAAAAGCCCAAATTGCTTTGCAAGGGGCAATGGACAACCGCGCCATACAGAATTTTGTGCGCAAAGTAATGGAAGGCGGCGAAAAGGCTTTCCGCCTCCGCGCTGAAAAATACGGATTAACGATCTCAAAACAGGAGAATCTCGATGGATCTCTATGAGTTAAACAAGCGGATTGAACAATGGGAAGATTTGCACACCGAATTCAAGGAAAGCGCCATTCACCCGGACGATTTATCCGCCGCGCTGGTGGCTTTTGCCAATACCGACGGCGGTCAACTCATCTTTGGCGTAAACAAACAACGTCAAATTATAGGAGTCGAAGATACTGACCGCTTGTTACAGCGCATAGATCAAATTGCATACAACAATTGTGAACCGCACCTGACTATCTTGCAAGAGACCGTATCCACAGAGGAAGGCCGCACCGTTGTTGTGGTTAACATTCCCAAAGGCGACCAGCGTCCCTACCGGAGGGATCGCGGCGATTATTTCATTCGTACCACCTCGGGACGCAGGCGCGCCTCGCGCCAGGAACTCCTGCGCTTATTCCAATCTGTTGAAAGCCTCTATTATGACGAGACGCTTGCATTACGCGCTTCGCTTCGAGACCTGAACACGCCGGAATTTGTCCGTTTTTTCGAGAAGTCTTACCAACGCTCCCTTCCTGAAAAGGAACTTGAAAATACGCTCAAAAATATGCGCCTGTTGGGCGAACAGGCAGGGGAAATTTACCCAACTTTGGCTGGCCTATTATGCTTTGGACTTGATCCTCAATACTTTATGTCCCACGCGCACATTAGTGCGGCGCGTATCCCGGGCATTTCCCTGTCAGCTTCACCCTCCGATGTCAAGCAAGTTAATGGCTCGCTGTTCGATATGCTGGAAGACATTTCACGCTTTGTGAATCTTCACATTCCTATTCCGCACATCATCAAAGGACTTGAACCCGAAGCGCGCCCTGAATTACCTGAAGCCGCCCTGCGCGAATTGCTTGCCAACGCAATTATCCACCGCGACTATACCATCCACGCGCCCATCCGCGTTTTGATCTTCGATGACCGGATTGAAATTCACACGCCGGGCGTTCTGCCAAACAGCGTTACAGTCGACTCCATTTTACTTGGCGCCGCCCACGTCTTACGCAATCCGACCATTTATTTGGTCTTCAACCGCGCCGGGTTGGTTACAAACATCGGCAGCGGCGTTCTGCGCGCCAAAGAACTGATCGAGCAGACCAGTCACACGACCATTCAATTGGCGGTTGTCGAAAATGAATTCATCACAACCATCTTTCGCCCATTGAGGGGAGAAAACCCATGACCGCTTTTCACACCATCGCCATTCCGCACGACGACATCCTCCAAGGCAAATTGACGATGGATGTCTTTGCCGCCGATCTTTGGGAAGTATTCAAAGGTCGCGGCGTGGATGAATATCGCAAGCCTGAATTATTCTTCCAAAAGACTTACGAAACTGAAGGCTTGAAAACCTTGCTGGACGTGGTTGAAAAGCGTCTCACAGGCAAAGGCGGCGATCCTGTCTTGCAGATCCAAACTCCGTTTGGCGGCGGTAAAACGCATACCTTGATCGCCATGTATCACAAAGCGGCGGAGTGGGGCGCAAAGCGCGTGGTCATGGTGGGCACTTCCATGTCTCCCAAGGACACTTTATGGGGCATGTTGGAAGAGCAGATCACAGGCAAACGCAAAAACTTCAAAGACATGGTTTCCCCAGGGCGCACGGACGAATTACGCGACATGCTTGCGAATGCAGGTCCATTGATGATTTTGATGGATGAAGTGCTCGAATACATCACCAAGGCTTCGGGCGTCACCGTTGGCGAAAGTACGCTCGCCGATCAAACCATTGCCTTCATGCAGGAACTGACTGAAACCGTCAGCACGCTGGATAAAGTAGTGTTGATCGTGACTTTGCCATCCAGCAACATGCCGAACATGAATGCCAAGTCACAGCAATTGCTTCAAAACTTGCAATCTGTCTCTGGGCGTGTGGAAAAAATTTATACACCTGTACAAGAGCATGAAATCACGAAGGTTATCAGTCTGCGTCTGTTCTCAAAAATTGATAAAAAGAAAGCCAGTAAGGTTATTAATCAATTTGTGGAATACGCCACGGGCGAGTCGCTTTTGCCTGCTGGCATGGAGGCGTCCGAGTATCGTTCCCGTTTTGAAGATTCATATCCCTTCCTGCCTGAAGTAGTGGATGTGCTCTATCACCGCTGGGGCAGTTATTCCACCTTCCAGCGCACGCGCGGCGCATTGCGTTTGCTGGCATTGGTCATCTTCGGTTTGAAGGATTCAAACATCCCTTATATCACCTTGGCAAATTTCGATCTTGCCAATCAGGAAGTCCGCCGCGAACTCTTGAAGCATATTCCCGCTGAGTTCGATAGTGTCATTGCCGCCGATATCACAGGTGCAGATGCGGGTGCGCTGAAAGTCAATGCTAATTTGGGTAAAGCCTATCAAGGTCTGCGGCTTGGCGAACGGGTTGCGACTACAGTATTCATGTATTCGTTCTCGGGTGGACAAGAGCGCGGCATTACGATGGTCGAGATCAAGCGCAATGCCACCACGATGGAGAACCCGTCCGCTACTGTGGCGGAGGCGGTTGAAGAACTCAAAGGGCGATTGTTCTATATTCAAAATCAGGCTGGCAAATACTTCTTCACCAATCAAGCCAACTTGAATCACCTGCTCTTGGTTCGCATGGAAAATATCCACGACCCGGAGATCACGTCATTGGAGGAAAAGCTACTCCGTGACAATGTGAAATCAAACAAGCTGAAAGCCTATATCTGGCGCACCGAAAGCGCCGATATTCCCGATACGCCTGATTTGAAATTGATTGTCCTGCCAGAGAATAACGCCAACGCCATCAAAACCATTATGGAAGAAAAAGGCGGCTCACCGCGTGTTCATCGCAACACCATGTTCTTCCTTGTCCCCATGCTCAGTGAGCGCGCCGCCTTTGGAAGTTCGATGCGCCGTTTCCTTGCCTATCAAGCCTTGCAAAGCGACATTACTCTGAAACTTACCCCTGAACAAACGAGTGAGATAAAGGGAAATTTGAAGCGTCTGGAAGGTGATCTGGCAGAAGGGTTACGCAGGCTGTACCGTCAGATTTACATTCCCTCACGTACAGGCGTTAAAGAAAACGATCTAGGCGTACCTACTTCGGGCTATGTTAGTTCCATTGATCAGGAAGTCTACGAACGTCTGCGCTCCGATGGCGAAATTCTTGAGAAGATCGCCCCGCTGGTCATTCGCGAAAAATTCCTGAAAGACCGCGATTGGGTTTCCACTGCACAGCTTTATCAGTCCAGTTTGAAGACCCCCGGCGAAGCGCATGCCACCAGTCAAACCGCCTGGGATACCGGCATTGCCGAAGGCGTGCGCTCAGGTTTATTTGGCTTGGGCGAAGTAAAAGACGATAAGCCCGTTTGTAATTACTTCAAACAAGAATCCACCGTTGCATTTACGGATAATGAAGTTCTGATCAAGGCAGAAATTTGTCAGGCGCAAATGGCAGAAAGACAGGCGCAGGTAAATCTTGTTCAAGGCGTCACACCACTTGGAGCGGTCAATGCCCCCCCTTCAACTTTTGTTCCCACTGCACCTGTGACATATCCACAACCAAAGGCAGGACTTTATCAACAACTCAATTTCAACTTCACAGTCCCAAAGGGAAAAGTCGCCAGTTTGATGGGCGTCTTAAATTACCTGCAAAGTAAATACGAACACATGGATGTCAGTCTCCATCTGGACAAAGGTCAGATGACCGATCAGGAATACGAGGATAAGGTCAAAGAGGCATTTAGACAAATGGGGATTGATTTGGATAAAGGTAAATGATCTTGTGTCCTCAGGTTAAAAATATAGATCATCACGGCGCCTCTTCAGCTGGATAAAGTTAGCAATATCCAACTCCGCACCGAATTGGAAACCTACTACGCCTGTCTCTACGGTCTCACCCGCGATGAACTGCGCTATATCTTGGATTCGAAAGAAGTCCACGGCGAAGATTTCCCTGGCGAAACTATCCGCGTGCTGAAGGAGAAGGAAGTCCGCTTGTATGGGGAGTATCGGACGTCACATCTCGTGTTGGCGGTGTGGGATGGTTAAAGGAAGTTTGATTTTTTCTTTCCCCGCTAAACCTTGGTACATAACTGGGAATGTAAATTCCCAGTTATGTAGTCACCTCGACAGCCTCAAGTTTGAAGGTCTTGCTAGTGAGGCTCCAAGGAGTTGCCGATGTTTAGGCTCACTCACGTCAGCTAATGTAATTATATAGCAAACTATTGAAAACCGGAGATTTCCATGACTTCATTTATCGCTTGGGTCGGAGTGGATAGCCATGCACCATCATCTGTCTACTTTGCGAGTGATAGCAGGCTTTCAACAGATTCAATGCAGTGGGATTTTGGAAGAAAGTTGTTTGCTTCTAAAATCTCTCCTGATATTTTTGGATATGTTGGCGATGTGCTTTTTCCGTCCCAAATACTTAGTCAACTGGTAGATATTATCGATTCGGGAATTTTGTTCTTAGAAAATGACAGCGTAGAAAAGAAACTAGACAAGATAAGATCTTTTCTGAAACAAGTCACCAAAGGATATCCAAATGTATATTTGGAAGATATAAATATTTATTACTGTTCCCGGGTGGATGTTGGAGGGCAACCGTCTATACGCTCGACATTTAATATATATCGCCTTTCATGGTCTAGTGCTCAATGGTTCTTTGAGCCAATCCAATTACCCAATAAATCTGGCGCAATCGTTATAGATGGCACAGGGCAATTTGTAGTCAAAAACTCCATTGAAATTTGGGAAAACTCCAAACATAAAGATACTAGCCGCAGTATATTTAGTGCATTTTGTGATGCTTTAGAAACTGGCGGAGACCCAGATAGCGGGGGAGCACCTCAACTGGTTGGCATTTACAGGAAATGGAATGCTAAATATTTTGGTATAGTAACCAAGGGTAATAGATATTTTTTGGGTTTACCTGTGGTAATCTCAGCAACACCCAACAATATTCATTGGTTTAACGACATATTTGAAATCACAGATGGCGAAACAAAAGAACGCCAAATTGACGCGCAAAAACATCAAGACATTTCAGAGACTATATGATCTGTAACAATCTATCTGCTTCTAATACTCATTCCACCCGCTGGTACGGACTCGCCACCGATGAACTGCGCTACATCCTTGATCCCAAAGAAGTCCACGGCGAAGACTCTTCGACACTTCCTACGGTCGCAGGGCGGATTTCCCTGGCGAAACTTTCCACGTGGTGAAAGAGGAGATCAGGCATTAGATGGTGTGCCGGGATTGCCGGTCGCGATGAAAAGACTGGCGTTACTCACGGCAATCCCGTGTTCATGATTTCCTCTTCTCATCATTGGGATCAATCAACC
>Ga0100396_1003124_pt1 | contig 10804 bp, 9 predicted proteins | sample CryGeymeta201520_FD_81551 | JGI IMG/M metagenome (GOLD analysis project Ga0100396, IMG submission 81551) | Groundwater microbial communities from Crystal Geyser aquifers in Utah, USA - Crystal Geyser metaG 2015-20 | ecosystem: Environmental > Aquatic > Deep subsurface > Groundwater | place: USA... | reverse complement strand
TTCTTCGGGGAATCGCTCGCTGTGGCCGGTCTCCTGACCGAGCCACCGTGGCTCGGTCAGGAGACCGGCCACAGCCACCCCGGATTATTGAGAGGATACGTATTGGGGATCAGGTATCAGGGACGAGGTCCAATCCCTGGTCCCCAATCCCCAATCCCTAATCCCCAATCCCTAATCCCTAATCCCCAATCCCCAATCCCCAATCCCTAATCCCCAATCCCTAATCCCCAATCCCCAATCCCCAATCCCTGATCTCCAATCCCTACTTCTCCGTAATCACAATCTTCGTGATGATGTCGCCCATCTCCAGCCTGGTCGCGACATCCATCCCCAAAGTAACCTGGCCGATGACGCTGAGCGGCGTGTCGGCTTCAGGGGCCAGGGCGAACGAGATGAAGAACTGGCTGCCGCTGGCCCGGATGACGCCAGAAAGCTGGTCGTAGACCGGGTAGAGGCTGACCGTGCCGGTGATGATCCCGCTGCCCTCGGGAAGCACTTCCGGCTCCAGCGCATAGCCGACGTCGCTGTCCGGCTGCGCGGCGGGCGAACCCATGACCGCGTAGTTGGCAGATTCGACGTACGCGACCGGCAGGCCGTCGTAGAAACCCAGGTTGGCCAACAGCACGAAGCTGTTGACGGCCTGTGGCGCGCCGGTCGGGTCCAGGTCGATCACGATCTCGCCCTTGGCGGTGGTCAGGGTGGCCTGGTAGCTCTTGGCCGTGTCGATGATCAACTCCGGCGCCGTGTTATAGATCCTGTCGCGCCCCTCGACGGGGACCTGGGCCAGCGGCCGGCCCTCTTCCATCACCGGCGCCTTGGGTTCGGGGGTCGGGGTGGGAGTGGGCAGCCGAGATGGGCCCGTGCTCTCGCGGATCTCGACGCGGGTAATCACGTCGCCGACCGCGATCTGGTCTACCACATCCATGCCTGCGACCACCTGGCCGAAAACCGTGTAACCGCCCTGATCCAGGCCCGGCTGGTCGGCCAGGGTGACGTAGAACTGGCTGCCGCTGGAGCGCCGCTCGGGGTTCACCGGATCGCCGGTGCGGGCCCAGGCCAGCGCGCCGCGCGGGTGCGTGTGGTTGATCTCCGCCGGGATGGTGTAGCCGGGGCCGCCGCTACCGTCGCCCATCGGATCACCGCCCTGGATGACGAAACCGGGCTCGACCCGGTGGAACGTCAGGCCGTCGTAGAAGCCGTTACCCGCCAGGGTGATGAAGTTGTTGGCGCTCTGGGGCGTGTCCTGGTACAACTCGGCGACGATGTTGCCTTTGGCGGTGACGAAGGTGGCCAGGTAGATGGTGTCGGGCTTGATCGTCATGGCGGCCGGGCCGCTGAAGCGATCGGCGCGCTCCAGCGGTTGCAGGTCGGCCAGCGGGCGGCTGGCGTCTGCGGGCGGTGCGGGCACGGTGGGCCGCGTGTCGGCCGGAGCCGGGACGTCGGCAACCGGTGTAGCCGGCGGTTGCGTGGCCGGAGGGGCCGCGGTCGGCGCCGCAGGCGGCACGGCCGTGGGCTCCAGCGTGGCGGGCGCACAGGCCGCGATGAGCAGGACTGCCAGGGCCATGACGAGCATGGCCAGCGCCATGACAGGCATGGCGGAGAGTGTTCGCTTGTTCAACGGTGACTCCTTATTGAATGAGGTGAGGGACAGAGCGGGGCGACCCATCGGTCGCCCCGGCCAGTCTGTCGGTGTTGCGTTTTCGCGTCGAGCGTCAGGCCAGGCTATCTTGGCAGCGGGCATGGCAGCCAGGATGACGGCTTCCTGCATTCAGCTCAGCGCGTCAGCAAGCTCGGTGCGGATGATCTGACTTACGCGCGCTTGAGAACCGGCAAACCGTTCTTGCTCTCGCTAACGACGTAGCCGGCGGGAACGGCATCCAGCGCGCCTTCCTTCTCTGTCTTTGCAAAGAAGTAGATCACCTGCTCTTTGCCGCTCTTGAGAGTCGTGGTCCGCGTGTGGAGGATGTAGGCCTGACCGCGAGAGTTCGTGTAAGTGAAAGCCATAAATAGACTCCTTCCGTATGTCTGGCGCCGATTATCATGCGTACCGGATCTGCTCCTAACCCGGCCAAGCCGGAACCAACCAGGGACATCTTACCACAAAGACACCAAGACACAAAGTTAAAACAAAAAGGCTTCGTGCCTTTGTGCCTTCGTGGTGAATTTTCTTGTCAATTGTGCAAGAATTTCACTGGTAAGTGCCTATTATAGCGATAGTTGCTCTCCTGGCAAGCTGGCGCTATCGCGGACTTGGGGGCATTCGAAATGCTGGGATAGTCCAGCCTACTTCCTCAACAGGTACTCTCTGTTTTCCTCGACCAGCCGCTGGATGCGCTAGAACCGCATGTCAGGCGGGCACAGATGACAACGCCGGGCCACTGAACACGCGCACTTCTTGTTCCAAGCGTCCCTCAAGGCGGTCTTTCTCCACCTCCAGATCGTAACGCGCCTGAAGATTCAGCCAGTAACGCTCCGACAGGCCAAAGTAGCGTGATAGCCGCAGGGCCGTATCGGCGCTGACGGCACGCTTCCCATGCACAATCTCGTTGATGCGGCGAGGATGTACGCCGATGTCCTGTGCCAACCGATACTGACTGATGCCGAAGGGCTTCAGGAATTCCTCCAAGTATCTTCTCAATTCTTCGGGGAATCGCTCGCTGTGGCCGGTCTCCTGACCGAGCCACCGTGGCTCGGTCAGGAGACCGGCCACAGCCACCCCGGATTATTGAGAGGATACTCCTCCAACAGGATTTCACCGGGATGTACGGGCGCAAACTTGGTGTTCATCATTCTATCCTCACTCACTCAATGGTAGTCCGTCACTTCGACATCGTAAGCATCACCTTCCTGCCACCGGAAGCAAATTCGCCACTGGTCGTTGATGCGGATGCTATGCTGTCCGGCACGATCCCCCGAAAGTCGGTCCAGGCGATTGGCAGGTGGTATACGTAGATCGTCCAACCGTTCAGCAACATCAAGCTGGACCAACTTGCGCCAGGCTAGGCGATGGAGTTCGGGAGGAAAATGGCGCAAGAACTGGCGCTGAAAGAGCCGCAAGGTCGCGACTACAGCATATCCCGGAAAACTGATAGTGCCTAACCCCCGAAATTCTTGTTTTTTGTGCAAGGATTTTGGGAGTGGCGGCTGTCGTCTTTTTGGTTCCGCCTTATAAGCGCAGCGGCCTTGTCCGGGTTAGGATACGCCGCGCGCTGTCAGGCAGGCTGAAGTTGCGAAGATGCTTGTCGTGGCGCAACACGTGTCTGCAACCAACGGCTGAGTGACCGTTGGCTCTCGCCCGACGGTTGCCCGAATAGGATGTTCTCTGCGCTGATGTCTTCATCGAGATCGGGCCAATGAATGCCTTCCCCGTGACCGATCAAGCGCCAGTTGTTGCGCTCCTCGGGCTGCCCATGCAGCAGCCTGGGATACCAGGCCAACGGAACGGAGACCGTCCGCCCGTCAACCAGGTCCACCATCAGCGAATCGTCGGTCACGACCACATCTTGCACCGCGGCGGTGCGCGTCTTAATTACCAAAGAATCCATGCCACTCCCTCAACAAGTACTCCCTGTTTTCCTCGACCAGCCGCTGGATGCGGTTGATCTCGCCCCGACCGAAGCCGCCACTACTTTGCAGCCGAACTGGACTGAGCCAGAACTTGGCTTTCATATGCTCTTGTTCGACGTGGATATGCGGAGGCTCACCACCGTCACCGGAGTAAAAGAAGAACCGGTATGGCCCCTGGATTGGTACGGTTGGCATGGCTGCAGATCCTCAGCGTCCTGTTCCAAAGATTGTAACACGAAGCGGGTATCCTAACCCGGACAAGTCGGAACCAAAAAGACGACAGCCGCCACTCCCAAAATCCTTGCACAAAAAACAAGAATTTCGGGGGTTAGGCACTTACAACTGGCGCCGCAGATGCGCAGATGCTGAGGATAGCACCCAACCACACATCACACTGCCTCGCTCACAGGAGCGGCGCCTTCTCCAGACGCCAAACGCCGTACACCCCTGCCAGCGCCATCGCCGCGCCCACCGCGTAGCCTTCGGGGATGCTGGCCTGGGTCACAAAGGTCGCGACCACCCCGCTCGCACAGCCCAGCAGATAGCAGATCAACACCGCCTCGCGCGGGCTGCCGGTGATGCGGGCCAGGCGATGGCTGAGGTGGTCCTTGCCGGGGGTGGTCAGCGGGTTCAGTCCGCGGCGGAGCCGGGAGATGCTGACCAGCGTCGTGTCGAAGATGGGCACGGCCAGCACCAGGGCCGGCACCATCCACGTCACGAACGCGGAGTTATCGGGGAAACGGAGCTTGATGCCAACGGCCGCGAGGGTGAATCCCAGGAACAGGCTGCCGGTGTCGCCCATGAAGATGCGGGCCGGGTTGAGATTATAGCGCAGAAACCCGACGCAGGCCCCCACCAGCGCCGCGGCGAGCGCGCCGACCAGGTACTGCTTGCTCATGGCCGCAAACAACAGGAAGAAGACCGCGGCGATGGCGGCGATGCCGCCGCTCAGCCCATCCATGTTGTCCAGCAGATTCATGGCGTTGGTGATGGTGACAGTCCACAGCAGGGTGGCCGCGATGTTCAGCCAGAGCCACGGGAACACGCCGATGCGCACGTCGGTGATGACCAGCACGCCGGCCGCCAGGAACTGGCCAACCAGCTTGACGATCGGCCCCAACCCGCGGCGGTCATCCCACAGGCCCATGAACGAGACCAGGGCGCCGCCCAGGATGATGCCGGCGACCTGCTTGACGTAGAACCGGTCTCCGAACAGGATCAGCGCGACGATGAAGGCCAGGTAGATCGCCAGGCCGCCCAGAAGCGGGGTGGCAACGACGTGTTGTTTGCGGGCGCTGGGCTGATCCATGATGCCCAGCCGCCGCGCAGCCCAGCCGGCCACTGGGGTAGCTCCGGTGGCCAGGAGCAGGGCGCTGAGGAGGATCAAGACGTAGGTGGTCATGGGCTGGTATGGGTCTGCAAGTCGGTGATCAGCGCTTCGATGGTCGGCCGCTCGGCCTCGGCCGCCAGGGTCAGCGCGGTCTGCGCGGCGTTCAACGCTTCGACGTACCGGCCTGCGTCGCGCAGGAGAATCGCCAGATTGCGGTAGGCCAGATGCAGTTGCCCGCGCAGATCCGCGCTGCTGCGCTGCAGTGCATCTCGGCGTTTGGCGGCCGCCGGCAGCAACATGCTGTAGCCGCCCGCCTGATCAGCCAGGGCCTCCAGTTGGCTCAGCCGGCTTTCTGCGCCGGTCAACTGTTGCGTTTCCACCTCGATGACGCGCTGGAAAGCCGCCAGGGCGCTCGCGCTATCTCCCGTTTGTGCGCTGAACACGCCGACCGCGCTCTGGACGGCGACATCGCGCGGCTGGAGCGCGGCCGCCTGCTGATAAGCTGCCAGGGCGCCGCTCTTGTCGCCGAGGGCAGCCAGCAGGTCAGCCCGCAGCAGGTAGGTCTGCGGATACCGGTCGTCCAGGCTCATGGAATGAGCGAGGGTGGCCAGCGCGGTCTCCGTGTTACCCTGGATGAACTGCACGGTGGCCATTTCGTTCCACAACTGGGCGTTTTGCGGGCTCAAAGAGGTCGCCTCGTCGTAGTAGGCCAGCGACTTCGCCAGCCGGTCCATGTCCACATCCTGGGCGCGGGTCTGGACGATCTGGCGCAGCACCGCGTTGCTTGGCACGTCGTTTGGCCCCAAGGCCCCGGTAAAAGCCCACGTGCGGCTGAGGCGGGCCAGATTGGCGGCGTGATCGGTGTTGAGCGGGTTGAGTCGCTGCGCCGTCGTCAGCGCGGCGTGTGCGGTCCGCATCAGGTCTTCCTGGTCGCGCGTCCGCGCCCCGCGCTCGATCAGCGGGAGCAGGTCGCGCGTCTTGATGTTGTCCAGTTCGGCCGGCATCGTGGCCGTCGCCCCGGCCGGCGCGGTGCTGGCCGCCTGCAGCAAAGCCCGGCCCAGGAAGAGGTAGTAGTAGTCCTCCTGGGGTTCCCGTTGGGCCGCTTGCAGATAGAGTGCAACGGCGCCGTCCCAGGAGCTCGCCTCTTCATACGCCAGGCCCTGTTTGTAGTATGTGTCGGCCTGGACCGTGCGGATGTTGACGTTGACGATGATCAGCAACGCGACGACCGCCGCGAGCATGCCGCCCACCAGCGGGACGGCCGGGATGGCGTGGAAAGCGCGGGCCGGCCGCGACCGGAAATCAGCCAGCCAAAGCACGAGCGCCAACCCCAAGATGCCGATCAGCAGCGCCATGTCGAAGACGACGATGTGGCTGGCGACCCGGTGGAAGATGTCCATCCCGGACAAACCGGTCAAGATCAGCCGGTCGGCCTGGATCAGTCCGAAAACCAGGAAGACGCCGATGACCAGGCCAATGTAGATGCCGGCGTTGGCCGCCCACGGGATTCGGCGGCCAGGGGGCCGTAGGCCAGATGACCGGTTGCTGGCGCTTTCCGCCAACGCCAACAGCCCGCCCACCAACCAGGTGAAGAGCACCAGCATCAACAGCGTTGGAGAACGTACGATCTGATAGGTGGCGCCATCGATGCGCGCGGTGAACGCGTTCCACAAGATGGCGAAGACCCCCTGCGCGCCGGTCTGGTTCACCAGGTAGTTCCAGGTCAGCACCAGGGTAACCACCGCGCCGATCAGCGCGTAGGGCAGGAACTGGCGAATGGGTGACTCGGCCGCGGTCTGGCTAGCGATCGCGAGTTGACGTTGGGCGGTCTCCTGCTGGCGCGCGGCCCGGTGTTCAGCCCTGGCCCGCTTGCTCCGGCGTTTGCTGCCCCCGGCCGGTTGGGCCCGGTCTGCCGGGCGGGCTGCCTGCGCGACGGGGGCCGCGGTGGCTTCGTTCTCGGCGGGTCGATCGAGCCAGCCCATGCCCACCACCACCAGGAGCGCGGAGAGGACCCAGAAGTGGGTGCGCGTGGCCGCGATGGCGATGCCGAAGTGGACCTCGACGAAGTGGCCCACGATGGCGGCAAAGATCGCCAGGATCAGCAGTTGGCGGCGCCCGCCGCCCAACCCCGCCAGTTCCAGACCCGCAGGGTTTTCCGAAACCCTTCGGGTCTCGCGAGTCTCGGGCGGGGCCAGCAGCAAGTCCACGGTCACGTAGATGATCAGGCCGGCGATCAGGCCCACTGGCAGACCCAGGCCGGCCAGCCGCAGGCTGCCATCGGCCAGCCAGGGGATGAGGACGCCGAGCAGCGCACCGCCGACCAGCAGCGCCACGAACAGGTTGCGCCGGCCCGTGCCGCGCATCAGCCCCAGCCAGCGCAAGGCGTAGTAGAACACGCCCCCGAACAGCCAGATCTGGACTCCGAAGCCGATCAGGCCGGTGCGCACCAGCGTGTCAAAGGTTTCGTTGTGCGAACGGTCGGGCGAGGCGTTGCGCGCCTCGTAATGGGCCAGATCCGGCGGGTAGAAGCGGTTGTAGGCCACCCACATCGACTCCGGGCCGTAGCCGATCAGCGGCCGGATGACGTTGAGCTTGTCGGGCGAGCCGTCAGGGTACTGGATAGGCGGGTGGGGTTTGAGCATCATATCCACGACGCCCTCCCAGATCAGCACCCGCACGGCGTTGGTGCCTTCGGTCAAGCTGGTCAAGGTGCAGACCCGGTCGACGTAGGGCTTCTCGCAGAGCGGCGAGAGCGGGCCATCTTGCAGGTTGAGCACCCCGACGAACGCGATGACCAGCACCGTCAGCCCGATCAAACTCAACCAGACCGGCCGGACGCTGCGGCCGATCCAGCGCGACGCGCGCGGTTGATTTGCCACCCAGCGGCCCAGGAGCAGCATACCGAGCAAGCCAAAGACGTACAGCCCCGCGGCCAGGCCCAACCACGGCCCGCGACTCTGGGTGAAGACGATGGCAATGAGCTGCACTGCCAGTACGAACAGATAGACGCCGGCGCGCAGCGCGTCGGCTGTGCTGCCATGTTCCGTGCTGAGCAGCGCGGCCACGCTATCCACCAGCCGCTCCAGCGTCAGAAACACCGCCATGAGCAGGTAGGCGGCCACGAAGATGGCGTTGCCCATGTTGGCCGCGACGCGCTCCCGGACGTCCCCGCCCCAGGGCAGGGTGTCCAGGTTGAAGTGCTGGATGATGCCGTAGATGCTGATCGGCAGACTCGCGAGGATCACTGCGTGGATCAGTCGGTTAACCTGACCGCGGCTGCGCAGATGTGTCAGGGTCATGGCGAAGATGGCGATGTAGCTCAGGAAGCTGAAGGCGCCCTGCATCCGCACGTAGGAGCCGACCAGGCTGATCCGCGGGACGACCGACAGGGCTGTGCTGAGCAGATACATGGCGACGAGGACCAGCGCCGGCAACATCAGCGGCGTACCCCGGATGCGCGTCCACAGCCCGGGCGCTGCCTGACCGTCCGCTTGAGCGCCGCGCTGGTCGCCCAGGCCGACGTCCAACAGTTGCACGATCCAGGCTACGGCCATCACCAACGCGATCGAACGCACCAGATGGATCTTGTCCGGCTCGAACACCCGGTTGGAAAATGTGTCGAAGAAGAGGGGTGCTACGATCAGCGCGGCCAACCAGCCCGCTTCGATGATGGCGTCACAGATGCGACTGAGTTTGGTTTGCATGGCGATCCTGAAGTGATAGGGAGTGTTGCGTGATGCGTAACGAGTAAGGACGCGTGCGCTTGAGGACATCTTACCGCAGTACAGGGTAAAACGCAAAGCGTAAAACGCAAGCCAGTGGGTCGTTTGGCATGACAATAGCCATTCGGCTGGAAGCCGTGTGCTGTTATGCTGAACGGGTCTGAACGCCAACTCTGCACACGGGCACATTCCAGTCTCCCACCCCGCGCTCATTGGAGCACCCGATACCAGTGAAGCATCTCGGCGTTCATGGGTGCGAGGTATCCTCTCAAAAAGGCGGGGACAAATCTGCTCAAGCCGAGTCCGTGACTCGGCGGGCGAGCGGCGGATCACGGATCCGCCTTGAGCTGCCCCGGACTAAGGATACGGTGCGAGAGATGCTTCACTGACAGACGCCCAAAAGCGCATTTTGTGACCGTGTCGAGGTATAGAGGGCAGGTCAGACGAGCAGGTCGGTGTACAACGCCAGCACGCGATCGACCATGAGGTCCAGATCGAATTCGGTCGCGCGCGCCTGGGCGGCTGCTCCCATCCTGGCGCGCAGCGCCGGATCCGCCAAAAGGTCAGAGATCGCGCTGGTCAGCGCCCCGGGATCACGGGGTGGCACGACCCGCCCCGTGATCCCGTCCTGGTTTACATAACTGGTGCCGGTGCCCAGTTCAGTGCACACGACCGGCAAACCGGCCGCCATCGCTTCGACCTGCACCAGCCCGAACGCTTCGCTGGGGTGGCTGGCCGGGAGCACGAAGAGATCGGCCAGGTGATAGAGCGCGGGCAGATCGGCGTCGGGCACTTCGCCCAGCCAGGCGATCCGGTCGGGGACGCCGACCGCGCGGGTCAACGTCTGCCACGGCTCTGCCATGGGGCCGGCGCCGACCACGAGCAGGCGGGCCGGGCGCAGGGCGGGCAGCGCCTCGATCAGGGTGTCCAGTCCCTTGTAGTAGCGCAGCCGGCCCACGAACAGCAGCCGGGGCGCGGGCGCGGCGCCGGTGTTGGCGGGGCCCGTGGTGAGGTAGCGCTCGGCCACGCGCGCCATCTCGGTCGCCGCAGGCCGGCCGCGGAAGCGCGCGAGCGGTATGCCGTAGGGGATGAGACGCACTTTGGCCTGGTGAGGCGCCAGATACGCGCTGTTCCGCATTTGCGGGCTGCCGACGATCAGCGCAGCGGTCTCTTTGAGGACACGTGCCAGCAAAGGCCGATACAGGCGCAGGATGCGCGCCTGGCGCACCACGTCGCTGTGATAGGTCAGCACGGTTGCGCGGCCGCGGCGCAACAGCCACTGGCTCACCTCGCCAATCGGGTAGGGGAAGTGCAGGTGGACCACGTCCGGCCGTGCGCGGGCAAGTTGCCAGGGGAGCGCCAGGCTGAGCGGGGTCGAGGCGACCGTTGCCAGCCGGCCGGCGCGCACGACCCGCACGCCCGCTTCGTCGATGGCCGTTGTGCGCAGCCCATCCGGGTTGGTGATCAGCGCCGTGACCTGATGGCCGCGCGCGGCCTGCCCTTCGGCAAGCAGCCGCACGTGATTCTCGATCCCGCCGAGGACGGGGAAGTAGTCTTTATAGATGTGGAGGATGTTCAAGGGTGGCCCTTACGACTCTGCCGGCAAGAAGCCCTTCTCGCGCAACTGCTCGATCAAGCGACGAGCGTAGACCGCCCCACCGACTTCGAGTAGTACGGCGTCCACTTCAGGCAGCGGCTCCTGCCACAGCCACTCCACCCGCAGCCAAAAGCCCCGCAGCGCGACGGCATGGTACTCGCCGGCGCGGCCCTCGAACGCCAGGCGATAGCGACCTTCGTTCAGTTGATAGAACTCCGCCCAGCGTGAGTCTGGGTCGATCAGCCAATATTCGGGCACGCCACCCTGAGCATACTCGTAGAACTTCTCGCCGCGATCGCGGCCCGCACTTTCCGGTGAAATGATCTCCACCACCAGGTCGGCCGGACCGTCCAGGTGAGTCGCTTGCAAACGGTCCAGGTGCTCCCGCGCTACAAAGAGCAGGTCCGGCTCGCGACCATGCTCCAATTTCATCTGAAACGGCGCGCTACGTACCACACCCAGTTGACGCGCCTCCACAAAAGGACGCAAGACACTCACCAAAAAGTCGGCTATGTCTTGATGCCTGTTGCTCGCCGGACTACTCATCACCACCTCCCCATCCACCCACTCGGCCAGCGTGTCCTCGTC
>Ga0100396_1003100_pt1 | contig 10859 bp, 7 predicted proteins | sample CryGeymeta201520_FD_81551 | JGI IMG/M metagenome (GOLD analysis project Ga0100396, IMG submission 81551) | Groundwater microbial communities from Crystal Geyser aquifers in Utah, USA - Crystal Geyser metaG 2015-20 | ecosystem: Environmental > Aquatic > Deep subsurface > Groundwater | place: USA... | reverse complement strand
CAACTTCTGGGAATGGCAGCTCAAGACCCGAGGTTGGCCAGGGTCCGACCCAATGGCATGGCCGATGTCGCCCAGTACCAGATCGACGTGGATTGGGATAAGGCGGGTGCTCTGGGGATTCCCATCAGTTCCATTCACAACACCATTGCTGCCGCCTTTGGAAGCGCATATGTCAACGACTTTCTCCAGGGTGGACGGGTGAAGCGGGTATACGCTCAGGCTGACGCGGCTTACCGGATGCTCCCAAAAGATTTGAATAAGCTCTACGTTCGCAACACTGCCGGGGAAATGGTTCCTTTTTCTTCCTTTGCCACCGGGCACTGGACTACGGGTTCCCCTCAGTTGAATCGCTACAATGGCTTCCCGTCAGTCGAAATCCAGGGAGAAGCAGCACCGGGAAGAAGCACTGGTGAAGCAATGAAAGCTATGGAAGAACTTGCCTCAAGGTTACCCAAAGGCATTGGCTTTGACTGGACCGGACTCTCATACCAGGAAGTGATGGCCAGTTCCCAGGCGGGATTGTTATATCTTTTTTCAATTTTCGTAATCTTCCTGTGCCTGGCAGCCCTGTACGAAAGCTGGCCGATCCCGATTGCTATTCTGCTGACCTTGCCATTGGGGGTTATCGGTGGTGTTATCGCTTCTACAATAGTAGGTATGCCCAATGATGTTTATTTCCAGATTGGGCTTTTAACCATCCTGGGACTGACCACGAAAAACGCAATCCTGATTGTCCAGTTTGCAAGAGCAAGGGTTGATGAAGGTGTCGGCCTGATTGAGGCAACCCTGGAAGCTGCCAGGTTGCGATTGCGCCCCATTATTATGACTTCACTGGCCTTCGGGTTCGGCATCCTGCCCCTTGTCCTTGCCAAGGGAGCTGGCGCAGGGGCCGAAAATGCGATCGGCACCGGTGTTCTGGGAGGCATGATAACGTCAACTTTTCTGGTAACTTTGTTCGCACCACTGTTTTATGTAATGGTATACAAGGTGCTTGGCAAACGCCATCGAAATGTAACCATGACGCATGTGGAAGTACATCAATCAGGGGATCAATAAAATGAAGAGAAAAATATTCGAACTACTTGGAATAACTTTTCTGCTGGTCGGCTGTACAATGTCTCCGAAATACACACGGCCGGCGGCACCAATTCCAGAGCAATTGCCCAAAAGTGTTGCATCGGATACAACGAATGCGCTGGCAACATCGCCCATGCCCGCAGATATAGGCTGGCAGCAGTTTTTCCCGGATAAGAAACTTCAGGGTATCATTCAGCTTGCCCTGGATAACAACCGCGACCTGCGTCTGGCCGGGTTGAATATGGAAAAGGCGCGTGCCCTCTATGGGATTCAACGGGCTGAGCTCCTCCCGTCTATCAATGCGGTGGGGACTGGGACCCATGCACGAACATCTTCCGATCTGTTGCGTACCGGAGAGCCACAGCGGACAGAGCAATACAGTGTCAACCTGGGGATCACATCCTGGGAACTGGATTTCTTCGGCCGTGTCCGAAGTCTGAAAAACCAGGCGCTCCAGCAATATCTTTCCACAGAATATGCCCGTCGCAGCGCCCAGATTGCGTTGGTAGCCGAAGTCGCACGGACATACTTAACATTGGCTTCAGACCAGGAAAATCTCAAGCTGGCCCAATCAACATATGAAACTCAACGAGACGCGCATGAGTTGATTCAAAAGAGCTACGAAGCGGGTGTGGTCAGTGAGTTGGACCTGGAACGCGCACAAACTCAGGTGGATGCGGCACGGGGAAACATGGCCCGGTACACACAGCTGGTGTCACTGGACAGGAACGCGCTGGAACTTCTCCTTGGTTCCCAGGTTCCGGAGGAACTTCTTCCCGTGAGCCTCGACAACATTGAGCCTCCATTGCCTATTTCTCCGGGGCTCTCCTCCGAAGTCCTTCTCCAGCGTCCGGATATCCTCATGGCCGAAAGTCTGTTGAAGGGTGAAAATGCTGCCATCGGCGCAGCCAGGGCAACACTGTTTCCCCGGATCTCCCTGACGACGGCGATTGGAACCGCCAGTCGTAAATTGTCCGGGCTGTTCAAGTCCGGAAACAACACGTGGAATTTTACACCCCAGGTCGCATTGCCCATTTTCGACCCCCGTACATGGTCAGCCCTGAAAGTAAGCAAGGCAAATCGCAAAATTGCACTGGCCCAATATGAGAAGGCTATTCAATCAGCTTTTCGTGAAGTGGCGGATGCCCTTGCGGTAAAGCGCACAGTTGATCAGCAGGTGTCTGCGCAACAATCTATCGTTAACTCAACTAGAAATATTTACAAGTTGTCGAATGCGCGCTATAAACAGGGAATTGACAGCTATCTCGACGTATTGGATGCTCAACGATCACTTTACGCCGCACAACAGAGACTTATTTCCCTGCGTCTGGCAAAACTGGCCAATCGCGTCAGGCTATACGCGGTGCTGGGTGGCGGCGACAAGGCCGAAAACGGTCCAAAAGACAGCCCTTCAAAAGGGAAGTAAGCTGGTACGGGATATGGAACGGACAGGGCGCCGCGATGAGGACAGCGCCTTTTTCTTGTCGGACAGGGAATTTCCAGGTTGATCTGGGACTCAAAAATGATAAAACATCGTCACTACCTGCATCGGAGGTTATGAAAGTGGAAAGCAAAATCAAACAGGCTCTGGGTCTTGCCTACTCTCCGGTAAGTATTGTGTGGACGGATGAAAAACCGGAAAACGCAAAAGAATTCAAAGAAAATGCCTGGGGCTGCTCCATGTGGCTGCTGGCCAGCGCGGCAAAGGGGAAAACAGCGGTTTTTTCCAGAAAAACCTACGGATGCTGGGGGAATGGAGTCGGAATGGGGTTCGGTAACCAGTACCTGGCTTTCCCCGGCGGAATAGACGGTTTCTGCCGATTCCTGTCCACCGGAAATGCCAATTCAGAAAAAGGAAAAGCCGTCGCGGAACAATTGAAACCCCATGTAACCGAATCATTCATGGAAGATTTCCTCCATGGTGAAGGATATCTCGTATCCCCCAAGCTGGTGGAAGACTTTGTTGAATCCATGCCCATGATGGATGTACCCACTGAGTTCGTGGTCTTTAAGCCCCTCTCAATGCTCGACCCGGACACTGAAACACCGGAAATCGTAGTTTTTCTAGCCACACCAGACCAACTTTCAGCACTGGTAATTCTTGCAAACTATGGAAGGCCAGGTGTGGAAAACGTAGCAATTCCCTATGCTGCCGGCTGTCAGACCATTGGAGTTTTCCCCTATCGGGAGTCCCGATCCGAAAACCCAAGAGCCATCATCGGCTTGACAGACATTTCAGCAAGAAAGAACCTCCGCAACCAACTCGGCAAAGACCTGTTCACCTTTTCCCTTCCCTGGAAAATGTTTCTGGAACTGGAAAGTCAGGTGGAAGGCAGTTTTCTTGAAAAGAGCACCTGGAAGGCACTGATGGAATAGCGGCTCTGCTGCCCGCTTACACTTTCACTGGTACTGGCATGAACGACAGATGGTGTTCATGTTTTTTGACATCGGTAGATTTTACTGCCCCAACCCTTTCCTTCGGGAACGATGGTCACTTCCCAGTTGAACCAGTGGTAATCCAGGATTTTTTCCACATGGGGCGGAGAATGATAGTAGGAACGGATTTTGAAGCGCTTTTTCCCCACCTTCAATTCCGGTTCCCGACGCTGGGGAATGAGGTTGAACAGGAAGATGCCGCCCGGCTTCAGAACCCGAACGGCCTCTGCAATGATCAGGCCGGGATCTTTCAGGTGAACAAAGAAAAATGCCGCCACCAGCAGGTCCACCTTCTCATTTTTCAATGGCAGATCTTCCCCCGAATTTGCCTGCAAAAGCTGCGCCCTCGGTGCTCTGTGAACGGCGTTTCGCAGCATATTCATTGAAATATCCATTCCGATGAAAGTATTGGCCCTTTTCTCAATCTCCCCGGAAATGCGCCCGTCTCCAATACCAAGCTCCACCGCTACGTCTGCTTTATCCGGAAGAAGCCGGATAAAATCCGCCCGGTCGAAGGAATCAAGCTTTCGATAATCCTTTGAGTATGAATCGGCATACAGGTCGTAGCCCTCACGGGAACCCACCATTTTTACCATATCCCAACCCCTTTCGATGCAAGGTAAGACAAGGTTGAGGTTAAGGTTAAGGTTAAGTTAAAACAGGGAGTTGGCCATCCCCGTTCTTTCCTACTCCTACTCCTACGCCTACGCCTACGCCTACCCCAACTCCAATTCATAAGAGCCCCTTTCCCTTCATCCATTCATCATTGAAAATGGTGCTGAGATAACGGGATGCGCCGTCGGGGAAGATGGTTACAATCCGCGCAGGTTTGTCCAGCTCTCTGGAAAGTTTCCGCACTGCCCAGAGTGCTGCGCCGCTGGAACCGCCAGCCAATACACCTTCTTTCTTAACCAGCTCCCTGGCGGCAAGGAAGGCATCCCGGTCTGTGACCCGAATGATGTCATCAAGAACGTCAAATTCCGCTGTCTTGATAAGAAATTCGTCTCCAAGACCTTCAATGAGATAGGGGCCGGGGCTTACGTGTTCCTTGCTGTGAAACCAATCGTAAAAAACCGAACCCACCGGGTCCACTGCCACTACTTTTATATTGGGATCCTGTTCTTTCAGGTATCGGCCGGTCCCACAGATAGTCCCACCGGTGCCCATTCCCGCCACAAAATAGTCAATCCTTCCTTCCATCTGTTCCCAGATTTCCGGACCTGTGGTCATGTAGTGGGTTTCGTTATTGTCCCGGTTATTGTGTTGATCCGGATAGAAACAGCCCGGAGATTCGGCAGCCAGCTTTGGCGTGATGTTGTTGTAGCTTTCCGGATGTTCCGGAGGAAGGGAATGGTCCACAGAATGGATTTCCACGCCCAGGGCTTTCAACTGGTTCAGTTTTTCCTTGCTGAGGGAATCTCTCACAACCACTTTCAAACGGTAGCCCTTCTGGATCGCAACCAACGCCAGCCCGATGGCTGTATTGCCGGAAGAGCATTCGATGATGAGCTGACCATCGTGGAGCTTACCTTCCCGTTCCGCCTTTTCCAGCATATAGCGGGCAATCCTGTCTTTGACACTGCCCATGGGGTTCAGAAACTCCAGCTTCGCCAAAACTTCGCCAGAAAGTCCGGCCGTTACCCGGTTCAGTTTCACCATTGGTGTATGGCCCACCACATCCAGAATGCTGTCATAGACCCGCTTATCCGCCATTATTTTCCATTCAGCTATCTTTTCTTCCATCTTTCTCCTTCATGCTCTGGACTCAACCTCAACCTTGTCTTTTACTCGACCTGCGGCGCAGCGCGTCGCTTCTCCTATCACTTTCTCAAAAAGGTAACTCCGTTTCCATCTTTTTTTCATCCCACCTGGGCAGTTTGAACTGTTCCGGACGAAGCCGGTGAACCGTTTTAAGCCACTCAGCTGGATAACCCACCGCTCTCGCACGGCCTTCATTGTCCTTCACATATCCATCGTTGTATTTGCAGATCAAATCTTCACTGAGATTGACCCAGCGATGATAAACTGTCATTGCCTGACTGTTGGAATAATCATTGAGGTACTCTGCCGCCAGCTTCGGGTCTTTCTTATAAAGTGCAGCCGCCGCCTGGTCCACCGCCGGTTCCATGGCAATAAACCTGTTCTCCAGCTCATTCTGGACCGCCAGGATATCTTTCGTCATATACGACCACTTGATTTCTGCAAAGTTGGAAACCAGGTTGAATACCCACCATGCTGAATCCATACTGAATTTATCCAGGCTCCCCTTTGTGTATGCGTCCGGGGCTTCAAAAGATGCACAATAGAAGGGGATGTAACAACTGGTCCAGGTGTTGTCAAGTCCGTACCAGTACAAGCCGCCCACCGCATCCGGAAGCCAGTCCCTTGACTGGCTGACGAAGGAAAACCCGGTCTGCTGGGTGGAAATGGGCCGCTCCCACGTGTAATCATCGGTGCTGGCCTCGACTTTCCAGTTCATGGGACGCCATCTCTGGGGAGAATTGAAGGGTCCCGCGTCAACGCCTTTCGTCATGTCATAAGGTGTGCCCTCGTAATGGTCCCGCATCAGGGCCATTACGTCCGACACTGACAGTTTCCTGTCCGGTTTGATCCAGAGGGGGTATCTTACCGCCTCCTTAAGTCCACGATGAAAATCAGGGGGAAGATGCAGTGACGGGGCACTCCGCCTGAAAATGCTCCAGACACGGGTTGCGGTGTAGCGGATCTTCTGGGGTGTCATGGGACAGTATGCATCGTTGAAACGGAAAGGTTTCCCGCCTTTCGGATCGTAGTACCCATGCGCTACGGCATAATCCACAACGTTTTTCGAGTACAGGCAATTCTTCTTATCGTCCATTGGGAACTCGCCAATTACCGACGCATTTGCATGGGCGCAAATGTAGCCATCCGGAATTCTCCGTGCCACCCAGATGGCGCCTTTCCCGCCTTTTCCAGGGCCGACCATTTCCAGAAGCCAGGCCTCTTTCTTGTCGGCAATTGAGAAGGATTCTCCGGTGCTTGCATAGCCGTATTTTTCCACCAGTCCGGTAATCACTTCAACTGCCTCTCTGGCGGTTCGGGAACGTTCCAGCGCGAATCTCATCAGATACCAGTAGTGAAGTAATCCATCCGGATTCTGCAATTCCTTTCTGCCGTCGAATGTCGACTCACCAATTGCCACCTGAAATTCATTCATCAGCCCCACCACTGCGTATGTGTGAGAAACCTGCGCAATCTTACCCTTGATTTTGCCGTCCCAGCCTTGCAGGGAAATGATTTCACCGGCCTCGTGATCAGCCGCCTTTGTCACCCGAAAATGGGGATGGAACTCACCATCGCAAGAGTAGGTAATCATCACGCTGCCATCTGCGGACGCTCCCTTTGACACCAGAATGTCTGTGCATGCAAACACAGTCGAAGCGGCACAAACCAACATAATTACAAGAATAAATCGAACTTGACGGACCATCGAACCCCTCCTTGCCATAAGAAATTAAAGTCCTGTTATTGGATCACTTTTACTTTTCAAGATGAATGGTGATTTTGCTATGTCTATACTCAGACTCAAACTTCTGTTCCCTGCACTTCCGGCAAAATCTGAAAGCTGACCAGGGCCACGGTTACATCATCCATCAATTCCTTCACAGACGCATGGGCATCTATCACGCTGGCAAGCACCGTGTATGCCGACTCAACATCTCCAATATCCAGGCCAGTAAGAATACGGATAATTTCCGGCTCACCACCTGGAAATAACTCCAGAAACCCGTCACTGTAAAGAAACAGCCCATCGACCTCGTCCAGTGGAAACGTTACCTTTTCCAGGTAAGGAAGAATCTGACTCACTCCTCTCATTCCTGCAATCATACCCTTCGGTCGGGACACATACCACCTGCCGTCTTTCCGTTTTACAAGAAGCGGCGGATCTCCCATCCGGTAATAATCAATCTTTCCAACATCCGGCCGGATGTCCAGCAAGGTTGCAGAGAAAAAGCTGGAACCACCACCACGGTCCAGGAAGAACTGGTGCAGGCCTTCCACAATGACTTCCGGAGCCTCGTGCCTTGCCGCAAGGCCATAGAACAACCCATCCACCTCGGACACATACATAGCAGCCCCCAGTCCCTTTCCGGATACATCTCCCGCAAGAATCTCCAGGCCGTTTTCCTTCTTATAAAAGTTGCAGTAATCGCCGCCGACCACCCGGGAAGCCCGGGAATGGACCGCGATTCGATACTCTTCTTCTCCAAAAATCCCCTGTAACAGCACAGAAGATTGAATTCGCCTTGCCACTTCCAGTTCCTGCGCCATCTGCTCGCCTGCCATTTTCCGCTGAAACAACTCCTGCATATTTGCCGCCATTTCATTCATTGCCTCGCCCACCTGTCCCAGGTTTCTGTCCCTCAACTCCGGTATCCGGGCATCAAAATTTCCCTTCCTGATTTCTCCGACTCCCCCCACAAGATGACGGGTGGCGGTGGACATGGACACGGCAAAGAACACCCCCTTCAAGAGCAGATAAAACTGGAAAAGAGCAAATGCAAGGGACAAAGCCAGCACAAATATCAGAAGTTCTCGATTGACCTTTGAAAAGGAGTTCTTACCGGAAAACAGATTGGACGCAAACCGCTTCAAATCCACCCGAATCATGAATACCAGAATGGGGCCGCTCAGGTCCTTTTCCAACGGGAATATCACAGGATAAGTCAGGTAGGGCCAACTCAGCGTGAAATCATAATGTATTCCCTTTTCGTCATTTTCGCTTTCCGGAATAGATGAATAAATGGGCATGGCAAAACGGGGAGTTTCGGCACCAACTGACTTCTCATTCCGCTCATTCTTTTCACCCTTCGCATCCGGATGCTTAACTGGCTCTCCTTCGAGATTTACCAGGCTACTCAACCGAATTACTGCAGCCGAATAATCAGTTCCGGTCAGTTCCCGCACATTGTCAAAAAACTTTGAATCAATCTCAACCCGTGTTCCCTGTTCCGGTTCAAAATATATTTTACCCCCGTGGGTTCGAAAACGAAGGTCGGTATCATGACTTCCTGTCCTCTGATGATAGGCATAGCGGATCACACGGGTAAACACATAGCTTTCCGTCACCCCGACCAGAAAAAGCAGATAGGTCGCAGCCAACATCAGAACCATCAACAGGGGAAGAATCGCCGTTGTGATAAAAAATGCGGTCAATTTCAGGGAAACGGACCCGACAATCCGCTTGAAAATGAGTTTCAGAATACACGCCAGAAACAGGTAACTTACAGTAAAAAATGTAAATACTCCAAAAGATATCAGGGCAAAATGCCAGGAAACAAAAGTTGTCATGTAGTAGAGGAAAACAACAAACACGCCGATCGTGATCAGGAAGGGACTGAGTAGTGGTCTTAAAAAAAATCGTTTAATGCGACTCAAAATTCCCCTCCCCTGTAAAAAGACCTTACCTGAATACTACAGCTAATTCTACCACAGTGTTTCCAGGGATAAAGCTGTAAGTCAGCCATCTATGAATCCACGGTCTGGTTCCATGCGATAAATGGAAAAAAACAGGAATACAATTTGACAGGTTTTTTTTCAGATGATAGTATACCTCGTCCAATCTCATCCCGCTGGCTGACAAGGGGCGTGGGATAATTCGTTTCGGAGGTGGCTATGAAAGACGACCGAATACACCTGCCAGGAATTGTTAACAGGCAGTGTGCACAACCCCAACCCTATTCCCGCATCCTATATTTTAACCGCAATTCCCGCTTCAACGTCCTCAATCAGATCAATCGACACAATACCCTCAATAATAATTGCCGCTGAAGGCGATTTCTTTTATTTTTCCTGAAATTTTTGAACCCTTGAACTCAATTTTCTGAAAGCGCATGGTTATCCGTTTTCAGAAATCTTTCTACGAATCAATCACGCAGACCATGAAGGAGGATTCCATGGATGGACGTACATCTATACATCCCGATATTTATCGCTCAATACTTGACATTCGCCAAACCGAAACCGCGATAAAAGAACTGAAAGACTTTTTTCAGGTTAATCTGTCATCCGAATTGAACCTTGCCCGTGTAACAGCCCCGATCCTGGTGGAATCCGGCACCGGTATAAATGATGACCTCAACGGTGTAGAACGACCGCTGAATTTTTCAGCCAATGCTCTTGAGGGTGCCTCCGTTGAAGTCGTACAGTCCCTAGCGAAGTGGAAGCGTCTGGCCTGTGCCAGACTTGAATGCAGCCCCGGGGAAGGTATATACACAGACATGAACGCCATTCGTCCGGATGAGGAATTGGATAACCTTCACTCATTATATGTAGATCAATGGGACTGGGAAAAGGTCATCTTGCCGGAGGAACGGACTCTGGATCACCTTAAGGAGGCCGTGCATTCCATTTTCGGTGTAATCCGCAGAACAGAAACATGGCTGGCCCTTCGGTATCCGGAATTGAAGCCAATACTGCCTTCAAAAATTACATTCATCCATGCCAGTGACCTGGCGGCGAGATGGCCGGAAAAGTCTCCACGGGAACGTGAGAACTGCGTAACTCGCGACCATGGTGCCGTTTTCATAATCGGAATCGGCGCCAATTTGCAAGATGGGAAGCCTCACGATGGACGGGCTCCTGATTATGATGACTGGACCACTCCCAATGGAACCGACCTGGGGTTGAACGGAGACATTCTAGTGCATCATCCAGTGCTGAACACTGCTTTTGAACTTTCATCCATGGGTATTCGCGTAAATCCGGCATCGTTGAAACATCAGCTCTCACTTGCAGGTGCACAACACCGTTCCGAATTATATTTCCACCGACAGCTGCTGGCGGGTGAACTCCCCCAGACCATGGGAGGAGGAATAGGACAATCCCGATTATGCATGTTTCTGCTGAAAAAAGCGCACATAGGGGAAATTCAGGCCGGTGTCTGGCCGACAAAAATGCGAAGTGCGTGCAGAAAACAGGGTATTGAACTGTTGTAACGGACATGGATGGCAGGTGAACCGGGATTGAGCCGTTACCGGGAACATCACCGGTTAACAGACTGTGGGCAGGGGCGTGTGCCACTAATTTGCATTCCCCCTGCCGCTTTCCTTCCTCTATCTTCAATCCATTTAAAAGGCTCAGGCGAAAAACATTCTTCACGAATTGTCAATTACGGGGTACTATTTCCCAGTATTGTCAGTCGCCGGCACAAACACTCGCTGTAAACGGGAGGAAATGTGGCTCGAATCCTCACATCTATTATTCCGATTTTTGCTGTGATTTTTCTTGGTACTGCACTGCGCCGGTTTCGCCTTATTGACGATGCATTTGTGAAAACTGCCAACCGCCTCATCTTCTACATCTGT
>Ga0100396_1003098_pt1 | contig 10862 bp, 10 predicted proteins | sample CryGeymeta201520_FD_81551 | JGI IMG/M metagenome (GOLD analysis project Ga0100396, IMG submission 81551) | Groundwater microbial communities from Crystal Geyser aquifers in Utah, USA - Crystal Geyser metaG 2015-20 | ecosystem: Environmental > Aquatic > Deep subsurface > Groundwater | place: USA... | reverse complement strand
AAGAAACCTTTATTAAATTTTTTCTACTTAACCCCTTATCATTTTTTTGTCTCATTTATTGTTTCACTTTTCAATTTACGACACCGTATTGTCTTCCATGCTCATGGTCTTAATTCGGCTTTCGCTGGCTATCTTTTAAAATTTATTTTCCACCGCCCCCTTATTGTCAATATTTATTCCAGCTACGACTCTGTTCCTTTTTCCCCGTTTTTTCTGAGAATAATTAGAATGGTTCTAAATCAAGCAGATTATATTTTAACCCAATCACATGATTCTCTTGGTTTACTTAAATCCATTGGGATAGATCCCCATAAACTTGACCTCTACCGCCATTGGATTAATCTATCTCGTTTCAAACCCCTCTCTCCATCCAAAATTCCTCATAACATCCTATTCATCGGACGGCTCATACCCCAAAAAGGTGTTCGGATAGTTCTTAAGCTGGCTCAAATATTTCCCCAATTAAATTTTCTTATTGTTGGTAAGGGCCCTGACTATCAAAAAGCTCTTGAAATTTCCAAAATTCTAAAAAATCTTAAACTTTTCGGCGAAATTTCCTATCACGATCTTCATCACTATTACCAAATGGCCGACGTTTTTCTTTTCCCTAGTCTCTATGCCGAAGGTTGGGGTAGAACCGCCATGGAGGCTGTGGCTTGTGGTTTACCGGTCTTGGGGTCAAACCTAGGAGCCATTCCGGAAAACCTCGACCCTTCCGTCTCTATTTTATTTAAACCAACTTTTAACAACTTTAAAACCCAAATTACAAAACTATTAACCACTCCCAAAAAATTGCCGTCCCTATGCTCTAAAATACTTTTCTTCCAAAAATTTTACTAATTTAAAAAATATTTATTTATCCACTCTGGCATCCTAATCGGCCAAAATCGGGTTTTTGAAGATGCCATTTTTACATAGTCGTGAGCTGTTATTGATTTTGTCACTGCCTTTTTCTCTCTTGGTCTATTTTTTGTCAAATAATCCTCAAGCATATCGATTAGTTCATCAATATAAATCATTTCTATCAATCTGCCTCGGTTTCCCACCATCATCCGGATACCACCCTGAGTATTAAACCCCAAATAATCCTTAATTGCTCCCCACATCCCCTTTTCCTTCTCTCGGTATCTGAAATTTCGATTTATCACCACTCCGGGGTAAACGATATAATAATTATATTTAAAATTCTTTTTAAAATACTTCAATCCCTCCAATTTTGATCTGACATAAAAATTGTTTTTTTTAATATTTTTCCTCAACACCATGGTGGTTGATATGTATATAATCTTTTTAAATTTTAATTTAAAATCAATTTCTACTAGGTTTTTTAACCCCAACACGTTGGCTTTATGGTAATCCCGGAAGTTTTTTGATCTGTTTTCTGTTACTAAATAATAAATTATGTCCTCCTTTTTTAAAATTTTTTCAAGAAAATTAATATCAGCTACATCTCCCCGACAACAATTTTTATCCTTTCTGGCCACTGCCAATACTTTGTACCCTTTTGATTCCAGTCTTTTTACTAAAGCTTTACCCACCATTCCGCTCCCGCCCAAAATTACGATTCTATTTTTCGGCTTCAACATAAAAACACAGCTCTTCATGAATCTTTAAATCCAACCTATCTAAATCTGGGCATTTTCCTTTCCCTATCCCATAAAACATTATCTTATCAAAACCCGCCTCGACTAAAATATTTCTAAAGCTTTTCTTGTTAAACATCCACTGATGCGGTCTGATAAACCTCTCCATTACTTTTTCCTTAAATGATCTATATTTTTTCTTTTCATATCCCCAGTACTCATTGTTAAAAGTGTCAGGATCTTTATATTTTTTTATTAAAATATCCAAATCCGGAATAACTACTCTCAACTTTCCTCCTTTTTTCAATACTCTATGGCACTCAGTCACTACTTTTATAGTTTCGCGAGGCTGCAAATGCTCCAAAACATTTGAACAATAAATATAACTTACCTTATTGTCCATAAACGGCAATTCTTTTCTTATATCGCTAAATTTAATTCTTGGCCAGGACTCTCCATATCCCTTATTAAGTAAACCCAATTTCACTAAAATCTTATTTATTCTGAGACTCCCCAAAAACGGTAGTAGTCCCCAGTCAATGTTTGTCCAACCCGGTGCGCTTGTCGGACCGCTTCCTAAATTTATTTTAAGCATGGTTAAGATACAATATCAATGTGACTAAAGTTGTCTTTATGGCTAATAATAACATTGGCCCCAGCCAAAGTGGGGGAGACACAATTTTTTTGGAATTTATAAAAAATTGGCAGAAAAAATTGGAGATTACCCTTTTTGGTTCGGCTGAAACAAAACTGTTAACTGACAGATATCACCTTGATATTAAGAAGTTTATCCAGACAGACTCTGTTAATCAGCAATGCTTTCCTACTACCAAAAATATCGTAATTCATCAAATAAAAAGAAGTTTTAAAGCAATAATTTCTGTTTTTAAAAACCGAAAACATTTAAAAAGCGTTGACTATATCTACTCTGTCTCCGATTTCTATCCCGATCTTTTGCCCGCCTTAATTGTTAAATTGTTTCATCCCAAAGTAGTCTGGTTGGCCGGGTATTATCTTGTCGCCCCACCTCCTTGGCAAAAAACTTCTCCCTACTATGTTAACCGGCAAATTATTAAAAATATATTTTACTGGTTTTTTCAGCTTTTTAGCCGACTATTGGTTAATCTTTTTGCCGATACTGTTCTAATAACTTCAGAACCTGACAAAATTTATTTTTCCAACAAAAAAATAGTTGTAGTTCAAGGTGGAGTCGATATCGCTGAATCAAAAAAATATTTGAAATCAAAAATAACTATTCCGGTTTCAAAACGTCGTTTTGATGCCGTTTTTATAGGTCGACTTCATCCCCAAAAAGGAGTCCTGGAAATTGTCGATATTTGGCAAAAAGTTGTTCAAAAACTTCCCGGTGCCTTATTAGCCATTATTGGCGATGGTCAACTTGAGAGGGATTTAAAATTAAAAATTAAAAATCTTAAACTTTCTCAAAATATTGTTCTTTTCGGTTTTCAAACCGGAAACTCCAAATATAATATCTTTAAACAATCAAAAATTGTTGTTCACCCGGCCATATTTGATAGTGGGGGAATGGCCGCTGCCGAAGCCATGGCCTGGGGATTACCGGGAGTTTCCTTTGATCTTCCGGCCTTAAAAACCTATTACCCCAAAGGTATGATAAAAACCGCCTGTTTTGATCTTGACGCCTTTGCCACTAACATTGTCCAGCTTCTAAGTTCACCCAGCAACTACAAAACAACTTCCCAAGAGGCTTTAGAACTTATCACCAATGTCTGGGACTGGTCCAAACGTTCTAATAAAATCTTTTCTGAAATTTTTAATCATGAAAAAGTTTAAAGTTCTTCTTGTCAATCCACCCAACTCTGTTCCCCAAAATAGTGATTTTGTTATCAATATTTTTCAACCACTGGGTTTGGCTTATGTCGCCGCCATGCTTCAACAACATAAAATAAATGTTGAAATACTCGATGCTCTGGCTCAGGGTTTTGATCAAGAGCATTTTTTAAAACACAAAAAACTTGTCGGTCTTGATTATCAAACCATAAAAGAAAAAATTATCGCCTCAAATCCTGACGTTGTGGGTATTTCCGTTCCTTTCAGCTTTCAATCCGTAGAAGCCCATCAAGTAGCCAAAATTGTAAAAAGTATTAATCCCCAAATTCTAGTAATCACGGGTGGTTCGCACGCCACCATCCAACCCGACGATTTACTTTTAGACAATAATATTGATTATGTGGTCAGAGGTGAAGGTGAATACGTCCTGCTTGACATTGTTATCCATATTAAAAAAGGTCTTGATTTAAGCCGGATTTCCGGATTATCTTACAAAAACAAGAACGGCAAAATAATTCATAATCCCCGATCAACGCCCATATTAAAACTCGACAAACTGCCAAATCCCGCCAGATCTCTATTACCTATGGAAAAATATTTCCAAGCCGCCAAACTTGGTCGGGTAATTGAGGGTATGCTTTCCTTTGGTGATCGTCGCACCAGCCTTATCACTTCCCGTGGCTGTCCATTTTTCTGTACCTTTTGTAGTGTCAATCTCACCATGACTCGAGTCTGGCGCGGCCGTAGTCCCGAAAACGTCATGGCAGAAATTAAAGAATGTGTAGAAGAATTTGGAATAAAATACTTCGATATTCTAGACGATAATTTTACTCTCGATCCGGCCAGAGCCAAAAGAATTTGCCGTTTAATCATAGAATCAAAACTTAAAATAAAATGGTCAACCCCCAACGGTATTCGGGCTGATAAAGTCGACGAAGAACTGATTCTTCTTATGAAAAAAGCAGGTTGTATCCAAATCAAAGTTGCCCCGGAATCGGGAAGCCCGGAAGTTTTGAAAAATATTATCAAAAAACAGCTTGATCTGGATAAAGTTAAGTCGGTTGTATCCCTGTGCAAAAAACATCATTTATCAATCGAAGCCTTTTTTGTGGTTGGGTTCCCAGAGGAATCCATTTATGACATTCAAAAAACTATTTCTTTTGCTAAAGACCTCAGACATCTTGGTTGTGATTATTGTTATTTTTTTATTGCTACTCCTTATTATGGCACTGAAATGTATGCCAACGCCATTGCCAAAGGTTATTTAAATAAATCAAAGTACAATTTAAACAAAATATTAACCACCTCAAATAAATCCATAATTATTAGTCCCAACTTTTCTCACCGGCAACTGATTTCTTTATTAAAACTCGCCTCACGGGTTAATCCACCCATCACTAAAATTAGACTTATTTCCGGCCTTAAAATGTTTTTTCTTGATCCAAAAAGAATTCTTAATTATTCCCTAAACTATCTTAAGAACTTCCTACCCTAACTCCGTCTAATTCCAACAAAGCACTCTTTGCCAGAGCGTAATTAGGAAATTTACTAAGAATAGTCTTTAACACATTTTTTGCCTCTTCAATTTTTCCGGTTTGGGCGTAAACAACAGCCAAAATATACAAATTTTGAGGATTATTTGGTTCAAATTCAATCGACTTATTTATGTGCTTTAGCGCCAAATCATATTTTTTCTCATTTAGATCAATTTGAACCAGGCTCAAATACGTTTGGAATAGTCCTGAATTAAAATGTATGGCCATATCATAGCTCTCTCTGGCTAAATCTAGTTTACCCAATTTAAAAAATATATTGGCTCGATTATGATAAGCATCAGCATAATTTGGTTTTACAATTGTTGACTGGGTAAACCCTTTCACTGAATTAGCATAGTCTTTTAACTTATCGTAATCATCACCTATATTGTTCCAGGCATTGTGACTGTTGGGTGATACCTGGCAGGTATTTACCCACAGTAAATGATTTGTCGACCAGTCATTGTTTCTCAAATAAATTCTAACAATATATACCGATATCAAACTTATTAGTAAAACGGCTGGTATTAATTTTAATTTCTGACTTAGTTTCATAAATATTAATCCCAAAAACATGGCGAACCCCAAAGTCCCCAAATAGGCATATCTTTCCGCTACCAGCCAGCTGACTTTTACTGGTGCCATTGAAGGTAATGTGGCCGCAAATATAAAAAACAAGGAAAAAAACCAGACTTTATTTTTAAACCAAAAATTAATTACTAGGATTATATACAACAACAAAATCATCCAATTTAACCATCCGGGTAAGGGAAACATAGTGTGATACAAAGTCAGGTCGGTTGGTACCATCATCAGCTGAAGATACTTTGCCACCGAAATCGGATACTGAAAAAATGGTGAATAAAAAATACTTCCTGATTCATTTATGCCAGAATTAACAATATTCACTCGGCTTTCTACGTATGGAAATGCAATTATCAAAAACACTATAGCCGATGGTACTATCCATTTCAGTGATTTCTTTAAAAACCTAATAACCAAATCTTTTGGATAAAGGCCTAGTAAACCTGGTACTATCAAAAACACCGCAAACGGTCTAGGTCTGTCTGTCAAAAAAGCTAAAAAAAACGTTACCAACATTATTACTCCGTATTTATTCTTATTAGTGTGCAAAAAATAAATAAAAGCAATTAAGGCCATCAATACATAATTCGAAATAATTAAATATATCTTTCCGGCATTCCAGGACACAGCTTCAACATGTATCGGCAAAAAGGCAAAAATCAGTATTGACAATAGTGTTAGTCGTTCATTCCCAGTAATCAAATATATAAACCAACAGGCTAAAAATATTGATAGTAAGTACGTCACTAAACTTAATACGTGGTAAGGTATCGGCGATGCCACCCCAAAGATATTGGCAACCACAAAATTGGCCATGTTCATGCTGTTAAATGGGTTTCCCGGTGTCAACACCGATGCCCCCAAATCAGTCACTTTTGGATTTTGGGGTACGGTGGCATAGTCATCCGACACAAAATCTCCTTTAATTCCATTTGCAAATACTGCCGTTACTCCAAGCAATATAACAACCAACATCCAGCCAAACTTTTTTAAAAATACTTTAAAATTAGGTAAGACTATCAATTCTTCAACAATCGGGGACACTATCTTTTTAAGCTTCTTTATTTTCTTTTGGGACATGCTTCCATTCTAGCAAAAAAATTATTTTCTTATTTCTCTACATATTATCTTTCTTAATATTTCTTCCAATTTTATTGGATCATGTCTCAGATAACTTCTATGAACAGAATCATATTTTAAATTCACTATTTTTACAGGTTTTACTAATTTTGCTCTAATAATTCTTTTATCAATACCTAAATCATCTATTACGGGACTATCCCCATCCTTTAAATATAATTTTTCAATACTTTTTGGAATATTTTCTATATTTATTAAAATGTAGTCAACCTTTTTCCCAATTGTGTTCTCAATTATTGTTAAGTGATCTTTGGCACTCATTCCATAAGTTTGAGTATATTTTGTCATCAGATTCATAATAAAAATTATCTTGGCCCGAGACTTTTTTATCACTTTAGAAACTCCGCCGATTATTAAATTAGACATAATACTGGCATAAAGGTCACCCGGTCCAATTATGATATATGAAGCTCTTTCGATTGCCTCTGCAGCTTTTTTATATAGTTTTACCCTTGGTCTCGTCCGTATTTCCACAATTTTGCATCCTCCTTTTTTTTCATCTAATGCTTTTTCGCCTACTTCAACACTACCATCTATATACTTAATAATAATTTGAATATCTTGCGTAGTTATGGGAATTACCGATCCCCTTAATTGGAATATTTTTGAAGCTATGTCCAAAGCACTAACTGTTGATCCCGACATATCCTGAAGTGCAGTTAATATCAAGTTTCCTAAATTGTGGCCCTGCAAACCTTCTCCTTTTTCAAACCTGTAAAGTAATAATTGTCGTATCCATTCATTCTTTGAATTACTAGCCATAGCTGCTAAAGCTTGCCTTAAATCTCCCACTGGTAAAAATCCAAACTCATCTCGAAGTCTCCCCGTAGAACCACCACTATCACTCACTGAAATTATGGCATTTAAATTTAAAAATGGGATTTTTTTCAAGGCTTGAAGTACAACTGAGGTTCCAGTTCCGCCACCGATAGTACAAATCAAATCCTCTTTATTCCAGACTGACATTTACAGATTATACTATCAAAATGGGTTTATTTAGATTGTTACTGGCTATATCTATTGTTATTGCTCATTCGTCCCCTATATTTGGACTAAATCTTATTGGTGGCCGGGTGGCAGTTGAAAGCTTCTTTTTGCTTTCCGGCTTTTATATGGCTCTGGTTTTAACCGACAAATATCAAGGCAATCTCCATGCTTTCTATAAAAATCGTTTCCTAAAAATCTTTCCCCAATACTGGCTATTTCTTTTTTTGTGTTTACTTGTCGGTTTAATAACCCAAGCTGGTATTAAGGCCTTTCTGGATTTTCAACTTAACCCTATCTCCAAAATAATCATATTCTTCTTCAATCTTTCTCCCGTCTTTCAGGACATAACTAACTATTTAGCCTACAACCCTCAAAGTCATTCTCTGTTTTTTACTGCCACCTTCAGATCCTTTAAACCCGAAATCTGGAACTTTCTTATTATGCCTCAAACTTGGGTAATATCCCTTGAACTCTTGTTTTATATGATAGCCCCCCGGCTTAATCGTCAAAAAACAAAACTTTTACTTGTTGTTTGTTTTTTAAGTCTTGCTATTCGTCTTCTCATCTACTTATCTTTTCATCTTAATTTCGACCCTTGGGAATATCGCTTCTTCCCCAACGAGCTAATATTTTTTGTCTCCGGAATACTGGCTTATCGTCTTTACCAAACTCTCGAATATAAAACTAAATATATTTTCCTTCTTCCCCTTTTTATTTTCTTTTTTTTCTACCAATATATTCCCCACCAAACCCTTAAGATGATCGGTTACTATTTACTAACTTTCCTAACCATTCCTTTTCTTTTTTCGTTTACCAAAAGTTCCAAATTTGACCGTCTTCTTGGCGACATCTCTTACCCCCTCTTTTTAAGTCATTTTTTACTGATAAATATTCTCACCCAAATATTTCATCTGGATCACCATCTTTTGGGTCTGGCAACTTTAATTATTTGTCTTCCTTTGTCATATCTAACCTATATTATTTTTCAAAAACGAATCGATCTTCATCGCACCAATTAATTTTTAAGTTATAATCATCTTGTGTTGCCACTTTTTCAGGAAATCAAATCTATTATTAAATGGCATGAACTTCTTTGGCAAATTGTCGGTCGAGAGGTCAAGGCCCGCTACAAACAATCAATTCTTGGTTTCTTTTGGGTTATTCTAAATCCTCTGGCCCAAATGTTGGTCATGAGCTTTGCCTTTTCCACCATTCTTCGAATTCCCACCAATTCCTCTGAAAATATTCCCTATTCTCTTTTTCTCTTTGTCGCTCTTCTCCCCTGGAATCTTTTTGCCAATTCTCTGTCATTTTCGGCTGGATCTCTGGTTAGCTCCGGACCTCTTATAACCAAAATATACTTTCCCCGGACAATTTTAGTCCTGGCAACCATTATCGCCAAAATCATCGATTTCTTATTTGCTTCAATCATCTTAATTATTTTTATGATTGCTTACCAAATCCCCATAACTTTAAACATCCTCTGGGTTCTACCTCTTTTCTTTATTCAACAAATTTTCACTCTTGGTTTGTCGCTTTTTCTGGCTGCTTCCAACCTCCTTTATCGTGACATCCAATATCTTCTAAATATGATTCTACTTTTGTGGATGTATGCCACCCCGGTTTTCTATCCAGTTGACCTGGTTCCCGACAAATACCGCCTTATATTTCAACTAAACCCCATGGCAGTAATTATTAATGCCTACCGTCAGGTAATTTTGGGGGGAGGGGAGCCAAAGTATTCTAGTATCATTATTGCCCTTGTTCTCTCATTTATTATCCTGCTTTTTGGTTTATCCTACTTTAAATCTCGGGAAAAAATCTTTGCCGACAACATCTAATAATTCTGAATATGTCAAAAAATACCATCAAAAAGCCCACCGTATACGCTTTTATCGACAGTCAAAACTTAAATTTAGGTATCAAAAGTCAAGGCTGGAAATTAGACTGGCGTAAATTTCGTCAATATTTAAAAAATAAATATCACGTCGATAGAGCCTTTACCTTCATTGGCTATAAAGCAGGTAATGAGGCACTGTACACGCGAATGCAACAAATGGGATATGTAGTGATTCTCAAGCCAACACTTGAATTACATGACGGATCAGTCAAGGGAAATGTTGATGCTGAATTAGTCCTACATACCATGATCGAGTATCCTCGCTACCACAAAGCTATCATCGTTTCCGGTGATGGTGACTTTCACTGTCTGGTCGAATATTTAGTAAACAAAAATAAACTTCTCTGTGTCCTTGCTCCAAACAAACATTACTCAAGCCTACTCCGAAAGTTCAACAACTATATAATACGTATTGATCTTTTAAAAAATTCACTAAAACAAAAAAAGACTGGCATTCGCGGTCGGTCGAAACCTTAGGCTAGTCCAGTCATCGTGATAAATTACATTATATAAAACAAATCCCACCATGTCAACCAACACCATCATAAAATTTGATCATGTCACCAAGCGTTTTTCCAAAAACAACCACAAAACCTTTAAGGAATTTCTACCGGCCCTGATTAGGGGTGAAGACACTGTCAACACTTTTATTGCCCTTAACGATATTAATTTTGAAATAAAACGCGGTGAGGTGATTGGCATTATCGGTCCCAACGGATCCGGAAAATCTACCATTCTCAAACTTATCGCCAATGTCATGTCGCCCACTTCCGGATCTGTCACTGTTTCCGGAAAAGTTTCACCTCTGATTGAACTAGGAGCCGGTATGCACCCGGAGCTTACCGGTCGGGAAAATATATACTTAAACGGCTCAATTCTAGGTCTTTCCCAAAAAGAAATAAGTAAAAATTTTAATAGTATTGTTTCTTTTGCCGAATTAAAAGATTTTATTGATACCCCGGTCAAGCATTACAGCTCCGGCATGTACATGCGTTTGGCTTTTGCTATCGCTGTTCACGTTAATCCCGAAATACTCTTGGTTGATGAAATTTTGGCCGTCGGTGATACCTCCTTTCAATCCAAATGTTTTACCAAAATGGAGGAATTTAAAAAGGACAAAAACATCACCACCGTCTTCGTTTCTCACAATATGGAACAAATAAAAAAATACTGCTCCCGGGTTATATATCTTAATCACCCTAAAATTGTCGATGAGGGTTTACCTTCAAATATCTATAAAACGTATTCCAATCAAAAAATACAAATTTAATATGAATTCAAAAGATTTCTATTCAGATGGAGAGGTGGAAAATGATTTACTTT
>Ga0100396_1003081_pt1 | contig 10887 bp, 10 predicted proteins | sample CryGeymeta201520_FD_81551 | JGI IMG/M metagenome (GOLD analysis project Ga0100396, IMG submission 81551) | Groundwater microbial communities from Crystal Geyser aquifers in Utah, USA - Crystal Geyser metaG 2015-20 | ecosystem: Environmental > Aquatic > Deep subsurface > Groundwater | place: USA... | reverse complement strand
TCTAGTGTTGCTAAGCTTGGTGTCAGGGTGAAGAGTAGGATTAAAATGGCAATGAGACGTTGGAAACGCCGGGTGAGAAGCGATGATGGTATCATTAACTTTTGACCCAGACAGTGATTTTGGTGCCTGGCTGGAGAATGTCAGATCGTTTAATGCCATTCCAATTGCAGAGTTCCTGCGTGGTCACTTGGTATTTTTTAGCCACCAGCCAAAGGCTTTCACCCGTTTTTAAGGTGTGTGACAGCTCCTTGCCGTAACGGTCTGAATGAATGATTAAATGCTGACCTTCTCGAATGGGGTTACGGATGCTAATCCGGTTCCATTCACAGAGCTTACGCGGTGTGGTGTTGTAGTAGCGGGCAATCGTCCATAAGCTTTCGCCCGATCGCACTTCATGGATATGCTGTTGACCTTGATAGCGCTTTGATTTTTGCAAGGGTTGTCTGGCCAAAGTGTGGCTTTGAGGGAGCGGAATCAGTAAGGTCTTGCCGGCACGTAAAAAACTGGTTTTCATTCCGTTTAGTTTTTTGATTTCCTTGCTAGAGGTTCGGTATCGGTGCGCAATGACACTGAGACTTTCTCCTGAACGAATTTTATGTTGAACCCAGTTGACCGCAAAATATTGGGGGTTTTCTTGGTATTTTTTGTGAAACTTTTCAATTTTGTCGATGGGTAATAATAGAGAATATTCCTCTGAACGGTGAGGCGGGGTTGCCAGTCGTAAATAGCCGGGATTAAGGGTTTTTAGGGTGTCGATGCGGGTGTCTAAAGCCTGAGAAAGTTTCGTTAAACTGATTTGGTTTGATAAGGGGGTTTTGGCGAAATAAGGTTCATTGGGAATCGTCTCAAGTTCAATGCCAAATTGGTTGCGGTGTCGAACCAAATAGGTAATCGCTAACAGTTGTGGTACATAGTGTTGGGTTTCTTTTGGTAAGTAAGTGCGAATGTTCCAAAAGTTTGCTGCGCCGTTAGGGTGTTTTTGAAGGTACTGCTTTTGGGCTTTTAGAATATTGCCATAACCACTGTTATAAGCAGCCAATGCTAATAGCCAGTCATAATTATTTTGTTTATAGAGCACTTGTAAATAGTCTAAAGCGGCTAGGGTGCTGCGTTCAATATCTTGACGTCCGTCATACCACCATTTTTTTTTAAGGCCGTACATATATCCCGTTGCGGGCATGAACTGCCAAAGGCCAGCCGCATCGACATAGGATCGAGCATAAGGGTAATAACCACTTTCAACAATGGGTAAAAGCGCAATTTCGTATGGCATGTTACGTTGTTTGACCGCATTTAAAATAAAATGTAAATAAGGTTTAGCCCGAATGGATACCCGCTTAAAGTAATTGGGTCTTTTTTGATAATAATTTAAATAATCTTCAAAGTGAGTGATGTGTGCCGGTTCAATAAAGAAGTGATCACTCAATTCATTCCAGAGATTTTGATAAGCTTTGGTGTTGGGTGCAAAAACAGTTTCTGTATTTTCATTCGGAAAACTGTCTAAACGGGGTTGTGCGAACTGGTTTTTGGTTTGAATAATGGCCAGTTTAAACGGGTTTATAAAGGCTTCATCGTGTGGAACATGGGGTTCGTTGATGGGTAAAGGGGGTAGTGGCGGGCGCGTTGCTTCTGTTGGGTCGAGAGCCCCTTCTGTAACCTCTGCGGTGGCGGCCTGTTCCGGGGTGCTTTGCGCTGTCCTTGTCAAGGTTTCAGACAAGTTAGTTAATTGAGGAAGTTGTGCGCAAGCACTCAAGCCGAATAGTAAAGTGATTGTTATCAGGGTTAAGAAGGTTGTGCGAAGTTTAGTCATTGATGTTCATTTCCAAAATACCGGCAGCGTCACATTCATCCTTCCAAGCTCTTAAAGTGGCAAACAGACTGGCTGGGTTATTTGCCTCTGCGCCCTTTTCGGTAAGGGTCGCTTTTAAGGGAAACTGATCAAATCTTAAAAAGGGGTTGGTTTGTTTTTCGATGCCTAAAAGAGCGGGTACGCAAGGTTGCTGCATGAGGGTTTTTTGAGTGACTTCATTGAGTCTAGCTTGAATCGTTATATTGTCAGGTTCCGCTAAGGTTGCAAACCTTAAATTAGCGTAAGTATACTCATGACCACAATAAACTGAGCAATCATCGGGCAAATTTCGCAAGGTAAGCAGTGATTGGCTCATGCGTTCAGGTGGATAATCCCAAATTTTGCCACAGCCCCCCGTAAACAAGACATCACCACAAAATAAGGCTTGTGGGTGATAAAAGCTCAGATGTTCCGGACAGTGTCCGGGGGTTTCGATAACTTTAAAAGGTTCTGCGAAAATGCGGATATGATCGCCGTCTGTTACGGCTTGATTAATGCCTTTAAACGGCCCTGATGCATTGCCGATAACCGGAATTTTTCCGAAAGTCTCCACTAGGTCGGATACGCCATCAACATGATCATAATGGTGGTGGGTAATTAAGATACCTGCTAATTCAAGGTCATGCGCTTGAAAATATTGGTTAACCGTTTGCGACTCGCCCGGATCAACGACCCACGCATGGGTGGCGATTGTTGGGTCGTCATCGAGAATAACCCAAGTGTAATTGTCTGATAAAGTCGGAATCCCAACGATTTTCATGTCTGTCCTGTTAATTGCTATAATGCCAGTATTCTAACAAATCTGACCTCTAATAGAATGACGAATCAACAGTTTCAAGCCTTTTTAACCGACTTCTTTTATTCACCGCAAGGACAAGCGCTGTTAAAAGAGGAACAAGCGATTATTGATCGAACACTTAGCCAAGTGTTTGGACTTTATTTAGTTCAGTTGGGTCGAATTTGTGAAGAGGATTTGCTGGTCAATTCACGGGTAACGAATAAAGTATTGGTGGATGACTGTTTACCCAGTGTCGCTAACAAATGCTTTATCCAGGCAGATATTGATTACTTGCCCATTAAAGCCGATTCGATTGATGTTTTTGTCTTGCCGCATACCTTAGAATCAGTGATTGATCCTTATCATTTGTTACGTCAAGTTGATCAAATGTTAATACCGGAAGGACATTTATTAATTACCGGATTTAATCCTTTAGGGTGCCGGACGATTTCAAATCGATTACAAAATACCCAAGGTGGATTTAAGCAGGCACATTTAATTCGGGTGCATCGATTGGTCGATTGGTTAAGTTTGCTCGGCTATGATATTGAATTAATTACATACAGTTCAGCCAGTTGCTTTAGTCAGAAACCGGCAGGACGGTGGTTGCAATCCATTGAGCAAGGTTTAGGGCGCGCCGGTTTGCACTTTGGGAACCTCTATGCAATTTTGGCCAAGAAAAGAATTTTTTCGCCGACGCCTGTTGGCTTGAATTGGCGTTTGAAAAACTGGCTGACGGTCAGCAAAGGTCAAAGACCAGTCGCCACCAGTCGCAGTCACAAGCAATCACGACAAGCTTTGAAGGATAAAAATTAACATGCAAGAAGTGGAAATCTTTACCGACGGTGGATGCAGAGGTAATCCGGGTATTGGTGGTTGGGGGGCATTATTGCGCTTCGGTAATATTGAAAAGGAACTCAGTGGATCGGCGCAACAAGCAACCAATAATCGTATGGAGTTAACGGCTGCGATCGAAGCGTTGCGCGCATTAAAGCGCCCTTGTAAAGTCACCTTAACAACCGACTCGCAATATGTCAAAAATGGCGTGAGTCAGTGGATGGCAAATTGGAAGCGTAATAACTGGAAAACAGCGGCTAAAAAACCCGTGAAGAACCAAGATTTATGGCAGGCTTTAGATGAAGCTTTAGCGCAACATGAAGTCTGTTGGCAATGGGTCAAAGGCCATTCAGGCCATTCAGAGAATGAGCGGGTTGATGCTTTGTCGAATGCGGCAATGGATGCGTTGGAAACCCGCTAAAACGACCAGACCTGGTCGTTTTGGCGGGAAGGAGGGTCTAACTTAACAGCGAGAGAACGTTACTAAAGTTTTGGTTGTTTTGTGCTTGCATAGCCAAAGATGTTTGATTCAAAATTTGCAAACGAGACTGTTCCAGCACAGCACCGGCATAATTGGTGTCGTTAATTTGGCTGCGGGTACTTTGTGTATTGATATTTTGGTTAGCGAGATTTGAAGCAGAAGCGCTTAAGCCATTTTGCTGTGCGCCAAATTGAGCACGGCTATCGGACACCAGTCCGAGAGCATCGGAAAGTTGTGATTGGATTGCCAACGCATTGTTTGGGTTGGAAATGTCTGCCCCTGTTAGTCCTAACGCATCGGTGGTTAGATTTGGGAGTGTTAGGCTGGCTGAGCTGTCACTGCCTAATGCAATATCAACTGAAGCGGTATCTGCATTTAACAGATTCATGCCATTGAAAGAGGTCGATTCAGCAAAGTCGTTGATACTTTTTAAGCCTTGCTGGAATTCAGCATTTAAGGCAGCTCTTTGAGAGCTGTTATAAGTCCCGTTTAATGATTGAATGCTCAGTTCACTCAAGCGTTGCAGTTGCTCAGTGATTTGGCTGGCACCGCCATCGGCAGTTTGGAGCAAATTGCCGCCGGTCGTGGCATTTTGAATACCGATGTCTTGTGTATTAATTTTAGAGGTTAAGGATGTGACGATGGCACTACCGGCAGCATTATCTGCAGCACTGTTAATTTGTGAGCCGGAGGTCAGACTTTGATTGGTTTTATTTAAGCTGCTCATCATTGAGCTGTTATCCACTGCATTTAACGATTCGATAGCCATGATAGACTCCTTTTCTGGGCTTTGGGAGGTGAATAGTCACACTTTAAAATAGCTGTGCTTTCATCTTTTTGTAAAATTTATTTTACCCCTTTTCATTGAAATTAAAAGATTTTTTTAATATGGCCTTGACAGTATGTTAGCCGTCTGGTGTTTTAACGCTGTTTATTGACGGGGTAAATCGATTAAAATGCATCAGGGTTTAATCAAGGTACCAAAAATGATAGTTTGGTTTTGAAGGAGGCATATGTCTTGTTGTTCGGGTCGGTATTGTCAGTTTCAGTTTCCGGAAGGACCGCCATTAACGGATTATCCGGTGACTCAATTGTCGGCGAATTATTTATTTTTACCTTATGGTACCTTGTTGGAGGAAGAAGAAGTCATTCGAATTTGGACTGAATCGGGTAAGACAGAAACGGTGATTTTGGAACAAAAAATTCCGCTGACGATTCTCCCGGGTGGGCCTGTTGCGAAACAAGGCGAGCCGTTTTTACCTTGGCAGTTGATTGCATTGGATTCGGGAATGGAATTAGAAACCATTGAGAATTGGATAAGTCACCCGTTACATAACCCAGACGCAGAAGCGGTCGTTTTGAAGTTTCGACACCCCATTGTTATGAAAACCAGTCTAAAAGTGTGGTGGTTGAAATGTCTGTATAAAATACGAAATTTGTGACGTTTGACGTTTTTAAGGAGTTTTCTGAAATAAAAAACCCCTGCATAGGCAGGGGTCTGATCGTTAAGCGTGTTATCCGCTTATTTAGAGAACTCTGGGTAGGCTTCCATGCCACACTCAGATTGGTCAGCACCTTCGAACTCATCTTCTTCAGAGATTCGAATGCCCATGACCGCTTTAACGATGCTCCAGACAATCAAGCTTGCGATGAAGACCCAGGCAAAGATTGAAATAATACCAATTAACTGTGCAACCAAGCTAGCATCAGGATTGGTGAAGGTCACAGCGATTAGACCATAAATCCCAACCACCCCATGCACTGAGATAGCACCAACCGGATCGTCAATTTTCAACTTGGTATCCAATACGATGATGGCAATCACAACAATCATCCCGCCCACTAAACCAATCAGGGTGGCTTCTAAAGCACTCGGTGTTAAAGGTTCTGCTGTAATGGCAACAAGACCCGCTAATGCACCATTTAACATCATGGTTAAGTCAGCCTTACCAAACTTGATTTTAGACACAGCGAGCGCACCAACAACCCCGGCAGCAGCAGCTAGAAGCGTGTTGACAAAGATCATTGCAACAGCATTCGCTTCTTCTACGTTTGAGATTTTAAGCTCAGAACCCCCGTTAAATCCAAACCAGCCTAACCATAGGATAAAGGTTCCTAAAGTCGCTAAAGGTAGGTTTGCACCCGGGATTGCACGAGACTCTCCATCCGGACCATATTTACCTTTACGAGCGCCAAGTAAGAGCACGCCAGCCAAAGCTGCTGCTGCACCAGCCATGTGAACAACCCCTGAACCGGCAAAGTCTAAGAAACCAAGACCGTCTAGGAAACCACCGCCCCATTTCCAAAAACCTTGGACAGGATAGATAACAGAGGTAAAGACAATGGCAAACACAAAGAATGACATTAACTTCATCCGCTCTGCAACCGCACCCGAAAGAACCGACATCGCTGTGGCAACAAAGACCACTTGGAAGAAGAAGTCAGACATGTTTGAGTAGTAAGGTGCATCATCACCACCGGCAATAACCGCAGTCGTTGCATTGTCACCGCTGATTAAAAAGCTTAATCCGGGGATAACGGAGTTGAGTGAATCGCCATACATAATGTTATAACCCACTAACATATACATAATACAAGCGATGGCAAATAGCCCAATGTTTTTCGCTAAAATTTCAGTTGTGTTCTTTGAGCGAACCAGTCCTGCTTCCAGCATTGCAAAACCGGCAGCCATCCACATGACCAGAGCGCCGGACATTAGAAAGTAGAAAGTATCTAATGCGTAGCTTAATTCTAATATTTGTTCCATAATTAAAGTTCCTTATCGTTTAACAAAAGATGCGTGGAGAAAGTCTTATTTAAAGTGCGATTTCCCCTTTCTCTTCAGTTCGGATTCGAACCGCTTGTTCACTAGAGCTGACGAAAATTTTGCCATCACCGATTTTTCCTGTTCGAGCGGCAGAGCCGATAGCTTCAATCACGCTTTCGACTTTGTCTTGGGTGACCGCAATTTCGATGCGCACCTTAGGTAAAAATTCGATGGCATATTCTGCGCCACGATAGATTTCGGTATGGCCTTTTTGGCGTCCGAACCCTTTTGCTTCGGTGACGGTCATGCCATGCACATCAATTTCATGAAGGGCTTCACGGACATCATCGAGTTTAAAAGGTTTGATAATTGCGACTACAAGTTTCATACTAACCTCTGATTTTTAATTGAAAAAATGTTCAAACGGACTAAAGCTTTGTGTGTGCCATAAGGTAAAAAACTTTTTTAAACAAGAGGTTATACCTTTTTTGGTTAAAATTGTATGGGGTAGTAATGTTTGAATGGTGCAGTCTTGTTTTTTTATGGTGCAAAATAAGAGGTGATGATGAAGCGCGTTCCTAAAATTGTGTTGGCTTTATTGATTCAAGGGTTGGCGCTGCTCATTTTGGCAGCCGTAGTAAAGGGGGCAAGTTATTGGGTAACGCCTCCTTATCCGCTCTGGGCGCTAGCGGTTGCGCAAGGGGTTTTAGCGGCTTTTTTAAGCTGCCGATTGGGTTTGCCGTGTTGGTGGCGCTTTATTCAATTTGGTTTGCCTGTCGGGCTTTATTTTGGCTTGCATTTTCAAATTAACCCTTGGTGGGCATTGTTGATATTTGTGGTGCTTTGGATGATCTTTTTTAATGCCATTAAAGAGAGAGTTCCATTATATTTAACCAATAGCACGACCCGTCAGGCATTGAAGAAATTGATAAAAAGAAGGCAGCAAGTTCGGTTTTTAGATTTGGGTTGTGGGTTAGGAGGCAACGTGGTGTTCATGAGTCAGCTGGTGAACGTTGAGCGTGCAGATGGTGTGGAAACAGCGCCTATTCCGTATTTGGTCTCGAAGTTTTTTACGTTATTACGTGGTGGTCAGGTCTTTGCGATGGATATTTGGAAAACGCAATTAGGGTATTACGATGTGGTTTATGCCTTTTTGTCCCCCGACCCCATGCCGAAATTGTGGCAAAAAGTCATTGCCGAAATGCACCCGGATGCTATTTTCGTGTCGAACAGTTTTGCGGTGCCTGAGGTTGAACCATCGGAAATATGGGAACTGGATGATCGTCGAAAAACCAAATTATATTTATACCGAATGCAAGATTTTCAGGCCAAAATGGGTTAAAAATGCCCAGGCCTGGCTGTTTTTAATCCTTTTTAGCGGCCTAATGGTTAAGGAAGAGAGAAAAAATGACAATGCCGATTTCTATTGAAAAAATCCGGGCGTGGAGTTTGTTTGTTGAACGTGAAGGACGTCGCTTTCCTGAGTTATTGGCGTCATCGCATTGGCAGCATGCCTATCAAGCGGATGCGCTTCAACATAAGGTGACGCAAGCCATTAAAGCCTGTGACAGCTTGGTGTCTCTGAATCAAACATTGCGTACACTTCGCCGTGCCGAAATGGTGCGCATTGCGATTCGAGACTTGAATGGTTTGGCGAGTGTGGATGAAACGCTGCATGATTTATCAGATTTAGCTGATGCGTTAGTGGCGTCAACCGTTGATTGGCATTACCAGCAAATGATTTTGAAATCCGGCACGCCGATAGGGGCGGAGTCGGGTGAGCCACAAACATTATTAGTATTAGCTATGGGAAAGCTTGGCGGGCAGGAACTCAATTTTTCGTCCGATATTGATTTGATTTTTGTGTATCCGGAAAAGGGTCAAACCCAAGGAGGGGTTAGAAATATTCCGAATGATCATTTTTTTATTCGCTTAGGACAAGCGGTTAATAAGTCTCTGACCGAATTAACTCACGATGGCATGGTGTATCGAGTTGATATGCGCTTGCGACCTTTTGGACAGTCAGGGCCTTTAGCCGTTAGTTTTACTGAGATGGAGAATTATTATCAAATTCATGGTCGAGCATGGGAACGCTATGCCTTGGTTAAGGCACGAATAATTGCAGGAGACCCTAAAAAAGGGCGTGAACTGTTTGAGATTCTCAGGCCTTTTATTTATCGAAAATATGTCGATTTCTCGGCGATTGAATCGTTACGAGAATTAAAGGTGATGATCAATACAGAGGTCAAGAAAAAAGATAAACATCGTAATATCAAACTCGGTCCCGGCGGGATTCGAGAAATAGAATTTATTGTTCAAGCATTTCAATTGGTACATGGTGGGCGCGATCTGTTACTACAAGGTCGCCAATTGGTGCCGATGTTGCAAACCTTAGGGGATAGGCAGTATATGGATTCACATCCTCAGCAAGGTTTGTTGGCTGCCTATTATTTTTTGCGTAAAGCCGAGAATCATTTACAAGAGTGGAACGATCAACAAACCCATGATCTACCTGTGGATGAAGGCCAGCAAACAGCCCTGGCCAACTCGATGGGGTTTGAAAATTATGACGATTTTTTTGAAGTGCTGTCACAGCATTTGCAGTTTGTTCAGTCGGAGTTTGATAGCGTTTTTGCGGAAGATACGATTGCAGAAACCGACAACGAAGATACCCGTTTAAAAGAAGCGTGTTTATCAGATCAAATTGACGTTGAAGTGCTGGTAAATCAAGGCTTAGCCAAACCAGAAGCCTTAGAGCAACTTTTAAATCAGTTTTTTAGCTCGCGTGCTTATGCGCATGCCAGTGCAGATGCCGTCAGTCGTTTTAAAGCGGTGTTGCCGGGTATTTTGACAGGTTTAAAGCAGATTGAAGATCCGGTGGTGGCGCTGGAACGCGCCTTAAAAGTCATCAGCAGTGTGATGAACCGGAGTGTTTATTTAGTCTTACTGAAAGAAAATACTCAAGCCATTCCGCACTTATTGCAACTGTGTTATCTCAGCGCTTGGACCGCAGAAATGTTGGTTAAATATCCGGCGCTTTTGGATCAATTGCTTGACGAACGAATTTTGTATGAGCCATTAAAACTGACCGAACTCAAAGCAGAAGCAATGAAAATATTGGCCGAAAATGCATTGGATGATGAAGCCTTTATGAATCAATTGCGACAATGGAAGCATTCGCAAGTGTTTCGAGTGGCAGCGGCCGATATCACCGGCCATTTGCCGATAATGAAGGTAAGTGATTATTTGACTTGGATTGCAGAGGCCGTTTTGGAGGTGACCACGCAATATGCTTGGCAATTTATGCAACATCGCAATGGACTGCCGGGCGGGGTAGCGTCAACCGAGGATTTACCTTTTTTGATTATTGGTTATGGCAAACTCGGTGGGATTGAGTTTGGTTATGGTTCCGACTTGGATATTGTTTTTCTTTATGATGACGTTGAACCATCAGCGAAAAGCCAAGGAAAGAAGCCATTGGAAAATAATTTATATTTTATCCGAATGACACAAAAAATTATTTCATTGTTAACAACCTTTATGCCATCCGGCACTTTATATGAAGTGGATACACGATTAAGACCGAATGGTGCCAGCGGCATGATTGTAACGGATCTGGCCTCATTTCAGGCTTACCAACAAAATAAGGCCTGGGTGTGGGAGCATCAAGCCTTGGTTAGAACGCGTGCGATTGTTGGTTCTAAAAAGCTCAAAGCGAGCTTTGAAACCTTTAAGCAGCAATTTATTTCTCAAGCGCGTTCTTTAACCGCATTGAGAAAAGAAGTGGTTGAAATGCGTCAAAAAATGCAAACGTCTTTAGATAAAACCAATTCGGATGAATTTGATTTAAAGCAAGGTGCGGGTGGGATTGTCGATATTGAATTTTTGGTGCAGTATGTGGTGTTAGGCTATGCCCATCAGTTTAATCGGTTGACTTTTTGGTCGGACAATATTCGGCTATTAGAAGAAATCAAAACCATCGGTATTTTGCCGGAAGCAGAGGTCGAAAATTTAGAAGAAGTCTATCGCCAATATCGTGCGACTTATCACAGATTGGCATTGCAGAATGAGAAGTCACTTGTGCCGATTGAATGGTTTTCGAGTGAAAAAGCAGCGGTGATTGCCGCTTGGAAAAAAGTGATGTTATCAACTAATTTGTGAGAAAAAATGACCAG
>Ga0100396_1003075_pt1 | contig 10898 bp, 9 predicted proteins | sample CryGeymeta201520_FD_81551 | JGI IMG/M metagenome (GOLD analysis project Ga0100396, IMG submission 81551) | Groundwater microbial communities from Crystal Geyser aquifers in Utah, USA - Crystal Geyser metaG 2015-20 | ecosystem: Environmental > Aquatic > Deep subsurface > Groundwater | place: USA... | reverse complement strand
GGCCGACCCCGGGCGGGTGATGCTGCGCACGCGCATCGGCGGTCACCGCCTGATCGATATGCTCCGCGGCGAACAGTTGCCCCGGATCTGCTGAACGCCGGGGTCCCCGATTGCTGCTCCCGAGGTCTTGCCGCTCACTCGGCGTCCGGGTCCGGCGGCGGCTTTTTCAACACCTGTCGGACCTGCCAGCAGAAAATGAAGAGCAGCGTCAGACTGATCAAGATGATGAGATTCGAGGCGAAGAAGGTCATAATGAATGAGAACGGGTCCTTCAGGGTGTAGGCGGCCACCAGCACCTGAATCCCGAACCACGAGAAAAACCCGCCGAGGGCGATGAAAAAGCCCTGTCTCAGCCACCACCACCAACCTGGCCTCATCGCCGCCTCTTTTCCGCGTGGTGTTTGATCCCTTGCTCGGCCACCCAAAATACCTCATGCCGCTGGTGGTAATCCCTCCGCACGTCGGTATCGCCATCGCTATCGCCATCGACCCAGAACCCGATTGCGATACCGACTCCGACCCCGACCCCGAACCCGCATGTCCCCACCGCCGGCGCAATCGCTTTGCCGCCGCATGGGATCGGGGCGGCTGGGTCGTACCGGGTCCCGTCGCCTTGCTTGGCGGCGAGGCCCAGCCCGCCGGGCTGCTCTCTTGCCGCTTCACTATAAAATGTTACAGTTCCTCGTGGGAAGCGGTTTGATGCGAAATGCTCCAATGCCATGGCGATGCTGAGCGGCGATTTACAAGGATCGGAAGCGCTATGTTGATCGGTCGGCGGAGTGGAATGGGCGGTTCGCGTTTTTTTTGCGCCGTCTGTGGCTGTGAGGTGGAGGGGGCCGCCGCGGCACCCGGATGGGCTGCACTGTGCCTTGTGCGCTCACGAATGCCGTTTGCGCCCGGGTGAATCGGGTTATTGTGGGGTGCGCAGCGGCGAGGCGGAGAGTTTCCGTCGGGACGGGCGGTGGGGAGCCCTGAAAAGGGGGTAAAGGTTTGACAAGGTTAGTCCATCGGACTAATATTCAGTACCAGCATGTGGAAACGGAGGCTGCGATGAAGATGGTCAATGTCCATGAGGCAAAAACGACCCTCTCGGCCCTGCTCGCGGAGGTTGAAAAGACCGGGAAGCGGATCTTCATCTGCCGCCATGGCAAGCCCGTGGCGGATCTGGTTCCCCACAAGCGCTCGGATCGCACGACTCCGCACCCGATCATGCGTGCCATCGGGATCAAGTATGATCCAACGGAGCCCCTATGCCCGGATGAATGGCCGGAGGCACGCTGATGCTGCTGGATACATGCGCACTCCTCTGGTTGGCGCAGGGGGGTGGACAATTGTCTCCGGAGGCTCTTCAACAATTGGCCGAGGCGCCGTTTGTGTATGTCTCGGCCATCAGTGGTTTTGAGATCGGCATCAAGCACGCAAAGGGAAAACTTGAACTGCCGATGCTTCCTTTACCTTGGTTCAACGCGATTGTTGCTCATCACGATCTCCAGGTCCTTTCACTGGATGCGGATATCTGTATTCGTTCGACCCAGTTGCCCTCCGTCCACCATGATCCGTGCGACCGCATGATTGTCGCCACGGCTAAAAAACATCACCTGCGGATCGTCACCGCGGATCCCATTTTTGCTGCGTATAATATGGAAACCATGGGCTGAGGTGGGGGCGTGCGGTTCGCCGATCGTTTTTTGATACCGCCTACCCCTTCTCCCGATCAAACCGCACGCTATTGTGCTCGGTTCGGTCGAATTCCACGCCGATGAGATAGACCTGTTTAGCTTGACAAGTTACGTTTTGGATTCGCGCGGAGGCGCGGAGAGCGCAGAGAAAACTACTGAAATCAACCTCCGCGTCTCTGCGTCTCCGCGCGGAAATGAAACTTTCAAGCCTTCACGGTATAGTCGTTTTGCCAGGACCGTGCCCGAACCTCGGGCAAACCATCGGGGACTGTTATACCGCTTAAGGGTAAAAAGTTTCATTTCGTGTGCGCTCTTTCCCTGGAGCGCGGGCATCTTGCCCGCTTTTGAAAATGAAACATCCGATCCTAAACCAGTATAACCCGCTTGCCGATCCAGCCGGCCTAAGTCGCTCTCTTGCCGCCGCACTATAAAATGTTACAGTTCCTCGTGGGAAGCGGTTTGATGCGCAATGCTCCCATGCCATGGCGATGCTGAGCGGCGATTTACAAGGACCGGAAGCGCTATGTTGATCGGGCGGCAGAGTGGACTGGGCGGTTCGCGTTTTTTTTGCGCCGTCTGTGGCTGCGAGGTGGAGGGGGCCGGAGCGGTCTTGGGCCTCTGTGCTGCCTGCGTGCGCGCGCATTGGCCGGAAAGCCGGGACCAGATCGCCGACCTGCATGCCGCTTCCCGCCGCCGGTTCGGCCTGCCGCAAGCGCCGCCGCGGCACCCGGATGGGCTGCATTGTGCCTTGTGCGCTCACGAATGCCGTTTGCGCCCGGGTGAATCGGGTTATTGCGGGGTGCGCAGCGGCGAGGCGGAGAGTTTCCGTCGGGACGGGCGGCGGCGCGCGCTGGTCAGCTGGTATCATGATCCTCTGCCCACCAACTGCGTGGCCGATTGGGTCTGTCCCGGCGGCACCGGGGCCGGTTTTCCGCAATATGCCCGGGATCAGGGACCGGAAGTCGGCTATTTCAATCTGGCCGTGTTCTTTGAATCCTGCAATTTCAACTGCCTGTATTGCCAGAATTGGACCTTCAAACGGCGCCCTCCGCGCAGCGGTCAGTGGAGCCTGGTGACCGATCTGGCCCAGGCCGTGACTCCCAGCACCAGTTGCCTGTGTTTTTTCGGAGGTGACCCGATTCCGCAGCTCCCCTTTGCGCTGCGCAGCGCCCAGTTGATCGGTCTGGAACGCCCGCAACAGCCGGTGCGGATCTGCTGGGAAACCAACGGCGCCACCCACCCCGGTTGGCTCCGGGCGATGGCCCGCATTTCGTCTGCTACCGGGGGCTGCGTGAAAGTCGATCTGAAGGCATGGGACCCACACATTCATGAGGCTTTGTGTGGTTTTCCCAATGACCGAGTGCTGCGCAATTTCGAACTGCTGGCCGGTTTCGCTCGGGCCCGCCCGGACCCCCCCCCTGGTGGTGGCCAGCACGCTGCTGGTGCCCGGCTATGTGGGGGTCGAGGAGGTGAGCGGCCTGGCGGCCTTCATCGCGCGCCTGGGTCCCGACATACCCTACAGCCTGCTCGGTTTCGCCCCCCAGTTTCTGTTCAAACATTCGCCGACGGCATCGCGCCGGGAAGCCGAAGCCTGTCTCCGAGCCGCCAAGAAGGCCGGTCTGCGGCGGGTCCGGTTGGCCAACCGCCACCTGCTGCATTAGCTATTGCCGTGCCCCGGTCGGTTGCGCTAAATATCATGTCGATACCCAATTGATCCCATTGCCGAGGCGCGGTTACGGCGGAGTTGGCATCGCGGCGGCCGGCGGCGGTGGAGATCTCAGCGCCGGCGGAACGCCCGCGGGCACGCAAGTACCGGAACGGCAGCGCAAACGTAAACTTCTGCAAGGCGCCCCGTTCCCTCTGCGAATCTTGATTCGAAGTGGAGCAGTCATGCAGGTGAGAGAAGGGCAACTGGGCCGAATATTCGTGCTGCGGTTGGAAGATGGCGATCGTATCCCCGAGATCATTGAACAATTCGCTCTGGATCGGAATATCGACAATGCCATGCTGATCTTTCTCGGCGGCGTGGCCGACGGCAGCCGGGTCGTGGTGGGGCCGGAAGCAGGCCACGGCGAACGTATCGTGCCGCAATTGTTTACGCTGCGGGGGCACCAGGAAATCGCCGGGGTCGGGACCCTGTTTCGCAATCACGAGGGCCGCCCGGTGCTCCATATGCATGCGGCCGCCGGCCGCGACGGCAATGCCACGGTGGGTTGCACCCGGGCCGGGGTCAAGGTCTGGCTGGTAGGCGAAGCGGTGCTGCTGGAAATCCAGGGTGATATCGGTCGCCGGCTGCAAGCCCCCAAAACCGACCTCGAGTTGCTCGAACTCAGTCAACCTTCCTGAAGAAGCAAACGCCGCCGGGAGTTTGCTCAACCGGCGCCAACCCCATCGGGCCGGGGGGGGGCTGCCGGCTGCGATGGGGACCCCTTCCGGTCAGGGAGCGGCGTCAGGTCGGGTTGAGGTCGGTAAGCCAAAAAATCGCATCGGGGCCTTCAATCCCCAGCGGGAACTTGATTTGGAAACCATTCGGAGGGAGCCGATCTATTGTTCCGCCACCGCATCCTTTTTGCCATCCTGTTGCCGGTGCTTCTAGTCGGACTCATCATTGCCGTTATCGCAAGCAGCTTGTTCACTCCGCGCCTGGCCGCGGTGTTGCGCTCCCATACCGATGCCTGGCTGGGCCTGGCCGCCGATATGGGAGTGGAACGATGCCGGATTAATTTTAATTATTTGCTTGATCTTGACCTGACCGCCGATCGGGAAATGAGCCAGGGGCTGCGGGACCAGACCGCGGCACAAATCGTTCAAATCGGCGACCGCTTCCCCAATGTTTATATGATGGTAGTGGACGGCCACCAGCGAGTGGTCGCTTGCGGATGGCCGGCGCTGGCGCCCGCGACCGAGTTGCAAGCGTTGCCGTCGGCCGCGGACGGCCATATTGTGCCCGCCTCCCTGGCCGGGCAGCCGGTGCGGATGGTGGTTCGGGCCTTTCCATTCTGGAACTGGCAGGTGGTCAGCTTTGCCACCGAAGCGGATTATACGGCACCATTGGCTCTGGCCCGACATATTGTCGGCAGCATCACCCTGGGCATGGTGGCCGCCTTGGTCCTCACCTGCCTGCTGGTGTTCCATTTCCTGGTCAACCGGCCGCTGAAAAAAATCATTGCCGCCACCGAAGGGATCGCCAATGGACGCATGGATCGCCTGCCGACCAGACGCAAGGATGAAATCGGCCGGGTGGTCGCCGCCTTCAACACCATGGTGGCCGGCATCGCCGGGGACCGCGATCAACTGCAGACGGTGATGCGGGCGTTGCGGGAATCGGAAGAAATGTACCGGCTGATCACCGAGCGCTCGCTGACCCTGGTGATGATGCTGCAGGAAGGGCGGATCTCCTACGCCAATCCCAAGGTGGCCGAATGCACCGGGTATTCGCCCGAGGAACTGATCGGAATGGAAATCTGGCACCTGGCCCACAGCGCCGATCGCGATATGGTGCGAGCCCGCGCCATGTCCCGCGCCATGGGCAATGCCGGGGTGGACCATTACGAGTTTCGCTACCTGACCAAAACCAATGCCGTACGCTGGGTCGAGATCCTGGCCGTGCCGATGCTGTATCGGGACATGCGGGTGACGCTCACCCACGGGATCGACATCACGCAGAAAAAGGAAGCGCAGCAGGTCAAACGGTTGCTCGAGGACAAACTGCAGCGGGCGCAGAAAATGGAAGCGATCGGGATCCTGGCCGGCGGGGTGGCCCATGATCTCAACAACATCCTGAGCGGACTGGTGAGCTACCCGGAATTGATTCTGATGAACCTGGCCCCGGACCATCCGCTGCGCCGCTCGATCCTGCGCATTCAGGAAGCCGGTCAGCGCGCCGCCGCGGTGGTCCAGGATCTGCTGACCCTGGCCCGGCGCAGCGTGCCCACCAAGGAAGTGGTGAACCTCAATGACGTCGTTCAGGAATACATGAACTCACCGGAGTATCAAAAGCTCCTGGAGTCCTTCCCGAAGGTCCGCGTGCACCTGGAACTGGCCGACGACCTGCTCAATATCTTCGGGTCCCCGGTGCATCTTTCCAAGACCGTTATGAACCTGATGGCCAATGCCGTGGAAGCGGCCACGGATGGCGGCGAGGTGGTGCTGGCGACGGAAAATCGTTATATCGATCGGCCGATCCGGGGTTACGATGACGTGGAGGAAGGGGATTTCGCGGTGCTCAGGGTGCGCGACACCGGGGTCGGCATATCCGCCGATGACCTGCCGCGGATTTTCGAACCCTTCTACACCAAGAAAGTCATGGGCCGAAGCGGTACCGGCCTCGGCATGGCGGTGGTCTGGGGCACGGTGAAAGACCACAACGCCTACATCGATGTGGAAAGCGAACTCGATCGAGGCAGCCGCTTTGAACTGTACTTTCCCATCACTCGCCAGAAAGTGGCCGGGCGCGATCATCCGTTGAGTCTGGCCGATTTCCGCGGTGATGAAACGGTGCTGGTGGTGGACGATGTGCCCGAGCAACGGGAAATCGCCACGGAATTCCTCGGCCGACTGGGTTACCGGGTGACCGCCCTGGCCAGCGGTGAAGAAGCGATAGCCTATTTGCGGGACGCCAAGGCCGACCTGCTGGTGCTCGATATGATCATGGACCCCGGGATCGATGGACTCACCACCTACAAGCAGATTCTCCGCTTCCATCCGGGCCAGAAAGCGATCATCGCCAGTGGCTTTTCCGAAACGGAAAACGTGAAGGAAGCTCAGCGCCTGGGCGCCGGTAAATACATCAAGAAGCCCTATACCCTGGAAAAATTGGGCTGGGCGGTGCGCAGCGAATTGGATCGCTGAGGCAATTCAACTTTTTAGAATAATTCTTTCTGGGGTATGCACTTTGCTCCAGTGATTATTCTGGGTCCTGGCCGCGATCCTCATCTATCGGATCGAGGTTTAAATTATCGAGGCCCTTATCATCGTTTCGGCCAATTTGAATAAAGATTAACCACGGAGTTCACGGAGAACACCGAGAAGACCCTTTCTTTTCGAGGCCTTCTCCGTGACCTCCGTGCTCTCTGTGGTGAATCATTCCCATAAAGTGGACGAAGCGATGATCATTGCCAATTATCGGTTTCGACAAGAAATGCCAAGGCTGGTCCCTTGAGAGTCGCAAGCCCGATTGGCTTACCATCGACCGCATCGGGCGCCGCGAAAGGCGGCGCCGGAGGCGGCGGGTACCTAGCGGCAGATCGTTTCCCGCAAGCCGGCCGGGCGCGAGTATAGCCCGGCGCGAGGAGAGTCCATGCAGAGCGCGTACCGGAATTTGAGCGATTTCATCCGCACCCTGGAGCAGGCCGGAGAATTGCTGCGGATCAAGGCACCGGTTTCCACCGATTTGGAAATCACTCAGATCACCGATCTGGCCAGCAAGAGCCCCGGCGGCGGCCGCGCATTGCTGTTCGAAAACGTGGTAGGGTCAGCGTTTCCGGTCCTGACCAACGCATTCGGCAGCGAACGGAGGATGGCCCTGGCCCTTGGGGTGACCGACCTGGACAGCCTGGCGGCGCGCCTGCGCGGCTTCATCCAGTTGGAACCACCGAAAAGCGTCGCCGACGGCCTCCGTCTGCTCCCCATGGGGCTCGATCTGCTCCGGTTCTTTCCACGCCGCTGGCGCTCGCGCCGCGATCCGCCCCCATGTCAGCAGGTGGTCTGGCGCGGCGCTCAAGTCGATCTTGGCAAACTCCCGATCCTCAAGTGCTGGCCCCAGGACGGGGGCCCCTTCGTGACGCTGCCGGTGGTGATCACCCGCAGCCTCACGACCGGTCGCCGCAACGCCGGCATGTACCGGCTCCAGGTCTACGACCGCAACACCACCGGGATGCACTGGCACATCCACAAGGACGGGTCCAACTATTATTCCGAGTACCGCAAAGCCGGCCGGCGGATGCCGGTGGCGGTGGCGATCGGCACCGATCCGGCCACTACCTACGCGGCCACGGCGCCGATGCCGCGGGGGATCGATGAGTTGATTCTGGCCGGCTTTATCCGGCGCAAACCGGTTACCCTGGCGCAATGCCTGACCATCGACCTGCAGGTGCCGGCGGAAGCGGAATTCGTTCTGGAAGGCTATGTGGATCCGGATGAATTGCGGATCGAGGGCCCGTTCGGCGACCACACCGGCTATTATTCCCTGACCGGCCCCTACCCGGTTTTCCATGTCACCGCCGTCACCCATCGGCGCCAACCGGTGTATCCGGCGACCATCGTCGGGCGGCCGCCGATGGAAGACTGCTACATGGCCAAGGCCACGGAACGGATCTTTCTGCCGCTGCTCAACACGGTGCTGCCGGAAATCAAGGACTACTGGCTGCCCTGGGAAGGGGTGTTCCACAACATCACGGTGATCGCCATCGCCAAGGAATACCCGGCCCACGCTCGCCGGATCATGAGCGCCCTGTGGGGCCAGGGCCAGATGAGCTTTTGCAAGGCCCTGGTGGTGGTGGATGAGTCCGCCGATCTCAAGAACCCGCGCGAACTGCTGCGCGCCATTCTCGATTCCATTGATCTCGCGGCGGATCTCTACCCGAGCGAAGGCATTCTGGACGTGCTCGATCACAGCGCGCCCGACCCCCTGTTCGGCGGCAAGCTGGGGATCGACGCCACCCTCCGGGTGGCCGGCGAACATCCCCGACAGGTGCGGGCCGCTTCCGACGCGCTGCCCGATGCGGCGACGGCGCTGGCCGCCGGGCAGCGGGTGGGTCCACGGCTGAGCGGTGCCCGGGTGGTGCCGCTATCGGCTCGAAACCCGGTGCTGCTGCTCAACTTCGCCAAGGACGGCACGGTTTCCGGGCGCGACCTGGCGGCACCGCTTTTGGCTCAACCGGAACTGGCCCCGTTCACCATCGTGGTGTTGTGCGATGCGGCCATCGATCTCGAGGATGCTTCCTGGGTCTGGTGGAAGGTGTTCAACAACGTCGATCCGAAGCGCGACCTGGTGCGCATAGGCGACCGCATGGTCGTGGACGCCACCAAGAAAGGGCCCGAAGACGGTCACCTCAGGCCCTGGCCGGACGATATCGTGATGACTCCGGACGTGGTGCGGCGGGTAGTGGAGCGGGCGCGGGACCTGGGCCTCGCCGATTGGGTTTAATCCTCCAGCTGACTGGCCCAGAAGGGATCGGTTATCTTCTGGTTTTCCAACCGGATGCAGGCGTAAATGGCCTGGTTGAACGGGGTGGAGATCCCCAGTTCCCGCCCAAGCCTGACCGCCATTCCATTCAGGGCCTCGATCTCCATCGGTCGGTGCCATTCCAGATCGCGCAGCATGGAACATTTGAAGCGTTTGTTGTAGGACTCGGCCAGGGCCACGGCATCGACCACCACCGGCTCGGCCAACACGATTCCCCGAGCCCGCGCCAGTTGCGCCACTTCGTCCATCACCCCCACCAGCAGTTCCCTGGTGGGCGGGCACGATAGGACCAGCCCGAGCGGCGCCCGCGACAAGGTGCTCACCCCGTGCACGGCGCAAATGAACAGGAACTTCCGCCACAGTTCCTCCTGGATGTTGTCGCTCAACTCGGCATCCACCCCGGCGTTTCGGAACAGGTCAAGCAGCCTTTCCGCCCGGTCGCTGTGCTGCCCGTCTTGTTCTCCGAACACGATCCGACCGGCCTTGCCGGTCTGGGCCACCACCCCGGGAGCGGCGATGGTCGACTCGATGTAGGCGGTACCGGCCAGGATGCGGTTGGCCCCATGGACCGCGCTCAACTTATCGAGGTTGTCGATCCCGTTTTGCAGCGTAAAAATGATGGTGTCGTCTTCGACCAACGGTTGGATAGCGCGCGCGGCGTCTTCGGTATCGTAGCTCTTGACGCAGAACAGCAGCAGGTCCACCGGGCCGATGTCGTCGGGGTCGCTGACGGCATGGATCATGACGCGGAAGCTCCCCTGCGCCGACACCACCTGCAGTCCGTCTTCCTGGATCGCCTGCAAGTGCTTGCCCCGGGCGATAAAATGAATATCCACTCCAGCCCGTGCCAGGAGTCCTCCGATATAACCGCCCACGCCTCCGGTTCCCATCACCCCGATCTTCATCGACCGCTCCTCCCGTTCGTTTGCGCGAACCCAGGCTTCGATCTCGACCCAGCCGCCGGGCAACACCGATTATTCCGTGACAAATTGAGCGAGTACCGTGCTTTGCGTAGGCTCGTATATAGCGCCAACAGGGGGCGACGTCAAATCAAACCTGAGCGTTCGGCCGGCCCTGATGATCGAGTTGCACAACAGCCGCGAACGCCGACCGGGCATGGGCGGGGAAAACGCGAACCGGCCGACGATAGCGATGCCGATACCGATGCCGATGCCGATTTGGACCGGCGGTTGGAGGAAAGCAAACATTTTGACAAATTTTGTCGCCGCGGCCACTATGCCATTCAAGCTTTAGCGCACTCACCGTTTGAATTGGGGGACCGCGATGAAGAATGTTTATCCCAGCGTGCTCGAATGCATCGGCCATACGCCGTTGATCCGGATCAATCGACTCAATCCCAATCCGCGCGTGACCCTCTATGCCAAGCTGGAATCCGCCAACCCCGGCGGATCCATCAAGGACCGGGCGGCCCTGGCGATGATCAATACCGCCGAACAGTCCGGTGAACTCACCAAGGACAAGATCATTCTCGAAGCCACCAGCGGCAACACCGGGATCGGCCTGGCCATGGTCGCGGCGGTCAAGGGCTACCGGCTGGTCCTGGCGATGCCGGAAACCGCCAGCATCGAACGGCAAAAGATTTTGAAGGCCCTGGGCGCCGAACTGCTGCTCACCCCGGGACCCCTCGGCACCGACGGCGCCATCGAAGAAGTCTACCGGCTGATGCGGGAGGAACCGGAGCGCTACTTCATGGCCGATCAATTCAACAACCCGGCCAATCCGAACGCCCACTACCTGGGCACCGGCCCGGAAATCTACGATCAGACCGACGGCCGGGTGAATGTGGTGGTGTGCGCTCTGGGGACTTCCGGCACGGCCATGGGCCTGGTGCGGGCCATGAAAGAACGCGATCCCAAGATCCGGGTGATGGCGGTGGAACCGTTCCAGGGCCACAAGATCCAGGGCTTGAAGAACATGAAGGAATCCTACATGCCCGGGATCTTCGACCGCCACGCCCTCGATCGGGTGCTCCACGTGAAGGACGAAGACGCGTTCGAGACCGCCCGCCGCCT
>Ga0100396_1003074_pt1 | contig 10898 bp, 8 predicted proteins | sample CryGeymeta201520_FD_81551 | JGI IMG/M metagenome (GOLD analysis project Ga0100396, IMG submission 81551) | Groundwater microbial communities from Crystal Geyser aquifers in Utah, USA - Crystal Geyser metaG 2015-20 | ecosystem: Environmental > Aquatic > Deep subsurface > Groundwater | place: USA... | reverse complement strand
GGCTGGAATAGAGCGCGCCCTCGACGCGTCCCGTGACCAGCGGCTGGGTCTTGGGCGTGCGCCCGAGCAGGTAGAGATCGCTGCGCGCGCCGATGGACTCGCCGCCTTGGTAGGCGTTGAAGTCGGGCAGCATGTCCAGCAACACGAGGCCGGCTTCGAGCAGCGCGGCCTGCTTCTCGAGGCCACGCTCGGCGGCACGTCGACTCTGACCGAAGGCGACCCAGAGGCGTCCGTCCAGCTTCAAGAGCTCGATGGCGCGGCTGATGAAGAGTCGGAAGCCTTCGATGGCGTAGGGGGGATCGGTGAAGACGCAACCGAAGCGCCCGGCCATGGGGCGCGGCATGGGATCGCGCAGATCGTGCTGGATGCAGCGCACGTCGAGGGTGCGCTCCTTGGCGGCGTCCTCCACGAACTGCAGCAGGCGGCTGTCCACGTCGACGAGGGTGGTCCGGCGATCGACGCCCACCAGGGGCAGCGCGAGGCTGACCAGATCGTCGTCGCCCAGGAAGCACAGCCCGCGCTGGACGTCACCGCGCTCGACCAGCAAGCGCGCGCGGCGCACGGAGGTGTCGGCGGTGGCGTGGATCTGATCGAGCTCTCGACGCGCGTCGGGCCTGTGTTCGACCAGCGCCTCGAAGGCCGGCAGCGTGGGATCGTCCTCGGACGCCGGTAGCGCCGAGCCCCGCGCGCACATCTCCATCCCGAGGGCGACCTGCCCATCGCGCGTGAGGCGATAGGTCCGGTGCTCCTCGAGGATGAAGCGTGGATGGAGACGCAGAGTCTCGCGCAGCACGGAGACCGCCTCCCCGGAGCGCCGCGACCATTCGCGCTCCTCGGGAGGAGGGGACGGCGCGAGCGCAGCCAGGGCCCTGAAGATGCCTTCGTTCATGGACGAGTCGAACCTCAGCTGAGTGCCCGAGCGGGCAAGGCGACTACGCTTCCACGAGGTCGTCGTCGTCCGTGTCGACATCCTCGACATCCTCGAGGTCATCGAGGTCATCGATCTCGTCAATCTCGTCGATGTCGTCGAGCACCTTGCTCCTCTTGGTGTCGAGGTGCTTGTCGATGTCCGAGATGTCGTTGTCGAAGTCGTTGATCTCGGCCGTGATGGCCACGCCCGTCTCCGGATCGTCGACCTTCTTGCCGCCGACCTTGGCCGCGCGGGCCAGGGTCACCCAGGTGAAGGAGTGGACGTCCATCAGGTCGCGGGGGTTGTGCCCCTGGGCCTTCAGGCGCTCGAAGAGCTGGTTCATCATGCCCTGGATGCGCACGTAGGCGGCGCCGGAGGGGCGCGTCTTGTAGCCCAGGTCGATGCCGAGGATCTCCGCCTGCTTGCGGAAGTAGATCGGTCGCACGAAGGTGTGGTGCTCGGGATCGAAGAAGCCGGGGAAGATCGTGGCGAGGCCCCAGCGTCCGCCGCCGCAGATGAGCGTGCGCACGAAGGAGTCGAAGCGATGGTCCATGCGGCCATCACCGTGGAAGAGAGCGTACATGGCCTTGGCGAAGAGCACCTCATGGGGCAGGTCCTCCGCCATCTCGGCCACCTTGCGCGTCTCCTGGGAGTGGAGCTGTCCGCGCACGGCGCCCAGGAATTCCTGAGCCCGCTCGTAGGCGCCCTTGCCACCGTTGGCGATGATCTCGGCCAGCACGGGCTCGGCGAAGAGCTTCTGGCTGAGCGCGACGGCCGCCTCCTTGGAGCGCTTCGTCTTGCCGATGCCGCGCTCACCCTCGGTGAAGAGAGGATCGTCGAAGCCGCCGGGGAAGCACTTCTCGAAGAATTGCACCTGGCCTTCGAAGGTCGCCACGGGGCGCAGGCCCTGATGGGTGATCTTCTTGGGCGCCCGGCTGCGGCCGGCGCTGGTCTGCTCCGCCACCACCTCGTCACGCCGCACGAAGATCGATTCGCGTTCGGCGACGTCAGGCGTCACGGGGACGAGACGCGGGATGAAGCTGCGCGCGAGGCGCTTCATGCCCAGGTCCGAGAAGACGAGGTGGACGGAGCTCTCGTCTTCTCCGATGAGAAGACCGATGCCCCATTTGGGATGCTGGTAGAAGAAGTCGCCGCTAGTGGTCACTGAAATTCCTGTGCCTAGAGCTGGGAGCGGCGGACTATAGCACACAATCGGACGATGTTTCGAGCCTACGTCAAACAGCCTGTCGTGATAGGGTCCGGCCGATGAATCTAGGCGCTGGATCGTGGGCTCCCGCCGACGGGAACGGGCCAGCCCCAGCGGACGGCGTAGAACGCTCCGGGGCTCGCACGTGGGCGGCCTCGGGCGCATCTGGGACGGTCCTGGGGTTCTGGGCCTGCCTGACCGTGCTGGCGATGCTCACCCTCTCGCCCACCCCCGCGCTGGCGTCGCCGCCCGATCTCCTGGGCTTCGGCGGACGCTCGCCGGGCATGGCGGGCACGGGCGTCTCCTTCGCGGACGACTACGAGGCGGTCTACCAGAACCCCGCTGGGCTCTCCCGAGCGCAGCACAGCGGCCTGTCCCTGGGGCTCCACGGCGCGGCCTTCGAGCTCTCCATCGACGGCTCCCGTCGTCCCCTCGAGGGTTCGCAGGCCTCGACCATCGGGCTGACCCTGCCCCTGCCCTTCGGGGGCGCGCTCCAGGATGTCTTCGTGCTCGGCACGGGCTTCTTCACACCGCTGAACGTCGTGCTGCGCAACGACGTGCTCTTCCCCGAGAACATCCAGTGGCCGGTGCTGAACCGCGCGCAGGCCGTGACCGTCATGATGGGCGTGGGGATCAACCTCAGCCGCTGGATCCCGGGCTTCCGCCTGGGCATCGGCGCCGCGGCCCTGGCCGACACCCAGGGCCGGCTCTTGGTGCAGCTCGACGATGGCGACCGCTTCGTCTCGCAGACCGAGACCCAGCTGTTGGCCAGCTTCAGCCCGATCGCGGGCGTCAACCTGGACGTGGGCCAGCTCTCCCTCGGTCTCGTCTACCGGGCCGAGGCGCGGGCCGACATCTCCCTGAACATCGTGACGGAGAACCTGCCCGTCAGCCTGCCCATCATCACCATCGAGGCGCTGGCCCAGTACGATCCCCACACGGTCTCGGCCGAGGCCTCGTATCACGTCACGGACGAGTGGCTCGTGGCCGCCAACCTGACCTACCGCCGCTGGTCGGCCTGGACGGGCTACGCGGGAGCCTCCACGGCCAGCTCCTTCCTGCCGCCCGCGCCCGGATTCCACGACACGATCTCACCACGCATCTCGGCCGAGTGGACGACCCAGCGCAATCGCACGCGCGCCTCCCTGCGCGCCGGTTACGCCTACGAGCCGAGCCCGGCGCCGGCGGCCCGCATGGCCGTGCAGCGCAACCCCGACGGTACCCCACGCATCGATCGCGACACGGGCGCTCCGGTGCTGATCCCCCTGCGCTTGCTCGACTCGAGCCGTCATCTCTTCACGGCCGGCGTAGGCTTCGACTACGAGACCTCCTTCGGGGCGCACCTCGTGTTCGATCTCTACGGGCAGCTGCAGCGACTGAATCACCGCACGATGGGCATTCCGGTTGCGGGAGGCACGTCCAACATGACGATCAAGGGCTTCATCCCTGCCTTCGGGTGGACCGGAGGGCTCGAGTGGTGATGCCTCGACTCCATATGCTGGCAAGCCGACGAGTCGGCGCGGGCACTCTGGCAAGCCGACGAGTCGGCGCGGGCACTCTGGCAAGCCGACGAGTCGGCGCTGGTATTCTGGCCGTGTCGACGGCGCTGGCGCTGGCGTCGCCTCGGACGGCGCACGCCAACGGCGTGGACACCAACGGCTTCATGTCGCGCTCCATCGCGCTCGGTGGAGCGGTGTCGGCGGACGTGCAGGACCCCAGCGCCAACTACTACAACCCGGCGGGCATCGTGCGTGGCGAAGGGCTGCGACTGATGCTCGGCTACAGCGACGTGCAGAGCCAGCTGTGGATCAACGGCGTGGACTCGAACGTCGAGCGCATGGCGGGCCTGGACTTCGGGCTGACCGCGCCGGTGAAGCTCGGGAGCGTGGACCTGGGCTTCGGCCTGGGCCTGCACCTGCCGGACCAGCGCCTCTCGCGCACGCGCTCCTCGCTGGTCGACCGCCCGCGCTGGGAGCTCTTCGACACGCGCCCGCACAAGGTCTTCATCTCCGCCAATCTCGGCGTGAGGCTCACCCGTTGGCTGCTCTTGGGCGCCGGCATCACCTTCCAATCCCCGAGCGTGCTCGAGCTGAACATCCGCGGCGAGGCGGACGCGCTCCAACCCGAGCGTCGCTCCCACCTCGAGCACGAGTTCCGCGGAGACCTCACCTCGATTCGCTACCCCGACGCGGGTATGCAGCTGCTGCTCCCCGAGGGCGTCTCCGTGGGCGTCACCTATCGCGGCGCGTTCGAGTTGAAGAACACCATCCGCGCGACGGTCGATGGGGACATCACGGGCCTGGGTGATCCCATCCCGCTCGCCTTCACCCTCGAGAGCATCAGCGTCTCGACCTACGTGCCTCAGCAGGTCGACATGGGCCTGGCCTGGCGCCCCGAGTTCTGGCCGCGCCTGCGCGTCGGCTTCGATCTCGTCTGGATCGATTGGTCCAAGCACTCGAGCCTGATCCCCACGGAGGACATCGTGCTCACGCTCGATCCGCCGCCGGGGCTGGGCATCAACGTCCCGAGCGAGATCGTGGGTCGACGTCCGATCGCCATGAACCTGAAGGATCGCTTCGTGCCTCGCGTGGGCATCGAGCTGCGCGCCCTCGACGAGGCCCGCTACGCCCTCGATCTGCGCGCTGGATACGTGTACGAGCGCACGCCCTTCCCGGCCCAGACCGCCGTGACGAACTTCATCGACAGCACGCGCCATCAGGTCTCGGTCGGAGCCGGCATCACTCTGCGCGGGCTCGAGCCGGTGCTGCGCGGAGGCATCCGCCTGGACGCGCACTTCAGCTACATGCGGGTGATGGAGCGGCAGCACGTCAAGGACTCGCTGGTGGATCCGGTGGGCGATTACGTCGCCGGGGGTCATCAATTCGGGGCGGGCGTCGCCGCGGAGATCGCGTTCGAATGACTCGCCTTCGCACAAGCCTGGCCCTGCTCCTGCTGCTGGGATGCGGCACGCTCGGAACGGAGACCGACTTCCCGGGCGCCATCACCACCAGCGGTGTGGGCCCCTTCCGTCAGCTCGAGCGCTACGAGACGGGCATCCCTCGCGCCCCGGCGGGTCAGGCCGTGGACGCGCACGCGCTCTTCGTCGACAGCGGCGCGGCCGCGGGCGGGCAGCTCTTCTACGCCGCCGCCGAGATCCTGGCAGACCCACCCGAGCGCGACGCGACCCTCCCCTCCTACGCCATCGACTGGGCACAGGCCGACGGGCGAGGGATCTACCGCGCGGCGTCGGGCGGCTTCAGCGGCACGCTCGCGGGCGAGTCCGTCTCCCTGCCCGGCTTCGCCCCCGGGGAGCGCGTGCTCTCGGCCGAGCAGAGCTGGGAAGGAGGAGAGGTCTTCGATCCCTGCCCCGTCATGCTCGCGGACGGACGACTGCGCCTCTATTACGCGGCCGCCTTTGGCATCGGCGTCGCGGAAGCCAGCGCGCCCGACGCCGCGCTCACGCGCGTGGGCGATGGACCCATCCTGGCTCCGGACGCCAGCATCGGCGCAGGCGGGACGCCGCGTAGCCCGGCGGTGGTGGATCTCGGTTCCGAGGGCGTGCTGCTCTATTACGACGTCGGCGACGGCGTGCGCGTGGCGCGCAGCGAGGACGGCCTGAGCTTCACGCCGGTGGACACCGATCCCTCGACGCCGGCCATCGACCCCATCTACACCACGCCGCCCGAGCCCGGGCCCGACGCGCCGACGGAAGGCATCCCGAGCATGCCCGGCGCCACGGCGGCCATCACGCCCACCGGTCGCAGGGTGATCCGCCTCTACTTCGAAGTGCCCGAGGACGACGGCACGCGCATCGTCAGCGTCTCCGCCAGCTCGGATGGCGTGCTCTTCGAACGCTACGGCGCGGCCTCCTTCAAGGGCGACGACCCGGGCGCGCCGCGACCCTGGCTGCACGACGACGGCGCCACGCTCCTGGTCAGCCACATCACACGCCAGCAGGGCGGCCTGGAAGCGGGCGCCCTCGTGCTCGCCATCACCCCCGCGAACCGACACCTGGCCGACGAACCCTGACGCAGCGCTAGCTCCTTCCGCTCGACGAAGAGTCCGAGGGAGTGGTCGTGCGGGGACGCGGGCGAGGCGGGAAGAAGCGTAGGACGGCGCCCGCCTGCGGGCGCACGGAGACCACGCGAAAGAGCAGCGAGCCATAGCTGATGGGCTCCATGGGTCGCAGCTCGGACAGCTGCCGAACCTGCATGGCGACGACGAGCAGCCGCAGCGCGGAGGACGCGCAGAAGACGAACAGGAACGGGTTGAGTCCCAGCGGGGCCAGCTTGACCAGGAGCGCACCCAGCGAGGCGCCGGCGAAGAGCATGATGCCGTTCGCCATGTTCATGGCGGCTGCCAGGCGAGTGCGTTCAGCGGCGGGTGCGGACTCCAGCAAGAACGTGAACGAGCACAGTTCGTGTCCCGCCCAGGCCAATCCGGACCACACCTGCGCCAGCAAGAGCACGACGAGTTGGGCCTTGGGCCAGGTGGCGGGCACGAGCCAGGGCAGGGGCAGAGCGACGATGAGCCAGCCGGAGAGCACGAGGCAGCGTCGCGCGCCAAAGCGATCGGCGGCGCGTCCCCAGAGCGGCAGGAAGACGAACTTGGAGAGCACCGCGATGCCCGTCACCAAAGTGAACGTGGCGTAGGACCACGCCAATCCCCCTCCGCCACGAGTCCGAAGCATGAAGGGCGCGAAGTAGGGAGCCGCGACGTACACGGCAAAGCTCATGGAGCTCAGGTAGAGGACGAGGCGCCTGCGCGGAGGGTTCTCGAACGTGCGGCGAAGGCTGAGCCAGGCGCTCTGGTCCGGTGCAGTCGCGGCGGTGGCCTCGTGCTGCATCCACAACAGCGCGAACGAGACGAGCCGCGCCAGCAGAGACAGGCCAAAGATGGCCGCGAACCCCCACCACGCCGCGCGATGGTCGCGAAACTCCGTCAGCGCCAGACCGGCGAGCACCATGCTGCCAAAGGTCGCGAGCTGCATGACGCGACTGCGTCGGCCAAAATACGCCCCGCGATGCGCCGACGGCACGAGGTCGCCGAGCCAGGAGCTCCAGGCGGGCGCAGCCACCAGCTGGAACGTCCAGTAGGCGCAGACGCTCGTGACGAGCAGCGCCGAGCGCCAATGGGCGGGACACCACGTGAGACCGAAGATCGGCACGAAGGTCAGCGCCTGAAGCGACACGCACCACAGCACCAAGCGCCGACGAGAGCGGGCGAGGCGGATCAGCCACTCGGTCGCCAACTGCGAGAGAGAGCCTATCAGCTGGGGGAACGCCACCAGCGCCCCCAGCACCCCATTGGAGGCGCCGAGGAAGATGGCCCACGGCACGAAGTAGCTCTCGCCGGCTCCGACCATGACCGAGTACCCCACGCCGTCGTAGACGGAGAGTCGCAGCGTGCGCGCGACACGATCGTCTGTGGGAGTTGGCATCGGACGCGGACGCTACGACGCTTCGCGGCGCGGGCCAGCAGACGCAGACGCGTCCGCACGCGTTCGACCGGCGACGAGCCCAATGGCCGCCCCAGCCTGCCGGCCTTCGAGGCCAAAGAGAGCGCCTGGCGAAAAGCACTGGGTGCCTATTGACACTAAGTGCCATCAGATTATGTTCCGGCCATGGAGTTGGCCACGAACCTACGGGACCGCAAGAAGGAGCGCACACGCGAGGCGCTCTTCGACGCGGCCATGGTGCTGTTCTCGGAGCGCGGCTTCGCCGGCACGACGGTGGACGACCTGGCCGCCGAGGCGCAGGTCTCACGCCGCACCTTCTTCCGCTACTTCCCGGAGAAGGAGGCCGTCGTCTTCCCCTGGGACGGAGAACGGCTGACGCGCTTCGAGGCCATCCTGGGCGAGGCGAGCGCGGACGAAGAGCCCTTCGACAGCATCCGCCGCGCGCTGCTCGCGCTGGCGGACGAGTACATGGGCAAGGCCAAGGACATGCTGGTCCAGCATCAGCTGATCGAGAGCGCGCCCCAGCTCCTGGCCTATGAGCGGAAGCTCGACCGGCGCTGGGAGGAGGCGCTGGCGGCCGCCCTCGGACGCGGCGCACATGGCGCGAAGCAGGAGCGCGAGGCGCGCATCCTGGCCGGAGCGATGATGGGCGCGATCCGCGCGACCCTGGCGGAGTGGTTCGCCGGCGGAGCCCGCGCAGACCTCGCCGAGATGGGCCAGCAGGCCCTCGATCTGATCGAGCACGGCGCTCGCCGACGTCGATGACGACGTCGCGGGACGCAAGACAAGCCGCGGCAGAGCCGCGAGGAGCAAGAAGATGACGATGCGTATTCCAGAGAAGGGTGCGAGCGAGGCCGACCTCTTCGCCGCCATGCAAGACTTCCGCAGCGGCGACCTGCCGTGGAGAGAGGGCCGCGTCTTCGGCTACACCTTCGACGGTGGCCTCGCGGTCGAGAAGGTCGCCAAGCGCGCCTTCTCCGAGTTCCTCACCGAGAATGCCCTCGATCCCACGGTCTTCCCGAGCCTCTTGCGCTTCGAGAACGAGATCGTCTCCATGGCTGCGAACCACCTGCGTGGTGACCAGGACGTGGTCGGCAACTTCTCGAGCGGTGGCACGGAGAGCATCATCCTCGCGGTGAAGTCCGCGCGCGATCACGCTCGCGTCACGCACCCCGAGGTGAAGAACCCCAAGATGCTCCTGCCCGTGACGGCCCACGCGGCCTTCCACAAGGCGGCCCACTACCTGGGCGTCGAGGTGCTGCCGCTGCCGGTGAACAAGCAGACCTTCAAGGCCGACATGGACGCGGCGCGCGAGCTGATGAACGACGACGTCATCCTGATCGTCGGCTCCTCACCCTCCTACGCCCACGGCGTCGTGGATCCGATCGTGGAGCTCGCGGCCTTGGCCAAGGAGCGCGGCGTGTGGATGCACGTGGACGCCTGCATCGGCGGCTTCTTGCTCCCCTACTTCCGCAAGCTCGGCCACGAGGTGCCAGACTTCGACTTCACGGTCGATGGCGTCTCGAGCATCTCGATGGATCTGCACAAGTACGCCTACTGTCCCAAGGGCGCGTCCGTCGTGCTCTATCGCAACAGCGACCTGCGCAAGCACCAGCTCTTCGCGACCTCGCACTGGACGGGCTACACCATCGTCAACACCACCATTCAGAGCAGCAAGAGCGGGGGACCCTTGGCGGCGGCGTGGGCCGTGCTGCGCTTCCTGGGCGAAGAGGGCTACCTCGACCTGACCCGGCGCATCAAGCAGACGACCGACGCCCTGGTCGAGGGCATCGAAGCCATCGACGGCCTCAGGCTCCTGGCCCAGCCGGAGATGAGCTTGATCTCCTTCGTGTCGGACGACGTGAACCTCTTCCAGCTCGCCGACCTGATGCGGGAGCGCGGCTGGTACGTGCAGCCCCAGCTCTCCTTCGAGGACTACCCGGCCAACATCCACCTGTCGGTGGATCCGGGAAACCATGGCTTCGAGGAGCCCTTCCTCAGCGCGCTGGCCGACGCCGCTCGCGCCGCGCGCGCCAACCCGAAGACCGATCTGCCCGCGCTCGCCGCGCAGGTCAGCGGCTTCTTCGGCGCCATGCCGCCCGAGGCCATCACCGAGGACGTGATGGCGAAGATGCTCGGCCTCGCGGGCGTGTCCGGGCAGGGCCTGCCGCACGAGATGGCCGAGGTGAACACCGTGCTCGACTCTCTGCCGCCTTCCATTCGCGAGCGTCTGTTGACGCTCTTCGTGAACGATCTCTTCGTTCAAAGCGGCGACTGATCGCGCACGACGGATCGTCACATCGATCGGTCGTCACAGCGGTCGGTCGTCACAGCGAAGTTCGAACCGAGCTTCGCTAAGGGGTGGTATGGTGGGGCGTGCACCTCTCCTCACTCCATATCTACCCGATCAAGAGCTGCGGTGGCCTGAGCCTCGAGCGCGCATCACTGGATGCTCGAGGCTTGGCGCACGATCGACGCTTCATGCTCGTGGACGACGCCGGCGTCTTCGTCACTCAACGCGAGGAGCCGGCGATGGCGCTCTTCCATTGCGGCTTCGACGGCGACGACGTGGTGGTCAGCCACGACGCGATGGGCGCGATCCACATCCCGCTCCACGGCGACGGGGAGCGGGTCGAGGTACGCGTCTGGAAGGACAAGGTGTCGGCCATCCTGTGCCCCGAGGCCTCGGCCTATTTCAGGCGCGCCCTCGACAGGTCCGTGCGGCTCGTGCGCCTGCCCGAGGACGCGACCCGCGTGGCGAACCCGGCGCGCGCCGGCGCAGGCCACCTCGTCTCCTTCGCCGACGGCTATCCGCTCCTGCTCACCAGCAAGGCGTCCCTCGCGGATCTCGAGGCGCGAGCCGGACGTGAGTTCTCCATGCGGCGCTTTCGGCCCAACCTGGTGGTCTCGGGTCTGCCTGCCTGGGCGGAGGACGAGCTGACGTCCTTCACCGTCGGAGATGTCGCGATGCGCGCGGTCAAACCGTGCGAGCGCTGCGCCATCACGACCGTGGATCCCCTCACTGGCGGTCGCGACGAGGAACCCCTGCGCACCCTCGCCAGCTTCCGAAAGCACGACGGCAAGGTGCGCTTCGGCGTGAACGTCGTGCACGACGAGCCCGGGGAGCTCGAGGTCGGCCAACCCATCGAGCTCGGCTAGACGCATTCGTGCCGCGGATCCGCGCGACCTGCCCAGCCAACCGTCGCCCTAAGCGTCCGCCGGAAAATAAACTGGCCTTCCTGCGCCGATCCATCCCCGCTCGCTGCGTTGCTCGTCGCTCACATACCCCCGGTATGCTCGCTCCTCGCGCCTTGCGAGCGGGG
>Ga0100396_1003062_pt1 | contig 10923 bp, 10 predicted proteins | sample CryGeymeta201520_FD_81551 | JGI IMG/M metagenome (GOLD analysis project Ga0100396, IMG submission 81551) | Groundwater microbial communities from Crystal Geyser aquifers in Utah, USA - Crystal Geyser metaG 2015-20 | ecosystem: Environmental > Aquatic > Deep subsurface > Groundwater | place: USA... | reverse complement strand
ATCGAGGGACCCGGCATCATCGTCGTCGCGCCGGGCCCGGGTCTGGCCCGAGTCTTCAAGAGCCTGGGGGCGCACATCGTCGTCTCCAGCGGCCAAACCATGAACCCGAGCACGCAAGAGCTTTACGAGGCCATCCAACGGCTGCCTGCCGACCAAGTTATCATTCTGCCGAACAACGGCAACATCATCATGGCCGCCCAACAAGCTCAGGCGCTGATCGAGCAGGACGAGAGCGCCGGCAAGGCGGTCGCGGTGGTGCCCAGCAAGAGCGTGCCCCAGGGCATCAGCGGGCTGCTGGCGCTCAACCTGCACGCCGAACTGGACCACAACGTCCGCATCATGACCGCCGCACTGAGCCACGTCCAGACGGGCGAGGTCACCGTCGCGGTGCAGGACGCCCATTTCGGTTCGTTCCCGAACGACAGCATCGATGTGAAGGCTGGTGACGTCATCGGATTGCTGAATGACAACCTCACGACCACCGGGCCTAACGCGGAAGAGGTCGTCAAGATCCTGCTGGAGCAGATGGCGGCCGAAGAGCTTGAGGTCATCACCCTGTATTACGGGGAACCCACCAACGCCGAGACGGCCGAGGCGTTGCAGGCAGCCCTGGGCGAATCGTACACCGCACAGGAAATCGAGATCGTCAACGGTGGGCAACCGTTCTATCACTACATTATCTCAGCCGAATGAGGCCGTTCCAGAAAAATAGATGTCCCAAGCTCGCCGGTTTTCCCGGGGATCTCAGGGGGTTTGTATCTTCTCAATAATCTGGGGACAGCTCGGGCTGGTCTCCGACCGTACCCGTCGTGGCTCGGTCAGGAGACCGGCCACAGCAAGTAAAGCCCCGAATAATCGAGAAGATACGGGGGTTTGGGGATAAGTATTTTTCTGGAACTTACTGAGCGCTTGCGGAGTGAACCGTGGCACAGGTCAAAATCGTAACCGATAGCAACGCCTTCTTCCCGAACCCAGACGTGATCGAGGAATTGGGCATCGAAGTGGTGCCGTTGCCGATCCACGTCGGCGGGCAAACCTACCCTGAACGCGTCAACTTCACCGATGAAGCTTTTCTGCGCAAGCTGGCTCAGGACCAAAAAGGGGTCTATGTGGACGCACCCTCGGTGGATCAGATGCAGAAGCTGTTCGCCCGGCTGGGCCAAACCAGCGATCGGATCATCTGCATCCACATCTCCAGCGCGCTGAACGACATCGCCGAGGTCACGCGTGAGGCGGCCGGGAGCTTCATGGGCCGGCAACGGATCGTCATCCTGGATACCGCCACCACGTCCGCTGGCCTGGGCCTGATCGTCGAGGCCGCCGCGCGCGCCGCGGCGGCCGGCGCGGCTCAGGCCGAAGTGGTGCGGATCGTCCGGGGCATGATACCGCACATGTACGCCCTGGTCTTCTCCGACACGCTCGAATATCTGGAGGCCTGGGGCCGGCTCGGGTCCGCGCAAACCCTGTTGGGCACCATGTTGGGCCTGAAACCGTTCTCCACCATGGAGGACGGCGACCTGCTGCCCATCGAAAAGGTGCGCAACTACGGCCGCGCAGTTGACAAACTGTACGAGTTCATCATCGAGTTCTCCCACGTCGAGCAGATGTTTGTGATTCAGCACGAGTTTGAGACCGAAACTGCGCAACTCCTGGAACGACTGGAACTGGCTTTCCCGGCGCGTGAGTTCCCGGTCATTGGCTACCCGCCATCGCTGGCAGTCCATATCGGCCCCAAAGCGATGGGGGTGATCGTCTACGAAGGAGACCGGTGACGCGTGTCGAGCCATCTCATATGAGCAACAACGCTTTCTCCCGTTTGCTGAAAGTTCTGAGCCTGGAGCGCAAACAGGGCTATCGCAACAAGGCCGTCATCGGCGGGCTGGACAAGTTTGCCAGCCGCTGGGAGGCCGACGCGCAGGCCGAGGCGCGCAACCCGGCCGCGGTTTCGGAGATCGTATCCCTGCTGCTCGGCTATCCGGCGATCGACGACCCGGCCGCCCGTGAGCGGATCCTCGATCAGATCGTGCGGCGAACCAGAGATGCCACCGCCTCGGAGACGCTGACCACCGACACAGCGCAAGTCCTCGCGCCCGAGGCCCGCCCCGCGGCGCTACCACCCATCAGTCGGCCGGCCCCCGCGCCGGAGCCAGCGCCCGTGCCAGTGCCGGGGGAGCCAGCGGCCGAAGAGATCGCGTTGCCGCCGCTCAGCAAACCCGCGCCGCCCGCATCAGAGGTCAGCGCGCCCCCGGAGCCGGCGCCCACTCGCCCCATGCCGGCCCTGAGCAAACCGGAAACCGAACCGCGGGCTTCCGCGCCCAACCATGCAGCGCTTTCGACCGGCCGTGCGGTCGCCCCGGTGCGGCCGCCGGTCGCCAAGGCTGCCGAACCCCAGACGCCGGCCCAGGCGCCGAGCGGTGGGCTGGACGCGCCGGTCACGCGGCTGCCGAATATCGGCGTCACCTTTGCCCAGAAGCTGGCCAGGCTCGGCGTGAACACGGTGCGCGATCTGCTCTACCTGTTGCCGCGGCGGTACGACGACTACAGCCTCCTGCGCACCATCGACACATTGGAATACGGCGAAGAGGTGACCGTGATCGGCACCGTCTGGGAGCTGAAAGCCCGCACCATCGGTGACAATCGCGACGGCGACCGCCGCATGATCACCGCGGTGGTCGGTGATGGCACAGGCCAGATGGAGATGACCTGGTTCAATCCGTATGTCGAACGCAGACTGCGCGCGGGTCGGGCCTTCAGCTTCAGCGGCAAGGTGGACAGCTATCGGGGGCGGCTGCTGATGCGCAACCCGGAGTTCGAGCCGTTGGAGAAGAGCCAGGTGCACACCGGCCGGCTGGTACCCGTGTACCCGCTCACCCAAGGCATCACCGCGCGTTGGCTGCGGCGGGTGATCCGCAAGGCCGTGGACGCCTGGACGGTCAACCTGGACGATTTCCTGCCTGAGGCGGTGCGCCGAGAGAACCGCCTGCTGCCGCTCTCTGAGGCTTTGGAGCAGATTCACTTCCCCGTCAACCAGGAGCGGTTGCAGGCCGCCCACCGCCGGCTCAGCTTCGATGAGTTCTTCATCCTGCAATTGGGCATCCTGGGCCACCGCAAGCGATTCCGGGACCAGCCCGCCCGCACCCTGCGCGCCGATGACGCGGTCTTTGCGCCGTTCCTGGCCACCCTGCCCTTCTCACTGACGGCCGCTCAGCGCCGGGTATTGGGGGACATCGCCGCGGACCTGGGCGGCAGCCGGCCGATGAGCCGCTTGCTCCAGGGGGATGTCGGGTCGGGAAAGACCGCCGTAGCTGCGGCCGCGCTATGGGCCGCAGTCGCGAACGGGACCCAGGCCGCGATCATGGCGCCCACAGAAATCCTGGCCGAACAGCACGCCCGCTCGTTCGGCGCCCTGTTCGCCAATCTGCCCCATCCACTGACCGGCCAACCGATTCAGGTGACCCTGCTGACCGGGAGCATGCGTCGATCTGAACGCGACGCGGCGTTGGCGGCCCTGGCCGCGGGCAAGATCGACATCGCCGTGGGTACCCATGCATTGATTCAGGAAAACGTAGTTTTCCGGGAATTGGCCGTGGCCGTCGTGGACGAGCAACATCGCTTCGGGGTCGAGCAGCGCGCGGCATTGCGTCACAAAGGGCTCCCGCCGCATGTCCTGGTCATGAGCGCCACTCCCATCCCGCGCTCCCTGGCCCTGACCATCTACGGTGATCTGGACATCTCGGTGATCGACGAGATGCCTGCCGGCCGCACGCCGGTGAAAACCAAATGGCTGACATCCGACCAGCACGAACGCGTCTACGGCTTCATCGGTCGGCAGGCGGCCAGCGGCCAGCAGGCCTTCATCGTCTACCCGCTGGTGGAGGAGACAGAAACTGGCGACGGCAACGCTGCGGTGCAGGAACATGCCCGCCTCCAGAACGAAATCTTCCCCAACCTGCGCCTGGGATTGCTGCATGGCCGCATGAAAGGCGAGGAGAAGGAGGGTGTCATGCGGGCTTTCAGCCGCGGCGAGCTCGATGTTCTGGTCGCCACGTCCGTCGTCGAGGTCGGCATCGATGTGCCCAACGCCACCGTGATCTTGATCGAGGGCGCCGAGCGGTTCGGCCTGGCCCAATTGCATCAGTTCCGGGGCCGCGTCGGCCGGGGCCAGCACGCGTCCTACTGTGTCCTGATCTCCGACGCGACCGAGGGTGAGAGCCTGAAGCGCCTGCACGCGCTGGAGCAAAGCAACGACGGCTTTGCCCTGGCGCAGATCGATCTGGAGATGCGCGGGCCGGGTGACTTCTTCGGCGCCCGCCAGAGCGGCATCCCGGCGCTGCGTACAGCCGAGCTGAGCGACTTGCGGACGTTGGAGGCGGCTCGATCCTCCGCTCAGCGCCTGTTCGAGCGCGACCCGCAGTTGGAGCTACCCGAACATCGCGCATTGGCCGCGCAAGTCGCTACGTTTTGGGCCAGCGCCGTGGACGCGAGTTAGGTGGTTGGTTTGCTGACCCGGTGACTACGCGCGCCCGGCGCCACGGCGCATGAAAACCTCACCCCCCTGCCCCCCTCTCCTGCCAGGAGAGGGGGAAGTGCGGCTCCCCCTTCCCTCGCAGGGAAGGGGGTTGGGGGGTTAGGTGCGATTTTCAGGACAGGCTCGCCGATTTGCCGATTCAAAGGACTGGCTATGATCCGTGCCCTATATCCAGGCACTTTTGACCCGATTCACAACGGCCACGTGGACATCGCGGCCCGTGCGGCAACTCTGTTCGACGAGTTGGTGATCGGGATTTACGACAGCCCGCCCAAGATGCTGCTGTTGGACACCGCGCTGCGCGTCGCCCTGGCCGAAGGGGCGCTCGCCCACCTGGCCAACGTGCGCGTGCTGCCCTACCAGGGGCTCACCGTCGCGTTTGCCCGAGAGATCGGCGCGTCGGTCATGGTGCGGGGGTTGCGGGCCATCTCGGACTTCGAGTTCGAGTTCCAGATGGCGTTGACCAACAAGAAACTCGCGCCGGATATCGAGTTCGTCAGCCTGATGACCAGCCTGGAGTATGCCTATCTGAGTTCGACCATCCTGAAGGAGATTGCGGCATTGCGGGGCGACATCTCCGGCCTGGCGCCCCTGGCCGTGCAGACGGCCCTACAAGCCCATTTCGATGAATTGGGGCACGCGGCCCGGCACGGAGTGCCGATGGTTTCATCACGAGACTGAGTTGGATCGACCGCCACAGCCTTTCAGCCGATACGAGGTGCGCCACAGCCATGTTGAGCTTAATCGACGAACTCGAAGACCTGTTGCAGCGCGCCCTCCGCGTGCCCGTCAGCGGCAGAATCCTGGTCAATGAAACCGCCATTCGGCGCATCATCGACGAGATGCGCGCGGCCGCGCCCGACGAAGTGCGGCTGGGGCAACGGATCGCCAGCGAGCGCGAGCGCATCCTGGCCGATGCGCGGGCGCAAGCGCGGCGGATCTCGGAGGAGGCCCAGGCTCAGTTGAACACCCGGCTGGATGAGCACGGCATAGTTCAGGCCGCGCGGCAGCGGGCGCGCGAGATCCAGGGGGACGCCGACCGAAACTCCGCCGCCCTGCGCGCCGATGCCAACCACTACGTGATCAGCCAGCTCAACGCACTGGAAACCCGCTTGCAGCGCCTGCTGCGCGAGGTGCAGGCCGGTCAACGCACGCTGAAGCAAGATAGCGACCAGCATTCGGAAGAGGGCAGCCAATCTTGACAGAGGCGCCCCTCTGGCCTATAATAATCGCTTGGCGCTGAGGCGCCTTATTTTACGCGCCGGTCTCAACCGCCATCGACGGAAACTTGACTGCGCCCGGATGGCTTCCCAGCAGGGTAGGGCATCGTGATCGACAATCTGACCTTCAACGTCGCACAACTGCTCAAGGACCCCGTCGGGGCAACTCGCACTGGGGACGTGGTGGCCGACGTGGGACATCTGGCGCCCGAGCTACAGCAAGTCGAGGACGCGCCCGCGGCGGTGCTGAGCGGCTCTGTGCGCTTGATGCACATCAACGACGGCATCCTGGCGCAGGGGATGTTGCATACCCAGGTCATGCTGCCGTGTGCGCGCTGCCTGAATCCAGTCAGTGTGCCGTTGGACGTCGAGCTCGAAGAGATCTTCGTGCCGACGATCAACATCGTCACTGGAAAATCGATCGCTCCCGAAGAAGAAGATCGGGCGCTGTGGGTCGATGAAAACCACATCCTGGATCTGCGCGAGGTGCTGCGCCAGGATGTCATGTTGGCCAGCCTCATATATGTGCTGTGCCGGGAGGATTGTCAGGGGCTTTGTCCCACGTGTGGGCAAAACCTGAACGAAGGCCCTTGCGATTGTCAACCCGAGCCAGACCCGCGCTGGGCCGTGCTGGCTGCCTTATTGAAAAACTCAGAATGAAGGAGTATTCTCGTGCCACCTCTTCCAAAGCGTAAGATATCCAAAGGGCGGCGGGACCGCCGCCGCGCCCACGATGCTTTGTCGCCGATGCATCTGGTGCGCTGTTCGCAGTGCGGCAGCATGCGGCGGCCACATCACGTCTGCCCTGAGTGCGGCGTCTATCGCGGCGAGACCTTCCTTGAAGTAGAAGCCGAAAAATAGGTCCGCGCACAGCCATCGGGGCAACTTGTCGACGAGAACGGGGGATCTGGGGCCTCACCCACGTCCCCTTTCTTGTCAGACCTGACAGGTTTCACGGATCACTTTTCGGCGTAAATGCCCGTCTGATCGGGTCGAATCTGGCTAAAAACGACACCTTCGGAAACCTGTCAGGTCTTAACAGACCTGACAGGTTTCACGGATCACTTTTCGGCGTAAATGCCCGTCTGATCGGGTCGAATCTGGCTAAAAACGACACCTTCGAAAACCTGTCAGGTCTTAACTTAGATGACGGTGAGAGACACATGACCCACACCGCCTACCTTTTCCCCGGACAAGGCTCGCAGACGGTCGGCATGGGCCAGGCATTGGCCGAGGGCTATCCTGTTGCCCGAGACACGTTCGCGGAAGCGGACACCATCCTGGGCTTCGCGCTCTCCGCGCTCTGCTTTTCGGGACCGGCCGAAACGCTGACCGAAACCCGCAACGCCCAGCCCGCGCTCCTGACCACCAGCATCGCGGCGCTGCGTGCGCTCCAGACCGCGCGGCCCGCCCTGCCCTCGCCCTGCTGTGTGGCGGGTCACAGCCTGGGCGAATACAGCGCCCTGGTAGCGGCCGGGGCGCTGCGCTTTGCTGACGCGGTGCGGTTGACGCGCGTGCGCGGCGAATTGATGGCGCAGGCCGGCGCGGCGCACTCCGGCAGCATGGCAGCCATCTTGCGGCTGGAGGATGCTGCGGTCGCCGCGCTCTGCGCGCAGGCCGCCGCGGAGACGGGAGATGTGGTGCAGCCCGCCAACTATAACTCACCGGGGCAGGTGGTCATCTCAGGAGGGCCGGCCGGGATCGCCGCGGCGGCGGCGCTGGCCAAGGCCGCGGGCGGCCGGGCCATGCCGCTGGCAGTCAGCATCGCCGCGCACTCGGCGTTGATGGGACCGATTGCGGCTGAATTTGCGGCGCATCTGGCCGCAACGGACTTCTCAGCGCCCCGGTTCCCGGTGATCGGCAACGTCCAGGCCGCACCGCTCACCACCCCGGACGAAATCCGCCAGGAGCTGACGGCCCAACTCACCGCGCCCGTACGCTGGACCGCGTCGGTGACATACATGACAGGAGCCGGCGCGACGCGGTTTGTCGAGATCGGCGCCGGTAGCGTCTTGACCGGGTTGGTGAAACGGATCGCGGCCGATGTGGAGACGGCGACCGTTGGGACGGCGGAGGAGATTGGGGCTTTGAGGAGTAACGAGTAATGCGTGGGGCGTGGAGTGTGGAGTGTGGAGTGTGGAGCGTAGTACGCGCAGCGTAGGACGCACACACCAGCACTTGTGACTCGTAACTCGTGACTCGTCACGTTTTACGTTTTACGTTTTCCTTTCACGCCTCACACGGCATCCGCCGACACTGGGAGACTAACGTTATGTTACACGGCAAAATCGCCATCGTCACCGGCAGCTCACGAGGCATCGGCGCAACCATCGCCAAGGAATTGGGCGCGCAGGGCGCGACCGTTGTGGTCAACCACCGGGACAGCGCGGCCCAGGCAGAGGCCGTGGTAATCGAAATCGCCGCGGGCGCGGGCAGCGCGATCGCCATCCAGGCGGATGTCAGCGTCTTCGCCGAAGCGCAGCGGCTGATCAAGGAGACCCTTGACCGTTTCGGCCGCGTGGATATCCTGGTCAACAACGCGGGGACGACCCGCGACACCCTGCTGCTGATGATGAGCGAGACCGATTGGGATACCGTCATCGCGACCAACCTCAAGAGCGCCTACAACTGCACCAAAGCGGCACTGCGCCCGATGCTGAAACAGCGCTATGGGCGAGTGATCAACATCTCGTCAGTATCGGGGTTGGCGGGTCAAGCAGGTCAAACCAACTACTCCGCGTCCAAGGCGGGCTTGATCGGTTTCACCAAGGCTTTGGCGAAAGAGGTGGGCTCACGCGGCATCACTGCGAACGCTGTTGCACCCGGTTTCGTGCCCACGGCCCTGACCGAGGTGCTGACCGAGGAACAAAAGGGGACGATCATCGCCGCCACGCCGCTCGGCCGTTTCGGCCAGCCGGAAGAGATCGCCTACGCAGTGGCCTTCCTGGCCAGTGACCGGGCCGCGTTCATCACCGGTCAGGTGCTGAGTGTGGACGGCGGCCTGGTGATGCAATAGCGCCTAACCTCTCAGGCTTGCGCCTTCTGTGCAGGGATTTGGCTATCGGCTTTCGCAGCTTTGGTTCCGGCTCGTCCGGGTTAGGGGGAATCATGGACGATGTGCAGGGCAAAGTCACCATCGCACCGACGGTGCTCACCACAATCGTGCGTCTGACCGCACTCGAGCAGCGCGGCGTGCACCGGCTGGCGCCCGCTCCGCCTAAAGTGCGCGGCCTGCTGGCCGGGGGAGCGGCAGAAGAGGGCATCTTCGTCGAGGTGACCGACGCGGGCGTCGAGGTTGAGCTGCACGTAGTCGCGGCCGCCGACGCGAACATGCTCAAGCTCGGCGAGGCGTTGCAAACCCACGTGACTCGGGCCATCGTGGAGATGGTCGGCCTGCCGGTCGTCGCGGTCGACGTGCACATCGATGACGTCGTCCTTCCCTCCGAGAAGGCGAAATAGCAGGGTCATTTTTCATGCACAGCCATCGGCTTGCTCGGGTCAGTGCGCTCCAGATTTTGTATGAGCTGGACACTACGACCCACGCGGTCAGCGCCGCGATCCGTTTTCGCCTGGAAGACCACCCTCTGCCGCCGGAAAGCGAAATGTTTCTACGGCAAATCGTCAACGGTGTCGTCCAGCATCGGGATGAGTTCGACGCATTGATTCAGAAATATGCGCCTGCGTGGCCGGTTTCGCAGATCGCCGTCATCGATCGAAATGTGCTGCGAATTGCCCTTTTTGAACTGAGCGGGGAAAGCAACACGCCGCCCAAAGTCGCCATCAACGAAGCGGTCGACCTGGCCAAGATGTTCGGCAGCGACAACAGCTCGCGCTTCGTCAACGGTGTTTTGGGTTCGGCGATCGGTGACCGGGAGCTCGGCGCCCACCCGTCCCCAACCCCCACCATAGCCACAGCAAAGGACTAACCGTGGACATCCTGGGCATCGGTCCCCTGGAACTCATCGTCATCTTGATCCTGGCTCTGATAGTCTTCGGCCCAGATCGCCTGCCCGAGATCGGCGCGAAGCTCGGCAAAGGCATGCGGAGCATGCGCCGCGCCACCCGCGAGTTCTCACGGGAAATCGAGCAGGCCCGCCAGGCCATTGAAAATCCCGTCGACGAGATCAGGCAACCGTTGCAGGAGATCGCCCAACCGCTGCAAGAAGCCCGCCAGGTCGCTCAGACCATCAAAGACCCGGCCAAGGCGTTGCGGGAATCGGCGCTGCGAGAACTCGCGCCCGCCAAAGACGCGGCAGCCAAAGAGGCGACCGCGTTGAAGCAGGAAATCGAAGAGATCCGCCGCGACCTGGAAAGCCCTGTCGACGAGATCAAACAACCGTTGCAAGAGATCGCCCAACCCCTCCGCGCAACCGAACCGCCCACCCCTACCACCGAGGATGCTGGGGAATCGGCGCTGCCGAACCTGGCCCCCGCCCAAGACGCTCCCCAAGACGGCCGGCCGATCTCAGAGGAAAGCACGGCGCCTGCGGCTGCGCCGGGCGAACCATCCGCGGCCGCAGCGATCGCCGAGCCCGCGAATGCGGATGCGCCGGATCTATCTGTCGTCCCGACGCCGCCCACCGAATCGTCTACCAAGGACTAACCCATGTCGTTCACCGGTGTTTTCGGCCTCGTGCTGTTAGGAATCCTGGCTGTGACGCTGTTGGGTCCCAGCAAGCTACCCGCAGGCACGGAGCAACTCTGGCTGATACTTACGAACTTCCGCCGCTCTCAGGGCGACCTCCCTCCGCTCGGCCTGGCGGAGGCCCGGCGGGTATGGAAGGCGAGCGAAAACCCGCTCTACGACCTGATCCAGATCCTGTATGGGGCTGTGGAGCACCTGGTCGAGTTGCGCAGACGCATCTTCTACGTCATGGGCGCTTTGGTGGTTGGCGCAATCGTTGCGGGCGTTTTTGTCGACCGCATCCTCCGTTTCCTACAAGAGCCGGCCGGCCAGGCAGTCTGGATCTTCTTGCGGCCGACCGACATGATCTGGGTACGCATGGAGGTGATCTTCAGTGCGGCTATCGTCGTGGCCCTGCCCGTGCTGCTCTACCAGGTCTTGATGTTCATCCGCCCGGCGCTCGAGAACCCACAAGAGCTCGCCGTGTTTCGCGCGATCGCGGTGATCGGTGCGCCGCTGGTCGTCCTCTTTTTCCTGGCCGGGCTGGCCTT
>Ga0100396_1003061_pt1 | contig 10927 bp, 5 predicted proteins | sample CryGeymeta201520_FD_81551 | JGI IMG/M metagenome (GOLD analysis project Ga0100396, IMG submission 81551) | Groundwater microbial communities from Crystal Geyser aquifers in Utah, USA - Crystal Geyser metaG 2015-20 | ecosystem: Environmental > Aquatic > Deep subsurface > Groundwater | place: USA... | reverse complement strand
CCCAGCGCATACATCAGCGGCGCCAGCAGCACGCCGAACCAGACCGACAGGAATCGGATCGCGAACGCGCTGTGACCCGCCCCCCTCATCCAGCCATGCAACAGGTAGAAGTAGACCGGCGGGTGGATGTCCAGCTCCGGCGCGCCCGCGATTTGCGTCAGCGGCCGGCTGGCCACGTCGATGTTGCGCGCTTCGTCCCACCAGATATCTTGCGCGTCCAGCCGGTAGAGGCGCAGGGTGAACGCGGCCAGGACCACAAGAAGCAAAACCAACTGGGGGAGCCGAGACCGTTCAGTCATGGCGTGCTGTTTTTGACCTGCCCAACCCGAACACGAGCCAGGCGCCCGCGCAGACAATCGTGAGCACAGTCACCACGGCGCCCCAGCGCACCGATGCGGGATGGAACACCCAAACGACCGTGTGCTGGCCAACGCCGAGCGCCACAGCGCGCAGAATCAGGTCGGCCTGCAGGCCAGATGCAGGCTTGCCATCCACGGTCACCTGCCAACCCGGGTAGACCAGCTCGCTTAAGACCAGGATACAAGGTTGTGCCGTCGTCACATCCAGCGTCAGGCGCTCAGGGGCGCGTTCGCGCCAGACGATCGTGCCCCCACAATCGCTCGCCGTGCCAAAGCCCGCAGGTACGGCCGGCAACACAACCTGCCGGGCCACGTTGTAATCGGCCGCCGCCATCCGCTGCAAGGCGCGCTCCCGATCCGGCTCGGCAATCACCTCACCGGTCAGCCATGCGCGCGCGCCCGAATCCGCCAACCGATACACATAGACCGGCTTCTGAGTCTTTCGATCAATCTCCTCGGCCAGTCGGTCAGCCGGTACCGCCAACTCCTGCTGCCACGAAAACACATACTTGACATTCAGCAAGCGCCAGACCTGTTCGACCGGCAGGTGCTTCAGCACCAAGTCATAGTTCGCCAGCCAGAGCGGGCTCGATCCCTTCCAGTCCTCCAGGCCATATAGCAACCCGTAATTGCCCGGCAGTGCATCATCGTTGGCAACGCGAGAAATATCCGTGTCCGCCAGCGGGATGGCAACCAGTGATTGGAATGGCGACAGATCACGATCTTTCAGCGGGCTGGCATGCAGCGGCGGCGTGATCGTGAAGAGGTCTATGAGTAAAACCGCCAACAACAGTGCAGGCTGCCGGCTGCCCAGAGCTACCACCGTCAGGAACAGAAAAAGGGCCACCGTTAACGATGCGGTTGTGAACCCCCACATACTATCGCGTCCCGCCTGGTAGCCGACGAAGAAAACCAGTGCCAGGGCCAAAGCGCCCAGTGTTGCGCCCCTGAAACCGGCGGTCAGCCTATCCTCGGCGCCACCCCGATGGGAGTGCCTCTCGTCAACCGCGCCCTTGCCCGCCTTCTGAGGATGCGGCAACGCCCACCGTTGTGCAAGCCAGCTTGCGCTATAGCCCGCCAGCAGGGCCAGTGCCAGCACTGCCCAGACAATCGTTCGCTCCTGGCCGCGGAAAAGACTCCATCCTGGAGCCAGGAGATACGGGATAGAATACAGGGCCAGGTGCTTGCCGAATGAGAGTAACACCGCGACCAGGAGCGCCCACCCCAGGAAACCGATCGTCCGGCGTGCATCCTGCGGGGTTTCCGGGTCGCGACGGATGGACGTCAGCGCCAGAGCAGCCAGCCCCAGCGGCAATAACCCGACGTACAGCGCCGGGAATTCCCCACCGATGGCCGGGAATACAAGCTGTATCAACTCGTAAGGCATGAAACCTGTGCCCGCCTCCTCAAAGCCCAGTCGGGACCGCGTGGAGAGGGTGGTGAATTCCCACGAAGGCAAAAGCTGAACGGCGGCTACGCCTACGCCAATCAATCCGAAAGCCATCAGCATCCCGGCGGCCTGCACCCGGCCCTTCGCTCCCCTGGTATGTAGCCATAGGCGGTAGGCGCCGTACGCCACGCTGGCATAGCCGGTCAGCAGTCCCGCCTGCGGGTGGCCGGCCAGCAAGGCCACCCCGAACACCAGTCCGGCCACCACTGCCCAACGCCATGCGGCCCTGGCGCGACCCTGAGCCAACCGATCTGCTGCCAGCTCCCAACACAATAGAATCAATGGCAACCACGTCTGCGTCTCCAGGATGGCCAATTGCAGCGGCGGGTAACTCGTGAAATAACCGCTAAAGGTGAAGACCGCTGCCGCCATGAAGCCTCCAAACCGGCTGCGGGTCAGGCGGCGCGCCAGGAGATAAGTAAAAAAAGCCGCCAACGGATAATGTGCCAATGCTTCCAGCTCCAGCGCACGATAAGAAAAGTCGTGCGCCGCTGTCAGAAATATCGTCAGCAGCCTCAGAGGATAAAACACCGCCGACTGTATATCGGCCAGGAATGGATGGCCAGCGTAGTTATAAGGGTTCCAGAGAGGAAGTTGTCCCTGGAGCAATCGGGACGCCTCATACCGGGCAAACGTATAGAACTGCTGCGCGAAATCACCCGGCACAAACGTCCAACGGTCGGCCGCCACAGGTGTCAGGTCGCGCCAGAAAAATAGCCCGCACAGGCTCAGTAGAACCGCCCCGTCTACAAGATAACTGATTTTGCCGCGCATCAAGGCCTCCCGTCGGTATCCATCAGTGTGCACGTGGTCACGGGTGCAGGTCGAAGCTCAATACCGTCGCCGCTTCCCCGATCGCCCGGCCCGCTGCATCGGCTGTCTTCGCGTTTATGAACCCGCCACCGGGCAATACCCGATACAAGGCCACCTCGACCTGGTACGCTCCCGCAGGCGCATTCCACGGCAGTGGGATCTCGTAGTAATCGGCCACAACCTGACCCGCCGCTTGACGGCTGAAAGGATACATCCCCAGTACGGGCGCCGGGTTGTCGGTCTTCCAGATCTCGCCACGTTGCGCGTGCACCAGGCGCAGCGCAATCGCGTAGTCCGGCGCCGTCGATTGCTCCAGACGCCAGATCAGGCTCAGCGGCAGCACCTGGCCGCGCTGAAGAACCGGCTTGCCCAGCGGCCACGTATGACCGGCCAATCGAACCTGGCCATCAAAAACCACATCAAGCAGCACCAACCCCGCCGGCAATTCCGTCTGCGGAGTAGATGCCAGGTGGACCAACGGCCCTGCCGCGGTCGGTTTGCTCCAGTCGGTGGCTTGGTTGAGCGTACGCGCCACATAGAGCGGTCGATTTTCCGCTGTGGCGCGTGCGGCGTGCTTGATCAGGTCATAAAAGTCCCCCTGGATCCTGCAATCGGGGCAGAAGCCTTGCACCTGCTGCGCATACCAGAGAGGAGTCGCCTGCTCCCAGTCGCCCACCACGAGCGACCGCGGCGGCACCAGCGCCAGGGCCATCGCCAGGCGGTCCGCTTGTCCCCCGGTCTTGAGATCTTGCCGCCAGATATCCATCGGACGGGCGACGTGTTGTTCCAACCACCGAATTCGCCATTGACCGGGCAGTCGGACCATAAGTAACACCAGGAATACTACCGCCAGGCTCACTTGCACCCAAGCCGCACGCCGCCCCCCCAGGTGTCCGGCCAATGCCAGCCAACCTGCCACCCCTGCGCCGACAAGCAACGCTACGCACACGTAAGCCGGGATGAAAAAGACATAACGCCGCGGGACATCGTAGTTTTGCGTCAAGTAAGCCTGCAACACAAAACTCAGGCCCAGGAAAACCAGCCAACGGCGCTGTCGCGGCCGCAGAACCCACCAGGTGATCAGCCCGGCCAGGCCGGTCAGGACCAGCGGCGGCCCGAAATTGGCCACCAGGGTCTCTGCGTACATGCGCAGGTTTTCGCCCTTCGGCAGAAAACCCACCTGTCCCATGTAGCCGGCGTCATTCATAAAACCGATAAACTCGCGCAGGTTCGTGATCTTCGCATGATAAGGCGGCAGGCCGCGCAGCGATGCTAGCGGCACATAAATATACAGCAGAAGCGGAAGCGCCAGCGCGCCCCCACCAGCCAGTAACAGCAGGTTCGGCCGTAGCCATCCGCGCCGATAGCAAGCCCCCCGAAAGGATTCGATCGCCAGCAACAGAGTCGGCACTACGAACACCAGGAAGCTGCGGTGGTGCGCCAACCCCAGCCCGAGCGCCAGTACAACCTGGGCCCACGTCCAGCCGCCAGGGCGCTCGTAGGAGCGCCACGCCATCCAGGCCCAAAGCGCCGTCAACAGGCCGTTCAACGCGTATTTATCACCCAGCACCGCCTGCCCCCAGTACACCGGCGCAATCGCCAGCGCAACCGCAGCTATCGTGCCAGCCACGCGGGAAGCAGTCATGCTGCGAACCACCGTAAAGACGATCCCCACGCCCAGCGCAGCAACCAGCGCGCTCAGCAGGTTGATCCGCCAGGCGACGCTGCCGAACGGGATGACAGTCAACCATAGCCGGTCCAACAGAATCTGCAACGGATACCCGGTCGGGTGCGCCAGGGACAGGATATGAGGCACGAACTGGAGCTCGCCAGCATCACCGCCCAAGATGCCGGGCGCGAGTGTAAGGGCATACCCGGCGAACGCTGCGCCTGCCAGGGCGAGCGCCAGGCACGCGTCAAGCATCACAGGTGTCACAGCATGTCGGTCTGTCATCGCACCTCAATCTGTCCCAACAAAATCGCGGCATCCTGCACCTGGTCTGGTGGCCCATGCACAGAGACACGCATGCCGTCGCTCAAGCGGTAGAGCCCCGTCCGTAACTGATATGTGCCGGGAAGCAGCGCCTGCGGAAGTTCGAGTAAGTAGACATCGCGCACGATCTGGCCTGGTTCCCAGGCCCAGGTTGGCCAGTCGCCACCCAAAGGCGTCTGGTCACCCTGGGCCGCATTCTGCCCCTGGCTGTCAACCAAGTGCAGGAAAACCTGATAATCCTCAGCTATGCGCGCTCTGGCCTGCCAATACACCGTCACCGTGAGTGTCTGTCCTGGCTGTGCCACCTCAGGGAGAGAATCGTGGCCGACCAACATTGCCTGGCCGCCCAACTCAATATCCTTCCGCTCAGAGATCACATAGGCCGGCGCTTTATGCGGCAGCAGACGGACCTGGCCGATCACGCCACTGGCTGGCTGCCCATTACCATCCACGGCAGGCAGCCCAATCTCGTCGCCGATGTTGTATTCGTACAGTCCCACATCTACCCGCAACAGCGAAGGGGCTGTCGCGCTGACTTCGACCGGCACGTGGTACGTGTCGCGCACAATATCGCCGGATCGCAACAAACTGGTCGGATATGCGCCCAATCCCGGATATGTGCCGATCTGGCCAGCCAGTTTCGTGTGGCGTCCCAACAAGTGCACGAAAACGCTGTAGTTCTTATCGGTCCGGCCGACGGTCTCCCAGTAAATCGTCACGGGCAGCCGCTCCCCGGGTAGCACCGTGTCTTGCGGCAACTCGTAGGCCAGTAAATGCAATGTGCCTGCGAAAACCACGTCCGTGCGTTGGGCTGACGGTGGAACCTGATCCGCCGTCAGCAGGGGTGGCTTAGTGTAAGCCGGATGGATCACCCATGGTGGCAACGCAGCGGCCAGGATCACCATCCCGGCAGCCACGATCGCCAGACCTTGCCCTTGCCAGTGGCGCGGCAACCACCCGGCCAGCCCATAGACCAACAAGACGGCCACCGCCCCGGCGGCTGGGAAGATTAGCCGCCCCTGAGAGGCATACGTCAGGCTTGTCCACCGCACCAGGGAGATGAACACAACCACCACCCATAACACCAGGGGAACGATGGAAAGCAACTGAGGAGTCCACAGGCGCTTGCGCGCCCGCCAGGTCAGGAGAATCCAGCCGGTCGCGGCAGCCAGCACCAGGCCATCGTAAAACCGATAAACCCACTGTTGTGCCACGACAGTAAAGGCGCCGAACACTCCCCAATACGACATGCGGAATCCGGTGAACTCCCCCAACAATGCGCTCCAGGAGGGCGGGGCAGGCCGCCGCCCTGCGATTGCGAGCATCACGCTCAACCCAGTTGGGTCGCCGTACAGGCGCCAATTGCGCAGATACCACCAGCCGGCGATCGCAACCGTCAACAGTCCTGCGATCGCCCCCCAACGCAGGAATGACCCCCCAGCGCGCCGTCGGACAGCGATGACCGCAAGTACGCCCACGCTCAACGGGATTAGCGCCAGGCCGCTCAGCTTGGTGAGAGCGGCCGCTCCCAGAACAATCCCCAGGATAACCGCGTCGCGATCGCCGAAACGGTTCGCTGCCAGCCCTCGCACCAGCCACCATAACGTGAACGTGGCCAACGGGACGATCAAGTTATCATTGTTCACTGAAGCCGCAATGAACAGGAACATCGGGTTGAAAGCCACCAGAGCCGCCGCTCCGGCTGCCAGATCGGGACGCTCCGGCGAGATCTCTTTGGCAATCATGTAGGTGAACAAGACGGTGTTTGCCTGGAGCAGCAGCGATAGAAAGCGGATCAGATGCACTGCCAGCACAGTGCCACGCCAGGGAAACGCTTCCCGGCTCGTGTGGATCACCATGTTCTTGTTGCCAGGCACCAGAGGTTTGCCGATATTCGCCAGGGGATTGAGCTGCCGCAGTTCTGCGAAATCGCTCGTGTCAATCCATGCCGTCGCAAAGGCGGTCAAGGCGTAATAAAGAGGAGGTTGGCTTCCCTCCTGCGCCCAGGCTGTCTCCACACCAGGATCTTGGCTGGGCAGGCCGCGGCCGTCGGCAATATGCTTGACGACCGGGTAATGAGCGACCTCGTCAGACGCCTCGAAAATCGGGGTCGCCAAGCAATACAAAAGACCCAGGAATGCGAATGCCAGCAGGATAGCCACCAGGATGCGTCTGTTCGCTTGCGTCAGGCCAGGAGTATCGTCCATGCTTTGCTGTATCACAGAAGCGGCAAATAGGAGCTGTGTGGCGCCCGCAGCCAGAACTCGCGTAGTTCGCTATAGGGTCCGACGTTGCCTTGTACATCCACCGCGGCAACGCGCCAGGTATGCTTGCCCCACGCCAGGGAGACCGGCAGTATATAGATGATAACCGCAGACGCCGGTCTGGCGACTGTCGTTTGCCGCCCATTACCTTGGGAAGCCTGCCCGCTTCGGTGTCCGGTCGTTACCAGCGGTACAAAGCTGGCAATATCGGTAGACACCCAGGCGTCCAGTTCGGGGCGAGCAAAACGCGGTGCCCCCATAAACTCTTGGTTATCTACTTGCAGTTTATAGCCGGTGATCGGGTAGTCCCCCCGGGTAGATGCCTCCCAGGTGAAAATCAACGTTGTTTTGCGGATCTCGGTGGCAGGTTCCAGGGGGGTGGGACGAAACGCCACGCGGAATGCAGCCGCCTGCGCCTTGAACGTCTGGAAAAACGGGCTTGGCACGAACGGGAGCGGATCCCAGGTCGGGTCGCGCGGCTCCAAGATGCCGGGCCCCCAGTTCGACGTGGTAGCGACATACCAGAAAGTGCGCGCGATCCCCGCACCTAGCACATCTTGAAGTAGCCTGGGTAACCCGGCCTGCGCGGCCGCGTAATCCCAGCCGAAGTAGTTGAGCTCGTTATCCCAAATGGCGCGATCGCCCAGGCCATGGGCCAACAGCACAGACCGGAAGGCGGTGAGTCGCCTCTGATGCTGGCTATACACGTGCACAGCCAGCACATCGAAGCTCTGCCGCACATCCTGATCGCCTCTTAGCGACAGCAGCAGGTCAAGCCAGGTTGCGCCGTTGATATCGGACAGACCGCCGATCATCACCGATGCCCCCGGTGACTCGGCGTGGATAATCGCCGCCGCATGTTTCAATAGCGTGGCATAGGCCGCCGCCGTGCGCGCCGGTGAGGGGTTATCCACCACCCAGAATTCATTCAGGTCGGGCTCGTTCCATATCTCCCAATAGCGGACTGCGTTGTTGCCTTGCAGGCCGTAACGACGCACGACCGTCCTCACGAAATCATCCCAGTCCGCCATATCCGACGGTGCAACGTTCTTCGCTCTGTTGCTAATACATTCCGGCGCATACGGTGCCCCCGTCACAGCCCAATAGGGGGTAAACATCAGCTCTGGAACTGTCTCGATCCCGTAGTTTCGGGCAATCTGGATGGCAGCATCCACGTCATCCCAAAACCAGTGGTCCCGCTCTGGCTCTACCATACACCACCACACAGCGAGTCGATTGAAGCGCACGCCTGCCTCGGCAGCCTGTCGCATAGCGCTATCCAACAGGTCGAGCCGCAAGGGGCCGGCCAGACGTGGCCAGGCATCCACGCGTGGGAATGTCCATTGCCAACTCACGCCGAGGATATCCATCCCGTAGATCGAGTTCGACCGCGGCGGCATGGAGGTCGCGGTCGTCGCTCCCGGCAGGATACATGCCAGCACGCCGGCCAACATCAGGCCGATAGCGCCTCGTAACATTCTTGTTCGGATGCCGAACCGAATTTTACTCAGTTTCATAATAACTCCCTCGAGATATCATGGTATACTATCAGTCCTTGAAAAGCCCACGGTACGCCTCCAGATGGCGTTGGGCAATGGTGTCCCATTGGAACTGCCGGGAAAGCGCCAACGCGGCCGCGGCCAGCCGCTCGCGCAGCCCCGAATCGGTCATCACTTCGGTCACCGCTGCGGCCAAACCCGCCGGATCATCGGCCGGCGCCAGGCGGGCACTCTCGCCATCCCGGGGCAACGGGAAGGCCGTCGCCACATCCCGGACCGCCGGTGACACCTCGGTGCTGACGATGGGCAGGCCGTGCGCCAACGCCGCCATCAAGCTCCCGTGTCGCAAGGACGCGCCCTCACGATAGGGCAGCACCGCGCAATCGGTGGCCAACAGGTTGGCCGAGACTTCGTCATTGGCTGTAAAACCGGTCCACTGGACCCGATCGGCGACGCCCAGTTCTTGGATCAAACCCTCGACGTGGGCCAGGTAGGCCAGGTTGGTCGGATCGCTGGACCCCACCTGGCCGCCCACCATCAGGAGCCGTGCCGGTTTGCCCGCCCGCACCAGCTCCGCCAGCGCCCGGATCAACGTTTCGCCCCCCTTGTTGGGGTTGAGAAAGCCGAAGTAGGCCAGCAGCCAGTCGTCCCCTGCGGCTCCCCAACGCGTCCGCTGGCGCGCGCGATCGTAGTCGGCTGGAGGCTCCCGCCAGATGTTGCTGCCGATGGGGATGGGGCGCAGACGTTCGATCAGGCCGGTGTTTGCCAGGCGTAACCAGTCGGCTGGATTGGTGATCACGCTGGCATCGCTGCCGCGGGCCAACGCCAACACAGCGCCCCAGCGCAACGGCCCGGCCTTGGGGAACAGATACGGAAAACGCAGGTCGTGGAAGGTCGTCACGATGCAGACGGCGTGGCGGGTCAGCCGCAGCCACCGCGGCAAGTAGTTGACCGCTGGATGAAGACCGTAAGCCGCGGATTGATACTGGATGTGTACCACATCGGGCCGCACCTGCCGGATCATGTTATCGACATGGCGCCACAGATTCCAGCGCGTTTGCATCATGACTGCATGGACGATCGGCTCGTAGGCAGCCATCGGCGCGCGCAGATGATCGCCACCAGCACGCGTGTGCGTCAGGACGTGCACATCCGCGCCCAACGCGCCCAACGCCTGGCTCAGTCGCCGCGTATAGTCGCCAACCCCGCCCTGCATCGCGGGATATTCGCCGGTGACGAAGAGTACGCGCATGGTGAACCTCGGAAACAAGGATACAAGGTGACAGGGTGACAAGGTGACACGGTGATGGGGTGACAAGGTGACGCCATCTACCAATCTACCAATCTACTAATCTACTTGTCTACTCCCGAACGCAATCCGCTCCTCAGCAACTGGCCATAGGCGGCCAGCCGCGCCCGCCGCAGCGGTCGCTGTAATCCCAGTAGCCACTTGAGCGCTTCAAGAGCCCATTCTACCGCAAAAGTCGCCAGGATAGAAAACCGCAGCGCCCCGGCAACCAGTGGGCCGTGGAACTTGCGGAAGTAGCGCACCTTGCTGGTCTGGAAGCGGATGTGGCGGGCCGCAACGACCTGTTCGCTGGACTTGCCCTCGTGGTGGATGATCTGCGCCGTCGGGAGATAGACGATCTGCCAGCCAGCCGCCTTGATCCGCCGGCACAGATCAAGCTCCTCCGAGTACATGAAGTAGCCCTCGTCGAAGTCGCCGACCTGGTCGAGAGTCTGCCGCCGCACCAGCAAGGCCGCGCCGACAACCCAGTCCACCTCCTGGATCTCATCGTCGGGTCGGTCGGCGATGCGGTAGCGCCGCGCCCAGGGGTTATCGGGCCAGTGCCAGGCCAGCGGCGTGCTCTCGAACAGCGCCGTGCCGAATGTGGGAAACCGCCGCCGGGAGGACTGCAGGCTGCCATCGGCGTAGCGCAGCAGCGGTCCCACCGCACCGACGGCCGGATGCGCCTTCATGTACGCCAGCATTGTGATCAACGCGTCCCCAATCACCTCGGTGTCCGGGTTCAGGAAGAGCACGTAGCGCCCCTGGCTGAGCGCCAACCCCTGGTTGTTGCCGGCCGTGAAGCCGCGGTTGTCCGGGTTGGCCACCAACCTGACCCAGGGAAACTCGGCCACCACCATCGCGGCGCTGCCGTCGGACGAGGCGTTGTCTACGACGATGACTTCGGCGGTAATGGTAGATTGGTGGGGCGGTAAATTGGTAGATTGGTAGATTGGTAGATTGGTAGAGGGGAGGCGCCCCTCCGCTGCCATATTCCGCTGTTCGCCGACCAAAACAATACTCGGACTCGGGCTGTTTCGCGTGGAAACCAGGCACGCGCGCAGCAGGTCGCGCACGTTCCAACTGACGATGATGATGGACAGGTCACAGGTTGGTTCGAGAGACATGGGCGGGTAGGTTGGTAGATTGGCAAATGGCAAATGGCAGATGGCAGATGGCAGATGGCAGATGGCAGATGGCGAATGGCAGATGGCAGATGGCGAATGGCAGATGGCAGATGGCAGATGGCGAATGGCAGATG
>Ga0100396_1003058_pt1 | contig 10935 bp, 12 predicted proteins | sample CryGeymeta201520_FD_81551 | JGI IMG/M metagenome (GOLD analysis project Ga0100396, IMG submission 81551) | Groundwater microbial communities from Crystal Geyser aquifers in Utah, USA - Crystal Geyser metaG 2015-20 | ecosystem: Environmental > Aquatic > Deep subsurface > Groundwater | place: USA... | reverse complement strand
TTCACAACTTTATTGATGGGGTAGTGATAGCCGCCAGTTTTATGACTAATTTTTCTTTGGGAATAGCCACTTCTTTAGCTATGATTTTTCATGAAATTCCCCAAGAAATCGGGGATTTTGGGGTTTTGATTCATGGCGGTTTTACTCGCCGGAAAGCCTTGCTTTTTAATTTTGGTTCAGCCTTAACGGCGGTTTTGGGGGTAGTTTTAACTTTGGCCATAGGGATTAAATTAATGGCTTTAAGTAAACTGATTATTCCCTTTACGGCCGGAACTTTTATTTATATTGCCGGTTCGGATTTAATCCCCGAGCTTCATAAAGAAACCCAACTTTGGAAATCAACCATTCAATTGATGGGTTTAATTTTGGGTTCAAGATTGGTAGGAGTCATTCCTTTAGTTATTCCCTTTACCGCCGGCGGTTTTCTTTATATTGCCGGTTCGGATTTAATCCCCGAACTTCATAAAGAAACCAATCTTTTAAAATCAGGCGTCCAACTTTTAGGTTTGCTTTTAGGCATTGGCTTAATGGTGGTCTTAAGTTTTAGTGAGTAAAAATCTCTTTCTCAAGACTTTTGGCAAGTTTTAGGAAGAAATCTTCCATTTTCTTTTTGTCAAAAGGAACAAGCATTCTAGGCAACTCTTCCCTTTTTATGTCCCTAGCTTTTATAAATTGACTTACAAGGGTTGTTCTGTCTATATCCCAATCAAATTTAGCTTTAGCATCCATAATTAATTTTGGCAAAGAATATTTTTTTGGTTTCATAATGAAATAAATATCAATATAGTCTCTTGTTCTTGGCTTCATAAAAAGAGTGTGGATTTTATTTACAGCAATATCATGTAGACTATCCACTTCAAGATTTTTAAACATAACTCCTTTTTCAATGCGAGGAAAAGGGTAGTAGTTAAAATCAACCTTTAGCTTTCCCCTGTCTTTATATATCAGCTGATAACTGATAAGCCCCAAAAATTGACTTCTTTTTATTTGTTTAATGGAAAGTTTAGGAGAAATCTTTTTAAGAAAAGCCTCAGTCAACTTTGGGTCGACCTCCTTTTCTTGAGTGAAAAGATCAATATCTTCAGAGAGGCGATGTTTTAAATAAAACTCCGCCAGGGGAGTACCGCCAGTTAAATAAAACCTTTTGGTTATTTGCTTGTCTTGCTGGACAAGTTCCAAAAAGTCAAGTTGTTTGGGAGTGAGTATAGTTTTCCCCATATTAAATATTCCAAGGCCCTTTTTTTGTAAGGATCTAGTCTGTCTTGTATTTTCGGCCAGGCTTTTTTAACCTCCTTTTTATCTAACTTTTCTCCATCCAAACCGTAATTTATCAGCTGGGTTAACCGCCATAAACGATATTCCTTAGGATTTTCTTTTTTGAATTTTTTTTCATCAACAGACCAATTATACATCTGCTTAATTATATCACATTATTGACTTGACAAGATAAAACTAAAAGAGTATTATGAATATGTATTCATAATATAGATAGGAAAGGAGGTGAAAAACAATGCCAGGATTTGATAGAACCGGTCCTAGAGGTGTAGGCCCCATGACCGGCCGAGGTTTTGGTCCTTGCGGTTTGGGTTTAGGTTGGCGACGCCAATTTGGTCCAGGTCGAGGGATGGGAAGATATTTTGGCTGGAATTGGCCACAAACTCCCAAAGAACAGAAAGAAGCTTTGGTTGAATATAAAAAGGCCTTGGAAGAAGAACTAGAAGATGTTAAAAAGGAAGAAGGATCAATAAAATAAGGCCCTTTTTATTTTATTCTTAAAACGACATTAAAAAATGAAAATTGCCGTTAGTTCAACCGGTAAAAATTTAAATAGCCAGGTAGATGAAATCTTTGGTCGTTGTTCTTATTTTCTTATTACTGAAATTGAGAATAAAAAAATAAAAGGAGTGGAGACAATAGAGAATATTAGCCGAGATCAAGCCGGTGGCGTTGGTATCTCAGTAGCCCAGATGATTGTTGAAAAAGGCGTTAACACTGTGATTACAGGAAATGTTGGCCCAAGAGCTTTAGATGTCTTAAAACAATTCAATATTGAGATTTATCAAGGAGTAGGAACAATAAAAGAAGTTATAGGAAAATTTATTGAAGGAAAACTTAAAAAAATTGAAAAATGAAAATAGCCTTTGCTACAAATGGTAAAAATTTAAATGATGAAATTGCTCTGCATTTTGGTCAAGCAAAGAGTATTTTGATTTTTGATTCAAAAAAGAAAACCTTTGAAGTTTTTGAAAACCCAGAATTAAAGGGGGAAGGCCTCCCGCCAGATTTTTTGAAGAGCCAAAATGCTGATGCCGTCATTGCATTTAGTTTGGGGTCAAGAGCTTTTGAAAAATTCAAAAATTACAAAATTAAAGTTTTGAAAGCGCAGGAAGGCACAATTTTAGAAAACATTGAAAAATTTGGAGAGGGCAAATTGAAAAAGTTAACCAAAGAGGATGTTTTTTGAATATGAGAAAAATTGCCATTACGGGAGGAAAAGGCGGGGTGGGTAAATCAATGGTGGCTACTTCACTGGCAGTCGAATTTGCCGAAACCAGCAGAACTATGCTTGTTGATGCTGATGCGGAATGTCCTAATGATCACCTTTTGCTTTCCATAAAAAGAAAAAAATACACCACCGTTTATCAGCCAATCCCAAAATGGGATTTTAAAAAATGTACAAAATGCGGTAAGTGCGCTTCTATTTGTAAGCAAAATGCCATTGTTTTTGTTAAAGAAAAATATCCCGCTTTTGTCAAAGATGTTTGTATTGGCTGCCGAGCTTGTTTGGTGGCATGCCCGACCGGGGCTATAACGGAAACTAAAAAAGAAATCGGCACAGTTTATACTGGCCAAAATTTTAATATCAATTTAGTTTCCGGTGAGCTTAAATTAGGCGAACTGGCTTCTGGCGAGGTGGTGGCTGAAGTAAGAAAAAAAGCGGATGAAATCAATAAAAAAACAAAAGCTGAGGTGGTTATTATAGATTCATCCCCAGGCATCGGTTGTCCGGTGATTGCTTCTTTAGTCGGGACCGATTATATTATGGCGGTCACCGAACCGACACCGTCTGCCCTTTTTGATTTAAAAAGGGTTTTATATCTGGCCAATCATTTCGGTATTAAGCACGGAATTATTATCAATAAATTTGATTTAGCGGAAAATTTTTATAAAAAGACAAAAAAGTTTGCTCAAAAAAACAAGATCCAGATAATCGGGAAAATTCCTTACAAAAAAGATTTTATTCAATCAACGATTAAAATGAAACCAGTGGTGGAGATAAACCCTAAATACCAAAAAGTCTTTCAAGAAATCATTTATAATATAATACCTTAAGATGAAAGAAAAAATTGCGACAATTTCAATATTAGCCAATGCTATTTTAGCTGTAGGTAAAATCTTTGTCGGGTTTGTTTCAAAATCAAGTTCTATTTTAGCCGAAGGGATTCATTCTTTTATGGATATTTTATCTTCGACTATCGGTTACATCGGGATTAAAATATCCAGAAAGCCAGAAGATCAAAAGCATCCTTATGGTCATTATAAATTTGAGGTTCTGGCTGGTTTTTTCATCACTTTGATTTTGTTTGGAAGTGGCGTGGGAATTATTTATGAAGCCTATCAGGGATTTCTAAATCCTTCTTCAATAGAAATTCCTATTCTGGCTTTTGGGGTAATGATTTTTTCAGCGCTAGTTAATGGAATAATGGCGCGTTTAAAAATTCATTTTGGTAAAAAAGAAAATTCAATGGCTTTGCTTTCTGACGGTTTTCATTCGCGGGTTGATGTTTTTACTTCTTTGGCAGTTTTTGTTGGTTTGTTTTTAGCCAAATATTGGGTCTACGCCGATTCCGTTTTAGCTTTTTTAATTGGGTTTTATATTATCAAAGAGTCGTTTTCCCTGGGTAAGGAAGCGGTTGATTCGTTACTTGATGTTTCTGCTGGTCCGGAAATTGAAGGAAAAATAAAATCAATTGCCGAAAAAGGAAATATTAAAGTTGATTCTTTAAAAACCCAGAAAAAAGGTTCGGTTATTACTGCTAACTTAGAAATAAAACTACCAAATAATTTAAAGGTAGAAGAGGCAACCAAAATTTCCAATACTTTAAGGGAGAAACTCATGGAAACCATTGAAAATTTACAGTATGTGGCTATCCAGATTGTCAGCCATGAAGTTTCTACTGGTTTTTATCAACCAAGATTAGGAAGAGGTTTTGGTTGGCAAAGAAGAGGTAAATTTAGAGGAGAAATTAAGGAAGCGATTGGACGCGGACCCGGTGGGTATTGTGTTTGTCCCAAGTGTGGTTATAAAATTCCTCACCAAAGAGGTGTATCTTGTTCGACGGTTCAATGTCCAAATTGTAAAATCAGTTTAGAAAGGAAATAGTTCGATAAACTCACTATAAATAATATGCCAAGACCAAAAATACCACGTTGCCTTAGATTTAGACCCGACGTCTACTATTTTAAACCTCAAGGTATTCCCTTAAGAGAACTTGAGGAAATCGTTCTATTGCCTGATGAGCTAGAGACTCTCAAACTGTATGAGATTGATGGGCTGGAGCAGACAGAAGCGGCAGAGAAGATGAAAATATCTCAGCCGACTTTTGCCCGTACTTTAGAATCAGCCCAGAAAAAAGTAGCTCAAGCGATTATTAAAGGCAAGGCCATTAGAATTGAGCAAAAATGAATCTTAAAAGAATCATCATCATTTTGATTTTTGCTTTATTTTTCAGTTTTTCATTTCTTTTACCAAGAGTTTTGGCTCAGGCTGATTTTGCTGAAGAAATTCTGGAAACAAAAGTACAAAAGATTTTGGAAGAAAGGCAGGAAAAACCGATGGGGACTGAAGAATTTCAGCTTTACCAAAAACTGGAATTGCTGGTGACCAAAGGTTCACTGCAGGGAAAAACAATTGAAGTGGAAAGCGGTAATTTACCGGTTAGCAATCTGCCAAAGTATAAAGTTGGCGATGGTTTGATAGTTTCCTACAGCCAGGATTTTGAAGGCAATGATGTTTTTTACATCACCGATTATATTAGAAGAAATTCTCTTTTCTGGCTTTTTGCGATTTTTTTAGTGGTTGCTCTCTTAGTCGGCCGCTGGCAGGGATTAACTTCAATAATCGGCCTAGGTATTTCTTTTTTAGTTATCTTTAAGTTTATCTTGCCCCAAATTTACAATGGGGCCAGTCCAGTTCAAGTTGCCATTTTAGGTTCGTTGATCATTATTCCTGTCACCTTTTGTTTGTCTCATGGTTTGAATAGAAAAACAGGCCTTGCCATTGTCGGCACAGTTATCGCTTTGATTTTAACCGGGGTTTTAGCTAATCTTTTTGTGAATTTGGCCCAATTAACTGGTTTTGCTTCAGAAGAAGCTGGTTTTTTACAAGCTTATAAGCCCGGTCTGATTAATATTAAAGGTCTTCTTTTGGCGGGAATCATCATCGGGGTTTTAGGGATTTTGGATGATATTACCATTTCCCAGGCCGCCATTGTTGAACAGTTAAAAAAAACCGATTCCAAGCTTAAATTCAGCCAGCTTTACAAAAAAGCGATGAACGTTGGTCGAGATCATATTGCTTCGATGATTAACACCTTGATTTTGGTTTACACTGGGGCGGCCCTACCTTTACTTCTTTTGTTTATTAACAACCCTCGCCCTTTTACGGAAGTGATTAATTACGAAATTATTGCTGATGAAGTGATTCGTACCTTAGTCGGCAGCATTGGTTTGATTCTGGCGGTACCGATTACCACCCTTATTGCGGCTTTGGCTGCTGACAAAAGTCGGTCTTGACAAAAAAATCCTTTTAGGCTAATTTAACTTATCTTCTCTTTAAACCTGCCTCATTTTAGAAAATGAATAAAGAAATTATTAATGGTGAAGCCAAAGAAAGTCTTCCTCAAGGAGAATTTTTTTCTATTGATAAAGAAGATTTTTCTAAGGTCATATTTATTGCTAAAAAATTTGCAAAAACTGAAAAAAGAGAATGGGGGGTCGATTCTTTTGGGGAAAAGTATTATTTTTCTAGAAAGAATATTGAATTTATTCTTAACGAAGGAGAGCTTGAAATTTTGGCTACCGGAAAAGAAGATTCTATTCTTAATTTTTCTCTTAATCAGGAGGTTAAAAAAGAGGGCTGTTTTATTGTCGACGCAAAAATTCTCCATCGCGTTCTTGATTCTTTGCTTCCTGGAGAAATAAACTGTCGTTTTGTTCAAAAAGAAGAGGAAAATCCGCCTCATGCCGTGAGAGACTGCCTTCAAATTAAAAGCGGAAGAGCTGAGTTCAATCTTATAACTTTTACTAGCCCAAAAATGGAAACTTTGGCCTTGCCGGAAGGAGGGCCTCTTTTTACAATTTCCTGTGGTGATTTTTTAGAAGCTTGCAAACAAGTGGTTTTTGCCGCTTCTGATGATGAAAGCAGACCAGTTTTAACTGGAGTATTGTTTAAGGTTAAAGAAAATCAACTGACTTTTATGGCTGCTGATGGTTACAGAGCAAGTAAAAAAGTTATTGATGGGGTAAAGGCTAACCAAGATATAGAAGCGATTGTCCCCAAAAAAAGTTTATTAAAGTTAAGCTGGCTTCTAAGTAATGTAAGTAAATATAGACAAAAGAATCCACTGGAGATTTATATTGACGGGGATAGAGAAAAGATTCTATTCTCTCATTCAGATTTTAAGATGATTTCTTCACTTCTTGAAGGGAAATTCCCTAATCTTGAGGAAATTATTCCTAAGGGATGGACAACAAAAGTTAATGTGAGGACTAAAGAATTGCTCGACGCAACACGAAGAACAGTTTCATTATACACACCGGAAAAAGCTAACGTGCCCATTATCGTTGAAATCGGAAATTCAAAATTAGAGATCACAACCAAACAGTATGATAAAGGTATATATAGGGATAAAACTTTTATCAGTATAGAAAATGTCGAGATTGAAGGAAAAGAAGAAAAAATCTGCTTGAACCCCGTTTTTTTATTAGATTTTCTCCGTTCAACTAAATCGAAGATGGTAAGTTTTGAAATAATTTACTCATTAAAGCCCATTATATTTAAACCTGCTGATGACGAATCTTATCTTCATATGATTATGCCAATAAGAATGTTGGAATAATTTCCTCTTGACAAAAAATTCTTTAAATTCTAAAATAGCACTTGTTGTTGTCGACTGACAATTTTTTTATCCCATGTCAAAAACAAAAAATATTAATTCTTTGCCTAAATTAAAACCCATGCCGGGTTATGTTTTAATTGAACCGGTAGAGCTGGAAAAGAAAACCGCCACCGGCATTGTTCTGCCTGATACTCATGATGAGAAATCGCAAAAAGGCAAAGTTATTGCCTTAGGTGGTCCACAAATAACTGATTCTGGGAAGAAAGTTACGCCTGAATTTAAAGTTGGTGAGACAGTCATTTACAAAAAATGGGGTGGCGACGAGGTTAAATTCGGTGTCTCCGGCAAAGAATATATTTTTGTCAAGTTTGAAGATATTTTAGCAATTATTAAATAAGAACCATGGCCAAACAAATTGCTTATTCATCAGAAGCCAGAGAAAAATTGAAAAAAGGTATTGATGCCGTGGCCAAAGCTGTCGGCACAACCTTGGGTCCGAAAGGACGTAATGTGGCTTTGGATAAAAAATGGGGTTCACCATCAGTTGTCCACGACGGCGTTTCCGTCGCCAAGGAAATTGAGCTTGAGGATGCTTTTGAGAACATGGGTGCCCAGTTAATTAAAGAAGCCGCGGACAAAACCAATGATGTTACCGGCGACGGAACAACTACCGCCACCATTTTAGCTCAAGCGATTGTCAATGAAGGCATTAAAAATTTAACGGCTGGGGCCAACCCGATGATTTTAAACAAAGGTATTGAAAAAGCCGCTTCTCAAGTTTTAGAATCCATTAAAAAACAGGCTCATCCCATTAAAGATAATTCCGATAAAATTACCCAAGTGGCCACCATTTCCGCTCAAAACGAAGAAATCGGCAATAAAATTGCCGAAGCTTTGAAAAAAGTTGGTTCCAATGGGGTCGTTACGGTTGAAGAAGGCAAAGGTTTGGAATTAGTGATTGATTATAAAGAGGGGATGGAATTTGATAAAGGTTTTAGCTCTGCCTATTTTATTACCAATCCGGACACCATGGAAGCGACGATTGAAGATGCCTACATTCTTTTAACCGATAAAAAAATCTCTTCCATTCAAGAATTATTGCCTTTCTTAGAAAAACTGGTTAAAGTTTCCAAGAATTTGGTGATTATCGCCGATGAGGTTGATGGCGAGGCTTTAGCCACTTTAGTGGTTAATAAACTTCGCGGGACTTTTAATGTTTTGGCGGTTGAAGCCCCTGGTTTTGGTGACCGCAGAAAAGAAATGCTTCAGGATATTGCCATTTTAACCGGTGGGACGGTTATTTCTGAAGATGTTGGTAGGAAATTAGAAGAGGTTACTTTAGAAGATTTAGGTCAAGCAGACAGAGTCACCTCTGATAAAGACAATACGGTCATTGTCGGCGGCAAAGGTGACAAAAAATTAATTGAAGGTCGAGTTAAACAAATCAAAGCTGAATTGGATAAAACTACTTCGGATTTTGATAAAGAAAAATTGGAAGAAAGATTAGCTAAGCTTTCTGGTGGGGTGGCGGTTATTGAAGTCGGAGCGGCAACAGAGATGGAAATGAAAGAAAAACAGGAAAGAGTTAAAGATGCGGTCTCTGCAACTAAAGCGGCGATTGAAGAAGGCATTGTTCCTGGTGGCGGTGTGGTTTTGTTAACGGCGGCTAAGGTTATTGATTTGAAAGGTTTGGCTGGGGATGAATTAACCGGTGCCAAGATTGTTCAAAAAGCCATGGAATCACCAATGAAACTCTTGGCAGAAAATGCCGGTGAAGACGGCAATGTCGTCGTCGCCAATGTCAGAAAGAAAGAGCAAGGTGTTGGCTTTAATGTTTTAACCGGAGAATATTTAGATATGATTAAAGCCGGGATTATTGATCCGGCCAAGGTGACAAGAACCGCTCTTCAAAATGCTGTTTCCGTGGCCACCATGATTTTAACGACCGAATGTTTAATAACGACACTTCCTGAAAAAGAAGAAAAATCTTCAATGCCGGGTGGAATGCCTGGAGGTATGAATGAGTATTAATTTAGTTTGGGAATAGAAAGATTTATCGGACGACAATAAGGTAAATTATTGCGGGATATAATATTTTCCATAGCTCTAGAAAGAGCTTTGTTTTTTTCTTTGTGTTTGATATAGGGTTTAAGAAAATTGAGCATTCTCCATAAAGATTCCTTTTGGCAAACTCCAAGCCGCCACACGTCTTTATTATTTTTTATGCCACGTTTATCAATTTCTCCTCCATAACGAGAAATTTTTGGTTTTGGAGAGGAAATACCTAGCTTAGTTAAGCCTAGCCAAAGCTGGTGGATAATTTGCCTATCTTGAGTTTGGATTTCAAATAAAGCATTTTTCCATTTTCTACCATTTGTTGATTTTTGAAAATAGAAACAACCCTCTGTGTCAGTATATCCAGCAAAGAATGCTAGAAAACATTTAGGTTTTTTAAGAACCCAAGATTCAATACAATCGTTTTTTGGTAACAAAAAATTAAAACTTTTATTTAGAAGAGCAGTGATTTCAAATGTCCCTCTTTTAGCTTTCCAAACATGGGGTGTAGTATAAGGCGAGAAAAGATTTTTGATAAGTATTATTTGAGCTCTTTTTGTTGTTGAACAACGAGCTTGAAAAAGATTTTTTGTTGGCTTTATGTTTAAATCCCCAAGGCGGAAGCCAATCATGTAGGCTTTTTCCTCTAGATTTCCATCAAAATCTTTCTTTTTGTATTTACAGGCTCTTTCAGAAATTGGGCGAGTTTTAATGACAAACTTTTTTATTTTTCTTTGTAAACCACCCTCACTACAATGTAGAATTTTACCAATTTTATCTAAAGATAATTTTCTGGCGTGATATAAATATTCAAATTTTTCTTTTGAAATTCTAATAGGTTTGGTTAAACCTAAATGACCGCGGGATTTTAGGCAGTGTTTTTTTATACGATTAACAATAGTCGCATGGCTGCAGCCATATTTTTTAGCGATTTCATTCATGGAAAATTTTTGATGATAATAGAGATTTCTTAATTCTTTTTTAGAAATTTTAAATTTTTCTTTGGCTTCTGAAATGGTGCGAATTTTAAGATGATATTCTCTAAGTAGGCGATGAACAGGCCCATTAGAATATCCTAATTTTGAAGCAATTTGAGCAATGGATAAACCTTGGTCTTCATAAAGATTCTTAAGTTTTTCTCTAGGAATTTCTATTTTATTCCATGGTTTAGGCATTAAGCTTATTATAACCGAAGAAAACACGAAATATCAACCAGAGATTTGATTTTAAAAAGTCCGAATTTTTCTCTCCTTGACCTCCGCAAGGAGGTTTTTTAAAATGAAGTTATGGATGAGAAAGCTCATTATGTAGTGGTGACTGGCATTGTTATTAAAGATGGCAGATATTTATTGGCCAGAAGAAGTTTAGAAGAAGCTGCTTTCCCTGGATTATGGACAGTGCCTGGTGGGAAACTTAACAGAAGCGATTATGAGAATTCACCCAAAGATACCCCTGACCATTGGTATAATGTTTTGGAAAAATTGCTTCAAAGAGAAGTTAAAGAAGAAGTTGGTTTAAAAATCAAAAACATCCGCTATCTTTTAAGTTTGGCTTACATTCGTTCTGATAATATGCCGACGTTGATTATTAGTCTTTTTTGTGATTATGCTTCTGGCGAGGTTAAACTTTCTAAAGATTTAATTGAATTTGCCTGGGCAGGAATTGATGAGATTAAAAATTATGAACTTGTGCCTGGTTTAAGAGAGGAAATTGAGTTAGTTGATAAAGCTTTAAAAGAAGGAAACTATCAGGCCTGGCA
>Ga0100396_1003057_pt1 | contig 10937 bp, 7 predicted proteins | sample CryGeymeta201520_FD_81551 | JGI IMG/M metagenome (GOLD analysis project Ga0100396, IMG submission 81551) | Groundwater microbial communities from Crystal Geyser aquifers in Utah, USA - Crystal Geyser metaG 2015-20 | ecosystem: Environmental > Aquatic > Deep subsurface > Groundwater | place: USA... | reverse complement strand
TTCGCATGAATTGAAGACGCCGGTTTCGTTGATCAAGGGGTACGCCAGCACCCTGGCGCGAGAAGACGCCCACTGGGACAGCGAGACCGTGCGCGAAGGGCTGCATGTGATCAACGAGGAGAGCGACCGGCTCAACGCCTTGATCAACAACCTGCTGGACGCCTCGCGCATCCAGGCCGGCGGTTTCCGGCTGGAACGGGGCGATGTCAACGTGGTCCGGTTGGCCGAGCAGGTGGTGGAGAGCTTTCGGATCCAGACCGACCGTCATCACTTTGTCCTGGACTTCCCAGCCGATTTCCCCGCGGTCTTGGGGGACGAAGAGCGGTTGCGGCAGGTGTTCAATAATCTGATCAGCAATGCCATCAAATATGCGCCGGGGGGTGGGGAGATCCGGGTCGGCGGGTGGGACGACGACAAGAGCGCCACTGTCTACGTGGCGGACCAGGGGATCGGCATCCCGCCGGAGGAGCAGGGCAAGCTCTTCCAGCATTTCTACCGGGTGGATTCGAGCCTGCGCCGCAGCACGCAGGGGGCCGGCCTGGGGCTCTACCTGTGCAAATCCATCGTCGAGGCCCACGGCGGCCGCATCTGGTTGCGCAGTGAGCCGGGCAAGGGGACGACGGTGTTCTTCACACTGCCGATAGGCGACCAATGACCGGTCTCCTCAAGAAAGGGTTTGGTTGTTGGTATGAAAAAACGCATTCTTGTGGTGGATGACGAAGCCCGGATGCGGCGGTTCGTGCACATGAACCTGGACCTGGAGGGCTACGCGGTCAGCGAGGCGGAAAACGGCGTCGACGCGCTGGCCAGGGTGCGTGATGAGTTCCCCGACCTGGTGCTGCTGGATGTGATGATGCCGGACCTGGATGGGTTCGAGACGCTTGAGCACATCCGGGAGTTTTCGGCGGTCCCGGTGATCATGTTGACGGTGAAGGGGGATGAAGAAGATCGCATCCGCGGGCTGGACCTGGGCGCCGATGACTACGTCACCAAGCCGTTCAGCCCCAGGGAGCTTTCCAGCCGGATTCGGGCAGTCCTGCGCCGCGTGGAGCCATCTTCGACGCAGTCCCAGGAACCGTTGGTCATCGACGAGGATCTGGCTGTCGACTTCGTGCGGCGAGAAGTGATCGTGCGGGGCGAACGGGTCAAACTCCGCCCCACCGAGTACAAGCTCCTGGTGCACCTGATCGAGAATGCCGGCTGGATCGTGCCGCAGGAGACGCTGCTTACCAAGGTCTGGGGGCCGGAGTATCGAGACGAGAGCCAATCGCTACGACTGTACATCAACTACCTGCGCAAGAAGATCGAGGCGGATTCCTCCAATCCTCGCTACATCCTCACAGAGCGCGGGGTGGGGTATCGGTTCGTGGATTACAGACGGAAGGGGTAACGAGTAACGAGTAAACATGAGGGTCATCCATCACGTCTTACTCATTACTTGTTATCCCACCACGTTCACTTCCACGGTCAAGCTCCCTACCACCGTCTCGCCCTGCAACTGGCTGATGACCAGCGTGTGACGCGCGCCCGGCTGCGCGCCCGGTGGCAGGGTAATAGTCAGGCTCGCCCGATAGCGCTGGCCGGCTCCCAGGATCATGCCGCCGGTGAGCGCGCCGTGCACAGCGGCATCGAGCAAAGCCTCATCGACCGGGCCGCGGGTTGGGGGCGCGCCAGGCGCGCCCCACGGGATCTGTTCCAGCTTCAGCGCCGACACGCTGACCTCTGGAGGCAGGCCCGCCCGGTCCACCTGAAGACTGGCCAGCCCCAGGCTGGCGGCCGCCCCCACTACCGGGAAGGTCACGTTTGCGCTGGCGCCGGGCGCCAGATCCACGGGCCACGAGTGCCGTGACGCGACGTTGTTGGTCGTCGCGGGGTCCGGCTGGGCGGGCAACGGGTCCTCTACGCTGGAGAGGCGGGCCTGGTACGCGTATGGGCCCGCGGCCGCGGGGGTCCAGATGAGTGGTCCAACGATGTGTTCGCCCGGCGCCAGCCCATCGACCCGCTTGCGCGCGACCGACTGCCAATCGGTGGGCGGGATGTAGGGAGCCAGCGGGGCGGCGAAGAGCTCCAGCCGCACGTCGTAGGCGTAGGCCGGCCCGTTGTTGCGCACGCGGACGTAGAGCGCGTTGGGCTGACCGGCCACGGCCGCCTGGTGCGTGGCCCCGCCATCCGCGGCGCGGCGCAGCCAGATGTCAGGGCTGTTCCAGGCCAGGCTGGCCGCGGGGCGGGCGCCTGTGTCCGCGGCGCTGTCGCGCAGGGCCAGGTCTGCGCCGACGAGGCGATCCGCGCTGAAAACGGCCGTCGCGTGCTGGCTGATGTAGGCGTAGGGGATGTAGCCGTAGCCCTCCTGCCAGACACCGTCGTAGGACCACGGCTGCCAGGAATTGCGCACCAGGAAGTAGCCGCCGCCGGGCGCCGCAGGGTCATCCTGATAGCCCACCAACGCCATCGCGTGGCCGCCGTCCGGCCGTTCTCTGGGCAGCGGCGGCGTGATCTTGCCCCAGCGGCGGGTGGCTGCCGAATCGTACCAACTATCGAAGACCGGGATGGAGAAGGCCACCACGCGGCCCTCGGCGATGCAGGTCTTGATCCCGGTGATGTCGGTCCGGTTGAGGGGGAGAGTGCGCAGCGTCTTCAGGCCCGGGTCGCCGTTTTCGGCCGCGGGCGGGGGTGGGCCCTGGCCCTGGTCCCCGCGTTCGTAGCTGACGTAGCGCCAGGTGTCCTCCAGCGGCGCACCCCACTCTTCCAGGCAGCGCATCCCCACGGCCACGTAGGTGCCCGAGACAGTCGGGATGCCGTCGTGTTCCTTGCACCACCAATAGATGAATTGCTCGGAGAGATCGATGTCCGCGGAGCTGCCGGCGGTCATCTCCAACTGTTCGCGCACCGAGAGCACCGCGTGCGCCACGCACGTGCCGCGGCTGCCCTGGTTGCGCACCGGCGGCAACACGTCCAGGTGGCTGACGCTGGCCGGCAACACGAAGCGGCCGCCCGGGGGCTCGTACGCGGGCAACGCCAGCCGGCCCGCCAGCACCTCGGGCGGTTCGTCCAGCAGCGCGCCCAGCCCGTAGTCAACGGCTGCAGCCTCCAGCTCCAGTCGGACGCTGCGGACGTCGCGCGTGGGTGGGATGACGTCTTGCGCGGCCTGGACCAGGTGAGCCAGCTCGGCCTGATCCACGCCCAGCGCACTCACCAGCAGATCGCGGGTCGGCTGGGGGGTTTTTGCCAGCGCCACGAACTCCTGGGCGGTGCCGATCCAGGCGTCGGCCAGCGTCTTGACTTGCGCCTCGGTGAACCCCGGCGCTTCGGAGAGCGGCACGCCTTGCGGAATCAGTTCAGGTGGGGTCATGAGTGGCTCCTTTCAGCAATCAACCGCTGGCGGTTGGCGATCGAAGCCAGCCGCCAACTGCTCTTTGTTTATTCTCCCCCGAGCGGGAAGTAGCGTTTGTAATATGGAACGCAGAATGTTAGCGTGGTTTGGTTGTCCAGGTCATCGGTGTATACAATGCTGCCCGGGGCGCCGGCCGCGGGCGCTACGTCGCTCCAATCCATGTCATAGAAACCCTCAGGATCAACCTGAACATGGCGTTGGCCATCTGTGAGTTGGACATCCAGCCATGCCCCAGGCGGCGCGGCGCCGGTCAAGACGCCGGTTTTTTGTTCGAAGGCGCCCGTCAGCAATGGCACGGTGAAGGTCACGACCCGGCCGGCGGATGTCACGACGATCACGTCGCCGCATGTCACCGGCGTGGCTTGCTGTTGTACATCCCGCAGGTAGACGGCGAAGCTGTTATAGCTGCTGCTACTATTGCCACGGCCTTTCAACCTGCCTTCGGGATCGCGCAATTCAACGGTTATCGGCCCCGGGCCTGGAAGAGTGCCGCCGACCATTGCCTGTCCGATGATGACGCGAATGTGCGGTGCGGCATAGGCCAACGTGACGCGATAGCCGTCCGGATGCAGGTAGATCACAGAACCGCTGCTGCTGCTACCTTGAGCCGCTGTTCCCTGGAGATTCGCAGTGTATGTCCCGGTGACCGTAGCGGTAATCGCCAGGTATCCCTGGGAATGCCACAAGAACTGACCAACGAGCAATCGCGCGCCCGGTGGCGCCTCGCCCGAGACCGCGTCGGCCAGGGGATCGGCCACCGCGGTCAGGTGGGGCAAGGTAAGCGTCATGGCTTCGCCAGGCAGGGCCACGGCCAACGTCTGACCGGTTTCCAGGATGAAGTCGGGACCACCTACGCCGAGCTCAATACTTCCGGTTTCCCTGATGGTGTTGGTCGTGGTGTAAACTGGCGCCCCTTCGGCGTTCAGCACGCTCAGATTCAACGGGCTGTAAAGGGCGCCGTACACGGTGACGCGTCGATCATGCAACCGGGCTTGCAGGCCAGGCACGCGAACACTGGTCCAGATTTGATTGCCGTCCGCGTTGGTATATGTAACTTCAACCTGGTCACCCCGTTCCAGATCTACCAATTCGCCCATGTCCAGCTCATACGTGCCACTGGTCGTCGAGGTGATGCTCCAGGTGCGGCTCCTCGGCCAAACCCAATCATCGCCAGCATACCAGGTGACGATCAACGGCGAGTCCGGTGGCGCCCGGCCCGCGATGCTATCGGTTGAGCGGTCAGGCTGTAGCGTGAGCTCCGGCACTGCTACGACGATGCGCGGCCCCCCGGCAAAAACCTCCACGCTGTCCCCGGCCTCGATGATCGCCGGCCCTCCGCCCTGGTAGAGCCAGGCCTGGAATGATCTGGGATACGTGTACTGGGGACGGGTCGATGCGGTGGCCCTGATCTGGCCGGTCGCGTCGCGCAGCGTGACAGTCCCGCTCTCGGCGTCGGCTGGCAACACCCCAGTGACGTAGTTGCTGCCGATCTGGGCATTCACGGCCGGCGCCTTGAATTCCAGATACACCTCATAGCCGTCGGGGTTGGTGTAGAAGACGGCGCCCTCATCGCCGGGCCACATCTCGACCAGGTTGCTGAAGTCGGCCATGTAGCTGCCATCGGCGGCGCTGGTGACCGGCAGATTGTACGGGTAAGAAGGGTAATAGGGATAACCACCACCGGCTGGGTGTGTTGCCCCTGTTGGTGGTGATGGCGTAGGACGTGGCGATGGATAATTGTGCCCGATGTCATTCAGGCCAACTCGTAGTGGGCTGTTCGGCGGCGCCTGACCGGAGACCTGTCCGCGTGCCCAGTCGACAAAGGCCGTTAGTGCAGGCGCGGTCAGGGCGATAGTCGTGCCATCGGAGGCCGTCACGGTGACCCGATCGCCGGTCATCAACCGTGATCTACTTCCTCCCCCAGAATCTGTGAAGAAACCGTTGCTGCCCGACCACAACGTGCGCACGTCGCGGGTTATGCCACTGGGGCCTTGGACGGTGACCGTCAACGGCCCGCCGGTGCTGACCTGCCCCCTCAATTGATAAGAACCCAGGCGTGCCTGCAGAAAGGGCAGGACGAAACGCTGATAGGCCTGATAACCGGCTGCATCAGTTACGTAGACAACGCCGTAGTTGCCCGCGGTGATATCGGCCAGGCCGGCGAAAGCGGCCGTGTAGTCACCGGCGGATGTGGAAGTGATGGAAACGCTGAAATCTGGGACATCCGTTAGCCAGTCCGGATTTTCATACCTGGCCAGGAACGGCCCGTCGTATAGGTCGACCCGCAACGGCGCATTCGGCAACGTGTGGCCCGCGACAACGTCGCTCTTCTGATCGACATGGACTGTGAGCGGCGGCACTGTCATGCTCAAGACCTGCCCGGCCGCCGTGACGACGAGGGTGTCACCGATGTGCGGCCCAGAGATGTACATGTCAAAGGCGCCTTGAGAATCCGAGAACCCCTGAAAAGCTTGATCGACCCCGGAGGTGGTGTCAAGCGTAACAGTGATCAGGGCCCAGGGGGCGACAATTCCGTGGAGTTGGTCATCCCCATTATACCCAATCCCCGTGCGTAGCCACGGGACATTGTAGCGGGTATAGACGTGATGGCCGGCCGCGTCCGCATAGAAGACGTAGCCGTAGTCGCGCGGCGCGAACCCCGTCAGGCCGCTGAAGTCGGCCTGATAATCGCCAGCGGCCGTGGTGGTCACCGTTTGCTGGAAGGTGACGGCCGGATCGTCGAAACGGTAGGCGTAGATATCAAGCCTGGCCGTGGGTGGGGCCTGGCCGTAGACGGTCGCCGTGGCCTGGTCGGCCAGGGCCGTAAGACGCGGGATGGTCAGTGAGACGGCCTGTCCGGCCTGAATCGCCTGTAGGACATTGCCAGTCCAGACCAGCGGGTATTGACAGCCACACGGGCTGTCTTGGTAACAAGTGCGGGCCGGGTAAGCGGCATAGAAGTAGCGACCGGCCGCGTCTGGGATGGGGATGGCGGTGGCATTCGCGACCACCGTGTCCTGGCAGCTCATGGTGATCACGACGGGTTCGGGCCTGGGGGCGGTTCCACTGACCAGGAAGCTCTGCAGGCCGAAGTTGAGGGTCAGGCCAGCAGTTTGATCCAGGGCAGGACGCGCTGAAACCATCTCCAGCGCCTGTTGGGAGTCTCCAGCGGCCTGTTCCAAAGCCAACAGCCAGGCGACATCGTCGGTCACTACAGAACCAGTGATATCGATGGCAGGTAACGCCCGTACCGAGAACGTAGCCGAGGTTGCCGCGCGCACGCTCGCGAGCAGCGCGCCCACGGCAACCACAGCCACCGCCAGGCTCACACTGAGCCGCAGCACAGAACGACTTGGCCACCACATCGCGCACCTCCTCGTCAATCACACCTCTATATCAGCCCAACTTGCTTGCCCACCTTCTCGAACATATCCAGCACCCGGTTCAGTTGTTCGTCGGTGTGCGTGGCCATGTAGCTGGTGCGCAGCAGTTCGCGGCCCGGCTGCACGGCCGGCGCCAGCACCGGGTTGACGAACACCCCGGCGTCAAAGAGCAGCTTCCAGGTCATGATCGTGCGATCCAGGTCGCCGATGATGATGGGGATGACCGGCGTGGCCGAAGTGCCGGTGTCGAAGCCGAGTTGCTGATAACTGCGCCGCATGGTGTCGCCGATCTCAGTCAAGCGTTGCACCCTCTCCGGCTCGTCACGCATGACGTGCAGCGCAGCCAGCGCGGCCGCGGCGTTGGAGGGGGGGATGCTGGCGCTGAAGATCATCGACCGGGCGTTGTGCTTGATGTAGTGAATCACCGGTTCGTCGCCCGCGATGAAACCGCCCAGCGACGCGAAGGACTTGCTGAAGGTGGACATGATCAGGTCCACCTGGTCGGTCAGGCCGAAATGCGCGGCCGTGCCATGGCCGCCGCCCAGCACGCCCATCGCGTGCGCGTCATCCACCATCAGCCGGACGCCGTAGCGCCTGCACAGCGGCGCGATCTCGGGCAGCGGCGCGATGTCCCCTTCCATGCTAAAGAGGCCATCCACCACCAGCAGCTTGCCGCGATCCTCGGGCAGCCGGGCTAACAGGCGTTCCAGGTCGGCCATGTCGTTGTGGGCATAGCGCCTGGTCTCGCCCCAGCTCAACCGGGCGCCGTCGACGATGCTGGCGTGATCTTCTTTGTCCAACACCACGCTGTCGCCGCGGCCGACGAGTGCGCTGATCGCGCCCAGGTTGGTCTGCATGCCGGTGGAGAAGACCAGCGCGGCCTCCTTGCCCACCCACTCGGCCAGCTCGTGCTCCAGTTGCTCGTGCATCTCCAGCGTGCCGTTGAGGAATCGCGACCCGGTGCAACTGGTGCCGTAGTGCTCGATGGCGTCCAACGCGGCCTGGCGCACCTTGGGATGGGTCGTCAGCCCCAGGTAGTTGTTGGACCCGCACATGATCAGCCGGTGACCCCGGCAGACCGCCTCGGCGCCCTCGTTTTCGGTCAACGGGATGAAATACGGGTACACGCCCGCGGCGATTGCCTCTTTGGCAATTGTGTAGTCATGGCACTTCTGAAAGATGTCCAAAGATGAATTCTCCTTTGCGTATTGCGTGGTGCGTGTGAAAAGGGTTATGCTGGTGACGACGGTATGCTGTGGCCGGTCTGTGACCGAGCCACCGTGTCACACCCGCGGACGCGGGACGTCATTCCCGCAGACGCGGGAACAGGCTGCTGGATTCCCGCGTCCGCGGGAATGACGGGCTCAGAATCACGTCAGATAACCATGTTCTCGGTACCAGATATAGGCCTTCTCGATGGCGCCGCAGGTGGGCATGAGCGGATAACCCAGCTCACGCACGGCCTTGCTCGAATCGAAGAAGAAATCGACCCCGCTGAGGCGGATTTGCTCGCCGTTGACTACCGGCGGGCGGTGGCTGACCCGGTTGAACGCGTCCACGGCAACCGCGGCCGGGCCGAGCGCCCAGCGCGGGATCGTGAAACGTGGGATGGGCCGGCCGGCCAGGCCGACGATGATCTCGGCAAGCTGGCGGTGGGTCAGGTTCTCGCCGCCCAGGATGTAGCGCTCGCCCACGCGGCCGCGCTCGGCTGCGGCCAGATGCCCGTGCACCACCGCGGCCACGTCCGCGACGCACATGCCGCCGGCCGGCACGGCCGGCACATTGCGACGGGCGAATTCGACGACGGTGCTGCTCGAAATCAGGTGGTGGTCGCCTGCGCCGATCACTGCGGCCGGGTTGACGATCACCGCATCGAGGCCCCGTTCGATGGCCCGATATACCTCAGCCTCGGCCCGGTGTTTGCTGTCCGCGTAAACGAACGTGGCGCTGATCCGGTCAAAAGGGGTGTCCTCGTTGGCTGGCCCTCCGTTCTGCGCGATTCCAACCGCCGCGACCGAGGAGGTGTGGACCACGCGCGGGACGCCGGCGCGCACGCAGGCATCCATCACGATGCGGGCGCCATCTACGTTGACCCGGTAGACGTCCTCCGGCCGCGCCCGCCAGTAGGATGACAGCGCCGCGACGTGGAAGACCAGCTCGCAGCCCGTCACCGCTGCGGCGACCGCGGTTTCATCGAGGATGTCGCCGATGGCGTGTTCCACCGGCAGGCGTTCCAGCGCGATCAGGCAGGAGTTGGCCCGTCGCAACACGCGCACGCGATCGCCGCGCGCCACCAACGCGGCGGCCAGGTGCGACCCGACAAACCCGGCGCCACCAGTAACCAGCACTTTCAAGCTCAAACCTCACGTCAGGATTAGGCAGCGGCCGCCTCCCAGACAGGAGACACGGCTACGGCGAGTGTCCGAATTCCCCGCGCAATAGCCTCCTCCTGACTCTGGCATACACCGCTATCCACCAGCGTCTGCAGAGTCCGGCGAACGTCGGACCGCAAGAGAACGTTGCGAGCGATACTTCTGGCCTGTTCCTCGATCAGCGCCTCTGACAAGGACACTACGTCCGCATCTACGTCCTTGGCAGACAATAACGCAGCACGCGGTTCATGGGCAGTTATGCTTTTCTTTTCCATTGATGCTCACCTCCCGTAGGTCTGCGCCACATGCTCAATCAAATGATTGCTACAGTGATCCTGGCTATTTGCTCGCTGGACATGGGGCGTTCACTTTCACAGGATATCCATTCCTGCACCTATGCACTTCCGTCCACCATCCCGATGGCATTCAGCCAAGCATGGAGCTGAACCAGAGCAACGCCTACAACCTTTTCTCGTAGATCCGATAGGTCTTGTAGCGCGTCAACCCCAACCGTTCGATGATCTGGTTCATCATGGTGTTGTTTTCCAGGATCCAGGAGCCTTCCACGCGCTTGTAGCCGCGCGCCAACGCCTCTTGGGCCGTGAGCAGGTAGAAGAGCGCGTCCGCGCCCCGGCCGCGGTACTCCTCCACCATCCCCATGATCAGGAGGCGGAGCTGGTCCACCTTGCGCTTGTGCCAGAGAAACTTGAGCAGGCCGAGGGGCCACATGTGCCCGCCTCCAGACCAGCGGAGCGCCTGGTGCAGGTCGGGGAGGGCCATCGATACGCCGACCGGTGTGCCATCTTCGAGCTCCGCGAGCAGGATCAGGTTCGGGTCGAGCACTGCCTTGAGGCCGCTGGCCAGGTGGTCGATTTCGGCCTCAGTCATCGGCACAAAGCCCCAGTTGCGCTCCCATGCCCGGTTGTAGACCTGCTTGACCTTCTGCACGTCGCGCTCGAAATGACGCATATCTACCTTGCGCACGCGGATGCCCTGGCGCTCCGCCGCCCGTTGGGTAACACGGAAGAGCTTCTCGGGCGCAGCCTGCAGCCCTTCCGCCAAATCTGCGATGTAGGCAAACACGTCCATGGCCTTGCCGTAGCCGTGACCCTCGATCAGCGCAGGGTAGTAGCGTGGGTTGTAGGTCATCATCACCATCGGCGGCTCGTCGAACCCGTCGATCAGCGTGCCGATCTCCTGGTTGGTGGAGAAATTCAGCGGCCCGCGCATGATCGCCATGCCCTGGCCACGCGCCCATGCCTCGGCCGCGTCCAGGAGCGCGTCGGCAACTGCCTGGTCGTCGATCGCCTCGAAGAAGCCGAAAGCGCCCATCTGTTCGTTGTGGACCGCGTTGTGGTTGTCGTCCACCACCGCGCCGACCGTGCCGACCAGTTCGCCATCCCGCCGCGCCAGGAAGAGCTGGTAACGCGCGTGCTCGTAGAAGGGGTTCTTCTTCGGGTCGAAGAAATCGAGGCGCTCTTCGATCAGCGGGGGCGCCCAGTTGGGGTCGTCGCGGTAGAGGGTGAAGGGGAACTTGACGAATGCCAGCAGGCCTTTTCGGTCCGTGACCTGCTCGATACGAAGGTTATCACTCATTGAGTCTGCCTTTCTCGTGCGCCCGGCAAGCGCAGGATTTAGATCCAGGTCCAGCCGCAATTCATGTTTTGGGTATCTTCTCAATTCTTCGGGGAATCGCTCGCTGTGGCCGGTCTCCTGACCGAGCCACCGTGGCTCGGTCAGGAGACCGGCCACAGCCACCCCGGATTATTGAGAGGATACTGTTTTGGCAGC
>Ga0100396_1003051_pt1 | contig 10952 bp, 5 predicted proteins | sample CryGeymeta201520_FD_81551 | JGI IMG/M metagenome (GOLD analysis project Ga0100396, IMG submission 81551) | Groundwater microbial communities from Crystal Geyser aquifers in Utah, USA - Crystal Geyser metaG 2015-20 | ecosystem: Environmental > Aquatic > Deep subsurface > Groundwater | place: USA... | reverse complement strand
TGGCAGCGATGGCTGCACGACGATGACTTACTACGCCGACACGGACAGCGACGGCTTCGGCGACCCCGCTGCGAGCATGGAGGCGTGCTCCGCACCCACGGGCCATGTCAGTGACAACACCGACTGCAACGACACCAGTGGTGCCGTTCACCCCGGCGGAACCGAAGTCTGCGACGGACTCGACGACGATTGCAACGGCACCGTCGATGACGGACTGACGACGATGACCTACTACGCCGACACGGACAGCGACGGCTTCGGCGACCCAGGCGCGAGCATGGACGCTTGCTCCGCGCCCACGGGCTACGTCAGCGACAACACGGACTGCAACGACAGCTCCGATGCCGCTCACCCGGGCGGAACCGAGGTCTGTGACGGACTCGACAGGGATTGTGACGGCAGCGCCGACAACGGACTGACGCCACCCGCCTGCGCGCTGACGGCGGGCGTCTGCATGGGCACCACCGAGATGTGTGGCGGCGCCCTGGGCTGGGTCGCCTGCACGGCCGCGAGCTATCCTGCGAGCTATGAGAGCGGCGCGGAGACCCGCTGCGATGGACTCGACAACAATTGCGACGGCAGCACGGATGAGGGCACGCGCACGATGTTCTACGCCGACTGTGACGGAGACGGCGCGCGCGACGCCCTCGTCTCTCACCCGGCCTGCGACACGGCGGAGGCGCTCGCGTATCTGATCGCACACGGCCACGCCGGCTGCATCGCCGTGCTGACCGGAACCGCGCCCGAGGACTGCGATGACGCGCTCGCCAGCGTCCACCCGGGAGCCACCGAGGTGTGCAACGGCTGGGACGACAACTGCGACGGCACCATCGACGGCGCGTCTGCCACCACCTGGTGCAACGCCGCCTCGCGCGCCCTGCCCCACGCCACGGCCGCCTGCACCGCCGGCAGCTGCAGCGTCGCTAGCTGCAGTGCCGGCTACGACGACTGCGACTCGGGCGACGCCAACGGCTGCGAGGCCTCGCTGAACAGCGACGACGCCAACTGTGGCGCCTGTCGCAACGTCTGCGCGCTGGGGGCCGGATCCTGCTCGGCAGGCGCGGCCGGCACCTGTGACGACGCCGTGCAGGTCGAAGCCGGCTATGCAAACGCGTGCCTGCTGCGCGCGTCCGGGGTCGTCGACTGCTGGGGCTGGAACAGGGACGGACAGCTCGGCGACGGAACCACCACCAACCGCAACCGCCTGACGCGGGTGACCGGTCTGAGCAACGTCACGGCCATCGCCGCCGGCCCTACGCACATGTGCGCGCTCCTGAGTACAGGCAGCGTCAGGTGCTGGGGCCACAACGTGGCCGGACAGCTCGGCGATGGAACCACCACCGAGCGCCACACGCCCGTGTCCGTGGCCGGCCTGTCGAACGTGACCGCCATCACGGCCGGATTCGACCACACCTGCGCGCTGCTCGGCACGGGAGCCGTCAAGTGCTGGGGCAGGAACACCAACGGACAGCTCGGAGACGGAACGACCATCGACCACCACCTCCCCGTGACCGTTGACGCGACGGATTTGGGCGCCGCCACACAGGTCGCGGCGGGCGGCAACCACACCTGCGCCGTGAAGTCAGGCTCCGGCGGCAGCTACTGTTGGGGCAGCAACAACCACGGCCAGCTCGGCAACAACCGCACCACCGACTCTCGCGTGCCCGCCTTCGTCCTCTCCTTTCTGCCGTTCCAACAGCTCTCGCTTGGCGCTGAGTACTCGTGCGGCTTCGGTGTGCGCTTGGACGGCACACAGGCCGTCTTCTGCTGGGGTCTCAACGCAGAAGGACAGCTCGGCACGGGCGATCTTGTCGACTCCCACCAGCCAACCACCGTCCTCAATTTGACCAACCCCATCAACGTGTCGGCAGGCAGAACCCACGCATGTGCGACGCTGGCGTCGGGCGCCATTCGCTGCTGGGGACGCGGCACCTCCGGAGAGCTCGGAAACGGGGCCAGCATCAGTTCCACGAGCCCGGTCACCGTCACCTCGATGAGCGACGGCCGGAACGTGGCCGGAGGCAGTGACAGCACATGCGCCTTGCGCGCCACCGGCGGTGTGAGCTGTTGGGGCAGCAACACCTTTGGTCAGCTCGGCGACGGCACCAACGTCAGCCGCACCTCGCCGGTTGCGGTCGTGCCATGACCGCTCGGTGACGCGTCCGGGCTGGGCAAGCCTCGTCCCCTACGGCGAGCTGCGAGACGCTTGGACGTTCACGGCATGCCTCAGGCCTCGGCGTGCGCTTGGGGGCTGCCGTCCGTGCTCGCCTCGCGTTCGAACACGAGCTCGCCCTGTTTCGCGTCGACGCGGATGGTGTCTCCGGGGCCGAAGGCGCCGCTGAGGAAGGCCTGCGCCAGCGGGTTCTCGAGCTGCTGCTGGATGGCGCGCTTGAGCGGCCGCGCGCCGTACGTGGGGTCGAAGCCGAGGTTCGCGAGCAGGTCCTTGGCGTCGTCCGTGAGCGCGAGGTGCATGTCGCGATCGCGCAGCCGCGCTTCGAAGCGCTTCAGCTGGATGCCGACGATCTCGCGCACCTGCGCGCGGTCGAGGCGGTGGAAGATGATGGTCTCGTCGAGCCGGTTGAGGAACTCGGGCCGGAACGCGCGGCGCAGGTCCTCCATGACCGAGGCGCGCATCTCGGTGTCGTCGCTCATCTCCATGATGTGCGAGGAGCCGACATTCGAGGTCATGATGATGACGGTGTTGGTGAAGTTGACCGTTCGACCCTGACCGTCCGTCAGACGTCCGTCGTCGAGCACCTGCAGCAGCGTGTTCCACACGTCGGGGTGCGCCTTCTCCACCTCGTCGAAGAGCAAGACGGAGTAGGGACGACGACGCACGGGCTCGGTCAGCTGTCCGCCCTCTTCGTAACCGACGTAGCCGGGAGGCGCGCCGATCAGTCGCGAGACGGTGTGCTTCTCCATGTACTCGCTCATGTCGATGCGGATCATCGCGCGCTCGTCGTCGAAGAGGAAATCCGCCAGCGCACGCGCGAGCTCGGTCTTGCCGACGCCCGTGGGTCCCAAGAACAGGAAGCTGCCGACGGGCCGGTTGGGGTCGCCGAGGCCCGCACGGGAGCGTCGCACGGCGTTCGCCACCGCCACGACCGCTTCGCGTTGACCGACGACTCGCTCGCCCAGGCGATCTTCCATGGAGAGCAGCTTGGACTTCTCGCTCTCGAGCATCTTGCTCACGGGCACGCCGGTCCAGCGTGAGACCACGGCCGCGATGTCTTCGTCCGTGACCTCTTCCTCGAGGTAGGAGCCTTCGCCCTGGGCGCCGTCGAGCGCGCTCTGGGCCGTCTCCACGGCCTTCTCGGCCGCAGGGATCTCGCCGTATTGGATGCGCGCCGCGGTCTCGAAGTCGGCCGTGCGCTGCGCGCGCTCCAGGTCGATCTTCAACTGCTCGACCAGCGCCTTCTTCTCGCGGATCTCCGTGATGAACTGCTTCTCGCGCTGCCACTGCGCGACCTTGCCGCTCTTCTCCTCGTTCAGATCGCTGAGCTCATGCTCCAGATCCACGAGGCGCTTCTTGCTCGCGCTGTCCTTCTCCTTCTTCAGCGCCTGCTTCTCGATCTCGAGCTGCATCGCGCGCCGCTCGAGCGTGTCGATCTCCACGGGCATGGAGTCGATCTCCATCTTCAAGCGGCTGGCCGCCTCGTCCACCAGGTCGATGGCCTTGTCGGGCAGGAAGCGGTCTGTGATGTAGCGGTCGCTGAGCGTGGCCGCGGCGACGATGGCCGCGTCCTGAATGCGGATGCCGTGGTGGACCTCGTAGCGCTCCTTCAGACCACGCAGGATGGCGATGGTGTCGGGCACGGTCGGCTCTCCCGTGAACACGGGTTGGAAGCGTCGCGCGAAGGCCGCGTCCTTCTCGATGTACTTGCGGTACTCGCTCAGGGTCGTGGCGCCGATGCAGCGCAGCTCGCCGCGCGCGAGGGCGGGCTTGAGCATGTTGCTCGCGTCCATGGAGCCTTCCGCCGCGCCCGCGCCCATGATGGTGTGCAGCTCGTCGATGAACAGGATGATGCGCCCGCTGGCGTCCTCGATCTCCTTCATCACGGCCTTCAGGCGCTCTTCGAACTCGCCGCGGAACTTGGTGCCGGCCACCAGGGATCCGAGATCGAGGGCGAGCAGGGTCTTGTCCTCGAGGCTCGAGGGCACGTCGCCCTGGGCGATGCGATGCGCGAGTCCTTCGACGATGGCGGTCTTTCCCACGCCGGGCTCGCCGATCAGGATAGGGTTGTTCTTGGTGCGGCGGCTGAGCACCTGCATTACGCGGCGGATCTCCTCGTCGCGGCCGATCACGGGATCGATCTTGCCGTCGCGCGCCATCTTGGTGAGGTCGCGCGTGTACTTGTCGAGCGCCTCGTACTTGCCCTCGGGATCGGGGTCGGTGACGCGCTGGCTGCCGCGCACCTGCTGCAGTGCCGCGAGCAGCTCGTTGCGCCCGAGGTTCGAGCTGTCGAGCAGCTTCTTCATCTGGCGCTCTTCCGTGAACGCCAACAGCACGTGCTCCGCGGACGTGTACTCGTCCTTCAGGTCCTCCGTCTCCTTCCAGGCCCGAGTCAGCACCTCACGCAGGCGCCGGGAGATGCCGGGCTCGGCTCCGCCGCTCACCGTGGGCAGGCTCCCGAGGCTCGCCTTGGCGGCCTCCGTCAGGCTGGCGACGTTGCCTCCGGCCTTCTTGACGATGGAGCTGGTGATGCCCTCCGGGATCTCGAGCAGGGCGAGCAGGAGGTGCTCCGGCTGGACCTCGGCGTTCTTGCGCGTGGCGGCGTTCTGGCTGGCCGCCATCAGAGCCTCTCGCGTCTTGGTCGTGAGTCGGTCGAGTCGCATGGTTCTCTCCAGAATGTCCTTGGGATGGGGTGGGAGCTGTCCACGATCCTTGCGAATTCGGGCCCCCCGGACTCTCTTCCGTCCTGATCCCTGGGGCTCGCCCCAAGCTAAGCATCGGCCTCGGCGCGTCAACGTTGACCGCACACTCTGGCACACACTTGCGGTGCCTTTCCGCCTGGCTAGGCGAGCCTCATCTGCGCAGTCGTTCATGCAGGACGGAATACACGTCTCGGCGTCCGTCGATGACCGCTACGACTCGGACGTCTCGTTTCGCCACGCGATAGATGATCCGCCAGGGCGCCACGATGAGCTCGCGATACTGGCCGACCCCTTGACGCCGCAGCTCCGGCACGACGCGTCCGGTCATCGGAGCAGACTCGAGCTGACGGAGCGCGTCGAGGAGGCGCGCCTCCACGCGCACCGCGTCCGCTGTGTTGTCATTGACGAGGATGAAATCAACGACCGCATCGAGGTCGGCTTCGACTTCCGCCGACACGCGGACGGCGTAGTTCGTCGAGCCTTCCACCTGCGGCCTCAGGTGTGGCGCTTGGCGCGCGCGCGCCGAAGTTGGGCGAGCGTCTTCGAACGGCCTTCGTCGATCGCGCGGTCGCCATCGAGGCACATCTTCAGCAGCGCGAAAGCTCGCCGCTGCTCTTCGTAGGTCTCGACGTCTAGTAGCACCGCGGCCCCCTTGCCGTTCTGCGTGATGTACACAGGCTCGCGGCGCTCGCGCACACGGTTCACGAGCTCTGCCGCGCGCTTCAGACTGGAGATGGGTTCGATGCTGGCCAAGGTGGACACAATATGACCCCAAATATGGAGATGTTCAAGGGGCTCGAACTGCACGCCGTGTCGGCGTGACGCTCGCGACGGCCCCGAAGAGGGATAGTCGTAGGCGCCAATGAACCGATATCGCGAGCTACTGAAACAAGTACACCGCGCCACTGAACGGTTCACTCTCGTCAGCTTGGTCGCCACCAACGCCCGTCGCTCCGCTGGAGTCCCAATACGCAGTGACAGCCATCGTGTCTCTGCTCGAGGCGACCACGCTCCCAGATTCGGCGCTGAAACCGTGCTCGTGCATGATGCTAGGAGTGTGCGCCTCCTGGATGGCGATTGCTCAACCCCATCGCGGCTCGCTCTCGGGCACAGGCGCCCTCACGGACGTGCTAGGCCTCGGCCATGACCACGCCCACGCTCACCCGCTACCTGCCCGCTCCGGGTGCTGCCATGGAGGCAGAGGGGCTCTCGGACATGCTCCTCGATGGCTTCATGGCCTACGTGCAGGAGCTCGGGCTCGAGCTCTACCCGGCGCAGGAGGAGGCCATCCTCGAGCTCTTCGGCGGCAGCAGCGTGGTGCTCGCCACGCCCACGGGCAGCGGCAAGTCCCTGGTCGCTCTGGCCGTGGCCTTCGAGGCGCTCGCCAAGGGTCGGCGCTCCTTCTACACGGCGCCCATCAAGGCGCTGGTGACGGAGAAGTTCTTCGATCTATGCCGCGCCCTGGGCCCCGAGAACGTGGGTTTGATGACGGGCGACGCCACGGTGAACCGAGACGCGCCCATCATCTGCTGCACGGCGGAGATCCTCTCCAACCTGGCCCTGCGTGAGGGCGTGAACGCGGACGTGGACCGCGTGGTGATGGACGAGTTCCACTACTACTCGGATCGCGACCGCGGCGTGGCCTGGCAGGTGCCGCTGCTGATCCTGGAGCGCGCGCGCTTCCTCTTGATGAGCGCGACGCTGGGCGACACCGCGCGCATCGAGGAGGCGGTGGTGGAGCTGACGGGCGCGCCCTGCGTGACCGTGCGCAGCCAGGAGCGCCCCGTGCCCCTCGACTACGAGTACCGCATGACGCCCATGCACGAGACGCTGCGCGAGCTGCTCGAGCAGGGCCGAGCGCCGATCTACGTGGTGCACTTCACGCAGCGCGCGGCGACGGATCGGGCGCAGGACCTGATGAGCGTCGACTACCTGACGAAGGACGAGAAGCGCGCCATCAAGGACGAGCTCCACGGCGCGCGCTGGCCCACGCCCTTCGGCAAGGAGCTGTTGCGTTACCTGCAGCATGGCGTGGGCGTGCATCACGCCGGCCTCTTGCCGCGCTACCGACGCGTGGTGGAGAAGCTGGCGCAGAAGGGCATGCTCCGGATCATCTGCGGCACCGACACGCTGGGCGTCGGCGTGAACGTGCCCATCCGCACCGTGCTCTTCACCCAGCTGTGCAAGTTCGACGGCGAGAAGGTGGGCGTGCTCTCCATCCGCGACTTCCAGCAGATCGCCGGACGCGCCGGTCGACGCGGCTTCGACGCGCTCGGATCCGTCGTGGCCCAGGCGCCGGAGCACGTGATCGAGAACGAGTCCATGCGGCAGAAGGCGGTCGGGGACGCCAAGAAGCAACGCAAGATGAAGGCCAAGAAGCCGCCCGACAAAGGCTACGTGCACTTCGACGAGGCGACCTTCGACAAGCTCCGAAGCAGCGCGCCGGAGGCGTTGATTCCGCGCTTCCGCGTCACCCACGGCATGCTGCTCGACGTGCTCGCGCGGCCCGACGAGGACGGCTGCCAGGCCATGAAGAGCCTGCTCCGCAAGAGCCACCTCTCGCGCAAGCAGATGTTCTCGGAAGGACGTCGCGCCATCTCCATGCTGCGCGCGCTGCTCGACGCGGACGTGATGCGCCGGAGCGAAGACGGCTTCGTCGTCGCCGGTGATCTGCAGAACGACTTCTCCCTGAACCAATCGCTCAGCCTGTACGCCGTCGAGGCAATCGAGTCGCTCGACCCAGAGTCCAAGGCCTACGCGCTCGATGTCGTCAGCGTGATGGAGGCGATCCTCGAGAACCCCGGCGTGGTGCTCTTGAAGCAGGTGGACCTGGCGAAGACGCGCGCCATCAACGCCATGAAGGCGGAGGGCGTCGAGTACGACGAGCGCATGAAGGAGCTCGAGAAGATCGACCGGCCCAAGCCGCTGGCGGAGTTTCTCTATCTGACCTTCGACGAGTTCCGCGAGCATCACCCCTGGCTCGAAGGAGAGAACGTGCGGCCCAAGAGCATCGCCCGGGACATCTGGGAGAAGGGCATGAGCTTCAACGACTGCATCAAGGAGTACGGCCTCTCGCGCGCCGAGGGTGTGCTCTTGCGCTACCTCTCGCAGGCCGTGAAGGCGCTGGTGCAGAATGTGCCCGAGGACGCCAAGACGGACGAGCTGTACGAGATCACGGAGTCGCTGGCGGCGACCGTGCGCGCCGTGGACGCGAGCTTGCTCGACGAGTGGGAGCGCCTGAGCGATCCGGAGAAGCTCGCCGCCGAGGTCGAGGTCGAAGAGGAGGAGCCCGACATCACGCGCGACAAAAAGGCCTTCACGGCCATGGTCCGCAACGCGAGCTTCCGCCTGGTGCGCACGCTCGGCATGCGTCGCTTCGAGGAGGCGGCCGAGCAGCTCGCGCTTTCGGACGAGGCCTGGGACGCGGTGCGCCTGGCCGCGGCCATGGCGACCTTCTTCGAGGCACACGGTGAGCTGCGCATGGACGCCGAGGCGCGCGCGCCGAAGAACCTCCTGATCACCGAGGGCGCGGACGCGTGGATGCTCACGCAGATCCTGCTCGACGATCAGGACGATCGCGACTTCCGCTTCGAGGCGCGCGTGGATCTGGCCCTCGCGCGCAGCGAGGGACGCCCGAGGCTCGAGCTCGTCGCTCTGGGTGACGCCGCCCCCTGATCCCGTGCTGTGCCGACGGGACGGGATCCGCCCGCGGATTGGTGGTACGATTGCTGCACAGTACTCATGTACTCAACTCGCCCGGGGACATGTGACCCCAGTTCGACGGGCTGGTGAACGAGGTTGTCATGATGGTTTCGCGCTTCTCCCTCACGCCTCTCGGGGCACTCTTCGTCCTGTCGCTGGCAGCTCTGGTCCCCGCCTGCAGTTGCAGCGGGAGCACGGGCGGGCACGCCTGCGTGGACTCGACCTCCTGCGCCACGGGCCAACTCTGCATCGACGGCACCTGTCACGCCGTGGGTGTCGACTCGGGGCACGTGGAGCCCGGCTGTGACGACCGCGACGGGGACGGACACGGTGTCGGTTGCAGCGCGGGCCCGGATTGCGACGACGGCAACCCGACGCAGACGGGTCGCGAGGTCTGCGACGGCGCCGACAACGACTGCGACGGAGTGACGGACAACGGCGTGCTCTCCGAGTGCGGCGACTGCAACCCCGACTGTCGCTTGTCCGGCACGGGCGTCGGCACGCCCACGCCCTACGATCCCGCCGCCGATCCCTCCGAGGGCGTCGGCCTCGACCCGACGGGCGCGCTGGTGCTCGACTCGCGGCGCGTGAACACGAACATCATCTGGGTCGCCGAGACCTGGCAGGGCACGGTCTCGAAGTACTCGACCACGGCGCCCTATCCCGAGCTCGGCCGCTACGACACCGGCTCTCGCGGCGCAGGCAACGACCCCTCACGCACTTCCGTGAACGCGCTGGGCGATGTCTACGTGGGCAACCGCGGCGCCAATAGCGTCAGCCGCATCTCCGTGCTCGGCAGCGATTGCCCAGACACCAACGGCGACGGCGTGATCACCACCTCCTCGGGCTCGGACGTGCTGCCGCGCGGCGCGGACGACTGCGTGCTGTGGACGACCGAGCTCGAGACGGCGCTGCCCGGCGAGAGCGCCGTGCGCGCCGTGGCCGCACAGGACGTGGAGGGCCCCGACGGCGAGCTGACCGAGTACGTCTGGATCGGCGGCTACAACACCAACCGCATCGCCAAACTCGACGGCGCGACGGGCGCCGTGCTCTTCACCACACCCTCGGTGAACAACCCCTACGGCTTCGCTCTGGACGGCCTGGACAACCTCTGGATCTCCACCCGCGCCGGCAATTGGCTCGGACGCCTGGACACGACCCGCTGCGTCGACGAGGCGAGCTGCGCTGGCGACGTCTGTCAAGGGGAAGGCCCCGGCTTCGACGACTGCGTGAAGCAGCGCGTGCCCGCGCCAGGCCTGCCCTACGGCATCACGGTCGACTTCAACCAGCGCGTCTGGCTCGGTGGCGCGGACATCATGCGCTACACGCCCACGGCCGCGCCGGGTTCGCGTTGGGCCACCTCGGGGCTGCCCTATGGTGGCCTGGCCGTTCACGGCATCACGGCGGACGCCGAGGGTTGGGTCTGGGGCGCCGCGCAGGGCAACGGCATCATCCGCGTCGAGGCGGACAATCCGACGCATTGGCTCGCCGTGCCCGGAACGACCGGCTTCGACAACAAGGGCATGGCGGTCGACGCCGAAGGCAAGATCTGGTGCATCCGTCACACGGTCGCGGCGACGGTGGTCACGCCCGGCGCCACCATCGACTCGAACGTCATCGACACCACGGCCGCACCGTTCCCCGCGGGGGTTGGCATTCGCTACACCTACTCCGACATGACGGGCTTGCAGCTACGCCTCGCCACCAACCCGCGCGGCTACTACCGCCACATCTACGAAGGCTGCGCGACCGGCGTGACCGAGTGGGGCGACGTGCGCTGGGACGCGGACATCCCCACCGGCACCAGCGTGCTGCTGCGGGTGAAGACGGCCGACACGCGCGCCGATCTCGACGCCGCCGACTGGCTGCTCGTCGCGACCGCGCCGCCGGACGCGTCTCCCGCCAACATCGACTCCGTGCTCACCGCAGCCGGCGTCACCCCGGGCCGCTTCCTGATGCTGGAGATCGTGCTGCGCGCCGAGCGCACCAGCGCCACCGAAGTGATCACACCTGTCGTGCGGTCGTCGGGGGTTACGCACTCTTGCCCCCCCGATTTCGGCTGAGTTTCTGGAAGGGGCTGGCCGCAGCCCCTTCCCCCCGTCGCGGGCGCCCGCGCCGGGGCCCCCCTTCCCGCCGCCACTCGGCCTGCGGCCGACGTTCCGAGCGGGGCCCTAGACCCACTCGGCCTCCTCGCGGCTGCGCGTGGGCATGGATCGGAGTCGGTGCGGGCGCGCTCGCGTCTGCACCCACAGCGGTGACATGGGCGCGCTCGCTGCTCGACCGCGTCTGAACGCGCAGGAAGCGTTGGTGTGAGCGCGGGCTCGCCGCTCATCGACCCGCAGCGGTGATCGGCGACGTGGGCCGTGTCGCCCCCT
>Ga0100396_1003050_pt1 | contig 10957 bp, 8 predicted proteins | sample CryGeymeta201520_FD_81551 | JGI IMG/M metagenome (GOLD analysis project Ga0100396, IMG submission 81551) | Groundwater microbial communities from Crystal Geyser aquifers in Utah, USA - Crystal Geyser metaG 2015-20 | ecosystem: Environmental > Aquatic > Deep subsurface > Groundwater | place: USA... | reverse complement strand
TAAAACATCCGTCGCCACCCTCAAATGGTCATTCCCGCATGCTCCTAGCGGGAATCCAGAAATGAGCACTGGTCTGGATTCCCGCTAACCCCCATGACCGGAAACGGTCGCAACGATGCATGAAAATGTAGGTCCGTCAGTAGGTCAGGGTGTGCGTGGCACTCCCTGACGATCCGGTGGAGGGCCACGGACTGGAGATGAGGTCGAAGCGTCGGGTAGCTCCCGCTGGTCGCAACCCGACCTACAAATTCTCTCCTCCGTATTGGGAAGGGGAGTCGGCCGGGTTTTGCGCCGCGTCTGAATTTTCCGTGAGGCCGGGGGGCCGCGGTTGGTTGTTGCCTGCTACCGTCACGGACGGATGGTGATCGGGGTCCCGAGCTTGGCTATTTGAAACAGTTCCTGCATATCGCTGTCATAGAGAGCAACGCATCCGTTGGTCCAATCGGCATGAGCGCCGCCGCCGTGAACGAAGATCTCGCCACCCAGCGCCGTGTTCCAAGGCGGAATGTGAGCCTGCTGGAACGCGGCGCTGATTTCACGGTATTGGTCCGAGGAGATGAGTCCGGCAAAGAGGGCGTTCTGAGCGTGCTTCAAGGTTGGATAATTCAGGGCGAGCGATCTGCCGAATCGACTCTGACCATTTTTCATGCAAACCGTGAATCCGCCCTCCGGGGTTCGGCCGTCGCCTTCCTTGATCTTGTCCCCTTTTGTTTGCTTTCCAAGCCCGATCGCGTATTCCCGCACCAGAACATCGTCGTCGAGCACATACATTCTTCTCTTTTCCTTATAGACATAAAGCACCGGTTGCTTGATCGAACTTACCGGACGCAAGTAATCGATTCTCACCACCCCTTGTTTGAAGGCCAGCCAGTCTTCCTGCGGCTTGGCCGTGCCACGAGCCTCGCCGGCCTTCTGATTTTGATTCGAGGCGGTGTTCAGGGATTTGGAACTCTGCATGGAACAGCCCTGAAACGACAGCAGCCACAGCAGACCAACAAAACAGACCAGGTGTTTAACAAAAAAATTCATCCGCATCATGAATTGTCCGACATTCTCCTCGGTTTCAGTGATTGGTGATTGCCTGAGCCGATAGCGTCCTCGTGAATACCTGAAAAATGGTGATTTGTCAAAGCGGGAATGAGGGTCCGGACGCGACGAAATCTCCTGGCGAACGCCGCTCATCGGCCGTCGGTGAAGGTCGGCGCGCGGGTGAACTGCTTGGCGACCGTCATGGACGGCGACGGCAGCGGGAGCGTTCAGATTTCGCCGGCAACGATCCTGGGACTGATGAAGATCAGCAGTTCCACCCGCTCGGAAAGCCTCTGTTTGGACTTGAAAAACATGCCTAGAATCGGCACCGCGTGAAGCCCGGGGGTCCGGCTTTCGGAAGCGTCCTCGGTCTCCTCCAACACCCCACCGATCACGATGGTATCGCGATCATTGACCAGCAACTGGGTGTCGATGCTGCGGGTATTGATCGGCGGCGGCTGGCCGGGCTGGGCCGCGGCGAAGTTCGGACGGTCTTTTTTCGCCTCGATCTTCATCAGCACGTGGTGGTCCGGGGTCACGTGCGGGGTCACTTTGAGTTCGAGATCGGCGCGCTTGAACGAAGTGGTCACCACCGTCGCCAGATTGCCGCCGCTGTCGCTGGAGGTCAATCCGGTCGGGGTGTTGTAGGGGATTTCCGTGCCCTGGGTGATGGTCGCCGTGACATTGTCCATGGTCAGGATCCGCGGTGCCGAAATGATCTTGCCTTCCCCCGCCTGCTCCGCCGCCTGCAACAGCACATCCAGGTCCCACAAAGGTTGGCCCAACAGCTTGCCGACATTGAACCCGAGAAACGACGATCCCGACACCGGATGATTGACGGCAAAGATTTGCTCCGGTTCTCCGCTGGTGTCGGAATAATTGAAGGTCCAGGTCACTCCGAGTTCCCGCGAGGCCGAAGTGGTGAGTTCCACGATCCGGGCTTCAATGAGGACCTGCTTGTTCGGCTGGTCCAGTCGATCGAGCAGTTCCCGAGCCTGAGCGATGCGAGCGGGATAATCGGCATAGACGATGAGATTGGTGCGCGGGTCCACGGTGACCTTGCCCACCGAGCTTTTGAAGTCACCGATCTTGGCCGCCACGTCATCGACTTTCGAATAGTTCACTTGCAGGTATTCGGTGCTGATCTCCCCGCTGTCCATGCTGGCCACCTGCAATTCCTGCTGGGCCTTGTACAGGTCCATGCGCGCCTTGACCTGCTCGTTGCTCTCCTGAAGCTCCTTCTTGAGCTTTTCCTTGCGTGCAATCCGGATCACATTGCCGACCTGTTCCATGCCCAACTCGTTGACCCGCAGCACCATATCGAGGATCTGGTCCCACGGAACTTTTTCGACCTTGATCGTGACCTTGCCGCCCACATCCGGCTCGACCATGATGTTCTTGCCGCTCACATCAGCCAACAAACGGAGCACATTGGTGACGTCGGCATCCTGCAGCACCAGGCTGATCGGTTTGCCGCTGAACTCCTTTTTCGGCAGAGTGCCGACAGCGCCGACCGTGGCACTCCGGCCGGACTGTTTGTTCCGCGCCTGACCGGTGGGTTGGGACGGTGGGGTGAGCGGCGGTAACGGCCCCCCATTGGCCCCGGCGGTACTCACCACCGGCTCCGGAACACCGCTTCGGTTAACCGAGCGAGTGAAGAGGGTCAAGGTGATGATCCGTCCGTTAGGCCAAACTTCATATTCCGCAAAGGGTTTTGCCAGGGTACCGATCAATTCCAGCCGTCCTGGACCCGTGCTGCTCATGCTCGGGCTGGTTACCAGTCGCGACTGGTTGACTGGTGCCGGCATGTCAAGGTCGGCTTCGCAGTTGTTCAGGGTCAGGAGAAACCGGCGCGCTTCCGGACGTTCAAACTGATAGCTGCTGATCGGGGCCGCGGCCATTATCTGCACCACGGTGCGGTCCGCCAGGTCCGTGGCCTCGACCTTGCTCACCCGAGCATGAGGGCCACCGGCCGCCGGTGCGGTCGGAGCCGGGATCGGCTCCTGTTGCTCGCCCTGCTCCGAGACCACTCCATCCGTGATGCCGGAAGTACCGGTTGGGGTAGCGGCGCATCCCCACACGACCATGGTCAACCCGACCAGGCTCGCCGGCAGCCATCGCCTGTCCATCAAAGCGTTCCATGCTAGCTTCATGAATCCCTCAATTGTCGCCGTTCAGCATGCCGACACCAGCGTACCACCACGATCGCGCTCAGGCAGGGCGATGATCATCATTTCGGCCCCAACAATCAACAATTAACCGCACCAACGCCGAGATCGTGGAGGAAGACTCAAGGGAGCGGATCCCCGCGTCTCTGCCTTGACCATGACCGAGGCGATGATCGCAGCCATCATTTCTTCTTTTGTGGTTCCTTCTTCGGCCGCTCGCTTTCTTCCAGGAAACGATAGGTGTTGAGCGTGCAATTCACCTTCAAATCGTTTCCTTTTTCACGGCTCATGCTGAGGTTTTCAACCTGAATGATCCGGTCCAACTTGCTCAGTTTGTCCAAGAACACGCCGATCCGGTGATAGCTCCCCACCACATCGAGCCGCACCGGAATGGCCGCATAAAATTCAAATTTCTTTTCCCCCTGGGGCTGGAACAACAGATTTTCCAATCCTTCCTGCGCCCCCACCGCCGATATCTTCTCCAGCAGATCGGGAATTTCCTTGCGATCCGGCAGCAGGGTCATCAGCTCTTCCAGTTTGTCCCTGGCCTTGGCCACTTCTTGCTCAAACGGCTCGACTTCCACGGCGATCCGTTTCAGCGTCACCATTTGCTGCTCTTCCCTAGCAATGGTCGCGCGCAATTTTACGATCTTGTCGGCTTTCGGCTGATACAGGAAGTAATAGAAGCCGCCGCCCATGAGCACGAAGGTGAGGACATAAAGCAGCGCCTTCCGCGGCAGGCTGAGCGTACCCAGCCGCTCTTCCCACAGCGGGATCGGATTGGGGACCTTGTTGAACGGCATGGCGAACTTCATGGGTCGTCGGTTTCCCTCCGTGACCAAGTGAGGTTCAGGCCTTGTCCGCCGGTTTCTTGGCGGGCGCATCCTTGGGCTGGGCCGGCTCATGCACCGCTGAATAGGGCAGCACCACACAGCTGATCTGGAATTCCCGGAGCTTTTGCTGGCCCACCGATTTTTGCCGCGAATGGGCGAGGATCACACTGCGCTTGGCGATAAAAGGGGAAGTCTCCAAATTGCGCAGGAATTCGGCGATCGCTTCGTTGCTGAGAGCCACTCCGCTGATACTTACCCGGCCTGCGGTGTTGGAAAATTTGTCGAACCACAATTTTTCCGCGGGCGTGTAAAAGCTGAATAAGGCCAAGGATCGCGTCAGGTTGTCACGGTCCTTACAGAGCGAACCGATGATACGGCGCTTTTCGTCGATGAGTTCTTTTTCCTTCTTGAGGTTTTTCAACAACTGATCGTACTTGGCGTAGCGCTCCAGTTCCTGGCTGAGAACACCGTGGCGTTTATCCAACTGATCGAACGTTGTTCTTTGGAAGTTCCACAGATATCCCATGGCGGTCACCGTCAGCACGATGCTCAAGATATAGGTGATGACGAAATGCTTCGATCGTTCCTTCTTGAGCTGCTTGCGGATGGGCAGCAGGTTGATCTGGATCATTTGCGGCTCGTCTGTCTCAGGCCCAGCCCCAGGCACACCGCCATTTGCGGACCAATGCTTTCGAGGTACTGGAGATCGAATTGCTGGGGATCAACCACGATGGCCTGGAGCGGATTGAACACCTCGACCGGCGTTCCCAATTCCTGCTGAAAGAATTCGGCCAGGCCCGGAATGCGCGCCGAGCCTCCGCACAAATAGAGCTTATCGAGCGGGGTTTCCACATAATTCTTGTGGAAGAACTCGATGGCGCGACGCAGGTTGCCGGCCCAGCCGCGCACCACCTCGCGGAGCACCGCTTCCAGCCGGGCCTGATCGAACCCGGCAGCGCCACCCAGTTTGATCCGTTCCGGGGCCGCCGGGACGTCACGGAACCGAGCCTGAATGCTGTCATCCAACTGCTGCCCGCCCATCGGAATATCCTGGGTGAAGGTGAGCACCCCCTGATGGATGATGCCCAGGCTGGTGCGCGAGGCGCCAATATCGGCAAGACCGATGGTCTGTTCCGGAAAAACTCCGCAGGCCGCTTCAAAGGCGTTGGCCAGGGCGAAGAAATCCACATCGATGACCGCCGGTTCGAGACCGGCCTGCTGAATGATGGCCACGTATTCATCGACCACGGTGCGCTTGGCCGCTACCAGAATGACGTCCATGTGAGTGGCCTTGTCCTTGGACATACCGATGATTTCGTAGTCGATATTGACTTCGGCAACCGGATACGGCACGTACTGACCCAATTCCTCGGTCATGCGCTTTTCCAGCCCTTCTTCGGTCATGGTCGGCAGGGTCACCGTCTTGATCATCACTTCGTAGCCGGTCAGAGCGATGGCCACGGGATGGTTCTTGCCACCGATCCCCAGATGATCCGCCAGGACCCTGATGGCATTCACCAACTGGTCCGGCCGATCGATCTTGCCCTCGATGATGGTGCCCCGAGGCAGGTGGGAAATGCCCAAGGCCAGCAGGCGCGGGGGCTGTCCCGTAAGCTGGGCCGCGGTTCGGTTCCGGGCCGAGCGCGAGCCAAGAAAATCGAACATGCTCTTGCCCCGGCTCAGCACCATCATTTTGATGGAATGGGCGCCAAGATCCAGCGCCACCACATCCCTGGTCTTCTGAAACATCGGTCAGTCCCGATCCGTTTTGAGAGGCGAGGCGATCAAGCGCCGGCTCCGGAGTTGGAAGAGTCTAGTCTATTCGTTTCTTGATCGCAAGCCGGACCGATCCGCGCCCACCGAACCCGAGCGCCACCGCCGGCCTTGCCCGAGTCCGAGACCAAAACCGGCCGGGCGCGCGTCATGCCTGAATCCACGATTAGGGATTGACAGCAGGCGATATTTGTAATTTACCATTCTCGGCTTCTAAGTTCCAAGGATAATTTGGACTTATCATGGTGATCCGGGACCCGTTGGAAGGAGAGGATTTTGGCTCAAATCGCGCAAGAGGATCAGAACAAATCGAAATCTAAAGGGATTGTTCGAGAATATGCGGAAGCCATTATCATCGCCGTTATCCTGGCTTTGTTCATTCGCGCTTTTGTGGTGCAGGCGTTCAAGATCCCGTCCGGATCCATGAAAACCACCCTGCTGGTGGGCGACCACATCCTGGTGAACAAATTCATCTACGGCATCAAACTACCGGTGGTCGACCGCGACCTGGTGCGCTTCGGCAACCCGAACCACGGCGATGTGATCGTGTTCCGCTACCCGCTCGATACGTCGAAGGACTTCATCAAACGGGTGATCGGCCTGCCTGGCGATACCATTCAGATCCAGGACAAACAGGTGTTTCGCAACGGCCAGTTGATGCAGGAACCCCACGCCCGCCACACCGACCCGCGGATTTTGTCCGCCGGCGTCAGTCCGCGCGACAATTTCGGCCCCATCGTGGTGCCCGAACACGCCGTGTTCGTGATGGGGGACAATCGCGACGAGAGCTACGACAGCCGCTTCTGGAAATTCGTCGACCGCTCCGCGGTGCTGGGGAAAGCCTTCGTCATTTACTGGTCCTGGAACCAGGACGGAGAAGTCACCTTGGATCCCGAGCAGGCCTATGTGCGCTGGGACCGGATCGGGGACCTCATCCACTGACCGCCGGTGGTTCGTCAACCGCGGCGCGAGCAGCGAGTAGCCACGATGATGCAGCCTGGTTCGACCCAACCGGCTCAGATTGAAACCTGGATGCGCGGGCAGATAGACCAGGCCGGGGCCGCCGGCCTGGTGGTGGAACTGACCGGCGGCATTCGCTCGGCGGTGGTCGCGGCGCTGGCCGCGAAAGCCGCGCCCGGCAAGGTGCTGGCGGTGATCTGCCGGGGTCGCGGCGGCGCCGGGGACCTGGCCGACGCGGAACTGGCGGCCCGGTTCTTGACCCTGCAACCGCAATGGATCGATCTGGAACCGGCTTTGGCGCGACTGCAAGAGCAGTGGCCGACCGCCTCGCCCCAGGTCGGGGAGGCGCTGTCGGCGCGGCTGCGAATGAGCGCGCTCTTCGCGCTGGCCGACCCCCGCCGCGATCTGGTGCTGGGGCACCTGTGCCGCACCGATTGGGAAATCGGCCGGTTCACCCGATTCGGCGACGCCGCCGCCGACCTCCAGCCGCTGCTCCACCTGCTCTATCGGGATGTGCGGACCCTCGCGGCCGACCTCGCCCTTCCCGCCCGTATTCTGGCTCGGCAACCCACCATGAGGGCCCTTGGACCAGAGCCGCGGGGCGAAGACGCGAGCTTCACCTATCCTCAGGTCGATGCGTTCCTGGCCGACGAACTACCGGCGCTGCCCGAAGCGCTTCAGTTCAAAATCCGCGAAGCGATCGCGCGCACCGAAGACCGGCGCCAGCCGCCACGCAGCCTGAGTTCATCCACGACGCTGACGGCGCTCGATTACGACCGGAGCATCGAAGCCCTGACCGTGATCAGCAAGGCCATCACTTCGGACCAGTACGTGGAAGACATCCTGCGGTTGATCGTCATGGTGACCGCCGAAGTCATGAATTCCAGCGTCTGTTCGCTCTGGCTCCTGGACGAAAAGGAACGGGTGCTGCGGCTCCGCGCCACTCAGTCGATCAACCGCGACTACCTGAAGGAACGGGTGCTGCATGTGGGGGAAGGCGTGGTCGGCCGGGTGGTGCGGGAAAACCGGCCGGTTTCGATCCTCGATGTGCTCACCGATCCCTATTTCAAGGAAAAGGAACTGGCTCAGAAAATGGGGCTGGTTTCCATGCTGAGCATACCCATGCGGGTGAAGGACCGGGTGATCGGGGTGATCAACTGCTACACCTCGCACCCCCACGAATTCACCGAACTGCAGGTGAACATCCTCACCACCGTGGCCAATCAGGCGGCGGTCGCCATCGAAAACACCGAACTGCTGGTGCAGACCCGGGTGATCGAAGAAGAACTGGCCGCTCGCAAGATCATCGAACGGGCCAAGGACCTGATCATCGATCGGCTCCATCTCAGCGGCGAAGAAGCCTACCGCTGGCTCCGAAAACGCAGCATGGACACACGCAAATCGATGCGCGAGGTGGCCGAAGCGGTGCTCCTCACCATGGGCAACTGAACCGCGCCCGGGGCGCGAATGGCGGAGGTCGGCCTCACGGCCCCGCGGGATAAAGCAGGTGGGGCCGAATATCCCGGCGATAGCCTTCGAGTTCCGGTTCCCAGCCGGCTTCCATCTCGATGACGCTCACCCCCTGTTCGATCTGCTCGCGCACTCGCCCAGCGCCCAGCAGGATGTCGATGGGGAGTTTTTCATATTCATATTCATAGGGCGGCGGCAGCCAGGCAAACCGATCGCCATGGATGCGCCATAAGGCTTGCAGGATAGACAATCCAAGCCGGTAAGGCCGGACCCGGCGGGGGTCGGTGAGATGGATTTGAAAGCCCCGGCAGCGTTCGCCCCGCCACTTGTCGAAGGTGGGTTCAAAGCAGACCGGGCGCAGCTTCACCCCCGCCGGATCGGTTGCGGCGAGTTCCGCCGCCAGCCGCTGCTGGTCCAAAAAAGGCGCGCCGAACAACTGGAACGGCAGGGTGGTGCCGCGGCCTTCACTGACATTGGTGCCTTCCAGCAGCACCATGCCTGGATACAGCAACGCGGTTTCCCAGCCGGGCATGTTGGGCGACGGAAACACCCAGGGCAACCCGGTTTGCGGATAGAGCATCGAACGCCGCCAGCCATCCACCGCAATCACCTCGAGGGCACACCCGATCCCATGGTGATGGTTGATATAGCGGGCCAGTTCGCCGAGAGTCAGGCCGTGGCGCATGGGCAATCGGTAACGACCGACAAAGGAACGATAGGCCGGGTCCAGGAGATTGCCTTCGATTTCGCCGCCGATCGGGTTGGGCCGATCGAGCACCACCACCTGGACCCCGAATTCGGCGGCGGCTTCCAGGCACAGCCCCAGGGTCGCGGCGTAGGTATAGACCCGGGTCCCCACATCCTGGAGGTCCACCAGTAGCGCCTCGATCTCGGCCAGCATGGCACCGGTCGGCCGGCGATGTTCGCCATACAGGCTATAGGTTTTGAGCCGGCAATCCAGGTGGGTGCCATCCGCCGATTCGATCATGTTGGCCTGCTTTTCCGCGTAGTAGCCGTGCTGCGGAGAAAACAGCGCCACCAGGCGGGCGCCGGTCCGCGCCAGTTGCCCGGCCAGGTCGTCCAATGCGGCCGTGACCGAACCCTGATTGGCCAGCAGCCCCAGGCGTTTGCCGCGCAACCATTGGGGGAAAGATGCCAGCAGCCGATCACAGCCGGGCCGGCAGGGTTGGTGCGTCATCTTGATATCCTTTCAGGTTCTGGTTCCATTGCGGGTAACCCCGAACCGTCACGCCCTCCTGCTGCTAACGGCAATCCCTCCGCACTTCGGTATCGCTATCGGTATCGCTATTCCATTCCCGCATGCTGCTGACGGGAATGACGGGGGCAACTGATACCGAAAACAAAGTATTTTTGAACCATGCCCCTTTCCGCGCTGTTGTCAGGGAGCGCCGCGCGCACCCTGACCTACGCTCCCGGCCGCTACCGCGCTGACTATACCGGTTAAGGGTAAAAAGTTTCGTTTCGTGCGCGCTTCTTCCCGGGAGCGCGGGCATCTTGCCCGCTTTTGGTAATGAAACATCTGATCCTAAACCAGTATACCATCCACCTGCCTTGCGACACCGGGGGCCCAGCGCGGATGACTTGAATCCGCGCCCGTGGCATGTCATAGTGTGCGGGCAATCGGTCAGACACGCACCGCTCTGGTTCAGCACCGCCACCCTTAGACCCTGGAGGCGTCATGCAGCGATCGAAAAAACTCTTCCTCTATGCCGGTTCCAGCGTTCTGGGGCTGGTTCTTCCGTATCTTCTGGCCACCTTTTTCTTCATGGACCTGGCGGCCGATCGCTGGTGGTTCCAGTCGCTCGGCTATGAAGGCTATTTCTGGCAGCGCCATGGCTATCAATATGCCGTCTTCGGAGCCGCAACGCTGGTTTGCTTCGCCCTGTTTTTCCTGAATTTCCGGGTTTCCGTCAAGCTCATTAACGCTCTCGGCCCCGCTCCCACCGGCACCGCCGGCCCCGGCCTGGTGCAGCGCCTGAGCGCGCTGATCGGCGGCGCATCGATCAAGGCGGCGGTGCCGATCTGCGTTCTGCTTGCCATTGTGGTCGGTTATCCCCTGTTTCGGGAATGGCAGAGCGCCCTGCTCTATCTTTTCGCCCCCGCCGCCAACGTGACCGACCCCTTGTTTGGCAAGGACATCAGCTACTATCTCTTTGCCCTGCCCTTTCATCGGCTGGTCCAGCGCCGTCTGCTTTACACCCTGCTGGTCCTGACCGCGGGCACCGCTCTGTTCTACTGGGCCGAATGGCGAGCCCGGGCCACCGGCACCGGACTCCCGCGCGCCATTCGCGTGCACTTGAGCCTGCTGCTGCTCGCCTGCGCCGCTCTGGAACTCTGGGACCACTGGCTGGTCCGCAATGAACTGGTCTACACCAACACCCACCAATCCTTTTATGGCCCCGGTCTGGTCGAAGTGGGGGTGCAGCTGCCGCTGATTTGGAGCGGCATTCTGCTGCTGACGGCCCTGACCGGCGCCCTCCTGGCTTATCTCAACTGGAACCGCGGCCGCAACACCGTGGCCGTCCTGGCCGCCCTGACCATGCTGGCCTTCGCGGCCGGCCGGACCTCGCTGGTCCACGACCTGGTCCAAACCTACTGGGTCAAACCCAATGAAATTTCCAGCGAACGACCCTACATCCAGAACAGCATCCGCGCCACCCTCAACGCCTACGGCCTGGACCGGGTAGAAACCCGGGAATATCG
>Ga0100396_1003042_pt1 | contig 10969 bp, 9 predicted proteins | sample CryGeymeta201520_FD_81551 | JGI IMG/M metagenome (GOLD analysis project Ga0100396, IMG submission 81551) | Groundwater microbial communities from Crystal Geyser aquifers in Utah, USA - Crystal Geyser metaG 2015-20 | ecosystem: Environmental > Aquatic > Deep subsurface > Groundwater | place: USA... | reverse complement strand
GCGCTGCGGGAGGGCGCGCAAAGCGTGTTGCACGTATCCTCTCAAAAAGGCGGGGACGAATCTGCTCAAGCCGAGTCCGTGACTCGGCGGGCGAGCGGCGGATCACGGATCCTCCTTGAGCTGCCCCGGCCTATTGAGAGGATACTGTTGCACCAAGGTGGTATAATTGTTTGTGGAATGATGGAGCCGGCAGCATCGAAAGGCGGGGACGAATCTGCTCAAGCCGAGTCCGTGACTCGGCGGGCGAGCGGCGGATCACGGATCCGCCTTGAGCTGCCCCGGACTATTGAGAGGATACTGTTGCACCAATGTGGTATAATTGTTTGTGGAATGATGGAGCCGGCAGCATCGAAAGGAGTGGGTGGCTATGAAACAGGAAACGAACGCGCAGCATGTCGAAGAGACGCTTGTGACGGCTGCTGAGGAGGCCGCATCCCCCCGGGAAGCGATCGAGGGGGCGGTTATTGCAGAAGAAGTGTCCGCTTTGGGGTCGATCCCTGAACCGGAACTCGTGGCCGACGCCGGATTGCCAGCGATCGAGGAGATTGCGCCAGAGGCGGCGCCTGAATCGATGGTTGGTGCGGTCACAGACGCGGTCATCGGTGCGGAGATCCCGGTGGAGGAGATCGGTCTCCCGGTCCTGGCTGCCACCGAACCAGCCGCGGTCACCGAACCGCCGGTGGGCACCGAACCCCTGGTGGTTGCCGAGCCCTTCGGCGAGGCTGAACCGGTGGTCCTCGCGGAGGCAGAATCTGAGAGCGTGGCCGCCTCCACACCGCCGCTCGCGGCGTCCGAGAGACAAGAGCCAGCGCCAGCCGCGCGGGCAGTCCCCGGCGCGGGGCGCGCGGGCGGGGGCATGCCGCCACCGTTGGAGCCCGCGCCGAGAGGCGGAGGTCGCGGGTTCTGGTGGGCGTTGCTCGCCGCGCTGCTGACCGCCGGGCTGGTGCTGGCGGTGCTCTTCATCATCAACGGGACCCTGGCGTTCACCCGCAGCACGCCGGTGCGCGATCTGCAAGCGCGCGCCGCGGCGCTCGAACAGGACGCGCAGGCCCTGGCAAACCAGGCCCAGGCGCTGGGCGAGCGCGTGGACGTCACCGAGGTGGAGCTGGCCCGCCTGGCCCAACTGGCCAAACAGGTGGACGCTCTGCGTATTCAACAGGCTGCGCTGCAAGCCGAGATCGTGGCGCTGCAAGACAGCCGCGCCACCGTCCAGGCTGAGTTGGCCGAGGCGCAGCGCTCGCTCAATGAGTTGCAGAGCACGATGGGCAAACTGGATGGCTTCCTGGTCGGGCTGCGGGATTTGCTGCTGGTGGTCAAGCCGTTGCCGACTCCCACTCCGACCGCGACCTTCACGCCGACGGCCACGCCGACGCACACCAACACGCCGACGCAAACGAGCACACCCACGCGCACGCCGACGGCCACCAGCACGCCGACGCGCACCGCGACTGCGACCGCTCGCCCGACCATGACGCCGTGGCACACGGCCACCGCGGCCCCGTCCCGAACCGCCGCGGCCAAGACGACCGCCACGCCGACGATGCAGACGATCTTCGCGACCGTCACGCCGAAGATAGAGGCAACCGTAAATCCCTGAGGTGGCCGCGTTCGCATTCGGTTGAAACGTCAAAGCCTCTAGAAGTGGTGAAGTGGGGATGAGCGGTTGATGGGCAACACGCGGACACGAATTTGTCCCTCATTCCCATATCTGCCAGGGATCTCATGCTGCGAGTAGCTCCACGGCATAGACGCTCTCATTCGCCAGCCATGAGGCATAAGTTAGCGCCTGATGAATATCGTCTGGTTCCAGGTAGGGATAATCGGCGATGATTTCGTCTGGAGTCACCCCGTTGGCGATCAGATTGAGGATCAGCGATACGGTGACGCGCATACCGCGGACACAAGCACGTCCACCCATCACCTTGGGATCAAATGTAATGCGATCAAGACCTAGCATCGGGAACCCTCCGGCCTACGCTGTCCTTCGTTACGTACTGTTGCGCAATAGTATACCACAGGTGAAAACAGGCAGCAATGGAGTTGCTGATCCCCGATCCCTTCTGATATCATTCCGGGCAGGGAGGGCGAGCCATGGATGCCGTGCCGTTGCGGTTCATCGACGAGCAGATCGAAGTGGTCTTCGACGCGCCGCCGGTTTTCTCCAAGCGGCCGCCATGCCCGGATGGGTTCATCTGGCGCGGGGCGCCCTATCGGGTGGCCGAGATGCTCGGTGAATGGCACGATTATCGCCGCCGCGGCGCGATGGCGCACAACATGCGCGACGCGCACCTTGCCACGGCTGCACGCCGCGGGTCCTGGGGTGTAGGGCGCGCCTGCTTCCGCGTCCGCACCGCTGGCGGTCAGATCTTCGACCTATACTACGATCGCGCGCCGCAGGGCGCGGCGCAGCGCGGCGGGGCCTGGTGGCTCTACCGGGAGTTGGCGAGGGGTGAGGAAGAGACCTGAGATTGGGGCGAGACCATGTAACCTTCGCCGCCAGCAAGCATCCAAGCGAGGGAAACCGTCTGTGTAAGCGCGCGAGCGGAGGTTCGTTTTCGCGCCGAAAGACTTAGAAGGAGTTCAAGAAGCGTATGCCGATCTATGAATTCAGTTGTGGTGATTGTGATCGCTCATTCGAGGAGCTGGTGCGCAGCGCGGACGCGGTCAAAGAGGTGGCTTGCCCGACTTGTGGCAGCCACCGGGTACGTCGGAAGATCTCGCTGTTTGCCGCGAGCGTGAATCCCGGTCGTGCCACGACGGGCGGTTCAACCGCCGCGAGCTGTGCGCCGGGCGGCGCCTGAGGCATTCGCCGCTGAGCTGGCCGTGTGCCGTGCATCGATTGTTGACGCAGAGGCCCGGACTCGCAATGAGCCCGGGCCTCTGCGCGCTGGCCGCGCGCGAGCAATGCCCGCGCCAACACCCCGCCAACGTGTCCGGCCGCGCCGGTGATCAGGACGGTCATGGGGCCAGTCTCAGCGCGCTGATTCCCATCTCACGCGCTCGTCCCGGCGCCCAGTTGCCAATGTTCCCCTTCCTCTTGCATCACGCGGTCAAGGATGGTATCACGGGTGCCCTGAACTTCATCCAGCATGGCCGCACGGGCGGCCGCGGCGTCCCGCTTCTGAAGCGCCTCGACGATGCGGGCGTGGGTAGTCTCTTGGGTTTTCCCGGCCTGGCGCATGACCATGAAGCGGGCCAGGCGGTCGTGGACGCGGCCCAGGTGGCTGGTCAGCTCATCGTTGCCCGATGCTTGGGCGATGATGTGGTGAAAACGCCGATTCTCGTCGGTGTAGCGGTCATAGGATTCGTCGTCGTCACCCGTGTAACCGGCGTGCACCCCGGCCAGATCGTCCAATTGCAGCGCCGTGATACGTTCGACCGCCCGCTCGATGGCCGCGAGTTCCAGGATCTCTCGCAGATCGAGCATGTCTCGCAACTGCTTCAACGTCAGGCTGGTGACGAAATAGCCGGAGCGCGGCTTGATCGTGATCAACCCCTCCTGGCTGAGCATTTGGAGCGCATCGCGTACCGGCGACACGCTGATGCCGTATTGCTGAGCCAGCTCCTGGATGGCCAGACGCTCGCCCGGCCGCAGGTGACCCGTGATGATGGCGCGGCGGATATCGCGATGAATTCTCTCTTTTGAAGTACTTTCCGACACAGAGACGGCCATGTGACATACCTCCAGAAGTGAACGGGGCGACGCGGGCGACACGCTTTGCAAGAGGGCGCCTACGCCTTTATACCACAGAACGGTTCAACTGACAACTCTGATATTGCAGAGTACCTCCATTAGGATGAGATGAAATGCACAGATGGCCTGATTTTGACATCACATGGGTTGAGTGATATAGTATGCTCCTGCGAGCGGACATGCAGTCCGCTTCCGCCAGCTTTTCGCGGTCTTTCCCAGAACACTACCCGAGGTAAGAGGCTATGATCCGAACCCACGGCACCAGCATGACCAGCGCCCATTACGCGCGCATGGGAGAGCAGGAGCGAGAAGGGATCCACACGGCTGCGCTGGAGATCCTCCAGCGGGTGGGCGTGGAGGTCCACGATGAGCAGGCCCGCGAGATCCTGGCCGGTGGTGGCGCTACCGTCGATGGCGTGCGCGTGCACATTCCCGAGTACATGGTTGCCAGGGCGTTTGCCACGGCCCCTCAGCGCATGACCCTCTACGACCGCACCGGCAAGGTCGCGCTGCGCGCCGGCGGCTACAACACCTATTACGGCGGCGGTTCCGACTGCCTGAACATCCTGGATCATCGCACCGGCCAGCGCCGCCGTCCGGTGCTGGCGGACGTGGTTCAGGCTGCGCGGCTGATCGACGCGCTGCCAGAGCTGGATTTTGTCATGTCGATGGTGCTGCCCGAGGACGTGGACCAGAGCATTTACGACCGCTACCAGTTGGAGGTCATGCTCAACAACACCACCAAGCCGATCGTGTTCGTCTCGCCCGATTTCGAGGGCTGCAAGGCGGCGGTCGAGATGTGCGAAGTGGTGGCGGGCGGCGCCGAGAGCTTCCGCCGGCGGCCGTTCGCCACCTGCTATATCAACGTCACCTCGGGCCTGATCGCCAACCAGGAAGCGCTGCAAAAGTGTATCTATCTGGCTGAGAAGGGCTTGCCGATGCTGTGGATCCCGCTCAACGCGGGCGGCGTGAACTCGCCGGTTACCATCGCGGGGTGCATGGCCGCGATGGACGCCGGGATCCTCCTGGGCATCGTGTTGGCGCAGTTGGTCAACCCGGGGACGCCGGTCGCGGTGCCGGGTTGGAATGGCGGGCCGTACAACTTGAAGACCATGGTCGGCAACTATGTGCTGGCCGACGAGCAGGGTGTGCCCACCGAGATGGGCCGCTACTACAACGTCCCGGTGTTTGGCCTGGGCGGCAGCACCGACTCCAAGGCGCTCGATCAGCAATCCGGCTTCGAGGTCACCCTCAGCCTGATGACCGCGCTGCTGCACGGCGCCAACATCGTCCACGATGTGGGTTTCATGGATGCCGGCATGCAGGCTTCGTTTCAACTGTTGGCCATCGCCAACGACATCATCGGCTTTATCCGCGCGGCCACCAGGGGGGTCCCGGTGGACGACGAAACCCTGGCGTTGGATGTGATCGAGGAGTTAGGGCCCACCGGAAACTACCTGGATCACGAACACACGTTGCGCCACTACCGCGAGCCATTCTACGGCAAGCTGATCGACAAGCTGCCCTACTCTCGCTGGGAGAAGAAGGGCGCCACCACGATGGAGGCTCGCGCGTCGCAGATGGTGGACGAAATCCTGACAAAGCACCAGGTCGCGTCGCTCTCGGAAGAGGTACAGCGGGGCGTGCGTGCGATCGTGGAGCGCGAACAGGCCTGGATCGACGGCCAGCGGCAGCCATAACCTTGGGGAGTCCAACCATGCACGATGAAGGACAGTTTTTCATGAGAGAGCCGTGGGTCTACGACCCCAACGCGCTCCAGCCCTCCGCTGGCGACGCGGAATGGGGGTTCGCGACCAAGGCTCTGCACGCGGGTTTCCACCCGCTGGACGACCTGGAGCGTTTCCGTGCATTCGCGCCGCCCATCGTGCCGTCGATGACTTTTCCGTATCAACGGTTCGACAAGATCCCGTACCCGGTCTACGGCCGCACCAAGACGCCGACGGCCGCGCTGCTCGAAGAGCGGCTGGCGACCTTGGAGGGAGGTGAGGCGTGTGTCACGGCTGGCTCCGGCTCGCAGGCGCTCTTCAATCTGATCTTCACGATCGCCCGGCCCGGCGACAATGTCGTCACGACGCTGAATATCTTCGGGGAAGGGTACAAGCAGGCCGCTTCCATCTTCCCGGAGCGCTGCGGCGTGCAGTTTCGCTTCGTGGAGGACCCCGCAGACCCGGCGTCCTGGGCGCGCGAGATCGATGACCGCACAAAGCTCGTCTGGGTCGAAACCCCGAGCAACCCATGTCTCTTTGTCACCGACATCAGGGCGGTCGCCGACGTGGCGCACGCGCGCGGCGTGCCGTTGCTGGTGGACAACACTACCGCCACCGCGGCGTTGCAGCAGCCACTGGCGCTGGGTGCGGACATCGTCCTGCTCTCCATCACCAAGTTTCTCTCGGGCAACGCCACCGTGTTGGGTGGCGCCATTGTCGGGCCGGAGGCGTTGACCGAGGATATCCGTTGGAACACCACCGAGTTCATCGGCGCGATCATGCAGCCGTTCGACTCGTGGCTCACCCTTCAGTATCTGGAGACGCTGGCGCTGCGAATGGATCGGCACAGCGCCAACGCCCAGCGGGTCGCCGAATTCCTGGTCGCGCACCCCAAGGTCAAGCTCGTCAACTACCCCGGCCTGCCGGACCGTCCGCAACATGACCTGGCGAAGCGGCAGATGAAGGCCAACGGGGGCCTGCTCTCGTTCGCGGCGCCAGGGGGCATCCCGGCCGTGGGCCGCGTGGTGGACAGCTTCAAGCTGATCATCCACGCCGTGACCTTCGGCGCCAGTCGCACGATCTGCATGCACCCGCGCACAATCACGCACGAACACATGACGCCGGCCGAGCGCGACCGGGCCGGCATCGACGACGGGCTGATCCGGCTCTCCGTGGGCCTGGAAGAATCGGACGACATCATCGCCGACCTGGACCAGGCGTTGGCGAAGCTATCCGTGACAAGGTGACAAGGTGACGGGGTAAATTGGTAAATTAGTAACGGGGTAAATTGGTAAATTAGTAACGGGGTGACGGGGTGACCAGGTGACCAGGTGACACCGATGCTGTGCATCGAGACGATGCCCGCTTCGGACAACCACACACACTTTGTGACTGAGGCGAGTATGAGAGTTGACCCGAAGCGAACCCTCCGTCCGCTGTGGTCGGTGGGACTCCATCCGCTGTGGCCGGTCTCCTGACCGAGCCACCGCCACCGCGCGAATTCTTTGGGACTCCATCCGCTGTGGCCGGTCTCCTGACCGAGCCACCGTGGGAATCCTTTGGGGCTGAGGTGAACTGATGTATCAGGAACATGACCGCGGCATCCGCCGCATCCAGGCACGCAAGGATCACCGCTGCTACGGCATGGGCCTGGGCATCATCATCCTCGACGACGTCTACCCCGGCTTTCCGGGCGACGTGCGCAACGCCAGCGCTTACCCCTTTCCCATCCAATACGAGATCGCCGAGGGGGTTGACATCGCCCGCCTGGTGCAGGCCGAGGACAAATCCCCTTGCCTGGAGCCGGTGCGGCGGGCCGCCCGTAAGCTCGAGCGGATGGGCTGCCGGGCCATCGCGGCCGAATGCGGTTATTTCGCCTACTTTCAGCGCGAGATTGCGGCCAGCGTGGCGGCGCCGGCCTTCATGTCGAGCCTGCTGCAAGTGCCCTGGGCCCAACAACTGATCGGCCCGGACCGGGTCGTGGGCATCCTGATGGCCGAAGCGTGCTATCTGACCCCGCGGCATCTGGAGGCGGTGGGGATCCGGCCCGGCAGCAACTACGTCGTGGGCGGCGCGATGGACGCCGGCCGCTGCGCCGAGTTCAACCACCTGTGGACCGGCGGACTGCGCACCGATCCGCCCGCGGCAGAGTACGACAAAGCGGAGCGGGAGTTCGTCGGCGTCGCCGCGGAGTTTGCGCGGCAGCACCCCGACATGGGTGCGATGGTGTTGGAGTGCACCGGCTTTCCGCCCTTTGCGCGCGCCCTCCAACGGGAGATCGACATGCCGGTCTTCAGTTGGGGCACGTTACTCGACTACGCGTACTCGGTGGTCGTGCACCGGGACTACTACGGGCACGTGTGAAGCGCGCGACGATCGCGGTCTGTTGTTGGCCGAGATGGCCATTGGTGGTATGATGGCGGCGCGGAGCGGACTGCATATTGCGTACTGCGTATTGCGTATTGCGTGGTCGCTGATTCGCTGATTCGCTGATTCGCTGATTCGCCCATTCGCTGACTCGCTGATTCGCCGATTCGCCGACTCGCCCATCCAACCCCGGAGCGTCTACATGGACTTTGCCGAACGCGTCACTCATCTGACCCCTGAGGGGGCCTACCACATGCTGGCGCGGGCGCAGGCGCTCGAAGCCGAAGGCCGGGAGATCATCCATCTCGAAATCGGGCAGCCCGACCTCCCGACCTTCCGCAACATCGCGGACGCGGGGGGGCAGGCCATCCGTGACGGCCAGACGCGCTACACCCCGTCGGCCGGACTGCCGAAGTTGCGCCAGGCCATCGCCGCGCAGGCGAGCAGCCAGCGGGGCGTCGAGATCCGCCCGGCTCAGGTGATCGTAGGACCGGGCGCCAAGCCCGCGCTCTTCTTTCCCACCCTGGCGCTGGTGCGGCCGGGCGACGAAGTGATCTATCCCGACCCCGGTTTCCCGACCTATCACGCGATGATCGGCGTGGCCGGTGGCGTGCCGGTGCCCGTGCCGCTGCGGGAAGAGGCCGACTTCTCGTTCGACCTGGCCGCGCTGGACGCGGCCATCACCGGCCGCACGCGCATGATCATCATCAATTCACCCAGCAACCCGACCGGCGGCGTGCTGCCCGTGGCTGCCCTGGAGCACATCGCCGAGATCGCCATCGGCCGGGACATCTGGGTGCTCTCCGACGAGATCTACACCCGGCTGGTCTACGATGGCCGGGACGCGGCGTCGATCTACGCGCTGCCGGGCATGGCCGAGCGCACCATCATTTGCGACGGTTTTTCAAAGACTTACGCCATGACAGGGTGGCGTTTGGGTTACGGCATCATGCCGGAGCCACTGGCCGAACGCGTGGAGCTACTGCTGACCCATTCGGTCGGCTGCACTGCCTCCTTCACGCAATACGCCGGGATCGAGGCGCTGACCGGGCCGCAGGCGCAGGTGGCCGCGGTGGTGGCCGAATATCAAGGTCGTCGCGACCTCCTGGTAGCGGGCTTGAACGCGATTCCCGGCGTCAGTTGCCGGATGCCACAGGGCGCCTTCTACGTGTTTCCCAACGTCACCGCTTTCGGACGCAGCGCCGACTGGCTGGCCGACTACCTGCTGAACGAGGCAGGGGTGGCGACGTTGCCCGGAAACGCCTTCGGCCCCAATGGTGAAGGGTATCTTCGGCTGATCTTCGCCAACTCGCTGGAGAACATCCAGGAAGCTTTGGAACGTGTGGCCGCCGCGCTTGCCATCCTTGCGAAGGTTCAGCAAGATAAGGGAACTAGCCCAGACCTGACAGGTTTTCGAGGTCACTTTTCAACATACATCCATCGCTGATGAGACCGAATCCGGCTTGAAACGCTACTTCGGGAAACCTGTCAGGTCTTAACTTAATGACAATGCACCCAAAACCAATTGTTTCCAAAGGAGTCAACCAATGAGCGAACGCAAGAAAGTATCCCTCCCGGTTCTTTTCGACAAAATGGCGCGGGGCATTCCCCTGACCATGGTCACCTGCTACGACTACCCGATGGCCTACCTGGTCGAACAGGCCGGCATCGACATCGTGCTGGTGGGCGACAGCCTGGGCATGACGATCCTGGGCTACGATTCGACGCTGCCGGTGACCATGAGCGACATGATCCGGCACGCAGCGGCGGTGCGACGCGGCACGCCGAACACCTGGCTGATCGGCGACATGCCCTACATGAGCTACCAGGCCTCGGACGAGTCGGCCGTGCTCAACGCCGGCCGCTTCATGGCCGAAGCCGCGTGTGACGGCATCAAGCTGGAGGGCGGCCAGGAGGTGGTCTCGCGGGTCAAGGCGATCGTGGCCGCCGGCATCCCGGTGATGGGCCACCTGGGCCTGACCCCGCAAAGCGTGTCCAGCCTGGGCGGGTTCCGCTTGCAGGGCAAGAGCGCAAAGCAGGCGAAGAAGATCGTGGACGACGCCAGGGCGCTGGAGGACGCCGGCGCGATGGCGATCCTGCTGGAGTTGGTGCCGGATCAGGTGTGCGAGCTGATCACCGAACGCGCGAAAGTGCCCATCATCAGCCTGGGCAGCGGCCCCAACGCCAGCGGCCAACTGCTGATCTTCCACGACATGTTCGGCCTCTATCCCAAGTTCACGCCCAAGATGGCCAAGAAGTACGGTGACGCGGACAAGGTGATCGGCGACGGGCTCAAGCAATACGTGGCTGAGGTCATCGGCAAGGTCTTCCCCGAGCCGGAGCGCTACTTCGGGATCAAGGATGAGGAGTACCAGGAGTTGCGCCGCCTGGTGGCCGCGGAAGAATAGAGGTCAGGGCGAACACCATGATTATCGCGAACTATGCCGACCGCCAGACCTTGCAGTTCCGGGTGCTCTCGGACGGCCAATGCCGTGAGCTGTACGCCGCGGCACTGGAGTGTCTGCAACGGATCGGTGTGCAGGTGAACCACCCCGAGGCGCAGGCGCTCCTGGCTGCGGCCGGCGCGGATGTGACGGGCAATGTCGCCCGCATCCCGGCGCACATCATCCAGGACGCTCTGGCCGCCACCCCGCCGTCGTTCAACCTGTGGAGCCGAGACGGCAAACGGGTCATGCCGGTGGCGGTGGATCGCGTGAACTTCGGCCCTGGCCTGACCAACACCTATTTCCTGGATCCCTACACCGGGAAGCGGCGGAAATCACGCCGCGGTGACCCGGCCATGACGGCCCGGGTGTGCGACGCGCTGGAGCAGATCGACTACGTGATCGGGCTGGCGCTGATCGATGACGTCACAGCCAGCCTGGCGCCGGTCTACGAGTTTGCCGAGCTGGTCGCCAACACAACCAAGCCGATCCTGGCCTGGGCCTACAGCGCCGCGAACGTGGCCGCGATCTACGAGATCGGCGTGGCCGTGGCCGGGGGCGCGGAGGCGCTGCGCCGCCGACCGTTCTTTGCCCTCTTCTCGACCTATCAATCGCCGTTGGTGAACACCCGCGAGGACCTGGGCAACGTTATATGGGCGGCGGATCACGACATCCCGATCGTCTACCATGGCGGCCCCATCGTCGGCATGACCTCGCCGGTGACCGGCGCCAGTACG
>Ga0100396_1003025_pt1 | contig 11001 bp, 10 predicted proteins | sample CryGeymeta201520_FD_81551 | JGI IMG/M metagenome (GOLD analysis project Ga0100396, IMG submission 81551) | Groundwater microbial communities from Crystal Geyser aquifers in Utah, USA - Crystal Geyser metaG 2015-20 | ecosystem: Environmental > Aquatic > Deep subsurface > Groundwater | place: USA... | reverse complement strand
TCTGAAGGGAGAATTGCTCCCGGGCGCTTGCCGGCGCGAGCAGGTCCTGGTGGTGCGCGAACCGGTGGGCACGGTGGCGGCGATCACCCCATTCAATTATCCCCTCAGCAACCTGGTTTGTAAACTGGCCCCGGCCCTGGCGGTGGGATGCACGGTGGTGGCCAAGCCGGATGAACACACCTCGCTCACCGCGCTGCTGCTCGCGCGCCTGGCCGGCGCCGTCGGTTATCCCCAAGGGACCGTGCAGGTAGTGACCGGACCCGGGCCGGAAACCGGCCGCTTTCTGGTGGAACACCCCCTGCCACGGCTGGTCGCATTCACCGGAAGCGCTCAGGTGGGTCGGGAAATCCTGGCGCTCAATGCCGCTCGAGTACGCAAATCGGTGCTGGAACTGGGCGGGAATTGCCCCGCGATTGTTTGTGAGGATGCCGATTGGGCCGCGGTCCTGCCGGACCTGGTCGAGCAAACTTTCAAGAACAGCGGCCAGTATTGCTATCGGATCAGCCGGATCTATGTGGCCCGCAGCCTGTTCGAAGCGTTCCTCGACCAATTCGTGAAGCACGCGGCCACGCTTCGGCTGGGACCGCCGGGGGACCCCGACACCGACCTGGGGCCGCTCAACAATCCGGGAGTTCTGGCCAGGGTCCGCGCGCAAATCGAGCAACTGGTGAACCAGGGCGGCCGCCTGCTGCTGGACGGGCGCCAGGCCGCACGGCCTCCGCTCGGCTATTATCTCGGCCCCACCGTGATCGACGGCGCCCGGATCGATCCGGAGCACACCCGGGAAGAAATTTTCGGCCCGGTGGTAATCATCAGCCCGGTCTCCGGAGTGGCCGAAGCGGTGGCCAGGGCCAATGCCACCCCCTATGGGCTGGCGGCCTATTGGTTTGGCCGCGATCTCGGCGCCGCCCTGGATCATGCCGGGGACCTGGAAGTGGGATCGCTCTGGATCAATCGGATTCATCCGGCGTATTCGCACGCGCCGTTCGGAGGGGTCAAACAGAGCGGTCTGGGTCGGGAAAAATCCCACTTCGGGCTGGAAGAATTCACCGAGCCGAAGACCATCTACCTTTCCTACTGAAGCGGCCGGGCCGAACCGACGCCGGCCGCGGCAACGGGGGCAATCATGATTCCAATCATTTGCATCGTGGGATCCGCCAATGTCGGCAAAACCACGGTCCTGGAGCAACTGATTCCGGCGCTGAAGCGGCGCGGCTACCGGGTGGGGGCCCTGAAGCACGATGTGCACGGGTTCGAGATGGATCACCAAGGGAAAGATACCTGGAAACACAAACGCGCCGGGGCGGACACCATCGCCATCGCCGGTCCGACCCAGGTCGCGAGCATCCGCTCGACGGCGGCCGAGATGCCGATCGAGGAGACGGTGGCGCGCTATTTTTGGAGCGAGCGGATCGTGCTGGCGGAAGGCTACAAACGCTCGCATTTTCCCAAGATCGAGGTGTTCCGCGCGGAACTGGCGGCAGAACCGCTGTGCACCGAGCCGGGCGACAATCTGATCGCCATGGTGAGCGATGATCCGCCGCCGGTGGAGGTCCCCTGCTACGGCTTCCAGCAGATCGATGAGCTGGCCGCGTTGCTGGAAGAGCGTTATCTCAAGGAGCGTAAGCAGCACCCGGTCGAAGTGCGCCTGGATGGCAAGAAGTTGCCCTTGAAGGGCTTTGTACAGGACATCATTCAGGGAGCGCTGCGGGGCATGCTGAGTTCCCTGCGGGGCTGGAAAGAACCCAATCGGATCACGGTCGAAATCCAATGCGATGGAGACCCTGATCGATGACCGGCGTGGTCCTGGCCGGCGGCCAAAGCCGACGGTTCGGCCGCAACAAGGCGCTGGAAGCTTTGCACGGCGAACGCCTGCTCGATCGCGCCATTCGCGGGCTCAAGCCCTGGTGCCGGACCTGCCTGGTGGTCGCCAACGACCTGTTGCCGTATGTGGCGGCGGAAGCCACCCTGGTGCGTGATGTGATGCCGAACCAGGGGCCCCTGGGCGGGATCCTGACCGCCTTGCTGTTCAGCCCCACCCCGTGGGTGCTGGTCAAGGCCACCGACATGCCGTTCCTGGTGCCGGCGGTGGTGGAACGGATGGCCCAAATGAGACCCGGCTCCGACGTGGTGGTGCCGCTCCGGAACGGGTTCCATGAGCCGCTGTTTGCGCTCTACCACATCCGCTGCCTACCGCTCATCGCGGCGCTGCTGGAACGCGGGGAAAAACAGATTGTGCGTTTCTATACCGGGATTCGGGTGGCCCGGCTGGAAGAAGATCTCTGGCGACCCCTCGACCCGGATGGACTCACCTTTCAAAACATCAATACCCTGGACGAGTTTCAGCGGATCCTTTGAGGTTTTCCAGCGGATCGGAGGGCGCGGTCGAAGTGCTCGGGTCGGAGGTTGATTCCGCTGGCGATGCCCTGGAGGTCCCATGAAGACCCAGCACCCCATGCCGCTTGCCGCGGCACGCCAAGCTTTGCTGGCTCGATCGGCGCCGTGCCCGAGCGAGGTGATACCATTGCCGGCGGCGTTGGACCGGGTGTCGGCCCGTGATCTTTACGCGCCGCGCAGCCTGCCTGAGCAGGCACGGTCGCGGATGGACGGCTACGCAGTGGCCGGCTCGGATCTGCTGGATGTGCGGCCGGAACGGCCGGTGCTGCTGCGGCTCCGCCCCGAAACGGCGGCTGCCGGGCACCCGTTGGAAACCGCTGTGGTCCCCGGAGAAGCGATGCGGATTCTGACCGGAGCGCCCATTCCCGCCGGGGCCGACCTGGTGGTTCCGGACGAGCAAGCGCATCTGCTTTCCGGTCGGGTTGCCATCGCCACCGCGTTTCGGCCCGGTGACTGGGTGCTGCCGCCCGGGGCCGATGTTCGTCGCGGGGAACCGATCGCGGCTGCCGGGCGGATTCTGACGCCGGCCGTTCTGGCCCTGTGTGCCGCCTGCGGCTGGGACGCGATCGAGGTGGTGAAACGGCCCCGGGTGGCGGTGCTGGGCACCGGCGATGAACTGCTGGAACTGGGCGAACCCTGGCGTGCTCCGATGCAGTATTGCAACAGTCGCCTGCTGATGGAGTGGCTGGTGGCGGCGCACGGAGGGGTGGCGCTGAATCTGGGCAACGCCGCGGACGACGCCGAAGCGGTGGCCGGGACCCTGGACCGGGCCGAGGCCGAGGCGGTCATCAGCACCGGCGGGACCGGTTTCGGGGACCGCGATGTGCTTCGGGACGCCTGGAACATCCTGGGGATCACGCCGATATTCCGGGGGCTCGGTCTGACCCCCGGCGGGGGCAGCGCCTTCGGGGTCAAAAACGGCACCGGCTATCTGGCCTTGCCGGGCTCCCCCTGGGCCGCCGAAGCGGTATTCATGCAGCTCGGCTTACCCTGGTTACGATCGCTTGCCGGGGCCGACCCCGACGCCGGGACCCTGCTGCCGGCGGTACTCGAAAGCACCCTGAACAATCGGCGCGCCAGTGCCCGCATGGTGCCGGGGCGGTTGCAACGGTCCGCCGCCGCGCTGCGCTTCCAGCCGCTGATTACCGATACCGGGTCGGTGTTCGCGCGGATCCATCGCCGCAACGCCTACCTGCTGGTGCCTGAGTTCAGCACCCTGGAGAAAGGTTGCATTGTGCCGGCAGCCTTGTATGATCCAGCGCTGCATTGCCCGATCCCGCTCGATCCATGAGTGCAGTGGCACAGTCGGAGAATGGTCCATGCTCAAGGGCACTCGAATCGAAACGTCCTACTACCAGCTTCTGCACCGCACGCTCATTCCGGGGCTGACTCGCCTCGGGATCAAACCCGACCACCTGTCCCTGTTCGGCCTGCTGGTCAGTCTGCTGGCCGGAATCGCCTTCGCTTTCGCGCCGGCCCTGGGCGGTTTGCTGACCCTGCTAACCGGCCTGGTGGATACCCTCGACGGCTGCCTGGCCCGGTCCCTCGATCAGGTCCGAAAATACGGTGCATTTTTGGATTCGGTCCTGGACCGCTACACCGAACTGCTGATTTATCTCGGGATCTGGTGCTATTTCTACCGGCACAACGCGGCGACCCCGCTGCTGTCGCTGACCATTTTACTGATCCTGTTCGGTTCGCTGATGGTGAGCTACACCCGCGCTCGCGCCGAAGGATTGGGGCAGGACTGCCTGATCGGCCTGCTGCAACGCGGCGAGCGGATTATCGTAATCGGTCTGGCCGGTGTGCTCAATCCGGTGTTCAATGGGCTCGCCGCTCGACTGGCCTTGCCCGGCCTTAAGGATGCCGTGTTGATGCTGGCTCTGGCGGCGCTGGCCATCGGCACCAACCTCACGGCACTCCGACGGTTCCTCCACGTGCTCCAAAATCTCAAATCTTGAATCACCGCCGTGACGATTACGCCGGTTTGCTCTCGGATTCACGCCGCGCCGCGGAGGGCGCAAAACAAGCCCCGGTGTCGGCGCTTCCGCGCCTTCCCGCCTCTGCGTGACAGCAAGACCTCAATTGGTTGCCGAATATAACGGCGGAAGCGAATGCTGGATCCACTCGAGGACGACCCAGAACGCCGCGCCGCGGCAGCAGCGTTTCGGCTACTGATGGCTGCCGATCTTGTTGAGCACCACGCGCTCGTCTTCCCGGCAGATCTCGAATGAATCCCCCACCTCAAAGCCCAACTGATCGATCAGCAACGCCTTGTTCAGGGTGATGCTGCCACTCTGTCCGATGGTGCGCAGGTTGGGAGTGCGGATGAACAGATCCGGCTTCTTGACCGGGGTCTTCTCGCGGCGTCGTACCAGCGGCTTGGAAACGCTCTGAACGACTGGAGGGGTGCCGGCCGCGGCGCGCTGCGAACGGGCTGCCGGATCGGTTTGCTTGGTGAAGTCCATCTGCGGGATTTCCCCGAGTTCCATCAGCCCCTTCAGATAGAGGTCCTGAACTTCGCTCTTGAACTTGATGCCGAACAGCTTCTGCACCGCTTCGAGCGAACGGCCATTGCGAATTTCGTTGACCACCAGTTTCGGGTCAATGCTCTTGTATTCTACTTGCATGATTTTCCATCCTCACTTTGATTCAAGGTTCTCACCTGGTTGACTGATAAGCGGCGGAACAAATTACCAGCCGCATCCTCGGTAACCGCATTTTGCCATTATCCGCGCACAGCGCCTTCATCCCGGCCGTTTTGGCCCGCTCCCCGCCAGCACACACCCACTCATCCGCTGAATCCCGAGTATATCCTGACCTGACCTATCCCAATATTGCGGCCAATATTGCGGCGTTCCCGGCAGTGAGCGCACCCCCCGTTCAATACGCATCGAGCGAGGCAGGGTGTCGATGACGGAAAGCTTTTTATGTTGTCGTTTGATCGAAGTCAAGCGGTTCTTTATACTTCCTTAACAGGATATTATGACCGTCGGCGTTCCGGGTCAAGTCAGCCGGCAGCGAATTTTTACCAGATCACTCACGGCTCTAGTCAAAGCGATGGTGTTCTCGGCCTGCGCCTCGCTCAGCGTGCCGCAGCCGCAACTGGGGGTAAACAGCGATTGCCGGGCGATCCGCTCCAGCGACATCCCGGCCAGATCGATTTGCCGCAGGGGCTCGGCCCAGCGGTTGAACAGGCTGTTCGCGGTTTCCCCAAGGGCCGCCGGCTCGGTCGAGGTGGGGATGAGACCCCAGGCCACGGTGCCGCCCTGATCAAGGAAGGTCCGCAGCGGTTCCGCATAAAGCAAAAATTTATCAAGATAATTGTAGGCGTCGAAGTTGATGATATCGATGGTCGAACGGAACACCAGGCCCCAGTCGGTGTTGGCGCAGATGTGAATACCGGCCAGAGCGCCGGCGCGGTGAATACCGGCGGTCACCTCTTCCAGTTGGTCGTGAACCTGCTGCTCGGAGATGCTGATAAAGGCCGATGATCCATAACCTGCCAGGCCCGGTTCGTCCATGAAGATGATCACCGGACGCTGCAAACGCCGCAACTGCCGCACTTGCCATCGGGCTTTCATGGCCAGGTGTTTGGGCAGGGCTTCCTGAAACCGCTCATCATAGAGCAGCGCGCGCCCGCTCTGGTCCTTGAGCGTGCTCAGCAGGGTGAAAGGGCCGGTGATCTGTCCTTTCACCGCTTTGGGCGCGGGGATCGAACCCAGGGTCTGAAGGAATTGCCGGAAAGTGCGGCCGGCTTCGCGGCCGAATGCAAACCGGGACTGTTCCAGGTTGGCATCGTCTTCCTCCAGCGCCAGATAATCACTGAAAAATTCGTACAGCTCACGATCGAATTCAGAACCTTCAGTCTGAATCCAGACGCGGTTCCCTTCCCGCCTCACCCCGGGCAGCCCTTCCAGATATTGGGCCATCATCCGTTCTTCGGGAAAGCTTGCCAATTGCGGCCACACGGGGATCTCCGGGAGTTGCCGCAAAAGAAAATCGAGCACCCGGGCACGATCCGTGTGCGGCATGCTGCCCACCGCCGTCGCCCCGGCGTTCGCTTGCCATTCCTGCATTGCCCTGTAACTCCTCGGGTCGACAATCTATATCATTGACAATTATAGCGGATTCAGCCATTCCCTAGCACAGGATCGGGAATTCGGTCAATCCCAAAATCCAGCCCCGCGCGCTGCGACGTTTCGGCCGTGGCCGAACGCACCGCATGCGGGCACTGAAGCCGGCCTGGAGGGCATGAAATCCTTGCCGGCGGCCGTGGCGAAGGCTGGGCAATCTGGAGGGATGACGATGAGCAAACACCAAAAAACCATTTGGATCGTCGCGGTGGTCATCCTGGTCGGGTTGGTTCTGGTCTGGTTTGAACGACTCTATCAATCGCGGGTCGGGTCGCCGGACGATGCGGAAAAAATCGGTCCCGGCGCCCTGGAGCAAACCACTCCCGCACCAACCGTCGAGGCCGGGGGCAGCGGGGGCAGTGATGCCGATGCCGGCCGCGCGTTGCATCGGCCGATCCCCTCTCCGCCCGCCGGCCGTGAGTCAGCGCCCAATCCGCTGCCGCCGTCACCGCCGCTGCCCCGGGTAGCACCGGAAGCCACTGAAGAGCAGCGCAAGGACCTGTTCCGTCTGGACCAGAGTGTCGATCACATCGTCACCGCCGATGAACCCTTTAATATTGCCGGTGAGCAGGTGACCATCAAGGATATCAAACAGCGACTGGGACTGAGCCCCGCAAGCCCAAGTCCGTCCGAGGAGACAACCGGATCGGAACAGCCTGCCGGCTATTTGAAAAAGCCGATACCGAAGCATGATCAACCGGTCTACTACGGGGTCCGCGAAGTTCACCGAGGTGAAAACGTCTGGAAGATCCATTTTCAGATCCTGCGGGATTATTTCCTTCGCCGCCAGGTGGAATTGCTGCCGACGGCGGACCGACCCGACCCTTCCGGGCGCAGCAGCGGCATCGGCCGCCTGCTCAAGTTCTTGGAAGGAGTGGTTTATGTTTATGATGTCAAAGCCAAGCGCGCGGTACCAGACGTGAATTGGGTGGACCCCGATACCGTCATCATTTTTTTTCGGATCTCCGAGGTATTCACGGCCATGGATCAGCTCCAGGCAAACGATCTTGCGGCCGTTCGCCTGCTCCGGCAGCAGGTGATTCTGGAACGCGGCGCGGAATCCGAAGGGTTGCTGTATCGGGACGACTTCCGCTGAGCATGGGCTTTTCCGGGATGCCCATAGGTGCGGAATATGCTTGTGGAAATAAGTTCATTCTGGTAGCTTGCCCAGGGCATGGGCGCGGGTGCCGGGTTGGATCCGCGCGGGGCTGGCCAGGGCTGCGGAATTGATCGGCAATGGATGGGAAAGGGGGTGGTCGGGAGCGTTTGGATCATGGGGGCTGGGTAGCAGGCGATGGCCTGCGGGGGCTTTGTGTTTCATCCGTGCGAGGGGGGAAGAGTCTATGAAAATCTGCATGACCCGGGCAATGATCATGGTCGCTTTGGTCGGCGTTCTGGCCTTGCCGTGGCAGGCCGACGGCGCCGGTTTCGGTCTGTACGAGGGCAGCGCTCGCGGCAACGCGCTGGGTGGGGCGCTGACGGCGGCCGCCGACGACCCGTCGGCCCTGTTTTACAACCCGGCTGGAATCACCCAGCTCGAGGGGATTCAGGTCATGGGCGGAGCCACCTTCATCACCCCGATGGTGGACGTGACCACGGTCAATCCGTACGGCAGCGCTTCCAGCAAGACCACCTCGGAAGAAAACACCTGGATCCCACCGTTTTTGTATGCCACTTATCAATTCAACGATCAGCTCTATTTTGGTCTCGGGGTATTTTCCCGCTTCGGTCTCGGCACCGAATTCGATGAAAACTGGGCCGGTCGTTACAACAATTATAACGCGGTGATCAAAACGGTGAGCGTCAATCCCAACGTGGCCTTCAAGTTGAACGACTGGATTTCGCTCGCGGCCGGGATGGAATTCATGTATTTCGATCTGACCCTGGAAAACAAGGTCGACCTGCTCGGGAAAAACGATCCGTCCACCACCCAGTTCGACGTCGACAGTTCGCTCACCGGCGATACCATGGGCTACGGCTTCAACCTGGGCGTACGGATGCAGCCGCGTGACTGGATCGCGCTTGGGGCCAATTACCGCAGCCAGGTTCGCCAGCACATCGACGGCACCGCGGACTTCACCGCTCCGGCCAATCTCAATCTGCCCTCCATTCTGTTCAACGACACCGGCGCTTCCGGCACCATCACCCTGCCCCAGGAACTGTTTCTGGGTGTTGCCGTGTGGCCCATGGAACGGTTGATGGTTGAATTCGACGCTATTTACACCGGCTGGAGCAGCTTCGATGAGCTGACCATCAATTTCGATCAGGCACCGGCTCCCGGCGAAGACTCGGTGACCGTGCCGAAAAACTGGGACAATGTCTGGCGCTTTGGAGTCGGCGTCGAATACAAGGCGCTCGACTGGCTGGATCTGCGCCTGGGTTACATCTACGACCAGACCCCGATCCCTGATTCGACCGTGGATTACCTGGTGCCGGCCAACGATCGGCAGATGTTCGCGGTGGGCACCGGGCTCCATTGGAAGACCTGGACCCTGGATCTTTCCTACACCTATCTGATGATCAAGGACCGTGATGTGGACGGCCGTACCGAATCCGGTGTTTACGACGGCGAATTCCAAAACGGCGATGCCCATCTGATCGGCGCCGGCCTATCCTATCGGTTCTGATCCACGTTGTTGCGGGACGCCCCGCGGCGGTACTCGGCATGGCCGCCCCGGAAAGCAGGCAAATCTTGACGGGAAGCCCGGATATCCTCCGGGCTTCCGCTTTTGGAGGGTCACTCATGAGCCAGGATCTGAAGAAAATGTACCGCACGGTGATGGCCGATCATTTCCCTGATACGCTCACCATCGGCTTCGGGGACCAGGTGCTCCGGTACCGCAAACGGACCTGGAAGATCGCCGACGAAAAGACCGGGGAACTGATCGAAAAGGGGCTCCGCTACGGTGAAAACCCGGGCCAGGAAGCGGCGCTTTACCAGTTGCGGGAAGGCCATCTGACGCTCGGCGACTGCCGCTTTATCGAACCGGGCCTGGGTCTCGCCAGCGCCATCAGCGAAGCGGACATGATTCAGGCCGGCAAACACCCGGGGAAAACCAACCTGACCGATCTCGATAACGGTCTCAATCTGATCAAGTTTCTCACCGCCAAGCCGGCCGCCGTGATTCTGAAACACAACAACCCGTGCGGGGTGGCCCATGGAGCCACTCTGGCGGAAGCCTACCGGCGCGCCAACCGGGCCGACCGGATCGCGGCCTTCGGCGGCTGCCTGGTGGTCAACCGCGCGCTCGACCGGGAAACGGCGGAAGCGGTGGCGGAAAATTACCTGGAAGTGGTGGCGGCCCCGGAATTCGCCGACGGTACGGTGGATATCCTGGCGCGTCGGGCCAATCTGCGCATCATTCAGGTGCGCCGCATGGATCGGCTGAGCGATTATCTCACCCGCCGCTTTGTGGACTTCAAATCGCTGGTGGACGGCGGACTGATCATTCAGCAGTCGCCGCTGAATCGGACCATGGGGCCGGAAGACTTGCAGCTTGCCGAAACCGTGCATGAAGGCCGAACCTACCGCATCGCCCGCCGGCCCAGCGCCGCGGAATTGAACGATCTGCTGTTTGGCTGGTTGGTGGAACAGGCGGTAACGTCCAATTCGGTTCTGTACGTGAAGGACGAGTGCACGGTGGGCATCGGTACCGGCGAGCAGGACCGGGTCGGGGTGGCGGAAATCGCCGTTTACAAAGCCTATCAAAAATATGCCGACGCGCTCTGTTTCGACCGCCACGGGCTCCCCTACAAGGACCTGGAACTGGCCGTTGACCAGGGCCGGCGACCGCGCGCCGAAAAGGATGCGATCGATCGGGACACCGCCGAAGCCAAAGGCGGACTGCGCGGCGCGACCATGGTTTCCGACGCCTTTTTCCCGTTTCGGGACGGCCTCGATGTGGGGCTGCGCCAGGGCATCACCGCCGTGGTCCAGCCGGGCGGTTCGATGCGTGACTGGGAAGTGATCGAAGCCTGCAACGAAGCCGGCGCCACCATGGTGTTCACCGGTCAGCGCGCTTTCAAGCATTGATCCGGCACGGCGCGGCCCGGCCAACCGCGACCAGCGCCGCTGACGCCGCCCGGTTTCCGGCGTGCCGCGGGAAACCGCGGTGGCAACTTGGTGCCGGTAGGCTGGGCGCTTGGATGCGCTCCGGTGGGAGTGGCTTTCCAGCCACGACTTCGGCGCTTCGGCGGCCGAGGAAGCAGGAGCTTCGCGCACCGGGGCCCCAAACTGGCAGCAGGGAACCGGCGCAACCAGCAAAGCCAGCGGAGTTATACCGGTTAAGGGTAAAAAGTTTCATTTCGCGTGCGCCCTTTCCCGGGAGCGCGGGCATCCTGCCCGCTTTTGGTAATGAAACATCTGATCCTAAGCCAGTATAGCTTGAGAAGTTACGTTTTGTGCTCCCGCAGAGGCGCTGAGAGCGCGGAGAAGAGCCCTGAAATCAACCTCCGCGTCTCTGCGTCT
>Ga0100396_1003012_pt1 | contig 11021 bp, 9 predicted proteins | sample CryGeymeta201520_FD_81551 | JGI IMG/M metagenome (GOLD analysis project Ga0100396, IMG submission 81551) | Groundwater microbial communities from Crystal Geyser aquifers in Utah, USA - Crystal Geyser metaG 2015-20 | ecosystem: Environmental > Aquatic > Deep subsurface > Groundwater | place: USA... | reverse complement strand
TTCTGTGGAACCTGATCTAGGCATTGCCCTTGATGTTACCATTGCTTCAGACCTTCCGGGAACTAAGGAAGAAGAAATGGTTACTAATTTAGGAGGAGGAACAGCTATATCTTTAATGGATTCTCATACTATTTCTAATAAAAAGTTAGTTGATTTTTTAAGGAAGATAGCGGAAGAAAATAAAATTAAATACCAGACTGATATATTATTAGGAGGAGGAACTGATGCAGGAGCCATACAAAGGAGTAAATCCGGAGTACCCGCTTGTACTATTTCTATTCCTACCAGATATGTTCATTCAGTAGTAGAGATGTGTCACAAGGAAGATATTGAGAGTTCGATTAAATTAATCTGTAAATTTTTAGAAAACGCCCACCAGGGAGAGTTTTAAGAACAGTATATAGTATCGAGTATCGAGTATATAGTGAAGAATAGCGTAGAGCGGTTAGCAAAACTAGCGTACAGCGTGGAGCGTAGAGTTGGGGAAAAAAGAAGAGGAAAAAGAAAAAGAAAAATAAGGTTGTAAGGTACAAGTAGGGGCAGACCTTGTGTCTGCCCGAAATAAGTAATTTGTTGTAGGGGTTTGATTCATCAAACCCGTTTCGGGTCGGATAAATCCGACCCCTACAGCTAACGACTAAGTCAATTGGTCAATTAGTCAATTGGTTAATTGGTGCATTGGAGAATTAATTATAAATAGAACAATTATTTAAGAATAATTAGGCAAAGATGCAAAAAAGGGATATTCTATTAAAGATTTATAACAGTTTATATAATTATTTTGGACCATTACACTGGTGGCCGGGAGGTTCCCCTTTTGAGGTAATGGTAGGTGCTATTCTTACTCAAAATACTTCTTGGAATAATGTTGAAAAAGCGATTAAAAATTTAAAAAAAAGAAATTTATTGAACCCTGATGCATTTTATTATCTAAGCCAAGAAGAATTAAGTAAATTGATAAAACCTTCGGGTTATTATAATATTAAAGCACAAAGATTAAAAAATTTCGTAACTTTCTTTTTTGAGGAGTTTGAAGGTTCTACTGAAAAAATGTTTTCAGGCGACAGCGAGGAGTTGAGAAAAAAGTTATTAAACATAAAAGGGATTGGACCTGAAACTGCAGATAGTATATTATTATATGCGGGAGAAAAACCATTTTTCGTTATTGATACTTATACCAAAAGAATATTTTCTCGTCATAAGTTAATTTCGGAAGAGGCTGCTTACCATCATATTCAGGAATTCTTTTACCAAAATCTTCCGAAAGAGGTCAAGTTATTTAATGAATTCCACGCTCAAATGGTGATGCTCGGAAAAACTAAATGTACCAGCAAGAATCCTGATTGTCCTAAATGTCCAATTGTATACTTGAAAAAATTAGAATAAATTCCGAGGTAAAGGAGTCAAAAGATTATGTTAGAAGTTGTTGAAACTGAAAAAAAATTACTTGATGATTATATAAATATTGTAGGGAAAAAAGAAATTGAAGAAATTAAAAGATTAGCTTTACCTTTAATGGAGAAAAAGGTAATTCATATAAATGCTACTTCATATGGTGGAGGAGTAGCAGAGATTTTATCAACTTTAGTTCCCTTAATGAAAGATGTTGGGCTAGAAGCTGAATGGCAGGTGATAAAGGGTTCAGATGATTTTTTTAGTGTAACTAAGGCCATCCATAATGGCTTACAAGGTATGGATGTTTCTTTTACTGAAGAGATGAAAAAAATATTTTTAAAAAATAATCAACTTAATGAAAAATTATTCGAAGATGAATATGACTTTGTAGTAATCCACGATCCGCAGCCAGTAGCAATATTAAATTATCGCCGAGAAAAAATAGGGAAATGGGTTTGGAGGCTTCATATTGACCCCACCCAGGCTCAAGAAAATATATGGCAATTTATTAAACCCTTTGTAGAAAAATATGATGCTGCTGTCTTTACCTTAAAAGAGTATGTAAAAGAAGATCTTAAAATGAAAAATGTTGCCATAATCCCTCCGGCCATTGACCCTTTAAGTCCTAAGAATATTGAAATGGATCAAAAAATGATTGAAGATATAGTGAGAAAGTTTAAGGTAGACCCAGATAGACCTATTATAACCCAGGTTTCCAGATTCGATCCCTGGAAAGATCCTCTAGGGGTTATCGATATGTACAGAATAGTAAAGAAAGAAATTAAGAATGTTCAATTAATACTCATTGCTTCTATGGCTCATGATGATCCGGAGGGATGGGAATATTACGAAAAAACTTCTCGCCATGCGGGTGAAGATTATGATATACATCTTCTATCCAATTTAAATGGAGTAGAAAACTTGGAAGTCAATGCCTTTCAGAGGGCTTCTAATGTGATCATCCAGAAATCTTTAAGAGAAGGATTTGGATTGGTGATTACTGAGGCATTATGGAAAGGAAAACCGGTAGTAGCAGGTAATGTAGGTGGAATCCCCTTACAAGTAGATAATCGTCGTACCGGATATTTAGTTGGTGGCATTTCTGAATGTGCTGAAAGGGTTATATATCTTCTAAGGAATTCAGAGATTGCAGATAAGATGGGTATTTCAGGGAAAGAATATGTTAGAAAGAATTTCTTAATTACTCGTCTTTTAAAGGATTATCTGAGTTTATTTAATAGTTTAAAATAGAAATAATATCTTCCAGATTTTCCCTTCATTTTTTCTCATTAAAAAAAGTTGAAAAAAAATTTTTAAAAAAGAAGGATTTTTTACCAGTGATGTAGAATAGTGATATAAGATACTTGCTTCAGTGAATAAAGTATCTTTACCAAAGGTTTAATAAATAGAAGGGAGTATAACAAACAAAAAGATTTTTAGAATTATGGATAATATTCGTCGAGGCAATAAACAATTAATCAAAGAAATAAATAGATCCTTAGTGGTTAATACAATTTTGAATTTTGGGCCAATTTCTAGAACCAAAATTTCAGATATTACCAGCCTGGGGTTGTCCACTGTTTCTAATATTGTGGCAGATTTAATTAAAAAAGACTTTATCTATGAAACAGGAGAAGAAGAGTCCAGTGGAGGAAGAAGACCAATTTTAATTGAATTTAATTGTAATGATAGATTTATATTGGGAGCAAAAATTGGGCTAGATGGTATAGTTATTAGTTTAATTAATATGAAATCACTCATTTTAGATAAAATTTTCACCCCCAGTCCGGTTGGTCAAAATGAAAATACCATATTAAAAGTTTTAATAGAAGTAATTCAGGATTTAATTAATCGAAATGGAGTTAAAGCAGACAAAATAATTGGTTCTGGAATTGGAGTTTCTGGTCTAGTTAATCAGAAAAAAGGGATTTTACTGTCCTCTGAAATATTAGGTTGGAGAGGAATTAGATTCAGAGAATTTCTGGAAAAGGAATACAATTTTCCTGTTTTTGTGGATAAAGATGTAAATACTCTAACTTTAGCAGAAAAACGTTTTGGGGTCGGAAAAAATATAAAAAATTTTGTTTGTATTGCCGTTGGTAAAGGAATTGGAGCAGGTATCGTAATTAATGGGGACATATATCATGGAAGTTATGGAGGAGCAGGGGATTTTGGTCATATAGTTATAGATAAGGATGGCCCACGGTGTTATTGTGGAAAAAGAGGATGTTTGGAAACTTTTTCAGCAGATAAATTTATTATTAATAAGACTAAAGAGGCTATACTTAATAATCAAAAAACTTTGGTGAGAGAGTTTATAAAAGAAAGAGGAGGATTAGATTCTATTACCATAGATATGACCCTTGAAGCTGCGCGAAAAGGAGACGAAACAGCCAGAAATATTTTTCAAGAAGCAGGGACAAATTTAGGTATTGGAGTGGTTAACCTTATTTCTCTTTTTGATCCCGAATTAATTGCAGTAGGCGGGGAAGGAGCTAAAGCTGGTGAGTTAATCTTTCAACCAATGCGAGAAGTAATAAAAAATAATTTTCCTCTAAAGAAAGAGATTAAGATTAGCCCTATTCAACTTGGTGAAGATGGATGGCTTATTGGGGCAGCTGAGTTAGTATTAAGTGAAGTTTTCAGAAATCCTATTTTTAAATCTAAAGGAAAAGTGGTAATTAAATCTGCTTTCCATTGGTAAAATAATAAAAATTCAGGAATCAAATTTATATCTCGTATCTCGTGAATAAGATTGAGTGCTCCTCTCGCCATGACAGAGTATATAATAAATTAATAAATAATAACTTAGAATTCGAAAACGGATAACTGTTAACTAAAAACTTGTATTTAAAACTAAATACCAACGACTAACGACTATATACTGATTAACCAGCTAACTAAGTAACTAATTAACCAAAGGGAAAGGAGGTGCTATGTGTTATAGAGTAGAAATCAGAAATTGAGAAGCATATATTTTAAAAAAATAAAGGAGAAATAAAAATGTTTAAGAAAATTACCTTTACATTATTAGTAGTGTTATTAATCGGAATGCTTACTTCAAGCGTATTTGCAGCTTCAAAAACTGTATCCGTTCTTGGTGTTTGGACCGGTAATGAAGCAGAGGCTTTTAATAAAATGGTAGCCCCATTTGAAGCTGAAACTGGTATTAAAGTTGAATTCACCGGGACGAGAGATCTTCCTGCAGTTTTAACTACTCAAGTAGAAGCTGGCAATCCACCTGATGTGTCAGCTATACCGAATCCGGGGCAGATGATAGAATTTGCCAAAGAAAATAAATTAGTGGATTTAAGCACTTTTATGGATATGGATGTACTACGAAGTGATTACTCCTCAACCTGGATAGATCTTGGTACTTATCAGGGAAAATTCTGTGGAGTATTTATTTCTGCCGACCTTAAAAGTTTAGTTTGGTATAATCCTAAAGCATTTGCTGCTGCTGGTTATAAAGTGCCAACAACCTGGGATGAAATGATTGCTCTTTCCGATAAAATAGTAGCTGATGGTAAAACTCCTTGGGCTATAGGTCTTGAATCTGGGGCAGCTAGTGGGTGGGCTGGTACAGACTGGATTGAAGACATTATGCTTCGAACTGTAAAACCAGAAGTTTATGATTTGTGGGTCAAACATGGAATTTCCTGGCTTGATGATAGTGTACAAAGGGCTTTTGATTTATTTGGCCAAATTGCCTTGAACAAGAAGTATGTCTATGGTGGAACAAATGCGGAACTAACTATCAACTTTGGAGATTCGCCAGATGCTTTATTTACTACTCCACCGAATGCTTATCTGCATAGACAAGCCACTTTTATCAAAAGCTTTATACTTGACCATTTTCCAAAATTAGTCCCTGGTGAAGATTTTGATTTCTTCCCCTTCCCACCTATTGATCCTCAATATGGGACACCTGCTTTAGGAGCAGCAGATATGTTTGCTATGTTTAAAGATACTCCGGAAGCAAGAGCCTTTATGGAGTATATTGTTTCACCTGCAGCGCAAGAGATATGGATTGGTGAACTAGGGAAACTTTCTGCCAATAAACGGGTAAATCCTGCTGTCTATCCCGATGACTTAACCCGTAAAGCTGCTAAAATCTTAAGCGAAGCTTCAACTTTCCGTTTTGATGGTTCTGATTTAATGCCATCGGCAGTCGGTGCTGGTTCTTTCTGGACCGGTATATTAGATTATATAAATGGCGTATCATTGAAAAAAGTATTGATGACTATCGAAACCACTGCCTTAGATGCTTATCGGAAATAGTAAAAGTAAACTAGCAAATACAACGAGTTAACACTCCCTCCCTACCCTCCCCCTTGAAGGGGGAGGGTCTGGGTAGGGGTTAAAAAAGGAAATTATATACAATTAAAATATTTTAATAAGTCAATTAACAGAAGGGAAAGTCTTTTGTAATGCGTACGAGAAAAATTACCCCCTGGTTATATATTACACCGGCAGTCTTTTTATTAACCTTTTTTTTAATTTATCCTTCAATTTACACTACTTATATTTCCCTGTTTAACTATAATTCAGAAAAATTTGTGGGTATAAAGAATTATCTTTATTGTTTTACTAATGAAATTATGCTTACTTCCTTTCGAAATAATGCCCTATGGGTAATAGTATTTGTTCCCTTAACGGTATTTTTAGGATTAATTATAGCCGTATTAGTAGATCGAGTTAAATATGAGTCAATTATAAAATCTTTAATATTTATGCCTATGGCTATTTCCTTTGTAGGTGCGGGAGTAATTTGGAAGTTTGTCTATGACTATAGACCTGCTTCGGCTGCTCAAACCGGGATTCTTAATGCAATTCGTGCAGCGTTAAATTTAGAACCTTTACCCTGGTTAATCCAAAAACCTTGGTTGAATAATCTAGGTCTAATAATAGTCGGGGTATGGATATGGACCGGGTTTTGCATGGTAATATTATCAGCAAGTTATAAAAGTATCCCTCGAGAACTTTTAGAAGCAGCACGAGTGGATGGTGCTAACGAATTTAAAATATTCTGGAAAATTATTTTACCTCTAATGAAACCTACTCTTGCTGTGGTAGCTACTACTATGATAATTAATGTTCTTAAAGTATTTGATATTGTTTATGTAATGACTAATGGAAATTTTAATACTGAGGTTATTGCTAACCGAATGTATAAAGAAATGTTTATTTTTAGGAATTATGGTCGAGCAAGTGCGATCGCAGTTATCTTATTAGTACTCATAATTCCTATGATAATAATTAATATCCAACGGTTTAGGGAGCAGGAGGCTATAAGATGATGAAGAAGTTAATTTCAACATTTTCAAAGGTACCACTTAATTTAGTGATAATTATTATAGCTTTGATATGGATACTACCCAGCGTTGGTTTATTAGTAACTTCTTTTCGACCTTCGGCTGATGTTGCCGCATCGGGTTGGTGGACTATCTTTGAGCACCCATTTAACTTTACCTGGCATACTTTAGAAAATTATCAAGAAGTTATTGTTAAAATTGGTATAGGTAAAGCCTTTTTAAACTCATTATTAATTACTATACCCGCTACAATTATTCCTATCTTAATTGCTTCTTTTGCTGCTTATGCCTTTGCCTGGATGGAGTTTCCTGGACGGAGATTGTTATTTATAATTTTAGTTGGTTTATTAGTAGTTCCTCTACAGATGACTATGATCCCTGTCCTTCGAATTTTTAATAAGTTAGGGATAGCTGGTACTTTTCCGGGAATCTGGTTAGCCCATACTGGTTATGGTCTTCCTCTTGTAATATATTTATTATATAATTTTATTTCTGGGTTGCCCAGTGAGTTATTTGATTCGTCCTCTATAGATGGTGCTACTTCTTTTCAAATATTTTTTAAAGTAGTAATACCTCTTTCTGTTCCAGCACTTGCTTCTGTTACTATATTTCAATTTTTATGGGTTTGGAATGATCTTTTAGTAGCCTTAGTCTATCTAGGAGGAACCCCAGCGGTTGCTCCTCTTACGGTACGAATAAGCGCTTTAGTCGGTTCTTATGGTCAGGATTGGGAGCTTCTTACTGCTGCAGCCTTTGTTTCTATGGTTCTTCCTTTAGTTCTATTTTTAGGATTACAGCGTTACTTTGTAAGAGGTATTTTAGCCGGGTCAGTGAAAGGATAGGAATTAATTCGCCAATTAGTCAATTCACCGATTCCCCGATTTGCCAATTTACCAACTAAATTAGTTGTTAGTTTTAAATACAAGTTTATTTCCTAAGCACTTTCCGTTCTTTCTTTTCACGCAATACGCAATACTCGATACACGATACGAAAAAAATACTTGCGGAATTTATTACAATTTTGTAAAATAAAAAATATAAGTCTATGATTAAAAGTAAAATGAAAATATTTCTTGATACTGAATTTTCTTAATCGGAAGGAAGAACTATGGAGGGAGAGATCTTTAAAAAAGAAATCCTTGATTTTGAAGATAATTATCTTTCTCCTTATGCTGCAAAAAATGGTCAAGCTAGAAGAGAAAGGGAAACAGCTCATCCATTTAGAGGTCCTTATTCCAGAGATCGGGATCATATATTATATAGCGGATCATTTCGTAGATATGTGGGGAAAACTCAAGTTATATATTTTTCTACTAGTTTTGACGAACAACTATCTAATCGGAGTATTCACACCTTACAGGTTTCTCAAATCGCGAGGTCAATAGGGAAGGCTATAAAACTAAACCTTGACCTTATTGAAGCAATTGCCCTGGGACATGATTTGGGGCACGCTCCTTTTGGACATGATGGAGAGGAAATTCTTCAGGAAATTTGTCGAGAAAGAAAGATTGGTTTATTTTTTCATAACCTCCATAGCCTTAGAATAGTTGATAAACTTGCTGATTCCTGCAGAGGAATGAATTTAACCTTTCAAGTAAGAGATGGAATTCTTTCTCATGATGGTGAGATAAACGAGAAATATTTGAAACCGAATAGATCTAAAACCGAAGCTGATTTAATAGACTATTATAGAAAAAAATCTCAAGGTGAAAAAGCATCTATACTGCCAGCAACTTTGGAAGGATGTGTAGTTAGGATGTCGGATGCTATTTCTTTTGTAGGACAAGATTTAGAAGATGCAATACGGATAGGTATTTTAAAAAAAGATGAATTACCAAAAGGGGTTAAGAAAGAATTAGGGGAAAGCAATACAGCTATTATAAATTCCCTGGTAACTGATATTATAATAAATTCCTATAATCGCGATGAAATAATCTATTCCTCTAATATTGCCGAAAGAGTTTTTGAATTAAAACAGTTTAATGTGGAAAGAATATATCAAAATTCAAAATTAAAAGCTAAAAAGACCAAATTAAAAAACGACTTTAGATATCTTTTTAATAAATTTGCTGAGGATCTTAAAAAAGATAATGAAGATTCTCTAATTTTTAAAGAATGGATTTTTAATAGAGGTAAAAATAAGGGAGCAAATTATGTAAATAGTAATTTATCAGAACAAATAGTAGTAGATTATATTGCCTCTATGACAGATAGATATTTTTATAATACTTATATAAAATATAAAAAATAACTTTACATTTCATTTGTTTTGCAGCAAATAGGGAGTAGAGCAATATGCCAAATAGAATTGAGGTCGTTCAAGGCGACATCACTAAACAAAAAGTAGATGCCCTAGTTAATGCAGCCAATAATTCCCTTCTTGGTGGTGGGGGTGTGGATGGAGCAATTCATCGAGCAGCTGGCCCTGAACTTTTAGAAGAATGTCGGAAATTAAATGGATGTCCTACCGGAGAAGCCAAGATAACCTGCGGATATAATTTACCTGCTAAATGGGTAATTCATACAGTTGGTCCAGTCTGGAGAGGTGGAAACAATAAAGAAAATGAATATTTAGCTCATTGTTACCGAAATTGTTTTACTTTAGTAAAAAAGTATCAACTTAAGACAGTTGCCTTTCCCTCCATTAGTACTGGAGCTTACAGATTTCCTCTAAAACATGCTATAGAAATTGCTGTTACTGAAACTATAAATTTTTTAAAGAAAAATAATTTGGTAGAAAAAATTTTATTTGTATGTTTTACTAAAGAAGTATATGATGGTTATACTGCCATAATTAAAAAAATTTCAGCGACTAATATACCTAAGCTACCCGAATAAAGTTATAAATATTTTAAAATTTATAAATATGTAAGGGGATATTAAAGATTTTACCAAGAAAAAACTCCTATTTTTATTCTTACCATAATTATTTTTTTAATAAGAAGAGAAGAAAAAGCCGAAGAAAATTCATAGTTATTGGAGGAATTTTTGCTCTCTTATTAATTATAGGAATAATTTATTTTAAGATCCTTCCTTTGTTTCCTGTAAAACAAACCAAGGAAATTATTTCTACTTCTCTGGCCTTAGAAGTAGTGTCAGATTTACCGCTAGATGGGAAAGAGAAGGGTGCCCCGACACTCTTAGAAGAAGTATCTTTACCACCACTAGAAGGAATTACCATTGATGGAATTTTAAAAGCTGGAGATACTCTTTATGAATCTTTAATAAGAGAAGGAATCTCTGCAGCTGAAATACTTGATTTACAAGACAAAATTAAGTCGGTGGTAGATTTTAATTATATTCCTGCCGGTAGTAAATATTCTTTAAAATATGATCCAACAGGCATACTTAAAGAATTTACTTATGAGCCTACTCCTTTCGATGTTTTTCATATTTCTTTACCTATACCTAATTCAGATTTAAAAGATTTAAAAGTAGTAAAGGAAGATATTTCTCAGGAAATAGTGCAGATAGAAGGTACCATTAAAAGCTCTCTCTATGAATCAATGATAGAGTGTGCTGATTCACCTCAATTAGCTATTCAGATGGCTGAAATTTTTGCCTGGGAAATTGATTTTCTTACTGAATGTCGAGAAGGTGATGCTTTTAAAATTTTAGTAGAAAAACAATATAAAGGAGATTTCTACCGTTGGGGTAATATACTGGCTGCTCAATATGAAGGAGAACTTCTTAGTAAACATGACGCAGTCCTATTTGAAGATCCTTCTGGAAATATAGATTATTATACCAAAGAGGGGAAATCACTAAGAAAAGCCTTTTTGAAAGCCCCTTTAAATTATAAATATATTAGCTCTTATTTTTCTAATAATCGACTTCATCCTATCTTAAGAATTTGGAGGCCTCATTTAGCTATTGACTACGCTGCCCCTTCGGGGACCCCGATTTCCACTATTGGGGATGGAACAGTTATTTATAAGGGCTGGAATGATGGATATGGAAACTATATTAAGATTCGTCATCCTAACAATTATGAGACTGGATATGGTCATCTTTCCCGTTTTGCTAGTGGGTTAAAAAATGGTCAGAAGGTAAAACAGGGAGAGATAATAGGTTATGTAGGAGCTACCGGATTAGCTACTGGTCCGCATTTAGATTTTTCTATTAGCGAAAATGGAAAAAAGGTAGATTTTTTAAAGCTCAAACTTCCTGCCGCTTCTTCAATCAATTCTCAATATATTACTCAATTTAATGAAGTAAAAAATAAGCTTCTTGGTGCCTTAGAAAATAGGGAAGAATTGGATCTAAATTTAGGATTATGATATAATAAAATATAAAATTACACTATAGGTA
>Ga0100396_1002994_pt1 | contig 11048 bp, 8 predicted proteins | sample CryGeymeta201520_FD_81551 | JGI IMG/M metagenome (GOLD analysis project Ga0100396, IMG submission 81551) | Groundwater microbial communities from Crystal Geyser aquifers in Utah, USA - Crystal Geyser metaG 2015-20 | ecosystem: Environmental > Aquatic > Deep subsurface > Groundwater | place: USA... | reverse complement strand
TGCTATTATGCAACAGTTTAAAAATCGGCCTTGCATAGAGCAAAACAATTTTACGAAATATTTAGTATCCGAAAACCTTTACGTTAGCCCAAGAAGTCAATGCTTCAGAATATGTAGGATTACATCCAACGTCAAAACACAAAACATTTTAATGGATTATCTCAACGGTAAACGAAGTTATCTTTTTTTTTGACATAATCAAGGTTTTAAAAGGAAAAAAAATGACGCTCTAAATCAGGCGTATCAATACAATTAGTTTTATTTTTGTACTTCATAACCCGTTTATCATGCAACAAACCACAAACACCATTTTAATGATTCGGCCTATTAATTTTAGGATGAATGAGCAAACCGCCGTTAATAATTATTATCAGAAGGTGTTGGATAATTTATTGCCAGAAAAAGTTCATGCAAAAGCCTTATATGAGTTTGATACCTTTGTAAACAAGCTTAAAAATATAGGTGTTGAGGTTATTGTGGTTAATGATAGTGAGGCGCATGATACACCAGATTCTATTTTTCCAAATAATTGGATTTCGTTTCACGAAGACGGTCTTGTTGCACTTTATCCTATGTTTGCAGAAAACAGACGCTTTGAGCGCAGAGAAGACCTATTGGACTTACTTGAAGAAAAAGGGTTTATCATCAATCAAATAGTAGATTATACCGCTGCCGAAGAAGATGCTGTTTTTCTGGAAGGCACAGGAAGTTTATTGCTAGATAGGGTTCATAGAAAAGCGTATTGCGCTTTGTCGCCCAGAGCCGATGAAGATTTGTTTATTGAGTTTTGTGAAGATTTTGAATATACGCCGGTTGTGTTTACAGCCAATCAAACCGTGCAAGGACAGCGCAAAGCTATTTACCATACCAACGTTATGATGTGCCTTGGCGAAACTTTTGCCGTTATTTGTTTATCTAGTATTGATGATAAAAAAGAGCGAAAAAATGTGATTCAGCATTTAAAAGAAGATGGTAAAGAGATTATTGATATTACCGAAGCACAATTGAATAATTTTGCTGGTAACATGTTGCAGGTAAAAGGCGCAGATGATTATCTTTATTTAATTATGAGCCAATCGGCTTATGATTCATTAAGTTCTGCTCAAATGCAAACGCTTAAAAAGCATAATAAAGATATTATTTCCAGTTCTTTAGATACCATTGAGGCTTGTGGTGGCGGAAGTGCCAGATGCATGATGGCTGAGGTATTTTTACCTAAAGCCTAAGAAAGGTTCTTAAGATTTAGATTTAGGCAGCTGTACATAAAACGTGCTACCTACATTTAAGTTGCTTTCAACCCAAATTTTACCATGATTTAATTCTACCAACTCTTTACAAATAGAAAGGCCTAAACCTGTGCCTTTTTCATTGCTGGTTCCAATGGTTGTAAATGAATTGTTTTTAAAGAGTTTTTCAATGTTTTCTTTTGAAATTCCAATACCTGTGTCGGCAATACTTATAATACAGCTACCATTGCTAATGTGGTTGGAAATGGTAATAGAATCGCCATTTTTACAGAATTTTACTGCGTTGGCAAGCAGGTTTTGAACCACTATTTCAAACATGCTTCTGTCTGCATACACAAAATCGCGTAAGGAATGGTCAATCAAATCAATGCCTTTGTTTTCAAGTCTTTGTTCAATTAATTTTATCTTGTCTTCAAAAACTTCCTGAACATCAAATAAGGTGGGTTTAGGTTCCAAAGAATGCATTTGGGATTTTGACCAGTTTAATAAATTAAACAATAATAAAGAGGCATTATTCGCATTTTCACTGAGTTCGGGTACAAGGTTTTCAAATTCTTCTCTGGTTAATGAACCATCTTTTAATAGGTCAATAAAACCATTAATAGAAGATAGTGAGTCTTTTAAATCGTGCGATATAATGGAGAATAATTTGTCTTTAACATTGTTAACATTTTCAAGATGTTTGGTTTGTTCTTGAAACGCTTTGTTCTGTAATTCAATCTTAATGTTTTTCTCTTCTAGTTCTTGCATGTATTTAATGCTGTTGTTTCGTTTTAAATAAATCAGAACTAAAAAGGTTGAGACAATAGCAAGCGCTCCTAAAAGCGCATAAAAAATTAATTGAAAACGATTGTTTTCGTCTTTTAATAAAATAGATGATTTAGTCTCCGTGGGTTTATCTTCCAAGACGTCTTCATTAAAATTAGGATTTAACTCAAGGGTAGCTTCTGTTAAGGTATCTTTTCCGGTTTTTTTCTTTTCCAAGCTATTTTTTAGGTCGTAGTATTCTCTTTGCCAAACGTAAGCTCTATCAAATTTTTTCTTGGTAGAGTCTAAATCTTTCATGAGTTTGTAATACCTAAGCAGTTCTGCTTTATGATTAATGGATTTAGCAAGCAATCCAGCTTCAAGAAGTTGTTGTTCTGCCAAGATTAATTTTTTCTGACTAAGGTTTAAGGCACCAAGATTATTTAATGAAATGGTTAATCCCAGCTTGTTTTTAGTCCTTCTGTTTAAAATTAATCCTTGATCTAGGTATGTTGATGCTCTGTCAAAATCATTAAATTTTAAGTATTCACCACCTAATTTTGGCAAAATACTGGCTCTTATAGAATCGTTTGAAGCACCGGCTAATTCCAAAACGGTTTCATAATATTCAATAGACTTTCTGTATTCTTTTTTACCGGAATAGAGTTCAGCCAATCTAATATGGGTTTCAATGAGTCCTTCGGTTTTATTTAACTGTTTTTGTAGAGGTAAGGTTTTGGTGTAAAATTCAACAGCCTTTTCTTGAGCATTAATGTTATAGTAGGCTTTTGCTAAATTTTCATAGGCTAAACAAAGTTCTGGTTTCAGATTTCTTTTTTCAAGTTCTTTTATGGCCGATAAAGAATATTGTAAACCTTTTGTGTAATTGCCTCGTTGTATTTCAATTAAACCAATACTGTTATTAACCTTAGCAATACCTAGTGTATCTTTTAATTCACTAAAGAGTGCTTTTGATTTTGCGTAACCAGTAACGGCATTGATATAATCGTTTTTGTTGGCGTAAATTAAAGATTTGTAATAGGTAATTTCTGCAATGCCATAGGTGTATTTCATGGCACTGGAAAGCTTTTCACTTTCATAAATATATTTTAAAGCCTTGTCGTAATCTTCAATATCATAAAGGTTTTTAATAAGCTTTAAAGAGGTATCAACCTTTAAGGTGTCCGATTCCTCAAAAGCTAATTGTATGTAAAGACTATCTATCTCTTTAGTTTGGGCATAACCAGAGTACACTAAAATTAATAGAATTAGAGTAATTATTTTCCTCATATAATATTTAAAATACAACCATTACTACTGTAATCATATATTGTTTCTTGTTGAGGGAATTAAGAATACTTTATACGGTTGTATTATTCGTTAGTTTTTTATTAACTCCATGTTTAATGGAGGGCAATAGCAATACACCAACAAAAGTTGTGAAAAGCGATTTAAAAATCTAATTTTTGCGTTTTTCTACCAATAAATTAGATAAAAGGACACATAAAAAATTACAGAAAAATCGACGAACAGATAAACGGCAAATATTATAGAATAAGAGCACTTTTGTCGATGAAATGCATTCTTTCTTAATGTGGATATTTCCAAAAAATGGCATCTTATTCTTGGTTTAAAAATTCTATCTTTGCAACCTTATAATACCATGAAAAATGAATCTTCAGGAAACCTTATTAAATCATGTTGTAGAGGCCGTTAAATCTACTTTTCAAGTTGAATTAAAAACCGTTGAATTTCAAGCAACTAGAAAGGAATTTGCAGGCGATGTAACGGTGGTTATTTTTCCTATGCTACGTTTTATAAAAGAAAACCCAGTACAAATTGGCGAAAGCATTGGAAATTATTTAATGCAAAAGGTTGACCTTGTAAAAGGATTCAATGTGGTAAAAGGCTTTTTAAATATTGAAATTAGTGATGCCTATTACATTCGGTTTTTTAATAAGATACTAGAAGATGAATTCTTTGGATATGTAAAACCAAACAGCAATGATAGTGCTGTTATGGTTGAGTATTCGTCGCCAAACACCAACAAACCATTGCATTTAGGGCATGTAAGAAATAATTTATTAGGATATAGTGTAGCCGAAATTTTAAAGGCTTCAGGCAAGAAAGTTTATAAAACTCAAATTATTAACGACAGAGGCATTCATATTTGTAAAAGTATGTTGGCCTGGAAATTATTTGGTAGCGGAGAAACTCCTGAAAGCGCTGGCTTGAAAGGGGATAAGTTAGTCGGAAATTATTATGTGAAGTTTGACCAAGAATACAAAAATGAGATTAAAGCATTAATGGATTCTGGAAAGACCGAAGAAGATGCAAAAAAGCAAGCTCCTATATTATTAAAAGCACAAAATATGCTTTTAAAATGGGAAGCTGGCCATGCAGAAACCGTTGCGCTTTGGAAGATGATGAATCAATGGGTGTATGATGGGTTTGACATAACTTACAAAAACCTTGGTGTTGATTTTGATACCTTATATTACGAAAGCAATACCTATTTGTTAGGAAAAGAATTTGTAGCCGAAGGATTAAAGTCGGGTGTATTTTTTAAAGAAGATGACGGTTCGGTTTGGTGCGATTTAACCGATGAAGGATTAGACAAAAAAATTGTGCAAAGAGCCGATGGAACAGCCGTTTACATGACTCAAGATATTGGCACTGCCATTCAACGGGTTAAGGATTTTCCAGAGGTAAGTGGTATGGTTTATACCGTTGGGAATGAGCAAGATTATCATTTTAAAGTTCTGTTTTTAATCTTAAAAAAACTAGGTTTTGAATGGGCTAAAAACCTATATCATTTAAGTTATGGGATGGTTGATTTGCCTTCTGGAAAAATGAAGAGCAGAGAAGGAACTGTAGTTGATGCCGACGATTTAATTGAAGAAATGGCGGCTACAGCCGAAGACATTTCAGAAGAACTTGGTAAGCTAGATGGGTATTCTAACGAAGAAAAACAGACATTATATAAGACAATTGGTTTAGGGGCTTTAAAATATTTTATCTTGAAAGTAGATCCTAAAAAACGTATTTTGTTCGACCCAAAAGAGTCTATAGATTTTCAAGGAAATACAGGTCCTTTTATTCAATATACCTATGCAAGAATTCAATCCATTATTCGCAAAGCAGATTTTGATTATTCAACCGTATTGTCAGATATGGTGTTGAATGACAAAGAAAAAGAACTTATAAAACAATTGGCCTTATTTCCAGAGGTTATTCAAAATGCAGCAGAAACGCACAGTCCAGCGTTAATAGCAAACTATACCTACGATTTGGTGAAGGAATTCAACTCCTTTTATCAAAATGTTTCCATATTAGGAGCCGATCATTTAAACGAAAAGATTTTTAGAGTTCAATTATCTCGAAAAGTAGCACTAACCATTAAAAATGCTTTTAAGTTATTGGGAATTGATGTGCCCGAGCGTATGTAAGTTTATTAGGTTTTCTCTCGTTAATTTCTTATTTTATGTGATTAATGCCGTAAAAATTCATGAGTGAACTCTATAAAATAGCTTTTTGGCTAGCCGTTTTTACCATCATCTATAACATAGTAGAAGGTGTGGTTTCAACATTTTTAGGATTTGAAGATGAAAGTTTAACTTTGTTTGGCTTTGGCGCCGATAGTTTTATTGAAGTTATTTCTGGTTTAGGAATAGCCCATATGATTATTAGAATAAAAAAGAATCCAGACAGTAAAAGAGATGAATTTGAAAGAACGGCCTTAAGAATTACAGGATATGCTTTTTACCTTTTGGTTTTTGCGCTGGTTGCAACAAGCCTTTATAATCTTTGGATTAACCACAAACCCGTAACAACGTTTTGGGGTATTATTATATCCATTCTTTCCATAATAGTCATGTGGATTCTTGTAATTTGGAAGCGTAAGGTTGGAAAAGATTTAAATTCTGAACCTATTTTGGCTGATGCAAACTGTACGATGGTATGCATTTATATGTCCGTAATTTTGTTATTAAGTAGTGGCATTTATGAACTTTTAAAGATACCATATATTGACAGCCTTGGAACTTTAGCGTTATCATATTTTGCTTTTAAAGAAGGAAAAGAATGTTTTGAAAAATCAAAGAATGATGCTTACTGTGGTTGTAAAAAGTGTTAATGGCTTATTGGTTTAAAGATTTTAACCCTTCATACACCACAATACCAACAGCGTTTGCTAGGTTTAAACTTCTAACATGTTCGCTGTATAAAGGAATTTTAAATAATGAATTTGAGTGGGTTTCAAGCATAGATTTTGGTAATCCTACGGATTCTTTTCCAAACACTAAAAACATACCATCTTTAAAAGGAATATCCCAATGATTTTTTGTTCCATGGCTTGAAAGAAATACCATATTTTCATTGCTGTTTACATTGAAAAATTCTTCTGTATTTTCATAGAAAAAAACATCAAGATGTTGCCAATAATCTAATCCGGCACGTTTTAAACGCGTATCATCAATTTCAAAACCAAAGGGTTTTACCAAATGTAATTTAGAACCTGAAGCCAAGGCCAATCTACCAATATTTCCAGTGTTGTTTGGGATTTCAGGTTCAATTAAAACAATATTAAGAGCCATTCTTTTTTACGAATTTAACAATGATAAACCGTATTAAAAGTAAGAACGGAAAGCCGTGAAGAGCTGTATCAAACCAATCCATGAATTGCATGCCATGAGCGCCGCCTGCTATCCAACGTATTTTGCCAAAAAGATGAGGCTCTGGAATAAATGGTGCCAAACCTAAGGTGAAACATAGTAATGCTATGAGTTTCCAGTTATTAAATGCTGACACGGCTTATAATTTTTTTAATTCAAATAGGTCTTTACGGCGGTCTTTAAGGTTTCTAACACTTCCAAATTGATTGAGCTCTCTTAAAAGGTCAATATCTACATCAGCAATTAAAATCATTTCGGTATTTTGAGTGGCCTCTGCTTTTACACCATTGGTAGGAAATGCAAAATCGCAAGGCGTAAATACCATAGACTGTGCAAACTGAATGTCCATGTTTTGAACTTTGGGTAAGTTGCCTACACTGCCAGCAATAGCAACATAACATTCGTTTTCAATGGCTCTGGCTTGAGCGCAATGTCTAACTCTTGAAAATCCGTTTTGAGTATCGGTTAAAAAAGGAATGAATAAAATATCCATGCCTTCATCTGCTAATAATCTGCTTAATTCTGGAAATTCAGAATCATAACAAATTAAAATCCCAATTTTACCACAATCGGTATCAAATGCTTTTAACTGGTTTCCGCCAACCATTCCCCATACTTTAGCTTCATCTGGCGTTACATGAAGTTTTTCATAACGTTCCATGCTACCATCGCGGCGACATAAATAACCCACATTATGGAGTTTGCCATCAACCATTTCTGGCATGCTTCCAGTTATAATGTTTATGTTGTAAGATATGGCTAATTTTGAAAAACGTTGCACGATTTCATGGGTGTGTTTGGACAATTCACGAATGGCTTCTGGCGTGGATAAGTGATTGTTTTCAGCCATGAGAGGTGCATTAAAAAACTCTGGAAATAATGCAAAATCACTTCTGTAACCAGAAACAGCATCAATAAAAAATTCAGCTTGTTGCATCAATTCATCCAAATCTTTATAAAGGCGCATTTGCCATTGAACCAGGCCAAGTCTTACAATTTTTTTAATCGTTGAAGCTTTTTTGTTTTGTTTTTCGTAATAAATATTATCCCATTCCAGTAAAACGGCATATTCTTGAGAAGACGAATCGCCCACTAAATAGTCTTTTAATATTCTGGCTGGATGAAAATCATTTGAAATTTGAAAGTTTAAAACTGGATCATGAATTTCTTTTCTTCTTACTTTATCAATATATTCTTTAGGGGTTAATGTATCGGCATATTCATGATAATTTGGAATTCTACCTCCAAACGCCAGACCTTTTAAATTGAGTCTTTCGCATAATTCTTTTCTATAGTCATAAAGTCGTCTTCCTAAACGTAATCCTCTAAATTCAGGTTTTATAAAGACATCAATGCCATAAATAACATCGCCTTTATTGGTATGTGTATTAAAGGTATAGTTTCCTGTAATTTCTTTATACGTGTGGTTATCATCAAACTTATCATAATCAACAATGATGCATAAGGCGCAGCCAGCAATTTGATTATTGATTTTTATAACGACTTGACCTTCTGGAAATTTTTTAATTAATGTGCTAATATGGTGTTCATCCCAAATGGCATCTGGCATGGATGTGTAAGAAGCCATCATAGCTCTTTTTAGTTCTTGATAGTCATCTAAACTTAAATAAGCTAATTCAATATTTTCAATATCTTTCATAAATCAATCGGTAATTTTTCGCTAAGTTCTTACTTAAATTATTGATATCAACCATATAAAGCATCTCTTTTTAAAAAACTATTTTACCAAATAGGTAAGTTTCATGGTAATGGAGGCTGTTTTTTCTTTTGAAGAGGTGTTGTAAGCGCCGCCCCAGGAATAATCTTCGTTCGAGTTTTGTCCGGTTATTTGAAAAATACCCATTTGAGCTGTAGAGAGTTCCCCTAAGGTAGCTCCAGAATTTTCTGAAATACTTTTGGCTCTTAAATGTGCGTTTTCAGTGGCTCTTGAAACCATTTCAATTTTCAGATCTTCAAGTTTTGAATAATAATATCGAGGAGCCATGGAGTAAAGTTGAATGCCTTTGTTTAGGAGTTCGGTAACTTCACGAGAAATTTTTTCAACTTTTTCAACCTCTTTTGAATTAATTTGAACGGTCTGGCTTAAGGTATAATCTGTGAATTCCTGTCCTAAATATTTTCCGTCTGTGGTATAGTTTTGTTTAAAATTTTTAATGGTTTCAACGGCATTGAAAATAATCACGTTTTCAGCAAGACCTTTTGATTTAAAATAGTCCAGTATGGTTTCTTTGTCTTTTTTTAAATCGGTGTAACCTTGTTTTAAATCGCTATTTACTTGTGAAAATCTGGCTTCCCATACTATCAAGTCCGAAGTAAAATTAGTCTGTCCTAAACCGGTAACCGCTATGGTTCCAATTTTTTTGTTTCTATTGATAAAAGCGTTTCCAAAGATGATGGAGGCTACAACAATGGCAAGAGCGAATACAATGGCGTTAATGTTTTTTTTCATTTGAATGAGGTGTTAACTTAAACTATTTAAAATTTTATCGAATAGATTGAACAAACTGTTTGATATTTTCAACGGTATTTTCAGCTATAAATTTTATAAATGCGCTTCCAATAATAGCACCTTTGGCATATTGCGTTGCTTGCTTAAAAGTATCACGGTTATTAATTCCAAAACCTACAATTTGAGGATTCTTTAAATCCATGTTAGATATACGTTCAAAATAATATTTTTGGTCGTCACCAAAACCTGATTGACTACCGGTAACGCTAGCGCTACTTACCATGTAAATAAAACCGTTGGATATAGAATCTATAAACCGAATACGCTCATCAGAAGTTTGAGGTGTTATTAAAAAAACATTGACTAACCCATATTTTTCAAATGTTGATTTATAATCTTCACTGTAAACATCAACAGGTAAATCGGGAATAATTAAACCATCAATACCAATTTCTTGGCATTTTTTGCAGAATGCTTCTACACCATATTGCAACATAGGGTTAAAATAACCCATGATAATTAATGGAATTGAAACGGTTTTTCTGATGTCTTTCAATTGATTAAAAAGTATTTCAGTGGTCATACCATTTTTTAAAGCTTTGCTGGAACTGGCTTGAATGGTCGGGCCATCGGCCAATGGGTCGCTAAATGGCAAACCAATTTCTATCATATCAACATCACTTGTTTCTAAGTTTTGAATGATGGAAACTGTATCGTTCAAACTAGGGTAGCCTGCAGTAAAATATATAGAAAGGATTTTTTTATTTTCTTTTAGTTTATTTTGAATACGATTCATAATAATATATTGTTTTGTCAATTGCGAGGAAGGAAGCAATCTGTATAATGAGATTACTTCACGTTGTTCGGAATGACGTTATAGTTTAAAATATTTAACGTAAGTATCTAAATCCTTATCGCCACGACCCGATAGACTCACCACAACAACATCGTCTGTTTTGAATGTTTTATATTCAAAAATAGCCAGTGCATGTGCGGTTTCAATGGCTGGAATAATACCTTCTAATTTTGAAAGTTCCAAGCCAGCTTTCATAGCATCGGCATCTGTAATGGACATAAATTCGGCACGTCCAGTTTTAGATAAATGGGCGTGCATAGGGCCAACACCAGGATAATCTAATCCTGCCGAAATAGAATATGGCTCGGTAATTTGTCCGTCTTTGGTTTGCATCAATAAGGTTTTACATCCATGGATGATGCCTTCTTTTCCTAATACAGAAGTGGCGGCACTTTCACCAGAATCAATTCCTAAACCGGCAGCCTCGACCGCAATAATATTTACATTTTCATCATGTAAAAAGTGGTAATAGGTGCCAGCGGCATTACTGCCACCTCCAATACAAGCCACAACATAATCTGGATTTTCTCTGCCTTCATGGGCTTTTAATTGCCATTTAATTTCTTCTGAAATTACCGATTGAAACCTTGTTACCATATCTGGATACGGATGCGGACCGATGGCAGAACCAATTATATAATGTGTATCTACCGGATTATTAATCCAATCGCGAATGGCTTCGTTGGTAGCGTCTTTTAAGGTTCTGCTTCCTGATAATGCTGGAACAACGGTTGCGCCCAGCATTTTCATTCTAGCAACATTAGGTGCTTGACGAGCAATATCAATTTCTCCCATGTAAACAATGCATTCCAATCCCATTAAGGCACAAACAGTGGCAGTAGCAACACCATGTTGACCAGCACCAGTTTCGGCAATAATCCTTGTTTTTCCAAGGCGTTTAGCCATAAGAATTTGACCAATGGTGTTGTTTATTTTGTGTGCGCCCGTATGATTTAAATCTTCGCGTTTTAAATAGATTTTGGTGTTGTATTTTTCTGAAAGGCGTTTGGCAAAATAGAGTGGTGAAGGTCTGCCAACATAATCTTTTAAAAGTT
>Ga0100396_1002991_pt1 | contig 11052 bp, 9 predicted proteins | sample CryGeymeta201520_FD_81551 | JGI IMG/M metagenome (GOLD analysis project Ga0100396, IMG submission 81551) | Groundwater microbial communities from Crystal Geyser aquifers in Utah, USA - Crystal Geyser metaG 2015-20 | ecosystem: Environmental > Aquatic > Deep subsurface > Groundwater | place: USA... | reverse complement strand
AAGGTTTGAAGAAAAAATAATAAGGTTTAAATTTTATTATGAAGCTCGGATTAACAGAAAAAAGAACAAATGATACCTAAACGATTATACTTGTTTCTATGTCTAAAAAATCAAATTTTCACCCTTGTCTTTTGACAGGATACATATTTTTGCTATTTCGTTTTCGGTCATATACACTTGCGTTCTTTGCGACTTTGCGAGATAAATTTATACCTGCTGAGTAGTAACTATTATTTTCATCAAAGATAAAAAATTAAAATTGATAAATTGTTAAATTGTTAAGCTGTTAAGTTGCTAAATAGTTAATAACAATTGTATGACAACTGGATGACAATGAACATAGAACAAATCGCAAATGTTAATTTATAAATTTAAAACCAGTATAAGGAATTAATACTTCGGGTACTTTAATACCATCTGAAGTTTGATTGTTTTCGAGCAAAGCAGCTACTATTCGTGGCAAAGCCAATGCACTACCATTTAATGTGTGTGCAAGCTGATTCTTTTTTGTTGCCTCGTCTTTATATCTTAATTTTAAGCGATTTGCCTGAAAAGTTTCAAAATTTGATACCGAACTTACTTCTAACCAACGTTTTTGAGCTTCGCTGTAAACCTCAAAATCGTAAGTTAAAGCCGATGTAAAACCCATGTCGCCACCGCAAAGTCTTAATATTCTGTATGGTAAACCTAATTTTGTAACTAATGATTCTACATGTTTAACCATTAATTCGAGTTGTGAGTATGAATCTTTTGGATTTGCAATAACAACAATTTCAACCTTATCGAACTGGTGCAATCTGTTTAATCCACGAACATCTTTTCCATACGAACCGGCTTCACGTCTAAAACAAGGAGAATAAGCTGTATATTTTACAGGAAAATCTGATTCATTAACAACTACATCTCTAAATATATTAGTTACAGGCACTTCGGCAGTAGGAATTAAATAAAAATTATCAGTTGCATCATGATACATTTGTCCTTCTTTATCGGGAAGTTGCCCAGTTCCATAACCCGAATCTTCGTTTACCATAAATGGTGGAATTACCTCGCGAAAACCTGCATTTATTGCCTCATCTAAAAAAAAGCTGATTAACGAACGCTGAAATTTTGCTCCTTTACCCTTATAAACTGGAAATCCCGCACCTGTAATTTTATTTCCAAGGTCGAAATCAATTATATCGTATTTTTTTGCTAATTCCCAATGTGGCAACAGATTACTATTTTCAACAATTGATGGTCCTCCTGTGCGAACAACTTCGTTGTTTTCGGCTGATTTTCCTTTTGGCACCGATGAATGTGGTAGGTTTGGAAGTGTTATTAGTACATCCTTAAGCTCTTTTTCGGCATCGGCTAACTGTTGTGTAAATTGTTTTATTTCTTCTTTTAAATTTACAGTAACCTTTTTTGCATTATCGGCTTCCTCTTTTTGTCCCGATTTTATTAATCCGCCTATTTGCTGCGATACTTTATTAAGTTCGGCAAGTTTTTTATCTGATTGATTTTGAACTGCTTTACGTTTATTATCAAGCTCAATAATTTTTTCGATTTTATTACGTGCATCAACATTTTTAACTGCTAAACGTTCAATAACAAACTCTGTATTTTCTTGAATAAGTTTAAGTGTTAACATAACTAATATTTTAAAAAAAATCCCGATTTCTGACAAGCAAAAATCGGGATAAAAATTTGAAAAAAAATTATTCTGCCGATACTGCTTCTACTGTATCTATTGAAACATAAGATTTGTCGTTCTTTTTTCTTTTAAAAACAACTCTTCCGTTTTTAAGTGCAAAAAGTGTATGGTCTCGACCCATTCCAACGTTTTCGCCAGGAAAGTGTACTGTTCCTCTTTGACGTACAATTATATTTCCCGAAACCGCAAGCTGACCGCCGTAAATTTTTACTCCAAGCCGTTTGCTGTGCGATTCACGACCGTTATGCGAACTACCCGCACCTTTTTTATGTGCCATATCTGATTATTTTTAATTATTTTAAATTTATATCTTCTATTTCAACCTGCGAAAGGTATTGACGATGACCATTCATCTTTTGATAGCCTTTACGTCTTTTCTTTTTAAACACAATAACTGTATCTCCTCTTAAATGACTTAAAACTTTAGCCGAAACTGATGCTCCTTTTACTGTTGGTGCACCAACTTTTACTTTGCCTTCATTATCTATTAAAAGAACTTTTTCAAATTCCAAAGAACTGCCTTCAGTGGCTTCAAGGCGATTAACGTACAATTTCTTGCCTTTTTCTACCTTAAATTGTTGTCCTGCAATGTCAACTATAGCATACATGTTGTAAAAATTTATTTTATAAGGACTGCAAAGGTATTAAATTTATTTTAAAATGAAATATTTTATAAATATTTTTTTTAATTATTTATTTAAAGTCTGAAAGACGACTATCTAGTGTCTGTCTATAAAGTCGAGAGTCTGAACTATAATGTTTGAGTTTGAGGCCCTGTTGAATATTTGCATTCGCAAATTCTACAGGGTCATTCCGCTATTATTTGTGTCCTCATAAAAAAAGTATTAATATTATATGCTCGAAATGATATTGTAAATTGTTCCGAAGCATCGGAACGAAGGCAGTGGGCAAAAAAAATTATGAATAGACATCTTTCTAGAATAAATCCGATACCTATCGGATATAACCATTCAAAGTATAATGATGTGGTTTTTAAGAATTAACTATATAAATAAAATGTCAATTTTAAATGTCTATATGTTTTGCACAAATATCTTTTTTGTAAAATATTTTTCCTCTCGAATTAAAAATATCAACATCATCAGTTGTAAAAAATTGTGTAACTCCATCTTTCTTGCACTTTGTTTCCATTTCGGGATGGCGTTTTAAATAGTTAGTTAAACTTTCGGCAACTATTTTATCTTGCGAAATAATATTAATGTTTTTTGGTACAAATTTTTTTAACGAATTAATTATTAAAGGATAATGAGTACATCCAAGAATTATTGTGTCAATATTGTTATTATTCTTTAGTAAATTGTTTATATCTTTCATAAAAAAGTAGTCGGATCCAACATTTAAAAATTCATCGTTTTCGATTAATGGAACCCATAGCGGACAGGCTTGCTGGTACGTTGTTATATCTGGGTAAAGTTTATTTATTTCAATTGGATACGACTCTGATACAACTGTTCCAATAGTACCTAATATTCCAACATTTCTCGATTTTGTTAGGTTTCCAACTGCTTCTGCACTTGGTCTTATCACACCTAATACTCTTCGCGAATAATCAATTTTTGGTAAATCGTTTTGTTGTATTGTACGTAATGCTTTTGCCGATGCAGTATTACATGCCAGAATAACTAATTGACATCCTTGCGAAAATAACCAGTTTACAGCTTGTAAAGTATAATGATAAACAGAACCAAACGACCTGTTACCATATGGAGCACGGGCATTATCGCCCAAATAAATATAATCGTATTTGGGCAATTTTCTATTAAATTCTTTTAAAATTGTTAGTCCGCCGTAACCTGAATCAAAAACACCAATTGGTCCTGCTGAATTGCTTAACATACATTTTATAAATATACAGCAAAGCTATAAATTTATTTTAAATATACTTTAAAAGGGTTAAATTATTTTGAGTTTAAGGTATAGGGTATAACCCACTCTTCCTTATGGCTTTATACCTCTATGTCATTTTGTATTCATGAAATGTTAAAACCGATAGCTATCGGATTTGTCTCGTTTTCAGTATATTTTTTCAATCAAAAGCGGAAACATTTACCGTGAAAGGATATAACAGTTTATTCAGGCATTTTTTAGCAAGAATGAGAAGAAAGTCAAAATGCTATTCTAAAAAAATAGAGATGTTAAAATTATCAGTATTATTACCAATGCGTTACAGAAACAATACGTTATCTATACTTAATTAGCAATACCTTATTTTATGTGCATGTAATTAAATTTATATCCTAACATTTTATAAATAAGTTTTGAAGCAAGAAAATCGGGTGCAGGGTTGTTTTTATTAGGACAAAGCTCAACTACATCGAAGCCAACAACATTTCTTTTTTTATAAACTTTTTGCAAAAAGTTTAACACTGTAAACCAATCTAATCCGCCTGGTTCAGGAGTGCCAGTTGATGGCATAATGGACGGGTCAAATCCATCTAAATCAATAGTAATATAAACATTTGTAGTTAATCGCTCAATTGCTTTTTCAAACCATTTGTTATTGTTATAAATTTCATGAGCATAAAAAATGTTTTCTTTAATAACAAAAGGCAATTCTTCAATACACTGACTTCTGATACCAACGTGCACAACTCTGCAAAGTTCCTGTGTTCTTGCCATTACACAAGCATGATTATATTTTGAGCCTTCGTATTCGGGACGAAGGTCGGAGTGAGCATCAATTTGTAAAACGCATAAGTTTTTATATTTTTCAAAATGTGCTTTTATGGTTCCAAAGCTTACAGAATGTTCACCGCCGATAATAACAGTATGATATTTACCAACATATTTTTTTGATTCGTTGTAAACAGCTTCAGTCATTTTTTCGGGTGAGCTTTTTTCAGTAACGGGCTTAGCTGTATGAATGCCTATCTTATATATTTCGCTATTGCTTTCAATATCATATAATTCCATATTTGCTGATGCTTCGAGAATTGCTTCCGGACCTTTATCTGAACCTTTAATCCATGTGCTTGTGCCGTCATAAGGTACTGGCAAAATTACAACTTTAGAGTTTTTTAAATCAGAAAATTTCTTTGGAATACCACCGTAATTAGTCATCAAAATAAAATTTTTGCAAAGATAAGAAATTTCGCAAATTTTTTAAATTAGTTGTTATGATGAAATTTAAATCGTTATGACGGTTACTACCAGCAATCTCATTTTTTTAATTACAATAAATTTTCATTCTATTTTGTCTTCGGTTGATTCCTCACAAACGAAAGTAGGCGAAATGGGGAATATTGTTTGTGAAGACACAAACAAAGGCGATGGGTGTAGCACAATTGGCAACAAAAATTATTAGTCAGAAATAAATGCAAGAGCTTTTTTAATAAAAACTTCAGGAGATGGCGGGTCAAGCCCGCCATGACGTGTACCTGAGCAGTAACTAAAGTTTTATTTTATTAAAGAAAGCCCTTCCAATGCCGATTTATCGTCGGGTGAAAGCATTAAAACTTTATTAAATAAAACTTGGGCTTCGCGGGTTTTTCCAAGTTTCAAGTTTGTCCATGCGTACATTAATAAAGCATCGTAACTGAAAGGGTATAAATTAACAACCTTTTCGAAATATGAATTTGCTTTTGTGTAATCTTTTCGTTCGTAATAAATATTTCCAACTCGGTAATTTACTGTAGTATTAGCAGAATTATTTTCTAATATTTTTAAGTAATTAGTAAGAACTTGATCCCAGTTTCCAAGAGCTGATGCTGGGTAAACAATTCCCATTCTTGCTTCTTCACTCATTGGTTTAAGTGCAAGAGCTTTTTCGTAATAAGCAGCCGATTCGGTAAATTTACCAGCTTCGTAACTTAACCAACCAAGACGTAAATTTTGCTCATAAGAATCGGCAGAATAAACTGATACTATTTCTTTTATGGCATTTGCGTAATCGCCAGTAATTTCGAATGTGTAGCTTTGCTTAAAGGCAGTTAAAACTTTTTCGTTTTCTTGTCCGTATGACGAAATTGAAATAAAAGTAACAAATAACACTAATGCTGATTTTAAAATTTCCATATTAATCCTCCGTATATTAAATGTTGATTATAATTATAATTTTTAATGATGGTTTGAAATGTTTCTTTATTTTGTCTTATTCCTGTAAAATAAATATATTGTAAAGGTACAACTTTAGCTGAATAAGAATAAGACAAATAAAAATTTAATTTCCTGAAAATCGGGAAAGTTAATTTTGCTCCAATTCTGTATAAAGTTTCATCGTTAGTGTTTTGAACTATATATCCCGAATTTTCGTTAAAATTTCTTTGTTTGCCGTAATTACCATATATATCTAACCAAAGCTGGTGATGCAATTTTATTTTAACTAATTGACTGAATATTAAGTTTATATCAGGTCTTTGTGAAAATAATGTAACATTTGTTTTTGAGAAAATTGTTTTTTGTTTGTTAGCATAAAACCCAAAACATGTTGTTAATTCAATTTGTGTTAAACTGTTTAAATTAGAGTATGTTGCAGTTATATCAATTAAGTTATTTTTGTAATTTTTTAAATAATTAAATCCTAAAACATATTGCAGTGATGTAAATTTTATTGTGTCAATTTTATATGAATAATTTGGAATTGGCTGGTCTAAAGGTGGAGGCATTGGTTGTATTTTAGTATAAGTGTATTTATATTTGTTTGATGATACATATAAAACATTAGCAAATAAAGTTGTTGCATTATTCTTTTTGCCATAGTAAGTTGGTGCAAAGTAATATTGCAGTTGGTTTAAAATGTAATTATTTTGATTTGCAATATTGTAGTTGTAATAAAGTTGTTGAAATCCTTGTGATTGTAAAAAATTAAAACTGTGGAAAATTGACAGCTTTTTATTTAATTCGTGATTAACACCAATACCTGCAAAAATAAATTTTCCGGTTACATCTTTTTCTATCCTATAATTTTTTTGGTCGGGAGGATTAATTATTGTTTTTAATGTGTCAAATCCAGGAACTATATTAAAACCACCTTCAAAAATTATTTTATCTATCTTTTTAGGTATTTCGGGTTTTATTTTATCAATAAGACTTTGAGGAAAAGTTTTAGCATAATATCCGGCTTCTCTTGTTTTTGCCGAATTTAACAATGAATAATATTTATATTTCATTGCTACTTCGTCGGCAGAATTAAATTCTAATGCTTTTTCGAAATGCGAAATTGCTGGTGTGTATTCTTTTAATTCATAATATGCAATGCCTATTCGCATTCTTAAATAAAAATAATCTATATTGTTATAAATAGCATTATTGCCTAATGTTATAATTGATTTCCATTCTTGTTTTTGATACATTGAATATGTAGCCGAATCTACATATTGAAATGTTAATGTATCATTTGCAAAAATGTAAATGTTCGAAAATGTAAATATAATTATAACAAATAACTTCTTCATAATTTATCCTTCAACAAATACTGCTCTAATGTTTATATTATTTGATTTAACTTCAAAAACTGCAATACCATTTTGCCCAATTTCTATATTAAAATCAAAATGAATAATTTCTTTTTTTAAGATTTTTGCAGAAGTGTTTGATTTTAATAAAATTTTTGTTGGACTCATATTATCATCTAAATACTCATATTCAATATTATAATGGGCTGACATAAACCTGAAAAAAGGTGCAAAAAAATCTTGAATTACAAGTTTTGGTAAGCTAAATATTTCTGATAACGAATAATTGTCATCTAATTTAAGGTTTTTATAATAACCTAAAGAAATTTTATAACATCCTAAATAAAAATAATACAATAGTGAATTTTTGTTTCCTTCAAAATGTTTAAAAAAATGAAGAGTGCCATCGCTATAAATATATGCATAAGATTTTGATTGCTCACAATAAATGTATGTATTGTTATAAATATCTGTAATTACTTCCCATGAAACATTTTTCTCAATTTTATTTTCAGTGTAATTGATTTTAACTTTCTGCCCGGGTATAAATGTAAAAGCTTTTTTAAGTAAAGCATTTATTTCGATATTAGCAATAACTGTACTTTGTTTTGGAATATCAAACGAGTTGAAAATTATTCCGTTTTTATTTTTTGAAATAAAATGATTTATAGGATATTGTAATGTTTTTGAGCCAACAAAAGGTGTGGCTTGCAATTGTAAATGTAAATGTGGCTCGGGTGAGCGACCGCTGTTGCCAATCGAAGCAATAATTTGTCCGGGTTTTACGTAATCTCCTTTTATAATTTTAATGCTTCCTGATTTTAAATGACACAATGCAGAATATAAAAAATCGGCGTGTTTAATTACAATTACATTTCCCCAATTTTGATTTAGGTTAACATTTCCGATTGTATTTTCTGGTACTCCATCAATTATTTCTTCAACAATGCCATAAGCAGGAGCAATAACTGCTTTGTTGTAACATAAATAATCAGCAACCGATTCACCGTTTGAAATGTATGTTTTGTTATCAGAACTTCTGATTGTAAAATCCCATGCGTGTTGCCAGTCGTCTTTATGAGTTATTTCTCCTTTATGACCTTGTTCAACGTACCATTCGCCCCAAAAAGGAAGTTTTATAGGTAATGTTGAAAAATTTTTACTAAATCTATTAAAATTAATTAAATAATTGTAAAGGTTTTTTTCGGGCATATATTGCTGAACAGCTACTTCTGAAAGATATTTAAGAAATTGTGTTCTAAATCGTAATGTATAAATAAACAATAATACAACAACATTAAAAGGTAATGAGTAAACAGACAAATACCATGTATTAAAGATTTTGCTACTGCCCATTGTTATAATAGATGTTACAGGAATAATTAATATTGCCCACAAATATGAATTTCGCGATGGAATCATAAAAAATCCACCAATGGCAATTGATGTTAAAATGAAATTAAAACCGATATACGTGTAATTGGCTTGAGTAATATCGCTTCCAATAAAAATAAAGAAAAAATATGCAGCGTAAAATCCTATTAACGATAGTGAAAACGCTATTCGTGAATAAAAAAGTAATCCAATAGAAATTATAATTCCAGCAATTATATTTTCTTGAAAAAATATTGCTCCAAGCGAAATGAAATATGTTTTTAAAGAAGCAGGTAGTATTATTAAGCTTAAATTATTATAAATATCTACAAGCTCCTTTCCTCCAATAGAATACAATTCGTTTAAAAAATAAATTCCACGCTCCGAAATTCCCAATGAATTGAATTCAGACGATGAAAGCTGGACTATCCATAATGCAAGTAAAAAAGGGATACTTAAAAATGGTAATGCGTATTTTCCGATGATTCCTTCTAAAGCTACTGTGATAAATAATGTTAGAAGTCCGGAGAAAACAATTACCGAGTATAATTCCCATGAAGGCGAATAAAATGATACTATACCCAAACCTACAAGCAGGGCATTAAATCCATATAAACCGCCTGAAATTTTATATACATTTAACCCAATTAAATATGCTGCTGTATTTGCTGTAACAATGCACAATAAGCCACCAATTCCTGTATAAGGGTCAATAAAAGTAAGTAAAATTAATAAAGCAGCAAAAATTTTACTTTTCGAAAAGAAAATATTGGGATAGCTAAAAACTATACCTTTAAGAATTGTGGTTAATGCAAATTTAATTTTCATTTAAAAACTGGAACTTAGTTACTAATTTTGCCACACATGACACTAATTTTAAATTGTTAAAGGTAGTTTTCTTTGTTTAAATAAAATAAATTTTGATAAGTGCAATTTGCGAAATCTGTGGCAAGCATTTTTTTATTAAATTTTAAATCATTTGAATAATAAAAAAATTAAAGTTCAAATTTAGTAAGATGTTCTGGAACTTTTTCATTTTCGTTGATAGAGCTTGCAGTTTCGTTTCCGCGAATTACATGAGCTTTCCCTTTTGTATCAATCATTACAATATTTGGGCGTAATGTTATAAACTGCATCCATTGTGTCATGTTATAAGCTCCAATTCTGCTTATTACCACATTGTCACCTTTTTTCATTGGTGGAAGTTGAACATTTTCGCGAATAATATCAATGTTCATACATAAAGGTCCGTAAATAATTGCGTCTTCAGTATGATGACTAAATTGCTGAGCAGGTGTTATTTTGTGGTCGTACCAAAACGATGTAAAAAGTAAATTTACTCCAATATCAATTATTGTAGCAAGCTTACCTTCGGGTAATCTTTTATTTGCTAATACTGTACCTAATAAAGAGCCTGCATCATCAATTAACGCACGACCAGTTTCGAGCATTAATACAGGTAAATGTTCATGATTTATTTGGCTGTTAATTAAAGCCGAAGATATTGCATCGGCATATTGGTCGAAAGTAGGGCAGGTGTCGGAACCTGGTAAATACGCACCTTTTAAAGTGTTTTTTGAAGCAAAGCCACCACCTAAGTCAATGTATTTTATGTGATGATTGTATTTTTTGTCAATAGCGGCAGCTAAATCTGCAAGTTTTTTAGCAGCGGTTCCATAAGCCCATGGAGCTAATATGTATGTTCCTATATGACTGTGTAATCCAACCAAATCAATTTTTTTGCTGAGCATAATTCGGTTAATGGCTTCCCATGCTTCGCCATTTTCGTAATTAAATCCAAACCGCGACCACATTGGATAAATACCGCAATCCATATTTACATGAATTGCAACTTTTGGGCGTTCTTTCATTTTAGTTGTTAAACCAATGATAGTATATAGTTCATCAAAATGGTCGATATGAATATACGAACCATGTTTAATTGCTTTCTCTAAATCTTTTTCAGATTTATCGGGACCGTTAAATAAAATTTTACTTGCGGGTACTCCATTAGCAATTGCCTTATCGTATTCAAATTCCGAAACAACTTCAGCCCACGAACCTTCGGAATGAAAAACATTACACACAGCGTTCATGTAATTTGTTTTGTACGACCATGCAAATTGCACTTTTGGATAGCGTGTACTAAATGCTCTGTTCGCTTCGCGACAAGTTTCACGAATTGTTTTTTCAGAAATAACGTAAAGTGGGCTTCCGTATTTCGAAATAAGTTCTTTTATCGGAACTCCATCTATTTCGGTGATAGGGTCATATTCTGTTTTCATCCCAAATTTGTTGGGCATACCTGTTTGTAATTTTTTTATTATCGGACGTTCAAAACGCTTTTTTTCCATACCTTTATTATATTTATTACTTTTTATTTATTATTGAATTTTGTTCACTGTTTAAAAAAGTTCATTGTCATACAATAGTCATACAATAGTCATACAATTGTTTCTACTAATTTCAATTTATTTCTATTTATTTCAATGTTTTTGTTCATTATACTTTGTTCTCTGTTCTATTGTTATTATTGTTTATTGTTATATGTTTTTGGTTTAGAGTTTT
>Ga0100396_1002989_pt1 | contig 11052 bp, 6 predicted proteins | sample CryGeymeta201520_FD_81551 | JGI IMG/M metagenome (GOLD analysis project Ga0100396, IMG submission 81551) | Groundwater microbial communities from Crystal Geyser aquifers in Utah, USA - Crystal Geyser metaG 2015-20 | ecosystem: Environmental > Aquatic > Deep subsurface > Groundwater | place: USA... | reverse complement strand
GCAGTCCACCAGGCTGAGTTGGCGGCGGTTGGCGGCAAGAACACGATCAATCGAGTTCAGGTGATGATCTTCATCAACCCACTCAATTTCGAGAAATGGTATGATGTTTTGGTGAAGTTGCCGGGCGAAATTTAATCCAAGGCGGCTTTGAACTAAGGTGAAGCATTCGACGATAACATAATTATTGGTAACCAGAGATTTATGTCCTTTCACCAATTCTTCCCATGCAGACACGGCGGTCTGACAGTATTTATCTTCTGTGCTGACCAAGGCATACAGCGCAGATGTGTCTATGAAGATTTTTTCCATGTGCCGTAAATCTCCACCAAGTATTTGTCGTGATTTTGAGCAACATCCGTTTTTCCTTCAATATCAACGGATTTGATTTCGCCAGATTGAATTTGTTGGATAAATTTCAAGGCGCGTTTACGTTTTTCCTCGCGGGTGAGTTCCCTGGGCGCAACGGCAACATACTGCGCCACACTCTCGCGCACCAGTTTTGCCACGGAGGTCTTGCGCTGTTTGGCCAGGGCCTTCAGGGCCTGCATTTGTTCTTCCGTCAGTTGTATCATCGTGCGGATCATGGGATTTTTCCTTAATCTGCCATCACTTTTCAGGAAACTGCCATCATTATATCACCTTGAGAATCATCCATGACAGAAAATATGCCCAATCGTCAATCGTCAATCGTCAATCGTCAATCCGAAAAGGATTTTCTCTTCCTCCACATCCGTGACCTGCCGTACTTCCGCGGCTTTTTGCGCGCCATCGAGTCACGCTACTATCAGGATTTTGACCTGCCCTCCCCGATCCTGGACGTGGGCTGCGGCGACGGCAACTTCGCCGCGCTGACCTTCGACCGCAAGATCGACGTGGGCCTCGATCCGTGGCACGGGCCGATCCACGAGGCCAAGCCGTATAGCAAATACGGTCTGCTCGTCGAAGCGGATGGCGGCGCCTCGCCCTTCCCCGATCACTATTTTTCAAGCGCGTTTTCGAACTCGGTGCTGGAGCATATTCCGCACGTGCAGCAGGTGCTGAAAGATACCGCGCGCGTGCTCAAGCCCGGTGCGCCGTTTCACTTCTGCGTGCCGAACTCACGTTACCTGAGCGAACTGTCGCTCTCGCGCGTGTTTGGCAAAGGTTATACGGAATGGTTCCGCAAGATGTCGCGCGTCGAACATGCGGTCGAACCGGATGTCTGGCAAGGCTGGCTCGAAAACGCGGGCTTCACACTGGAACGCTGGTGGCACTACTTCTCACCCGAGGCGATGCGCGTGTTAGAATGGGGCCATTACTTTGGCGCGCCGACCTTGTTGCCGCATGCCCTGTTCAAGCGCTGGATCATCAGTCCGACCCGCTGGAATTTGTACTTCACCGAACGCTCTTTGCGGAAATTCGTGGATCACCCCGAACACCCGCAGGGGACGTTCACGTTTTATGTAGCGAGAAAGAAATAGTCCGTGTTGCGTGTACCGTACCTTTACGCAACACGCAACACGCAACATGATTATGGCCTTCGACGAAAAATATTTCTCCACGCACACCTACGCAAATATTACCTTTGCCAAATACAGCATGTATTGGTGGTCGAATCGATTCTTTGCCACGCTGGCGCGCCGCTACGGGACGAAAGGCGGACGCCTGCTCGAGATCGGTTCCGGGCTGGGTCATCTGGTCGGCCAACTGGAAGACGGCTTCCAAACCTATGGCATGGATCTGAATCACTGGGCGGTCAAGCAATCCAAGCCTGTGATCAACAAGACTTCCCTTGAAACCGCCTCGGCGCAGGAACTGCCGTTTGCAGACTCGTCCTTCAATGTGGTGATCATCAAGCACATCGTCGAGCATCTGCCCGACCCCGCCAAAGCCATCCGTGAAATCGGACGCGTCACCGCCCCGGGCGGAATCCTGCTCCTGGCCACACCGAACCTCGGCTCCCTGCTCAAGCCGTGGAAGGGCGAGCGTTGGATCGGCTATCAGGACCCGACGCACATTTCGCTCAAGCCGCCTGAAGAGTGGCTGGCATTAATTCGGAGCGCGGACTTCAGTCCGCTTAAAGTTTTTTCCGACGGCTTCTGGGATGTGCCGTATATTCCCGTTGTCCCCAATCAACTTCAAAAAATATTCTTCGGCTCGCTGGGCGGCATTCAGGCCATCACGAGTCTGATCTTTTTGCCGATGCGCTGGGGCGAGAGCATCCTGATTATCGCGAGAAAAAATCAATGAGTTCTGAATCCCAACTTCCACCCCCCGAACCGCAAGAGAGCGAAGCCACCGTGCTCGATCTCTTCAAGTCTGTCACCAAAGACTGGCGCTCCTTTTTCAACTTCGTCCGTTCGGTGTTCAGCGCCGAGCGCCGCGCGGAAGTGGAACGCGTCGTCGCCGAGGAAACCCGTCAGACCGCCTCGCAGGCTGAGGCTGAGTCCGAACCGTTTGCCTTATCCACGCCTCGCTCCGCCGCCTTTCCGTGGCGGATGGTGGGCGCGATCCTGCTGGCGCTCTTCGCGCAGTGGATGCTCGAACCGTCCACCCGCCGCGTGGAGTTGGCGCTCAGCCTGTATGCCGTCGCCTTTGCGCTGGCGCTGTGGTCGTACTTCGCAGACGAATGGCAACTGCCCATCCTGCGCGCCGACCTGGCCGCCGGCGACCCGCTGACCCTGCGAGTCATTCCGTTGATCTTCTCCGCTATTTTTTCAGGGGCCGCGTTTTTCGATCTGGGCGATAATCTCTTTACCTGGCGCAACCTGTTTTTATGGCTGGCGGCCATCGCGTGTTTCTTATGGGCCTTATGGTTGAAGACTCCGCGCGCGCCGCTCGGACCCGAAGCGCGCCGCAAGGCCATGCTGTGGGCCGCGCTCATCCTCGCCGTGACCGGACTGGTCTTGTTCTTCCGCACTTACCGCGTGGACAATTTGCCCTCCGAGCCGTTCAGCGACCACGCCGAAAAGATCCTGGATGTGTACGACATCACGCAAGGCAAGACGCACATCTTCTTCCCGCGCAACACGGGACGCGAAGCCATCCAAATGTATTGGACGCTGTTGACGGCCGCCGTTTTCGGCACGGGACTGTCTTTCCTCAGCCTCAAGATCGGCACCGTTCTATTGGGCATTCTGACCCTGCCTTTCATTTACCTGCTCGGCAAGGAATGGGGCGGCCCGCGCGTGGGACTCTTCGCCCTCTTTTTCTTTGGGATCGCCTACTGGCCGAACATCACTTCGCGCATCGGATTGCGTTTCCCGCTCTATCCGCTTTTTGTGGCGCCCGCGCTTCTTTACCTCATCCGCGGCTTGCGGACTCGGAACCGCAATGATTTCCTTTTGTGCGGCCTGGCCGTGGGACTTGGCTTGCACGGGTACAGTCCCTCCCGCATCGTGCCATTCGTGGTAGTGGCGGCGGTTGTCCTTTATATTCTGCATTCACAATCGCAAGGCGTACGCAAGCAGGCGCTGTGGTGGCTGGCTTTGGTGACCGTCATGGCTGTGATCGTATTCCTGCCGCTCTTGCGCTACTCGATGGATAACCCCGACGCGTTTTCATACCGCGCCTTGTCGCGCCTGAGCGGAATCGAAACTCCCTTGCCCAGCCCCGCCTGGCAGATTTTCCTGTCCAATCTATGGAACGGACTGCGTATGTTCAACTGGGACGATGGCAACATTTGGGTCAACTCCCTGCCGCATCGCCCGGCCCTGGATGTGGTGAGCGGCGCGCTGTTCCTGATCGGTGTGGCGCTGGTTTTGATGCGTTACTTCCGCCGCCGCGATTGGCGCGACCTGTTCCTGCTGGTATCCATCCCGCTCCTGTTACTGCCCTCGGTGATTTCGCTGGCATACCCGGACGAAAACCCGGCGCTGAACCGCGCAGGCGGCGCGGCCATCCCGGCCATCCTCATCGCCGCGCTGGCGCTGGATGGCGTGGTGACAGGCTTCGGGTCCGGTAAGAAGCGGATGGTCATCGCCTGGGGTTTGACGGGCGCGCTGTTGGCTGTATCCGCTTATCAAAATTATGACCTGGTCTTTAAACAGTTTGACACGCAATATAAAACAGGCTCGTGGAATACGTCTGAGATGGGCAAGGTCATCAGCGATTTCCGCGCCAAATATGGAGAGACCGATACCTTTTGGATCGTGCCTTTCCCCTACTGGATCGACACGCGCCTGCCGGGGGTGTGGGCGGGCATCCCCAACCGCGACTTTGCGATGTTCAAGGAAAACCTTGCCAGCACCGTCAGCGCGCCCTTCCCGAAGGAGTTCCTCTATCGCCCAGACGATACCGAGGCTGAGAGGATTCTCAGGGAACTCTATCCGCAGGGAGCGGTGAGTTGCTATACTTCGGCGGTTGACCCAAGCAAGGATTTCATGATTTACTTTGTGGAAAAATAATTACTAAAGCCAGACCCTAAAGGTACGCTTCGCGGAAACCTTTAGGGTCTTAGAAAAATTATGATTAAAGAAAAACGCGCCTGGATCTATGACTTGCTTTTCATCGCCGTGCTATTGATGGCGGCGTATTTGCGTTTTACCGGAAGCGGCTGGGGTGAGCTCGAGCACCAGCACCCGGATGAATTGTTCCTAACCTCGGTGACGTATGATGTCGCCCCTATAGGTACGAAGTCGGACGTGCTGGGACCCGCGCCAACGGTTGTCAACAATCCATGGCGCGCCACCTATCCCGATGTTTACACGGACTGCAAGGAGTGGGGCGGATATTTTGATACGGCCTGTTCGCCGCTCAACCCGCACAACCGCGGACATAGCTTTTATGTGTATGGGACTCTGCCTTTACTGATTGTGCGCTACTCAGCGGAGTGGTTCAATCAGTTGAGCAACCTGAAGGAGTATGGGCGGCAAATGTCGGCCCTGGCCGACCTGCTGACGGTTCTGTTGCTGTACCTGATCACGGCACGCCTGTACAGCCGCAAGGTGGCTCTGTTGGCGGCGATCTTCTCCGCCCTGGCGGTGATGCAGATCCAACAGTCGCATTTTTATACAACCGATAACTTTGCCAACCTGTTCATGTTCCTGGCGATCCTGTTCGCGGTGGAAATTGTGGGATACCGCGCCCCGGAGTCGTGGGAATCGGAGAACGCTCCCGACCGTCCCGTCTGGGAACGTTTCGTACGCGATCCCCTGTTCTGGTTTACGTTGGCGTTTGGCTTTTCCTTTGGCATGGCGGTGGCGTCCAAATTAAATGCCGCCCCGCTGGCGTTGCTCTTGCCGGGGGCCTTCCTGCTGCGGACCCTGCGCCCCGCGGATGGCGAGTCCGTCGCAGCCGACAAAATGGATTGGATGAAGTTCTGGACGTACATGGTCATCGGCGGGGCGTTTGCTTTGCTGGCCTTCCGTCTCTTCCAGCCGTATGCCTTTGACGGATTTAAATTAAACCCCGCCTGGCTTGCCAACATCAATGAAGTACGCACCCAGGCCACACCCGACGCCGACCTGCCGTGGAACCTGCAATGGGCGCGGCGCTCGCACCTGTATTCTTTTGAAAACCTCACCCTCTGGGGTCTGGGCCTGCCGCTGGGCATCCTGGCCTGGATCGGCTTCCTGTGGATGACCTGGCGCATCTTCAAAAAAAGGGAATGGCGTCCACACCTGTTGTTGTGGGGCTGGACGGCGCTGTACTTCGGCTGGCAGTCCCTGCAATACAACCCGACCATGCGCTACCAGCTTCCCGTCTATCCATTGCTGGCGTTGATGGCGGCCTGGGTGGTGTTCGAGGCGCCGCGTGCTTTTCAATCACGTAATATGTATTACGTAATACGTAATGCTTCTTATGTGGTCGGAGGGATTGTTCTCATCTTGACCGTTGCGTGGGCCTTCGCCTTCCTTGGCATTTACACCCGCGACGAAACCCGCATCGCCGCCTCCAAATGGATCTTCCAGAACATCCCCGCGCCGATCAATGTGCGGACGCAATCGTCCAGTGGTGTTTACCAGCAGCCTCTGGCTTTCCCGGGCGGACAGATCCAACCCGATGTTCCCTACTCCATGACCTTCGTAGCGCAGGGTGAAGGCACTTTGAAGGATATTCTGCTTGGACACGTGGCCGACCAGTCCCTCTCCGGGCCGCAAACTTTGACGGTGACTGTCACCAGCGACGCTTCACCCCAAACGCCGAGTGTTGCCACCGTTACCACCGATTTTTCGCCAGGGGGGGATGTGCGCGGGGGACCCGTCGCGCTCACCTTCAGCCAGCCGCTCGTGATCACGAAGGATCAATCCTACACGCTGACGATCGGAACCACGGGCGGCGCGATCATACTGACGGGTTCGGCTGTGGCGAACGAGACCGATTACGATTTCACCCTGCCCTTCCGCGTTGACTACGATGCCTTTGGCGGGCTGTATCGTGGTGACCTCAACTTCCAGGTGTACTGGGACGATAACCCCGATAAGCTGATCCGCTTCATCGACACGCTCAACCAGACCGATTACATCTTCATTCCCACCAATCACCAGTACGGACAGATCACACGCCTGCCGGAGCGCTATCCGCTGACGACGGAATACTACCGCCAGTTGATCGGCTGCCCGGCGAGACAGGATATCATCCAGTGTTACCGCGTGGCCAAGCCAGGCATGTTCAAGGGCAACCTGGGCTTCGACCTGGTGGCGGTGTTTACCTCCTATCCCACACTGGGGCCGCTGACCATCAACGACCAGGCGGCGGAGGAAGCCTTCACCTTCTACGATCATCCCAAGGTATTTGTTTTCCAGAAGAGCGCGGACTTCAGCGCCGCCAAGGTGCAGTCCCTGCTCGGCGCGGTGGACTTGTCGCACGTGGTCCACTTGACGCCGAGGCAGGCCGCCAACTATACCTACAAAGACCTGATGCTGCCTCCCGCCCAATTGGCCCAACAACGCGACGGCGGGACGTCGTCGCAGTTGTTCAATTACGACTGGCTCCAGAATCGTTATCCGTTGCTCGGACTGATCCTCTGGTATCTGTTCATCTTCGTGCTGGGCGTGGTCATGTATCCGCTGACGCGGCTGGCCCTGCCCGGGCTGGGAGTCGGCGCGTACGCGCTCAGCCGCATCGCGGGCATGATCCTGCTCGGATATCTCGCCTGGCTGGCTGGCTCCATCGGCTTGACGTATTCGCGGCTGACGATCGGGCTGGCGTTCGGCTTGATAGCAGGGACAGGTTTGGGCGTCGGTTGGATGCGTCGCGAGGAATTGCTCGCAGAGTGGAAATCCAATCGGCGTTTCTTCCTGACCGTGGAACTCATCTTCCTGGGCTTCTTCCTCTTCGACCTGCTCATCCGCCTCGGCAACCCGGACCTGTGGCATCCTGCCAAAGGCGGCGAACGCCCGATGGATTTCTCGTATTTCAACGCGGTCTTGAAGAGTACCTCCTTCCCCGCTTATGACCCGTGGTTCGCGGGCGGATACATCAATTATTACTATTACGGTTATGTGCTGGTGGGCACGCCGGTGAAACTGCTGGGCATCGTGCCTTCGATCGCGTATAACCTGATCCTGCCGACCCTGTTTGGGATGGTGGCGCTGGGCGCGTTCACGGTTGGCTATCAATTGCTGAAAGGCACCACCAAGACGGAAGTCCCGCCGGGCGAAAAGCCTCTGGACCTGCCGCTGGTGACCGGCATCTCTGCGGCGATCATGACCGTGGCGCTCGGCAACCTCGGCACAGTGCGGATGTTGTATCAGGGCTTCCAGCGCATGGCCGCGCCGGGCGGGACGATTGATAATGCCAACATCTTCCAGCGCTGGGTCTGGGCCGTGCAGGGACTCTTCAAAGCCTTCACGGGCGGGGCGCTTCCGTTTGGGCCAGGCGACTGGTACTGGATTCCCAGCCGCGTCATCCCCGCGCCCGGCGACGTGGAGCCGATCAACGAGTTCCCGTTCTTCACGTTTTTATACAGCGATCTGCACGCGCACATGATCGTCCTGCCGCTGGCTTTGTTCGTGCTGGCCTGGGCGGTCTCGATCATCAAGAGCCGCGCGAAGATGACGCGCGTCGAATGGGCCGCTTCCTTCTTCGCGGGCGGGCTGGCGCTCGGCGCGATCTACCCGACCAACCTCTCGGATATTTACACCTATCTGCTGTTGGCGGTGGTGGTGTTGGCCTACGTGCTTTGGTTCCACGCCGACGCAGCGAAGGCGGCCTGGTTCCCGAAACTATCTCCCACACTGAAGCGTTTGCTTTTGATGGCCTCGGGCGCCATCCTGCTGGCGGGATTGTCCATCGCGTTCTATGAACCTTATCGTTATTGGTATAGCCAGGCTTACGGCGCGCTTGATCCATGGACAGGCTCGCACACGCCGATCTGGTCGTACCTCACCCACTGGGGATTGTTCCTGTTCCTGATCGTTTCGTGGCTGCTGTGGGAGACGCGCGAGTGGATGGCGGCTACGCCGGTCTCTGCATTGGGAAAATTGCAGCCGTTCACGTTCATCATCGAAGGCGGATTGGCGCTCCTTTTGGCGGCGCTGGCGTACCTGGCCCTCAAAGGCGTCGAGGTGGGATGGCTGGCGCTGCCGCTGGCGGCCTGGGCTGGGATTCTGATCCTGAGGCCCGGTCAACCCGACGAGAAGCGGCTGGCGCTGTTCCTGACCGGCACAGCCCTGCTCATCACCATCGTCGTGGAAGTGGTGGTCGTGCGCGGCGACATTGGCCGCATGAACACGGTCTTCAAATTTTATTTGCAAGCCTGGATCATGCTGGCGGTCAGCGCCGCGGCGGCCTTCGGCTGGTTGTTGAGCGATCTTCATCGCTTCCTTCCGCGCTGGCGCAATGTCTTCCAGACCGGCTTATACTTACTGGCGGCCGGCGCGTTCCTGTTCACCATCACCGCCACCTCCGACAAGATCAACGACCGCATGAGTCCGCTGGCGCCGCATACGCTCGACTCGATGACGTACATGCAAACAGCGACCTATGCCGATTATGGACACGACTTTCCGTTGAGCGAGGATTATCAGGCCATCCGCTGGATGCAGGACAACGTTCAAGGTTCGCCCGTGATCGTGGAAGCCGCCTCGGCTGGCGAGCAGTACAGGTGGCACTCGCGCTTTACGATTTACACCGGCCTGCCGGATGTGGTCGGCTGGCAGTGGCACCAACAGCAGCAGCGGCCCCAGTTCTCGCAGCAGGTGATCGACCGCGGCCTGGAAGTGGAGGCCTTCTATAACTCCCTCGACAAGCATGCGGCTTTGAGTTTCCTGCGCAAGTACGATGTGCGCTACATCGTGGTCGGGCAGTTGGAGATCGCCAAATATACGCCGATCGACTCGATCACTCCCAACGGCCTGCTGAAGTTCGAGCAGTTCAACGGCGTGCTCTGGAAGGAAGTTTTTCGCTACGGCAATACCGTCATCTACGAGGTGATCCCATGACGATCTATCACATTACTTCGCGCGCCGAGTGGGGATCCGCGCAGGCCAAAGGCGAATACGTCGCACCGAGTCTGAAAAGCGAAGGCTTCATCCATTGCTCGACCGCCGCGCAGGTTGTCCACGTGGCGAACGCTTTTTATCGCGGACGGAGCGGCCTCGTGTTGCTGGTCCTCGACGAAACGGGACTCAACTCCGAGCTTCGTTGGGAGCCGCCTGACGGACCTCCCGCCGCTGGGATTTCCGCCTCCGATTTATTTCCGCACATTTACGGAGCGATCAACCTCCAGGCGGTCGTTCGCATCCTGGACCTTGAGCCTGATTCCGCTGGGACGTTTTCGCTCCCGCCCTCCCTGAAGACTGATCACTAAAAACTGGAAACCAATGACTGCCTTCTTCTCCTGGTACCTGCTCCTCACCCTGCTCGGCTGGCTGACTTTTCCGCTGGCCTATCGCCTCTTCCCCGCGCTGATGGATCGCGGCTATACCCTGTCGCGCGCGGCGGGATTGCTGGTGTGGGGCTTTGTCTTCTGGTGGCTGTCCATGCTGGGAGTTGTGATGAACGACCTGAGCGGCTTGATCCTGGCCTTGTTCGTGCTGGCGGGATTAAGTGTCTGGGCATGGCTCCGACCTCAATCGAAAATCGAAAATCGAAAATCTGAAATTGCCGACTGGCTCAAAGCCAACTGGCGGCTCGTCCTCACCACTGAAATTCTCTTTCTGCTTTCCTTCGCTTTCCTGGCCTTCATCCGCTCTGCCAACCCGGAGATCCTCGGCACCGAAAAGCCGATGGAACTGGCCTTCATCAACGGCATCCTGCGCTCGCCAACCTTCCCGCCGCGCGATCCGTGGCTTTCGGGTTTCTCCATTTCCTATTATTACTTCGGCTACGTGCTGACCGCCATGCTGGCGCGAATGACCGGCGTGCCCGGCAGCCTGGCCTTCAACCTGATGCTGGCGCTGGTCTTCGCCCTGGCCTCCATCGGCTCGTACGGCATCCTCTATAACCTGCTGGCGACACGTAAACACGCGCAAGCGAACAGGTATACAGGTAAACAGGTCGGGAACGGAACATATCATCCCGTAGCGGAGCGGAGCGGACGCAACACGCAACACGCATTTCTTGCTCTCCTCGCGCCTCTCTTCCTCCTCTTCGTCTCCAACGTGGAAGGCTTCCTCGAACTGCTGAATCGCTATGGATTGTTCTGGCAATTCAAAGCCGACGGCAGCGCAACCTCTCCGTTCTGGAGTTGGCTCGACATGCAGGAACTCAACCAGCCGCCGACCCTGCCCCTGGGCGGCATCCCTGAACGCTGGTATTGGTGGTGGCGCGCCTCGCGCGTCGTGCAGGATTACGATCTGCAAAAAAAATTCCAGGAAATCATTGACGAGTTCCCCGCCTTTTCCTTTGTGCTCGGCGACCTGCATCCGCACGTGCTGGCGCTACCCTTTGGCTTGTTGGCCGTGGCGGTAGCGCTCAACCTCTACCTCGGCGGTTGGCGCGGGCTGACCAAACTGTTCGGCGCGCGCCTGTACATCGCGCCGCTCGGCTTCGTCACCGCAGCGGTTGTGCTGGGCGGGCTGGCCTTCCTCAACGTCTGGGACATCCTCTTCGCCGCCGCGCTGATGACATTTTCCTACCTGCTCCTGCGCGTCCGCGATGCAGGCTGGGACTGGGCACGCGCCGAAG
>Ga0100396_1002985_pt1 | contig 11060 bp, 9 predicted proteins | sample CryGeymeta201520_FD_81551 | JGI IMG/M metagenome (GOLD analysis project Ga0100396, IMG submission 81551) | Groundwater microbial communities from Crystal Geyser aquifers in Utah, USA - Crystal Geyser metaG 2015-20 | ecosystem: Environmental > Aquatic > Deep subsurface > Groundwater | place: USA... | reverse complement strand
GGTCCAGGATCTCGTAAGCGGACATCCCGAGTTCTTCCTCGAGTGGATGCAGCTTCCCACCCGCTGGCTTGGTGGCAATGGCAGCGCCGATCTTCTCCGCAAGCAAGACGCGCTCGCCCGTGGGCAACCCTGTAGCGAGACGCTCGAACTGGACATACTGGAGGAAACGCTCTGGAGTGAAGCCAAGCAGCGCCTCGTCTTGCGCGTTCATCTCTTCGAGACCGGCGTCAGGCTGAGCCACTGCTCTTCGTCGGCGTCCAAGAAGGACGCGCTCCCGCTCCCATGCCACCCACGACCTCGTTTTCGCGTCCTCGACCCGGTGACCTTTGAACTCTACTGACTTGGAAAACCAGGTGACCGCGTGCATGGCTGGGTCCACCGCCACGAATACTCCCTGGTCGAGATGCACACCGAACATGAGCGTCAGGCGCTCACTCTCCGGAGCCACGTAGATCCGGTGATAGCGCTGAAAGTCGCTGCCGTACTTCACCTGGAAGCGGTGCTCATCTTTGGGCCGGCCCGCCTGCCTGTACTGATTCGCCAGGAACGCATAGCAGAGCAGTCGGACGATCTCACCCGATGGCAGGAGCACGGTGAACGGGAAAGGAGCCACCCCGGGCGAGGCGCGCTCCAAGATCCTACCCCCACCCAGCTCGATCGCGTGGGCGATCGCGTCCACGATCGGGCGCTTGCCGGACACTCGATAGGTCTCGTGTGGCTTGTCCATTGTCTTCGCTCTCCCGCGAGCTGGGCGGGCGCAATCTCACCACGCATACGCAGCGCAGACAAGGCCGGCAACCTTTGCTTTTCACGGCTCTCGGGGAGAAGCGAGTCTCCTCCGGCCTCCCCCTCACCGGCGGCTGAGGGCCGGCGCGCGCTTTCAGCGCGTGATTTGCTCGGCGGGCTTGCTGGCGGGGGAGCAAAGCTCCGCCGCACGGGCCTGGCACCGCTCGCCCGGATGTGCCGTCGGTCGCGGGCGCCGCATAGCCGGCGTTGCAGCTGCCGGCGTTGTTCACACAGTTCGCGCCGTGTGCGCCGCCTCCACCGCATCCCAGCGCCATGCTGAGCGCGAGCACCAGGAGCTAGGCCAGCCTCAGCCCGCGCGAATTCCTCACCATCGACCACACCTTTGGCCTCGAGTCGACCATCCCATCCTCCGTGACGCGCCCGTGTGGACCAGCGCCAGGAGCGATGTACAGGCGGCGCCGGACCCGGGCAAGGACGGCCGTCGGGCAGGGACTTCCTTGACCTCGGCCGCGGTGGCGATCGAGGCGGTCGTGCGTGAGGAGGAGGCCTTGCCCGCACGCGCATGCTCCATCGCTATCGGACTCGATGGCATGAGCGCAGCCATGCGCGACATGTTGTGTGGAGCGAGCGCAGCGAAGCGCGGCGCGAAGCACGTTCGTGAGCGGTCCACACCTCCGAGGTGAACTTCCGCATGGCCTACCTCGGAACGGTCGCCTTCGTGGATTCGGACCACCGCGTGCTCCGAACCCTGCGGCATGGCGCATTGGCCGAGGACGGCCCGGAGGATTTGCTCGCGCGCATGGTGGGCGATGTCCGGCGGGCGCGGGCGGAGCGACGAAACCTGCGCATCTTGCTGACTCAGGACGCCGCCAAGGAGATGCAGCGCCGGGTGGTCGGCGCGCTCGAGGCCGAATGTTCGGTGCGCTCCGGGTATGAGCTCATCGACGACGATCACGCCCCCGTCGTCTCTTGCTGGGGGGGCGAAAGCTCCCCCTGCAGCGCCGATGCCTTCTGCTCCTGCGCCGAACTCACGAGCAGCGGCGGCCTGTGGTGCGATCAGGCCACGCGCAGCCTGAACGTGCCCTGCGCGTAAGCGGGCTCCGGCGGCCCTCACCTGCGCAAATGCCCGAACTTGTGGCCCTCGGAGGCATCGCACAGGGCCCGCTTGCGATCCCCAGATGACTGAGTGAAGGTTCATTCCCCTCGCGGGAGATTGGAGCTCACATGACCGAAAGCATTCGGCGAGTCGGCGTCATCGGCGCAGGAGTCATGGGCAGCGGCATCGCCGCCCACCTTGCGAACGCAGGCGTCGAAGTCGTCCTCCTGGACATCGTTCCCCCGAAGCTCTCGGCGGAAGACAAGAAGGACCCCAAGAAGCGCAACGCCTTCGCGGCGGGCGGGCTCGAGAAGGCCAAGAAGAGCCGTCCGGCCTCCTTCTTCCACAAGAGCAACGCCGTGCTGGTCTCCGTGGGCAACACCACCGACGATCTCGACAAGCTGAAGGGCTGTCAGCTGGTGATCGAAGCCATCATCGAGCGCCTCGACATCAAGCAGCAGCTCTTCGCCACCCTCGAGGGTGTTCTGGACGCCGGCACGATCGTCGCCTCCAACACCTCGGGCATGCCCATCCACGAGATGCTCGAGGGCCGCAGCGCGGCGTTCAAGAAGCACTTCCTCGTGATGCATTTCTTCAACCCCGTCCGCTACATGAAGCTGCTGGAGCTGGTCGTCGGCAAAGAGACCACGCCCGCAGTCGTCAAGCGCATCGAGGACTTCGGCAAGGACGCGCTCGGCAAGGGCATCGTCCACGGCAAGGACACGCCGAACTTCGTGGGCAACCGCATCGGCGTCTACTCGATGATGCTGACCATGCAGCAGATGCTCGAGGACGGCCTCAGCCCCGAGGACGTCGACCAGATCACCGGCACGCCCATGGCGCACCCCAAGAGCGCCAGCTTCCGCACCGCGGACATGGTCGGACTCGACACCTTCATGCACGTGGCCAACCACTGCTACGACGCCCTCGTCGACGACGAGGAGCGCGAGGTGTTCAAGCCGCCGGCCTTCGTGGCCGAGATGGTCAAGAACGGCATCCTCGGCAACAAGACGCGCGGCGGCTTCTACAAGAAGACCAAGGAGGGGATCCTCACCTTCGACCCGACCACGCGCGAGTACCGGCCCAAGGGAGGCGACCAAGACGTCCGCAACGCCATGAAGGGCATCAGCAAGCTCGAGGACGCGAGCGCACGCGTAAAGGCGCTGGTCGCGGATCAGGGCAAGGGCGGCAAGTTCGCCTGGAAGGTGCTGAGCAAGAGCCTGGCCTACACGGCGCGGCGCATCGGCGAGATCACGGACTCCATCGAGGCCGCCGACAACGCCATGAAGTGGGGCTACAACTGGGAGCTCGGGCCCTTCGAGGTCTGGGACGCGCTCGGCTTCAAGGAGACCCTCGAGCGCATGCAAGCGGACGGCGTCGACGTGCCCGAGTCGGTCGTGAAGATGGCCCAGAGCGGTGCTACCGCCTTCTACACCGACGACAATCGCGTCTTCGACCTGGTGAAGAGCGAGTACGTCGCGCGCGACATCGACCCGCGTGAGGCCGACCTCACGATCCTGCGTCGCGGCGAAGCGCCCGTGCTCGAGAACGGCGGCGCGGAGGCCTGGGACCTGGGCGACGGCGTGTTGGGCCTCACGTTCAAGACCAAGGCCAACAGCATCGACGTCGACGTCATCAACATGCTGAACGACGCGATGACGGAGGCCGAGAAGAACTTCAAGGCTGTGGTGCTCGCCAACCAGGGCGAACACTTCTGCGTCGGAGCGAACCTCTTCGGCATCGTGATGGCGGCGAACCAGAAGCAATGGGACGCGCTGACCGAGACCGTGCGGGGCATGCAGATGGCCACCCAGCGCATGAAGTACGCGAAGGTGCCCGTCATCGCGGCGCCCTACGGCATGGCGCTCGGCGGCGGCCTCGAGATCTGCATGGCCTGTGACGGCGTGCAGGCAGCGGCCGAGACCTACTCGGGCCTGGTCGAGGTCGGCGTGGGGCTCATCCCCGGCGGCTCCGGCAACATGCGCATGCTCTGGCGTGCGCTCGAGAACATCCCCGAGGGCGCGAAGGTCGATCCACTGCCGATGGTCGGCCAGGTCTTCCAGAACATCGCCATGGCCAAGGTCGCGACCAGCGGCGTCGAGGCGCAACACTTCGGCTACTTCCGACGTACGGATGGGGTGTCCTTCGACCGTGCACGTCAGCTCACGGAGGCCAAGGCCCGCGCATTGGGCATGGCCGCCTCCGGCTACCACCCGCCCGTGCCCCAGAGCTTCGTCCTCCCGGGCGAGAGCGGCATCGCCACCCTGGGCATGCTGGTCGACTCCTTGATCGACGGCGGCTACGCCACGGCCCACGACGGCTTCATCGCCAACAAGCTCGCTCGCATCCTGTGCGGCGGACCTGGCGGCGCGACCCATCGCGTCACGGAAGACGAGCTGCTCGAGCTCGAACGCGAGGTCTTCGTCAGCCTCTGCGGCGAGCCCAAGAGCCTCGAACGCATGCAGTACATGCTCATGAACAACAAGCCGCTGCGAAACTAGAGAGAGAGTCCAACATGAAAGACATCGTCATTCTGGAGTCGGTCCGCAGCGCCGTTGGCCGCGCACACAAGGGCTCCCTCGCACAACGTCGTCCCGACGAGCTGGCCGGAGAGGTGATCCGGGGCTTGCTCGCGCGCGTGCCCCAGGTGAAGCCGGAGATGGTCGAGGACCTCGTCCTCGGCTGTGCCATGCCCGAGGGCGAACAGGGCTTGAACGTCGCGCGCCTGGTGGGCTTCCTCGCCGGGCTGCCGCAGGAGTCGAGCGCCATGACCATCAACCGCTTCTGCTCCAGCGGCCTGCAGGCCATCGCGCTGGCGGCGGGGGCCATCTCCGCCGGCTACAACGAGCTTGTCGTCGCCGGTGGCGTGGAGTCGATGAGCATGGTGCCGATGGGTGGCAACAAGCCCAGTGCCTCGCCCGAGGTGATGGAGAAGTACCCCACGGCCTACGCGCCCATGGGCATCACCGCCGAGAACGTAGCCAACAAGTTCGAGGTCACGCGCGCCATGCAGGAGGCCTTCGCGGTCGACAGCCAGAACAAGGCGCTGAAGGCCATCAAGGACGGCAAGTTCAAGGACGAGATCGTGATGGCTCACGGCGTCCGCTACCCCAAGGGTGAACGCGACCTCTTCGAGTTCACGGTGGACGAGCTGCCTCGCCCGGGGACAACGGTCGAGAGCTTGGCCCAGCTCAAGCCCGCCTTCTCCACGACGGGCAGCGTCACGGCGGGCACGTCCTCGCCGCTCTCGGACGGCGCGGCGGCGGCCATCGTCACCAGCATGAAGACGGCCGAGAGGCTCGGAATCACGCCTCTGGGCTACTTCCGCGGCTTCGCCACGGCGGGCGTGGATCCCGCGCTCATGGGCATCGGGCCCATCCCGGCGGTGAAGAAGCTGCTCGAGCGCCACGGCCTGACCATGGCGGACATCGACCTCGTGGAGCTGAACGAGGCCTTCGCCAGCCAGTCGATCCACGTGAAGCGCACGCTCGGCATCCCCGACGAAAAGCTGAACGTGAACGGCGGCGCCATCGCACTCGGACACCCCCTGGGGTGCTCGGGCGCGAAGCTCACCTCCACGCTGCTGTACGAGATGAAGCGTCGTGGCGTGAAGCGCGGCATCGTCACCATGTGCATCGGCGGCGGCATGGGCGCGGCGGGCCTGTTCGAGCGCGTCTGATAGCTCCCCTGCTCTGACCAGCCGGCCGGCGAGGCGACTCGTCGGCCGTCGTCGTTCCGTCTAGCGTGTCGGCGCGGTCGGCGTGGTCGTGGGCGCGACGTCTGGCGAGGGAGTTGCGGTCGTGGTCGGCGCGGTCGTGGTCGGCGCGGTCGTGGTCGGCGCGGTCGTGGTCGGCGCGGCGTCTGGCGAGGGAGGCGCCTCGGCGTCGTCGGGGAGCTCGAGCACGACGCGCCAATGGCCCTCTTCCAGGAGCATCGACAGCTCGGCGTGCTCGTCCGGGTCTCGACCGCGCACCACGATGGTCGCCACGTCACCCCGAACCTGCGCCACGAAGCCAGCGCTCGCGCGCGGCGTGAAGCGCAGGCGGAAGCGACCGGGCACGAGCAGCTGATGGGCCGAGACGTCGCGGCCACCGGCCAAGGCCGTGGCCAGGCGCGCGCGACGCCTCAGCGCCTCACGGCTGGGCTCCGCCAGCAGGCGAAAGGCGTCCTGACGCGCCGTCGGATCCTCGCGGCTGCGATCCATCGCGGCCAAGAAGAGGCGCAGCGCGCCGACCGGATCGTCGTCGCTCGGCGCGTTGGAGCAGCCACCCACAGAGAGCGCGGCTGCCAGCGCGAGCGCCGAAAGAAAGAGCCACCGCGGTTGACGTGCCATGGCCGGGAGATAACATTCGCCGCGCCCATGGACACCCCCTCGCAGCTCGCCCCGGATCTGGGACTCCTTCAGATACTCTCCGAGGACGGAAAGCTCGTGGACGAGAGCCTCGGGCTGCCCAGCGACGAAGTGCTCGGGCGCATGCACGAGCTGATGCTGCGCGTGCGGCGCCTGGACGAGCGCATGATGCTGCGCCAGCGCCAGGGAAAGATCGGCTTCTACGGCGCCACGACCGGTCAGGAGGCCACGCCCGTGGCGACCGTCTTCGCCACCCAGCCCAGCGACTGGATCTTCCCCGCCCTGCGCGAGAACGCGGTCATGCTCGGCCGCGGCTTCCCACTCGAGAAGTGGCTGGCCCAGGTCTACGGAAACTCCGGCGACGTGCTCAAGGGCCGCCAGATGCCGAGCCATATGTCCGGCCGTGAGGTGAACCAGGTCTCCTGGGGATCGTGCCTCGGACCGCAGCTCACACAGGCCGTGGGCGCCGCTTTGGGTGCGCGCCTGCGCGGCGACGACATGGTGAGCGTGGCCTTCCTGGGCGATGGCACCACCAGCGAGCCCGACTTCCACACGGCCATGAACTTCGCCGGCGTGACGCGCGCGCCCTGCGTGATCGTCTGCCAGAACAACCACTGGGCCATCAGCGTGCCGAGCGAGAAGCAGAGCGCCTCCGAGACCTTCGCCATCAAGGCGCGCGCCTACGGCATGCCGGGGATTCGCGTGGACGGCAACGACGTGCTGGCGGTTCACCAGGTGCTGGCCGAGGCCGTGGCCCGCGCGAGGCGTGGCGAGGGCCCGACGCTGATCGAGGCCGTGACCTACCGCATCGGCGCCCACAGCTCGAGCGACGACCCCACGCGCTATCGCAGCGACGACGAGGTCGCGCTGTGGAAGACGCGCGATCCCTTGCTCCGTCTCGAGCGCTTTCTCACGGCGCGCGGGCTGCTGGACGAAGCCAAGGGCGAGGCGCTGGCCGAGGCCATCGACGCCGAGATCAGCCGCGCCATCGCCGCCGTCGAGGGGCTCGAGCCGCCGACGCGACGCAGCCTCTTCGAGGACGTCTACGACGCCCTCCCCTGGCACCTGGAGGAGCAATGCGCCGAGTCGCTCGCCCTCGGGGACGCGCCGAAAGAACATTGAACCCAGGCCGGGACTTCGTCCCTTGCCCGAACCGCGGCATGGCCGCATGGAGTGCGCATGTCGGACAAGACCTTTGAAGCGATCGTCATCGGCGGCGGGCCGGGCGGCTACGTGGCGGCCATCCGCCTGGGACAGCTCGGCGTGAAGACGCTGTGCGTCGAGGCCGAGTACATGGGCGGCGTGTGCCTCAACTGGGGCTGCATCCCGAGCAAGGCGCTCATCGCGGCCTCGAATCTGGTCGAGAAGATCCGCGGCGCGTCGGACATGGGCATCACCGTCGGCGAGCTGACGATCGACGTGGCCAAGATGCAGGTCTGGAAGGACGGCATCGTCAAGAAGCTCACCGGCGGCGTGCGCGCTCTGGTCAAGGGCAACGGGGCTGAGATCGTCGACGGCAGCGCCAAGCTCGTGTCCAAGGACACGATCGAGGTCACGCTCCCCGACGGCAGCAAGCAGCGCATCAAGGCCACCAAGGGCATCATCATCGCGACGGGCGCCGAGACGATCCATATCCCCGGCTTCGAGCCCGACGGCGAGACCGTGATCACGGCACGCGAGGCCGTGAGCCTCTCGGCGGCCCCCGAGTCCATGGCCATCATCGGCGGAGGCGTGATCGGCCTCGAGCTCGGCATGGTCTACCAGAAGCTCGGTGCCAAGCTGACCATCATCGAGATGACGGATCAGCTGCTGCCCGGCATCGACGACGACCTGGTGATGGTGGTGCAGAAGCACCTCAAGAAGGGTGGCGCGGACATCCGCCTGGGCACCAAGGCGCAGAGCCTGAAGAAGACCAAGAAGGGCGCCACGCTGACGATCGACAAGGGCGGCAAGACCCAGGAGATCAAGGCCGAGAAGGTGCTGGTCGCCGTGGGCTTCAAGCCGCGCAGCGCCGACGTGGGCCTCGCCGCCGCCGGTGTGAAGACGGACGCGCGCGGTCACATCACGCACGACGCGCAGATGCGCACCAACGTGCCGACGATCTTCGCCGTGGGCGACGTCTCGGGCGCACCCTACCTCGCGCACAAGGCGAGCAAGGAGGGCGAGATCGCCGCCGAGGTGATCGCCGGACACCAGTCCGCCGCCGACTACCGCGGCATGCCCGCCGCCATCTTCACCCAGCCGGAGATCGCCACCGTGGGCTCGAGCGAGGCGGCCGCCAAGGCTCAGGGCATCGAGGTGAAGGTGGGCAAGTTCCCCTTCGCCGCCTCGGGCCGCGCCATGGCCGTGCGCGAGACGGACGGCTTCATCAAGGTGATCATCGACAAGAAGGATCATCAGCTCCTGGGCGTCGGCATCGTCGGACCGGAGGCGTCGGATCTGATCAGCGAGGCCGCCCTGGCCCTGGAGATGTGCGCCTACGCCGAGGACGTGGCGCTGACCATCCACCCCCATCCGACCCTGGGTGAAGGCGTGATGGAGGCGTTCAAGGCTGCGCTCGGTGAGGCCATTCACATCATGAACCGCTAGGTGATGGCCCGACCTCTCCACGTTCATCGCCTGGGGCGCGTGCCCTACGCCGAGGCCCACGAGCTGCAGAAGCGCGTGCAGGCGGCGCGCGTCGCCGGAGAGATCCCCGACACGCTGCTCTTGCTCGAGCATCCACCGGTGGTGACGCTCGGGCGCTCGGCGCGGGACGACGGCAACCTCTTGCTCTCGCGCGAGGCCTTCGCGGCGCGCGGCTTCGAGGTGCACGAGGTGGGTCGCGGCGGCGACGTGACCTACCACGGTCCCGGCCAGGTCGTGGCCTATCCCATCCTGGATCTGAAACCGGATCGGCAGGACGTGCGCCGCTACGTCTGGACGCTGGAAGAGGCGATGATCCGCGTGGCGGCGGACCACGGCGTCACGGCGGGTCGCATCGAGGGCTGCAACGGCGCCTGGGTCGGCCGCAGCAAGATCGGCGCCGTGGGCGTGCGCATCAGCCGCTGGGTGACGATGCACGGCCTCGCCTTCAACGTGAGCACCGATCTGAAGCACTTCGATCTGATCGTGCCCTGTGGCCTCCGGGACAAGGGCGTCACCAGCCTCGCGCACGAGACCGGCGCGGAGGTGCCCCGATCCGTGATCGAGGACGCCTTCGTGCGGCACTTCGCCGACATCTGGCAGGTCACGCCCGAAGAGCGCGAGGGCGCGCCGCTGGGCTGACGCGCCGCTGGGCTGCCGCGCCTGCTCTCTGTTCGAGGCAGTTCACCTGTCGCGCGCTTTCTGGTTAGCTCGGCGCATGACGCGATGGTTCCTCCTCTTCGGTCTGCTGGCGACGCTCACGAGCTGCCACAGCGCGCCCGACAAGCCCCAGGCGGACGGCACGGCCGAGCCCGTGGCGGCACCACCACGCATCGGCGCGCTGATGGTCGAGACGGCCCAGCGCTTCGAGCTGGCGGGCAAGGCGAGAACCGCCGGGCGCTGGGAGCTCTCCGCCTACGAGGTCGGGGAGATCATCGAGCTCTTCGACGTGGACATGTCGCGCGCGTTCTTGCCCGACGTGTGCGATGACAGCATCTCGGAGCCCATGTTCTCCCAGCTGCTCGACCACCAGCTGCCGGCACTGAAGGAGGCGGCGGAGCAGCACCACGCGGCGCTCTTCGCGGAGCGCTATCGGCTCGTCTCGGCCAGCTGCAACACCTGCCACGCGACCTGCGCCGTGCCCTTCGTCGAGGTCCCGGACGTGCCCGGCCACGACGTGCCGCGCATGGATCCCGTCGACGTCCAGATCACGGCCACGCCCACGGGCCACGGCGAACCGGAGCAGGCGCCGCCCGCCGGCTCGCCCCCTGCGACCGACGCAGCGAGCGCTCCGAGTCCTTGACCCTGTGCGCAGCCCTTCGGCCGCCCGACACGGCTACTGCAGCAGGACCTCGAGGTTCCAGCGGTTGAGCGTGCCCTGATCGCCCGCGGCCGCGTCGACCACGTGCAGGCTGTAGACGCCCGCGGCGTCGAGGCCCGCGAAGTCCGGCACGGTGAAGCTGCGCATCAGGCGGTTGCCTTCGACCAGATCCTCGCGCAGCAGCTCGATGGGCGCGCGGCCGTCCTTGGAGATCGAGATCACCAGATCGCCGATGAAGGGATGCGTGATGTCGACGTTGAGGCGTGCCGTGCCGACCAGGCCCGCGCCGCTGAGCGTGATGTCGCGGGTGACGCCCGTGGGGTCGTTGTCGGGGATGACACCCAGGGTGTCGTTCATGCCACTGAGCGTGGTGGGCGTGGACGCGCAGTCTCCGCCGGCACAGGTCGTGAGGTCGAGGGACCAGCTCCGGAGCGTGCCCGTGTCCGCGTTGGCGTGGTCGACGACCGTGAGCGTCCAGATGCCGGAGGCACCGCGGTGTTGGTGTGGACCATGTGGGCCTCGAGGGAGTTGGGCGCGGTGCTGATGAAGCGTCCGCCCGAGGGCACGAACCAACGGGTCGCCGCGAGCGCCGCCGCCGAAGGAGTACCATTGGTGAAACACTCGGTCGGCTGGGTGGCCTCGTCGCCGGTGCAGCGAGGGTCGTCACTGACGCCCCAAGCGCTGGACTGGTAGGGCGCATCCGCCTCCATCACCGTACCGTAGCGGCGGAGGTTATCGAGATTGGTACGCGCGTTGGAGCCCGAGGTGTGGGGGAAGGCGCCGCTCTCGACCTTGGTGGACCACTGCAGGAACTGCTCGGAGAAGTCCGGGTTCGGCAGCGTTCCGTCGATCAGATAGAGGTGCTCCATCAGAGCCGTGGTGGCGAAGATCGAGCACACGCCGCGATGGCCCTGGTTGCG